>Ga0247727_10018766_pt1 | contig 10818 bp, 9 predicted proteins | sample WisWelCaveWW1625_FD_202498 | JGI IMG/M metagenome (GOLD analysis project Ga0247727, IMG submission 202498) | Biofilm microbial communities from Wishing Well Cave, Virginia, United States - WW16-25 | ecosystem: Environmental > Aquatic > Deep subsurface > Groundwater > Cave microbial mat | place...
CTGCCTCGTCGGGTTCGTATGTTCCGCGTAATAGGTAACAAAACCAACGACTAGGTTCCGCCCTCGTATGGAGTTCTGGCGCGGACACAGAACTCAGACGGGGGCAAGAAATGCAGATCAAGCGGCGGTTCACGACGGCAGGGAAATCGCCTTACGAGAAGATCCCATTCCGCCGCGCCACCTCGGAGATCAAGAATCCCGACGGTTCGGTCGTGTTCCGGCTCGAGAATTTCACGGTGCCTGAGAACTGGAGCCAGGTCGCAGCCGACATCCTCGCCCAGAAATACTTCCGCAAGGCCGGCGTGCCCGCACGCCTGAAGCGTATCGAGGAAACGCAGGTCCCTTCCTGGTTGTGGTGCTCGACCGTGGATGAGCGCCGCCTTGCCGAGCTGCCGTTGCCAGAGCGCACGGGCGGTGAAGCCGACGCGCGCCAGGTGTTCGACCGTCTCGCCGGCACCTGGACCTACTGGGGCTGGAAGGGCGGATATTTCTCGAGCGAGGACGACGCCCGCGCCTTCTTCGATGAGCACCGCTACATGCTGGCCATGCAGATGGGCGCCCCCAACAGCCCGCAATGGTTCAACACCGGTCTCTACTGGGCCTATGGCATCCACGGCCCGGGACAGGGCCACTACTACGTCGATCACCAAACCGGCGAGCTGACCCTCTCGCAGTCGGCCTACGAGCATCCGCAGCCGCACGCCTGTTTCATCCAGTCGATCGAGGACGATCTCGTCAACGAGAACGGGATCATGGACCTGTGGGTGCGGGAGGCGCGCCTCTTCAAATACGGCTCCGGCACCGGCACCAACTTTTCCAAGCTCCGTGCCGAGAACGAGAAGCTGTCCGGCGGCGGCAAGTCCTCTGGTCTGATGAGCTTCCTCAGGATCGGCGATCGTGCCGCGGGAGCCATCAAGTCGGGCGGAACCACGCGCCGCGCGGCCAAGATGGTGGTGGTGGACGTCGATCATCCCGACATCGAGGCCTACATCGACTGGAAGGTGAAGGAGGAGCAGAAAGTCGCCGCCCTCGTGACCGGGTCCAAGATCTGCCAGCGACGCCTCAAGGCGATCATGCGGGCTTGCGTCAACTGCGAGGCGGAGGGCGAAGCCTGCTACGACCCGGTCTGCAACCCGGCCCTCAAGCGCGCTATCAGGGAAGCACGGCGCGACCTGGTGCCCGACAACTACATCCGCAGGGTCGTGCAATTCGCTCGCCAGGGTTACAAAGAGATCGAGTTCGCCACCTACGACACCGATTGGGACAGCGAGGCCTATCTCACCGTTTCCGGGCAGAACTCCAACAACTCCGTGCGCGTTACGGACGAGTTCCTCACCGCCGTCATTGAGGACAGGGACTGGGCGCTGACCGCCCGGCTGGGCGGCCGCACCGTCAAGACGCTGAAAGCGCGCGATCTGTGGGAGCGAATCGGGCACGCGGCGTGGGCCTCGGCCGATCCCGGCATCCAGTTCCACACCACGATCAACGACTGGCACACTTGTCCGCAATCAGGGCCGATCCGGGCGTCGAACCCGTGCTCGGAATACATGTTTCTCGATGACACGGCCTGCAACCTCGCCTCGCTGAACCTCATGAAGTTCCGCGATGCCGACAAGCAATTCGACGTCGCCGCCTTCGAGCACGCCTGCCGGCTGTGGACCATCGCCCTAGAGATCTCGGTGATGATGGCACAGTTCCCGTCCAGGAAAATCGCCGAGCTGTCCTACCGCTACCGCACGCTGGGCCTGGGCTTCGCCAACATCGGCGGGTGCCTGATGGCGTCGGGTATCCCTTACGACAGCCCGGAGGGACGGGCGATCTGCGGCGCGCTCTCCGCCATCATGACGGGCGTCGCCTACGCCACGTCCGCCGAAATGGCCAAGGAGATCGGCCCGTTCTCGGGGTACGCGCCCAACGCCACCGCCATGCTGCGCGTCATCCGCAATCACCGCCGCGCCGCCTACGGCCACGAGGAGGGCTACGAGAAACTCGCCATTGCGCCCGTGCCCCTAGACGCCGCCTCCTGCCCGGACGACCGATTGATCATGGCGGCCAGGCGCGCCTGGAACAACGCCATTGCGTTGGGCCAAGAGCATGGCTATCGCAACGCCCAGGCGACCGTCATAGCCCCCACCGGCACCATCGGCCTGGTGATGGACTGCGACACCACCGGCATCGAGCCGGACTTCGCGTTGGTTAAGTTCAAGAAGCTCGCGGGCGGCGGCTACTTCAAGATCATCAATCAGGCGGTGCCGGAGGCCTTGCGCGGGCTCAGCTACACCGAGGCCGAGATCGCCGAGATCGAGGCCTACGCCGTCGGCCACGGCACGCTGGCACAGGCCCCAGCCATCAACCACGCCACACTCAAAGCCAGGGGCTTCACCGGCGAGGCCTTGCGCAAGCTCGATGACGCGCTCAAGACCGCGTTCGATATTTCGTTTGTATTCAACCGGTGGACGCTCGGCGAGGAGTTCCTCACGCAGACGCTGAAGATTCCGGCGGAACGGTTCAACGGGCCGGGGTTTGACTTGCTTGCGCACCTTGGCTTCTCGAAGAAGGACATCGAGGCAGCCAACGAGCACGCGTGCGGGGCCATGACCCTGGAAGGTGCTCCGCACCTCGACGAGCAGCATCTACCGGTGTTCGACTGCGCCAGCCCCTGCGGACGCAAGGGCAAGCGCTACCTGTCGGTGGAGAGCCACATCCGCATGATGGCGGCAGCGCAACCCTTCGTCTCGGGTGCCATCTCCAAGACCATCAACATGCCGAACGAGGCGAGCGTGGAGGACTGCAAGGGCGCCTACATGCTGTCCTGGCGCCTGGCGTTGAAGGCGAATGCACTCTACCGGGACGGATCCAAGCTCTCGCAGCCTCTCAATGCGCAGCTGCTGGCCGACGATGCCGACGAGGCGGAGGAGGTGGTCGAGCAGCTCGCCGCCGACAAGCCGATGGCGGCGCGTGCCGCCGTCGCCGCCGAGCGGATCGTCGAGAGGTTGGTCGAGCGGGCGCGGGAGCGCGAGAAGCTGCCTGGCCGCCGCAAGGGCTATACCCAGAAGGCATCGGTCGGTGGCCACAAGGTGTATCTGCGCACCGGCGAATACGACGACGGGCGGCTCGGCGAAATCTTCATCGACATGCACAAGGAGGGCGCCGCCTTCCGCTCGCTGATGAACAACTTCGCCATCGCCATCTCGCTCGGCCTGCAGTACGGCGTGCCGCTGGAGGAGTACGTCGACGCCTTCACCTTCACGCGCTTCGAGCCGGCGGGTCTGGTGCAGGGCAACGAGACCATCAAGAACGCCACCTCGATCCTCGACTACATCTTCCGGGAACTGGCGGTCTCCTATCTCGGCCGCAACGACCTGGCGCATGTCGATCTGAGCGAGGTCGCCAACACCGGGCTCGGTTCGACGGACCAGGAGCTGGAGGAGGGCCGCGATCCGTCGCCGGCGGCCAGGTTCCTCTCGCGCGGGCTGCTGCGGGGGCAGGAGAACCGCGTGTTCGCGCTGCGCTCGACCGGCAACGTTGCCGTCGCCGAGGAAACCGAGGCGTTCGGCCCCGTCGCCTCGCTGCAGCGCGAGGTGACGACCGCCTTCGCCACGGACAGGCCTAAAATGGAGACGGCGGTCGCCGCCTTGACCAACCTGCAGCAGCAACTGCATGCGCTGCAGCAAGAGATGGCGCCGGGGCTCGCCAAGCCCAAGGCGGACGCCTCCGTCACCGAAATCGCACGGCAGCTGGCCGATCAGCTGGACGCGCGCGCCAAGGGCCGGATCGCGAGGGAGAACCTGGAGGCCGATCGTGCGGCGGAAGCCCGCGTGAAGGGCTACGAGGGCGAGAGCTGCCGCGAGTGCGGGAACTTCACCCTGGTGCGGAATGGGACGTGCCTCAAATGCGACACGTGTGGTGGGACGAGCGGGTGTAGTTGAGAGAAATGGCCGGCGGCGTTCTCGCCGATGAGAGGAGAGTGGTGTCGTGTCTGACGACATTCCAGTACAACCGCGTAGTCGCGACGACATTGAGCGGGTAGCGGAAGGATTGCGGCGAGAGCTCGACCCTGAAGATCAGTGGGCACCTCACATTCTGTTTTTGCTTGCGGGAGCAGGACACTTGGAGGGAGCCCGCGACCTTCAGGTAATATTTCTTCCTGACCAGGAAATGGGAGACGACGAAGCGCGCGCAGAGTCCAAGCCGCCGCGCATTTGCATTCGTAAGTCTTTGGAAGCTGACGCACGAGCGAATGCACCACGTGCTCGCAGCACACTTGCGCACGAGCTGGGCCATGTGGTCCTTCATCCGGGTGTGCCGAAGTTTCGCAAGTCGGCAGGCAACGCCAAGATGGTCAATCTTTCGGCTTCCAAATCTGCGGAAACACAGGCTTGGATTTTCGCTCGTGCCTTCCTAATGCCGTCGTGGAAGGTAGAGCAGGTGGGCTCCGCCCTTGAGCTGTCGCTGCGTTGTCGAGTGAGCAATGAGATCGCGAAAATCCGGTATGAGCAATTCGAGCGCGCAACTAAACGCCGGCCAGAAGTGCTGGGCGTTCGTGACGTTATCGACAAGATTAGATCGGCTGAACCCGCATCAACTATCGATCCTCGGATTCGAGCTGAGCGTGAACGGGTCAGGGCCTGGGAACGCGCTCGCCATGTCGACGGCGAAAATCCGGCGCGCTCTCGTCGGAGCGATGACCGAGGTTCGGGCTATAGGATCGAATGGCGCCACTACGGCCAAGCACTTTCTCCGACTGGTTGGTTCGTCAAGGACGGTCAAGCGCTGTCCTACTACGGCAAGGATCGCTGACTGGGTCCCGGCCTGGTCCCGCTTGCTCGCTTCGCTCACAAGCGGCGCCGGGATGACGAAAATGGGGCAATGGCCTTGCGGCGCCGCTAACCCAGCTCGCTCTTCCACCACTGTCGCAGGCTCAGCGCGGCAATCTTATCATTCGTCATCCCGGCGCCGCGAGGGCCTGAAGGGCCCGAGCGGGACTAGGCCGGGACCCATGGCACCTTCAAACAAGCTCGGGCCCTAAATTTTGCGCCGCGCGACATCCGCTGGGCCGTCGAGGATCTCGCCTGTAGCCTCATCGAACAGGTCGATCCACTCCGGGTTCATGCTTTCGATCAGCCGGATCTTCCACAGCCGGCGCCATTCCTTGATCTGCTTCTCGCGCCGGATGGCAGCCTCCATCGTGGGATGGGTCTCGTAGTAGACAAGCATGTGTACACGGTATTTCTTTGAGAAGCCCTCGACGAGGCCTTGCTTGTGCAGGGGCATGCGGCGAAACTGGTCGCTGGTCACGCCGGTGTAGAGCGTGCCGTTGCGCCGGCTCGCCAGGATGTACACGCAGGGATTTTCTCTCGATACGGCATAGCGTGCGCGCCGCCGACAGAACTCGGCTTCCATCGTGCCCATTGTCCGACCCGAGAGCAAGCCGATAGGTGCATGGGTCCCGGCCTGGACCCGTTCGCGCGCTTCGCTTGCGAACGGCGCCGGGATGACGAAAGGGGCGGTCGGTTAGCCATGGCCGCGAATCGTTGGGTGCTCCGCTCCGGGCCAATCGCGTCCGATAACCTACGCCGCTGCCAACCCCTCCCGCATCTCGGCAACCGTGGCGGGCTCGGCGCCGGCGGCGCGGATGAGGCGGACGGCCTCTTCCACCCACGCTTGGTTGGTCATGGTGGAGCCGAAGGGAGCATCCTCCAGGCCTACACGGACATGGCCGCCGCGTTGCACCGCTTCGGGGATTAGCGGCCGGATGTCGACGCCGAGGCCTGCGATCATCCACGGCGCGCCGGGCGCCTCCTCGTCGAGCAGGGTCAGATGCGCGGCTAGCGCGTACGGCTTGGGCGGAAAGCCATAGGCGAACGTGTCGGAGAACATGAGGCGGTAGATCGGCGTCTTCGTGCCCGCCGCGCGTGCCAGCGCCGCGCCGGCTCGCGTGAAGCCTGGCTCGTAGATCGCATAGGCGGGATGGAAGCCGTAACGCGCCGCGAAAGCCAAGGCGTGGCGCACGTGCGCTTCCGGGTTGAGGTAGGTCGGCGCCGGCGGCGTGCCGGGGCCAGCTGCCAGCTCCGTGAAATTGACGCTGCCGGGATCGATCACGGCAAATTCCAGAAGGCCGCGTGCGGCCAGCGCCTCTACATGCGCGAACCGCTGTGCAGCCTCATCCGAAAGCGGGCCGACCCCGATCCCGGCCGAGGGGATGGACGGGTACACCGGCACGTCGATCCTGGTCCGGATGCCCTCGATGATGCGCGCATACACCTGCCAGTCGAAGATCTGCGGGCCGCCGCCGTCATAGGCGTGCACGTGGATGATCGCCGCACCGGCCTCGGCACAAGCGATACCCTCCGCGACGATCGCCTCCACCGTGTCGGGGATGGCGGGCTGGCGCTTGCGGCTCCAGGGCCCGTTGAGGGCCGCTTCGATCCATATCCTGTGCATGGACAAAGCCTTCCGCTGTTGAATTGAGGTCGTCAACCATACCCGTTTTGCCGACTCGGGCTACATTGCGCCGCCGAGGCGGCTAGCGCCAACTCGGCCTAGGGGCGCGCCTTTCGGATGAATGTCGTTGCGGGTATCCGGGTCCCATTGACGTGGACGCCTGTGACAACTATGTGATGGCGCCTATCGGCCCCTGGCCGGTACCAACGGCGGCACTCGTTGGTGCGTTGGATTCGCAGGGTCGGATCTCTTGGCAGGGGGTGGTCCATGGAACTCTCGAATTACGAGCTCGTCCGCTACCCGTCGGGTCAACTCGTTATCACCCGCATTGTCACGACCGCCAGCGGTGCCCCCTCCTCGGGGCCGCGCGATGTGGTCGGTGTCTACACCAGCGAGCAGGAGGCGCAGCGCGCGCTCGATCGGTTCGCCGGAAGGGCCCCGCAGCGGTCCACCGATGCGCGCCCGGCGGCTACCCTGCGCGGCTGATTGCGTCCCGCCTCGGTCTCACCGCAGAAATGCCCAACGAATCAGTTTTGGGTTCGCCAACCCAGCGAGTGACAGCCCATGGCCTCAATTGCACCGGAACGGCATCCGAGCCTCTATCTGCTGGGTGACCATCTCGACGCCGCGCTGGCGATGGGCGAGGATCTGCTGACCGAAAAACTGGTGCTGGACGCTTCCGAGCGGCCGTGCCTGCGCGGCTGGATCCGGCAGACCCGAGACCTCAACGGTTTCCTCGCCTCGGTGCGCACGCTGGAGTACGCAATGACGGCGCGCTTGCTGCAGGCGCGCAAGCGGATGGACGACTTGAAGCGTGGCGACAGCCGTCTCAAGCCGCTGATTTCGCTGTTCGTCGCCGGGACGGTGCCGCTGGCCGATGCCGCGAGCGAGCTTGGCGATACCGATGCGCGCGATTTCGATTGCGCCGATGCAACCTTGGCGTTTCTGCGTAGCCGCGGGTTGCTCGCCTCCGATGCAGCGGGTCTCCAGCTGGTGTCACGGCTCGGCGTCGCCGAGGACTATCGGGTCGCCGGCCGCGTTCCCCTCGGGACTCTGCTGGACTTGGTCGCCAAGTTTCTCGACGCTCTCGATCTTCTGTATGACCTCCATAGCGACCCCATCGACGTCGCCGGGTTGCCGGCCGCAAGCGTTGCAGAGGTGCCCAGCGGCGCGAGCGCCCCGCCCGTGGCCCGTGTGGCGCTCTTGCCGGATCATAGCTGAATGGTAGAGCGTGACGCTGGGGATAAGTCCGGCCGGTGTCGATGCCGGATCAGGTTTAACAAGGGCCTTGGCAACGGCACCTGAGTGCGACTGCGGTGAGCCCGGGTCAGCGGCGTGGTTCGACCTGTTGATGGAGGTCCCCGTCAGTCTCGGCTGCGCCTCGACTCGCGAGATGACCGGGTATGCGGCGAAATTCCGCTAGACCGCTGCCGCGAGACGCTTCAATATCCCCTCAAACGTCGGTCCGACAATCCGACACGCGGCCGTCACCGCACCTAACAAGAAAGCTGGGAGGAGAGTCCGTCGTCCCATGGTTGCCGCTGTCGCCATGCGTGCCGCCCCTGCCGTGGCCGCGAATCCCTTATTGAGTGTGCGGTCCGTTTCAGTGCGGTTCGGCGGCATCGTGGCCCTCGATGGGGTCTCCTTCGATGTCGCACCCGGCGAGATCGCGGGCCTGATCGGCCCCAATGGCGCTGGAAAGACCACGCTCTTCAACTGTCTCTCAAGGCTCTACATCCCCAACGAGGGCGACATCCTGTTCGAGGGCCGCTCGATCCGCGGCCAGCCCCGCCATGAAATCCCGAAGCTCGGCATATGCCGCACCTTCCAGAACGTGGCGCTGTTCGATCGCATGAGCGTGCTCGACAACGTCAAAGTGGGCTGCCACAGCCGCACGGCCAACGGCTTCCTGACCAACGCCCTGCGTCTGCCGGCCTGGGAAGGCGAGGAGCGGCGTATCGCCGAGCGGGCCGGCGAGCTCATCGCCTTCATGGATCTCAAGCCCTTTGTGCATCTCCCGGCCGGCGGTCTACCCTTCCCGGTGAAGAAGCGCGTGGAGCTTGCACGAGCGCTCGCGGGCAACCCCAAGCTCCTTCTCCTCGACGAGCCTGCGGCCGGCCTCAACCACGACGAGGTGGATGTTTTGAGGGGCCAGATCCGCCGCATCCGCGACTCTCAGAATGTCACCGTACTGCTCGTCGAGCACCACATGAGTCTCGTGATGTCGGTCTCCGACAAGGTCGTGGCCATCGACTTCGGCAAGAAGATCGCCGAGGGCACGCCGGCCGAGGTGCAGAAGAACCCGGAGGTGATCCGGGCCTACCTCGGCACCGGAGCCTGACAGCCATGCCCCTGCTCGAAGTCGAGGGTCTCACGGCGTACTACGGGCAGACACAGGCGTTGCATGGCGTCAGCTTTGCGCTGGAGCCCGGCGGGATCACCACCCTGCTCGGCGCCAACGGCGCCGGCAAGACCACGACGCTGCGCTCGATCTGCGGCATGGTTGCCACCGAGGGGGCCATCCGTTTCGACGGGGAGCCGATCTCGGGCAAGGCGACGGAAGAAATCGTGCGCCTTGGCGTCGGGCATGTTCCGGAGGGGCGCGGCACCTTCACCAATCTCACGGTCGACGAGAACCTGCGGGTTGCCGCGTATACACGCGGCGACAAGGCCGCAGTCCAGCGCGATATGGAGATGGTGTTCGAGTATTTCCCTATCCTGAGGGCGCGGATCGGCCAGCAGGCCGGCACGCTCTCGGGCGGCGAGCAGCAGATGCTGGCGATCAGCCGGGCCTTGATGCTGGGGCCGCGCCTGATGCTGCTCGACGAGCCCTCCTTCGGGCTGGCGCCGCTCATCGTGCAGGAGATTTTCCGCATCATGCGCCGTATCAACAGCGAAGCCAAAGTGAGCATGCTGCTGGTGGAGCAGAATGCAGCGCTGGCGCTGGAACTCGCCGACCATGCCTACGTCCTCGAAACCGGCCGCGTCGTGATGTCGGGCAAGTCGTCGGTGGTCAAGAGCGACGAGGCGATCCGCAAATCCTATCTGGGGTACTGAGGTCAGGACGGCATGGAGCAGCTCATTCAGCAGATTGCCGCGGGTCTCGCCAACGGCGCCATCTACGCGTGCCTGGCGCTGGCGCTGGTCATGATCTTCGTCTCCACCGACCATATCAACTTCGCGCAGGGCGAGCTTGCCATGTTCAGCGCCTTCCTGTGCTGGCAGCTGTTGGAATGGAACATGCCGTTCTGGCTCGCGCTGCCGGCGACGGTGCTGGCCTCGTTCGCCCTGGGCGTCGGCATCGAGCGCGCCGTGCTGCGGCCGCTGCACAATGCCCCCGTGCTATCCATCGTGGTGGTTTTCATCGGGCTGTTGACCATCTTCAACTCGCTCGCCGGCAGCATCTGGGGGCATACCATCAAGGCCTTCGCTTCGCCCTTCCCTCGGGTGACGTTCCCCGGCTCGGGATACTTCGGGTCGCACCAGGTCGGAATGATTCTGGTGACGGTCTTGCTGCTTCTCGCGTTGTTTGCGTTCTTTCGCTTCACCTCGCTGGGCCTGGCCATGCGGGCGGCCGCACAGAACCCGGCGTCGGCGCGGCTCTCCGGCATTCGCGTCGACTGGATGCTGGCATTGGGCTGGGGCCTCGCGGCGGCCATCGGCGCCGTGGCCGGCACGCTCGTCGCTCCGGTCGTCTATCTCGAGCCCAACATGATGGCTGGCATCCTGCTCTACGGCTTCGCCGGTGCGCTCGTCGGCGGCATCACGAGCCCCGGTGGGGCGGTTGCGGGCGGGTTTCTGGTCGGCGTATTGGAGAATCTGGTGGCCTATTTCGGCAACGTGCTCGAGCGCTCGACCGGACTATACATCGTCGGCAACGGCGAGAAGCTTACCGTGGCCCTCATCATCGTCATTGTCGTACTGACGCTGAAGCCGAGCGGCTTGTTCGGCAGCGTCATCGTGAAACGGGTGTAGAACGATGGCAACGACGACGACCGATACCGTCAATGGATTGCCGTCTGCGGTACGCACGGTCCTCGCCTTCGGCAGGGGACGATGGTTGTGGGCGGCGCTGATCGTCCTAGCCTTGCTGCCCATCATTGGCGGCAAGACCGGCCTGATCGGCAACTACGGCTTCCTGCAGCTCTCCTTGATGGTCGTGTTCGCGATTGCCGTGCTCGGCCTCAATTTGCTCACCGGCTTCAACGGCCAGATTTCGCTGGGGCACGGCGCCTTCTTCGCCATCGGCGCCTACACCACGGCAATTCTGATGTTCCACCTGCATGTCCCCTACTGGCTGACGCTGCCGGTGGCGGCCCTGACATGCTTCGCCGCCGGGTATCTGTTCGGTCTGCCCGCGCTGCGCCTCGAAGG
>Ga0247727_10018767_pt1 | contig 10818 bp, 14 predicted proteins | sample WisWelCaveWW1625_FD_202498 | JGI IMG/M metagenome (GOLD analysis project Ga0247727, IMG submission 202498) | Biofilm microbial communities from Wishing Well Cave, Virginia, United States - WW16-25 | ecosystem: Environmental > Aquatic > Deep subsurface > Groundwater > Cave microbial mat | place...
ACTTCGTGCCGACGACGATCCCCGTCGTGGCGGTCAGCGGGATCACCTTCTGCCCGGCCGCGGCGGCGCCGTTGAGCGTCGTATCGACCTGATCGGCAGGGTCGAGGCTGAAAGCGTACCGATTCCCCTCCTTCGCCCACGCCCACCATGCGGCCAGCTTGGCCTCGAACTCCTTGTCCTCGAAGTGGTCGAGCAGGACCCGGACCTCGTCGAACGTCGTGCGGACCTGCGTCGCGTGCACCTTCCCGTCCGACATCTGGAGGAACCGGCGCGCGCGCGGGGCGGCCCGATATCCGGTGAGCGCGTGCGGGAACGTCAGCGTGTTCCCGCTCCAGACAATCGCCGGGTTGCTCACCTAGATAGTCCTCCACGTCGTACCGTCCCACGAGGAGTGCGCCCCGGTATCGGTAGCGATGTAGACGCAGGGCGTCACCGGGCTCGCCGGGCGCGCCGCGGCCGTCCCGAAGAGCACCTGCGCGACCGTCACGACCGCCCGCTTCTCCGCCGCGTCGAAGCTGGACGTCAGGCCGCTCCCCTCGAACTTCAGCCCGCCGACCCCGAGCACGTCCGGCTGGTCGCGCGCGAACACCTGCACGGTGCCGCGGGCGTCCTCCGCGGCGAGCCGGTTCAGCCGCGCGGCCGCGGCCTGCTGCGGCGGGGCCGGGCCCGTCCCGCCGCCGTCGCCGTCGCCTTGTCTTATGACCGGCATGGGGTATAATCCCGGCACACTACATTCCGGGGAGGGGTTTCATGAAAACCGCGATGGGTCTCGCTTTGGCGTTGGCGTGCTTTTCTATTGCGCCCGGGGCGGAGCAGGAAGAGGCCGCGCCCTTTGCGGAGCACGGAGAGGGCGTATTCATCTACAGGCCCATCTCGATGCGCGTCTCGAACACGGTGCTTCTCTCGTTCGACATGGACCACCGCAGCCTTGATTGCGACAGAACCGGGAGCTGCATCTATGAGCACCCAGCCTGCGCCCCTTGGATGGCGCTCGGGGAAAAGGGAAGCTCCGAAGCGCCATATCTGCATGTTCTTGCCGCCGTCCAGCCGGACCCGGGCGTTTCTGGATCGAGTTACGCCTTGAGCAACTTCATTGCCGCTCGGCGCGAGTTCATGTTGAGGCTCTACGGGGACTACGAGCGCGTGCTTTTCAAAACCGAATATCAGTGCCGAGCCGCGCGCGATCTTCCGCCGGAAGCCACCTGGACGCCCATCGGCCATAGCGGCATCTGGCGCTCTTGGCGGGGCTTCAGGGTTCGCGCTCTCCAGCGAAGTACGGACGAGTAAGGCCCTCACCCGACCACCTCCGTCGCCACGACCCGGAAGCCGCGGCGCTCGGCAAGATCGTTGATGTCCTCGACCATCTGGATCGCGTCCTGCAGCCGGTCGCGGCGGGGCTCGATGCGGTTGAACACCTGCATCCCGGGCTCGGGTAGAGCGCGCGCGCCGCCGCCGCGGCCGGTCAGCTGCCGCGCAAGGTCAGCGACGGCCTCGAACGCTCCCGACAGGCGGGTCGGCAGGACGATCTCGCCTGGCGTCAACGCCGTGAGGACGCTGTCCACGCCGGGAGTCCCGCCACTGACGCGGCCGCCTCGCTGAGCCGTCACGAAGCCGCCGCCTCCGGTGCCGCCTCCGGTGCCGGCTTCGACTGCCTCGCCTCCCACGCCACTAGTACCGATATCGAAGGCAAGCGCGATCAGCTTCAGGACGAGTAACCTGACGAGCGCCTTGGCGATCGCTGCGAACAGGGCTTTGAAGAAGGCGTCCCAGGATCTACCGGCGGAGAAGGCGGCATCTACTAGGGCGTCGCCGAAGTCTAGGGCCGCGCCTACCAGCTCGCGCTGGATCGTCACGGCGAGCTCCTCAATGTTGAAGCCGAGCTCCTCGAGTGGTGTCTTGCTGTCCTTCAGCGCCTTGTTGAACGCCTCCACGTCCTCCCGCCACAGATCGAACGGCCGCCCCTCTCCCGCCTCTAGCTCCTCGAAGACGACGACGCCGAACTCGCGCAGGGATTCGGCCGCGATGAGGATGCCTTCTGAGACGCGGTCGAACTGACCGGGCTCGAGCGCCCCGGCCAGCTCCTGCTCGAAGAGCTCACCCATCTTGAGCCGGAGGGCCGCGGCTGCCTTCTCGGCTTCTGCGATCCCCGAGGTCCCAAGACTTTTGAAGGCGTCCTCGATCACCTTCACGTCGCCGGTCGTCTTGCCGGGCTCGCCGGGCCCGAGCAGCTCCGGCACGTCCACCTTGCCGGCGCCACGCCCGCGGATCAGCTCCCGGATCGCGGCGAGCCCCTCCGCGGTCTCGAACCCCTGCTCGCCGGCGATCTTCTCCAGACGCGCGGTGCTCGCGAGCTCGTTCTGTAGCCCCTTCAGGCTCTCTTCGGCCTGGTGGATGATGACGCGCAGCGCGTCGAGCGCCGGGCTCGCCTCTTTCGTGGCGCTCGTGGCCGTAGCCAGTGCGATGCCGATCTCGGCGATGGCGCGGGCGGACTGGCCCGAGGCGATCGCCGCGAGGACCGACAACGCTTCCCGCAGATGGGCCGTGTTCTGAACGAGTACCACGCCCGCTTCGCCCACAGCGAGGGCGGTCCGCGCCGCGGCGATCGTGACCGTCAGCAGGCCGCGCTCCAGGTCCTCCAGCAGCTGCGGGTTCTCGCGGAGAAGGCGCTGGAGATCCTTGAGCGCCGTTGACGTAGCTGCCGTGACGACGCGGAAGCCGTCGCTCTTGACGATCGCCGCGCCGATCTGCTCCTGGAGATCCGTGAAGTCGTTGTCGATCCTCCGCAGCGCCGCGCTGAACGTCTGCCCGGAGGCGGCGGCGAGCCCGCCGAACTTCCGCTCCATGATTTCGAGGGCGCGACTGAAGGCTTCGCTCTTGGACAGCCCCTCCTCGACCCTGATCCCATAGCGGCTGAGGGCCGCGGTCGAACCGTCCGCCGCCTTCGCCACGAGCGTTGCGGCGGCAACGCCGTCCTGGCCGGTCGCGGCGGCGAAATCAAGGGCGGCGAGAGTGGCGCGCTTCAGGCCCTCCCCGGTCAGCCGCCCGAGGCTCGCCAGGATGCCGGCCATGCCCTGGATCACCTGGTCGTCGATGGTGGTGAGGTCCTGAAGGCCGGATGCGAAGTTGTCGAGGTCCTGACGCACGGCGGCGGTGTTCTGGCCGACGGTGCGGAGCGCCGCCGCCAGTTTCACATCGGCGTCTTCCTGCTTCGAGGCGGCGGTGACGGCCGCGGAGAGCGCCCCGGCGAGCACGTCGAACACCTGCTTCGCGGCGAATGCGGCGGCCGCGAGCCCTGCGATCGATAGCCCGACCTTGCCGAGGATCGCCGACGCGGCGTCCTTCGCGGCGATGACGACATTGATCCCGCGGTCCTTACCGGGCATGCGTCTTCCTCTTCCAGACCAGGAATTCCTCGTGCTTCAGCCCGGCGGCATGCGCCTGCTGGTCGATGCTGATCGCCTTTAGCGGGTCCGTCTCGCCGACGAGCGCCGACGGCCTCACCCCGTACCTCTGCGCCATGCTGTCGAGGTGGACCATTCGGTGCCAGTCGGCTACGAAGGGACCAGGTCCTGGCCTGCCTTCCGGCTCGCACCGCTCAGCGCCATGATCCGGGTGAACAGCAGGGCTACGTCCAGGAATGGAAGGTCATCGACGGTCGGGCCCTGCGCCGGGTCGAGGCCGAGCGCCGGCGCCACGACGGCTTTCTGCACGACGCGCGCCATCGACCTGACGTTCTCCGGGTTTACCGTCCTCGGCGCGGGGTCGTCCTCGCGAGCCGTCGCCATCGCCGTGACGTCGATCAGCGAGGCGCGTGCCTCGATCAGCTCGGCCAGCCCGAGCCGGCGGATGCGTACCTTCCCGATGCTGATTTCAACGTCTTCCTCCCGACCGGCAGTCAGGGTCTCGGCCCTCACGTAGCCGTTGTTCTGTGGGTCCATCGATCCTCCCTCCCTTATGCGATCGCGCTCTCCCCGTTCCGCATTAGCAGGGTGATCGCATCCCCGCCCGCGCTCGGCAGGTGCGCCCGGAACGGCAGGTTGCTCTTGATGACTCCGGCCGTCGAGACGTTGAACGGCGGGCCGGTGACGAGGCACTTTGTCATCGTGATGTCGAGGCCATAGGTCAGGTTCCCGAGCGTCGGGCCGGTGTTCAGGAGCTCCAGCTTGAAGAAGGTCCCGCTGCGGAGTTTCGTCAGGTCCGCCAGAAGGGCGTCCATGACGAGCGTCCCCTGTATGACCCGCGGCGGATTGTCGTCGCCGCGGACCGGCTCGTCGATGTTCTTGGAGCCCATGACCCGCTTGTCGATGTTCAGGCCGTTGTTGAACTCCAACTCGAACGAGTCGATCTTCCTCACGACGTCGTCGATCTCGCACGAGAGCTGATGCCCGGCGACGAGCAGGGAGCGCGTCGGGAACGTCGGCGCGTTGTTCGCCACGTCCACGGAAGCCTTGCCGACGCAGGCGAGCGACATCTGGAGCGCGCGGCCGGGCGCGCCGCTGAAGGTGCAGGCGTTGATCTTCACGCCGGCGACCTGGACCTCCTCGTTGCCGCCGTCATCGACGTCGGTGTTGACGTAGAGGGTCAGCCCCTTGCCCGTCATGATCGTCGCCTTCGGGACGAACGTGTGGCCCCACCGGACCGACGCCTCCTGAACCGCGGTCGTCCCGCTGGCGTCCCCGAACAGGTGCTCCAGCAGCCTCAGCATCCCCTCGTAGAACGCCTCGACGACGACGACCGGCTCGGCCCCCTGCTTCACGTCGTACAGGTTGCCCTCGACGGGATCGAGCCCGCGGAGGACCTGCCGCGGGGCGCGCTCGTAGATGAGCGCGGGGTCGGCGGAGACGATCTCCGCGTACTTCGTCGGGGGCGTGACCGGCGTCCCCCAGGTCGTCTCCTGGACCCATCCGACGTGCGTGTTCCTTCCGAAGCCCGGCATCAGTCACCCCCTGCGGGCTGCGTTCGCGGCCCGGCCACTTTCGTCTCCGTCCACTCTCCGCGGCGCACGAGCTCGCGGCCGAGCTCGGCCGAGACCTCGATCGTCTGCGTGTCCTTGACCTCGCCGACACCCTCCAGGTACACCGTCGGCCCGTGCCTCGTGATCTTCATCAGGGCGCTCCTCGGTCGTGGCGGTAGTGGACCTCCACGAAGATGTCCCTCACGTACACGTCCCCGGCGATGGTCTTCGACGTGGCGAACTCCGAGACGCCGGACACCCAGGCGTCGAGCACCAGGCCGCCGAGCGACGGGTCATCCTCGATCTGCGTCTCGATGGACCCGCGCAGATCATCGAACTTGTCCTGGGTCGTCTGGCTGTGGAGCACCGTGGCGATCCGGTAGTGCGCCCGGACCTCCTTCGATCGCGTCGGTGCCCGCTCCGAATCGTCCGAGTCGAGGATCACGTAGGCCGCCGGCAGCCGGGTCGTCTGGTTCCACGACTTCCAGTCGCTGCTCACCGTGCCGATCCCGGAGACCTTCTTGATCTCTACGATCAGGCGTTCCCGGACCTGCTGCGCGATCGTCGGCATCCATCCTCACTTCCCGCTGACCAGGACTTCGAAGGTCTCGCTCGGGGTCGTGCCGGCCACGTCCCACGCCGCCCTGACGGTGGACACCGGCGTCCTGCAGACGCCCGCGTACTTTGCGGAAGTGATCGCCAGGGCCTCGTTGACGACGTCGCGCTGATTGAGGGTGAGGGCCCCGGGCGCGGCGGCCCCGCCCTTGAGGACGAGGAGACACGGCAACTCGAACCAGTTCGTGCCGTCGAAGGTGCCCTCGAGGTAGACGCGGAAGACCGTGACGGTCCCCGACCCGGCGGTGACGCGGACGGCGACCCCCAGCTCGCGCCAGGCGCCGATCTCCACCGCCGACCCCTGGCCCGCCGCGGTCGCGGCCGCCAGGGCCCTGAGCGTGGAGATCTCAGCGGCTTGTGCGCCGGGGGCGGGGACCAGGAGCAACGCGAGCAGGACGGCCAGCGGGGCGGCGACGCGGGGCATTCTCATCGGGATCTCCCAGTGAAGCGGAACGGCTCGCCGATGATGTCCACGACCTGGTCGGCCTTGGCCTCGGCAGCGGAGAGAAGGAACGGGAACGCCCGGCTGTGCTTCGTGCCGAACTCGAGGAAGTGGGCGAAGAAGGCGCGGCGGCGTTCGGGGCCGACCCGGGCCGAATACTCGGTCGGGGAACGGACCTCGACGTCGAACCCGATCGCGTTGCGGACCCGTCGGCTGTGGGTCCGCGATTTGGCCTCGTCTGCGACCAGGGACGCGGCCCGCTTCAAGCGCTCGCGCTGCCCCTGCGTGGCGTCGCGCTCGGCCGCGGTCAGGACGCCGGTCGCCTCCCGGATCCCGAGCATCCGCAGCGTCAGGAGCGCCACGCCCATCAGGCCGCCTCCAGCATGTAGAGCCTGAGCACGCTGTCTTCCGCCTCGCGCATCTGCTGCGGCCGGAGGAATGACGTGGTGCCGTCACCGAGCGCCTGCGACAGCAGATGTCCGGTCTCACGGGTGAACAGCCGGGAGACGACCCCGGTGGTGGAGAGGCCGACGATCCCTTCGGGGATCGAGTCGAAGCCTGCGGTGTAGACCGCCCGATATCGTTTCGGCCCCGGGGTGAAAATGCTGTCGGCGACCAGGTCGATCCGGCCGAGCCCCGTGAATCGTGGCTGCGAGCGCAGCCCGGCCAGGACGTAGGTGTGCCGCGCGACGAGGGTGCGCGTCTCGGTCACGCCGCCGGCGCCGTTGTCCGTGTACTCGACGGATTCCAGAGAGGTGAACGAGACGAGCGGACCGACCCCGAGCAGGAGGCTCCGCGTTCCGCTGCCGTCGAGGTATTGGGTGTAGGAGGCCTCGGAGAACGTCCGGCCGAGCCGCACCTGGTACTCGTCCGAGACTTCGGAGACCAGCAGGTCGATCAGGGCGTCGAACGGATGGGTCTCGCCCGGCTGGATCGGCTGATCCGAGGTGTTCTTGAGCTGCATCCGGGTCCGCACGCGATCCCGCGAGGTGAGCAGGTTCTGCGCCGCGGCGATCCCCGGCGACACGACGATGTCGTAATCGGTCTCCCGGCCGTCGGCAGTCGGGAAGCCCGGGTTCGTGAGGGTGAGGGTATAGAGCCCGAGGCGCGTCCCGGTGATGACGACCTGGACCCAGCCGATGACGAAGTTGGTCAGGACAACGGCGGCCAGTTCGGTCGGGGCCGCGAGACGGTCGGGGCCGAGCAGGGCCTTCGTGACCGCTGCGGCTTGCCCCGCCACATAGGCGCCGTTGATGTCGCGGACGGGGTGCTGGAACGTCAGCGCCACGCCCATCTGTGCCTGATACGCCACGATCCCTCCCCGCGATCAGGGCTTGTGCTTCGCGCAGAACTCCGAGCCCCGCACCGGAGCCTTCATGCAGGCATTCCCGTTGACGGTCTTGCCTTTGCATCGGGCCGGGGCGCCTGCCGTGACGGCCGCTTCGGGTGTCGCCTTCGTGGCGGTCTCGACCGCGCGCGGGCGCCGGGCCGCCGTTTCTTCGGCCGGCGGATCGTCGTGGAGCCTGCCGTCGACCGGGGCCCCCTTTGCCGCCTCCTCCCCGATGCCGGCCGCGACGAGACTGCGGCCCGTCCTTTCCGAGCACTCGATGACCTGCAGCGGCGCGAAGGCGCAGCGATCGCCCGCGAGGCCCTGAATCAACTTGACGTTCATGAGATCCCCTCCGAGAGAGGACCGGGGCGGGCCCTTGGATGGGCGCCGCCCCGGTCCAGTGACTGGGTCGGCGCCTTACGGCTGCTGCAGGACCTGGACGGCGGTGCTGCCGCCGGACACCAGCTGACCCTCGAGGCGCTGGAACGCGACGAAGGCGATCTGGAAGGCGTCGGCATACCGCTCGGACAGCCGCATCAGGAACGGGCTGCCGGCCTTACGCACGATGTACTTCTTCAACAGGCCGAAGACCATGGTCTCCTTGCCGGTGGAGACCGCGTTGTCCATGGCCTGGTTGATGAAGTAGGGGCGGTTCATGATCGTGGCCGGGGTCCCGGGCGTGGCGTCCGCCGGCATGAAGAGCGGCCGGCCGTTGCTATCGAGGATCTTCCTGATGACCTTCAGGGTGTCGTCGTGGAGCATGAAGGCGGCGCCGGCCTGCGAGCGGTAGGCCGGGTCGACTCCGTGCTCGAGGTTCACGATGTCGCCGTAGGCGATGGCGCCCGCGGCGGCGGCGGCGACCGGGGTGGTGTCGGCGAGCAGCGCGGTGATGAGGCCGCGGGGCTGCGAGGAGCCGGTCCCCGTGGTCGCCTCGGTGTTGAAGATCCGGCCAATCCGCTCCGCGATGGTCTCGAAGAGATCCGCCTCCAGGTCGAACTCCGCGTCGATCAGCAGCGGGATCGGCACGAGGATGATGTCCGACGTGTAGACGTAGGACTTCAGGATCGTCTGCGCGAAGGTCGGATCGACGTTGGTCGCGGCCGCGACGTTCTCGGTCAGCCGGTGACCCACGTTGGCGACGTCGGTCATCTTCGGCCACGGGAGATCGCTGCCGTCCTCGGTCTGGATGACGCGGCAGGCCTCCATGATGCCCGAGAAGGACTTCATGGCCTTGTCGAGCTCAGGCATGAAGTCCTGGGCGATCGTGAAGGCGCCGGCCGCGCCGGTGATCGCGCTGAGGGCGCGGGCCTCCTTCGGCATGGCGGCCTGCGCGCGCTTGATCTCGGCGCGCACCTCGTCGTCCCACTCGCTCGGGTGCTGCGACAGGAAGGCACGGAGGCTCTTCCTGGACCGCTCCCTGGATTCCGCGGTGATGTGCCGGCGGTCGCCCCGGAGGTCCCCGGGGACGGGATCGCCGTCCCGCCCGGCCCGGCGGGTGTCCAGCTTCTTGAGGTCGGCCCCCCGCTGGTCGAGCTTCTGCCGGCGCTCGAAGTCCTTCTCCTCAGCGTCGATCTCCTTCACCCGCGTTTCGAACTCGGCGTCCATCGTGTCCCAGGACGCCTGCTCCTCGGCGGTGAAGGCGCGCTTGCTGTCGTCGTCCGCCTTCTTCAGGAGGGCGCACATCAGCGCGTGCAGGGCGAGGTTCTTCTGCTTCAGTTCGGTGGCTTTGATTGCGGGCATCGGCGGATTTCTCCGGTGAACCGTCAATGTGACAGCTCACCGGGAATCTCCGCCCCGGTGGTGGGTCACGCCCGTTCGCGCTGCCGGCGGCTCGTCCGGAACATCCGCTCCGGATAGCTGGCCCGCGACTGCGCGGCCGGGGGTGGGTTTAAGGTCTAAAGAACCTGGCGCTGCAAGTGCAGGCGCCGACTACGCGACTCCATCTGTACCACAGCCTGGTCGGCCTGTCCAGATCCGGCAGGCTTTTTCGCCAGCGACTCCTGCCAGGCCTGCATCGACCGCAGGGCGACATCCGTCTGCGGGTAGGCCGGGAACGTCACGCCCGGGCTGACCTCGACGAGGGTGACCTTCTTGAGCGTCCGGACCCGGGTGCCGTCCGGCTCGGTGCCCCACTCGTCGGCGTCGGTGTAGAAGCCGAAGGAGCACCCGGTCACATCCTTCCGCCGGAGGCTCACAAGCCGGTCCCGGAACCAGGTCGTCGCCGGCGGAGTGTTCTTGAAGATCAGCCCCATCTCGTCCTCGGCCAGCTCCAGCGTCCCGGCCTTGTTGCGCCCCAGCACCAGGTCGTTCTCGTGGTTCCAGAGCGCGCGGATGTCGTGGATCTTGATCGACTCGGCGAAAGCCCCGGGGGCGACCTTCTCGCGCCAGCCGCCGAGGTCGTCGCTCAGCTGGTTGAAGACGGCGATGTGGCCTTCGAGCTTGGGTGCCGCGTCGTCGCCGACCACGCGCAGCTCCATGGGGAAGTGCCGCAGTTCCAGGATCTTCATCGTCCGACCTCCGTAAGCATCATAGATCAGCCGTCCGCCACGATGTCGCACTCGCAGCCATTGTGCAACGGCGGATGCCCGATATTATCCGACGGCACGAGCGGCCCGTCCGTTCCTTCGCCTCCGTCCACGCCCTGGCCGGCGTTGACGAAGTTCTTCAACACGCCCGCGACCTTGCCGTCCAGACCGGCACAGAAGGGACAGGCTCCCGGGTTGGCGGCCCACCGCAGCACCGTCACGCCGGCGACGACGAAGAGCGTCTTCGCCGCCGCCCCCATGAACTGGACCGACTCGTTCATCGCGATCTTGCCTGGTCGCTTCTCGCCCCACTCGTCCAGCCGACCCTGCAGCGCCTTCGCGGCCTCCTCCTCCCCCTCGGACTCGTGCTCGTCGATGAGGGCGATGAGCTGCTGACGGCCCTCCGACGCCTCACGCACGCCGAACCGTTTGACGTACTCGACGGCGAGCTTCTCGAGCTCGGGCGGCATCGCGTCCGTCGGCTCTGCGCCCAACTCCTCAGCGACGGCGCCGTCGATCAGGGCGGCGTATGCCAAGATGACCGGCTGCATCTTCCCGGCCGCCCAGGCTCCATGGGTGTCGTAGAAGGCCTCGATCGCGCGGCGCATTTCGGGGAGGCTGCGGCGGCCGCGGGCGTCGGGGTTCAGGTGCTGCTTCAGCTCCTTCTCGATGGCCCCGATCTCGCGCTTCACGATCATGGCGGCCCGGTCCTCGATGATGGGCCGCTGGGCGTTCCGGATCTTCCGGCGGAGCTTCAGGCCGCGGGCGCGGAACTCGGCGGGCGGCCGGGCGGCCGCGGCGCCTATGCCCGGCAAGGCCGGCGGTTTCTTGGCCGGCATGGGCGGAGGATCGTCACCGGCGACGATCTGATCGGCCGGCGTCATGTTGAACGGCACCAGATAGATGTCGCCCTGTGGGCCGAGGTCCGGCAGGTTCTCGAGGTCCCGGACGT
>Ga0247727_10018768_pt1 | contig 10817 bp, 8 predicted proteins | sample WisWelCaveWW1625_FD_202498 | JGI IMG/M metagenome (GOLD analysis project Ga0247727, IMG submission 202498) | Biofilm microbial communities from Wishing Well Cave, Virginia, United States - WW16-25 | ecosystem: Environmental > Aquatic > Deep subsurface > Groundwater > Cave microbial mat | place...
GGTAGCCGGAGCGCGCGCCGGGCATCAGGTAGGGGCAGTTGGACATGGACTCCATGCCACCGGCCACCACCACCTGCGATTCGTCGAGCGCGACCGCCTGGGCCGCCAAGGCAACGGCTTTGAGTCCCGAGCCGCAGACTTTGTTGATGGTCATAGCGGCGACACGGCTGTCGAGGCCGCCGCGCAGTGCCGCCTGGCGGGCGGGATTCTGGCCCAGGCCTGCGGAGACAACGTTGCCCATAATGCACTCGTCCACCTGACCTGGCTCGATGCCAGCGCGACGAACAGCTTCAGCCACGACTTTGGCGCCAAGCTCAGTCGCAGAAAAGGAAGAGAGGACACCTTGGAATCTCCCAACGGGCGTGCGAACGGCACTGAGAATGACCGGAGCTTCCATTGCGAGTCTCCCACCCCACTGGATAAACGAAAGCCCATCGGGGGCACAAGAAAGCCAAACTCCCTCAGTATAGGCGGCCCGAGCGACAGGGGTCAATTCCAGGTGGAGGGAGCCGGGAAGGCGGAGTTGGTGAACCGGCGGAAGCTACTCCAGTGAGCTACAATGGCGCGCATGGACAAGCCGGTAGACAGGCCCCGCCCCAACGACCTCTTTGAGCACCTGAACCCAGAGCAACGTGAAGCGGTAAAGCACGGCGAAGGGCCGTTGCTGGTCGTGGCAGGGGCGGGAACGGGAAAGACACGCGTCATCACCGAGCGGATTCGGTTCCTCTTGGAGTCGCGTCCGGAGTTGGAAGGGCGGAACATCCTCGGGCTGACCTTCGGCGAAAAAGCCGCGGGCGAGATGAAGCACCGGGTCATTCGGGATGTGGGGGAACGCGGACGAGACGTGAGGTTAAGCACTTTTCATGCGTTCTGTCTGCACGAGGTGCTGCTGCAGGTGAATCCGGGGTTGCGCGTGCTGGAGACCGCGGACCACTGGATCCTGCTGCGGCGCAATATGGCGCGACTGGGGCTCAAACGCTTCCAGCGGCTGGCGGAGCCGGGGCAGTTCCTGACCGACTTTGTGCAGTTCTTCTCCCGTTGCCAGGACGAGCTGGTCACTCCGGATGATTACGAGGTCTGGGTCAGACGACTGCGAGAGAGCCACGAGCGGGAAAGAGCGCAACTCGAAGAGGGCGTTCGTGCCGAGCAAGAGGAAGAACTGGCAAAGCAGGAGGAGGTCGCCCAGGCCTACCGCGCCAGCGACGCGCTGTTGCGCGAGCGGGGCTTGGTCACCTTTGGCGGCCAACTTCTAGGCGCGGTGCGAGAATTGGGCACGAACCGCGAGCTGCTCGCGCTCCTGCGGGAAAGATTTCGCTACATTCTTGTCGACGAGTTCCAAGACACCAACATTGCGCAGCTCGAACTCCTCTGGCTGCTGGCCGGCGGACACCGAAACCTGGTGGCCGTGGGGGACGATGACCAGGCGATTTACCGCTTCCGCGGCGCGTCATTTGGCAGCTTCACGATCTTCCTCAAGCGATTTGCGGGGGTGCAAGCAAGCGCGGACGACGCGGCGCGACACATGCGGATGCTGACGCAGAACTATCGTTCGACAAAGCGAGTGTTGCTCTTGGCCAGCCAAGTGATCGCGCAGAACGAAAAATCACCGCTGTTGCCACCGAAACGACTGTCCACGCACAAGTGGGAGGGCGAGAAGGTTCGTATCGTCGAATTTGGGAGCCCGGCGGAAGAAGCGTATTGGGTGGCTGAGGAAATCGAACGGCTTCACCGTGAGGGAGAAAGTTGGAAATCCCAGGCCGTCCTCTATCGGATGCACGCGCATCGCGATCTGCTCGTGGAAGAGCTCCGGGCGCGGGGAATCCCGTTTGTGATCCGCCACCTCTCGATCTTGGGCAACCGCCTCGTGCGAGACCTGCTGGCCTACTTGCGGCTGCTGGCCAATCCTTCCGACACTGTGGCCTGCGTGCGCGTGCTTGCGGCGCCGGGCTGGAACCTCCAAGCTGCGGACCTAGTGCGGCTGGCGGAACGGGCGTCCAAGGGCCGAGGAATGGCGCTGTGGGATGTCCTGGAAAGCTCACAGGAAGAGCTGGCCTTTTCGCGGGATGGTCGAAAGGCGGCCGAGCTAGTTCACTTCATCAACGACCTGCGCGCCAAGGCAAAATACGTTTCCGCGAGTGACATCTTGAATGAGCTTGCGGGGGCACTCGACCTGGGGGTGGCTGCGCGCGAAGAGGACCGGAAGTTCGTGACCCGTCTGCAAGAGTTTGTGCGCGAATGGGAAGGGAAGAGCGAGGAGAAGACCCTGGCGACGCTGGTGGAATACCTCGATTACTACGAGGAGGCCGGGGGGCAGATCGAGCTCAAAGAAGAAGCTGAAGCAGATGCTGTGCAATTCATGACAGTGCACGCGGCCAAGGGTTTGGAGTTCGACCACGTGTTTGTGATCCGCCTCGTCCATGGGTCGTTTCCCGTGCGGCAGCGCAAGCCCGTGCTGGAATTTCCCGAGGAGCTGATGAAGGAAGAACGACCCCAGGGCGCGTTTCACATTCAAGAGGAGCGACGGTTGTTTTACGTGGCGCTGACACGGGCGCGCGAGCGGCTGACGCTGACAACGGTCCTGAACAAACGCAGCAAGCCTTCGCCGTTCCTCGAAGACATTCTGATGGACTCACAGTTGACTCAGGCCCACGTGCAGCAACTCGCGCCGCGGGTGAAACGCGAGCCGCGAGTTGTCGTGCAGGCGCAGAAAGCTCCCCAGGAACTTTTCACGGCCGATCCGGAAACGCTGCGCGTTTATTCCAGGATCGCAGAGTGGGCGGAAAACTTCCATCCGCGGGCCGTCGAGCCGCTGCAGTTGAGCGCCTCGGCCATCGATACGTACGCCTCGTGCCCACAGAAATATCTTTTCCGATCCGTGTGGAGCCTCCGCACGGGCCCACAAGCGGCGATGACGTTTGGCAGCGTACTGCACAGCACGATCCGGCAGTTCATTGGCGAACTGCGGAAGGGACGCCGGCTTTCGTGGGAGGAAGTCGAGAGGATTTACCGGCGGGAATGGTCGTCGGCGGGATTCGAAGATGCCTACCAGGAAGAGGCGTACCGGCAGGAGGGTCTGGAGGAGTTGCGGGCGTTCCATGAGCGCGTGCTGGAAGAACCGGCCGAAGTCATTGCCCAAGAGAAATACTTCGAGCTGCCGATGGAAAACAACGTGGTGATTACCGGGCGAATCGACCAGATCAACCGGCACGGCGCGGAAGGCGCTGAGATCGTGGATTACAAGACGGGCAAGCCCAAAGTTGAACGCGACGCCCAGAAGAGCCTGCAACTGAGCCTTTATGCGTTGGCGGCGCGGGAGCAATTGGACCAGAATCCGACGAGGCTCGTGTTCTACAACCTGAAGAGCAACGAGGCGGTGGCAGCGACGCGCGACGCCAAGCAACTCGACGAGGCACGGCAGAAAGTCCAAGAAGTTGCGGCGGACATTCGCGCAGGGGAGTTTCCAGCTCAACCGGGCTTTCTTTGCAGGTATTGCGAGTATGAGTCTATTTGTCCAGCGTATGAGGAGCGGGACTCAGCGTCCAAACCTCATCTCTCCGAATCCAGTCCGATCAATGGCCAGCAAATCCAAAGCCGGAAAAAGTGAACGGGGCGCGTCATCCAACGCGCCCCGCCCAAAAGGACCTCTGATGGAGAAGGCAAGCACCAACTGTGCATCGGAGCCTTCTACACCGCGCATGTACTGCCGGGAACTTTCTCCCTTCACAATCGAAAGTTGACGGAGACAACTCAACTCCGATGCCTCCTTTCTATACGAACCGGAAACTGCGATGTCAAGAAAAAAACTTTTAGGAAAAAATCTGTCGCACGCGTGTTACGGGCGTCGAATGACGTAGTAGCCTTCGCGGGCAAGTAAAGTCAATCCACTACGCCGCGCGCGGACTTCAATCGCGTGATAATCGGCGCGGCGATCCGTATCTTGCGGCACATAGCCGAGCGTGTATTGGTTGCGAGCTTCTTCGGTGATGAGCGAATACAGACGTTCGAGGTCCGCACGGCTTTGAGCAGAGAAGACGTCGCCGCCCGTTGCGCGGGCGTACTTTGCCAGCACATTGCCGATGGGATTCAGTGTGCCCTCGCCGATGTTGATCGCATACACAGAGATGTCTGACGTCAAGAGGAGACGAACCGTATCGGCAAAGGAGTAGGTATTGTTGCGGGAGTTTTGGCCGTCGGAGATGAGAAAGATGATTTTGCGGTGTTCGCGGGGCCGGTTGCGAAGCATTTCACCGGCGGCGTAGATGGCGTCGTCGAGATTCTTGTTTGGCGTGCCTGAAAGAACCTGCGTGGTCTGATTGCGGACGCCCTGCAGATCCGGGGGCTGGGCGGTGTTGACGCGAGGATTTGAGGTCATCGGCCCACCCGCCCGGCCCGGGAATGATCGTGCCAGCTGGATGCGCTTGAGCTGGTCGAAGACCTTGTCAGGATCAGAGGTAAAGTCGTTGACCGGTTCAAATAGAATATCGAAGCGAGCGATGGCGACTTCATCGAGGGCGCCAAAGCCCCCGGCAATGGTACGCATGGTCGCCTGCACCTGCTCGGCCGCCTTGAGCTTGAGGCCATCGTCGAAAAGGACGACCGCGGAAAGAGGAAAGGGCTCGACGGAGAAGAGAGAAACCTTCTGCTCGACGTTGTCTTCGAAGAGGCGGAACTCGTCGAGCCGGATGTCACCGACAAGGCGGCCCTGCGAGTCCTTCACGGTGACGGGAACAACGACCAGCTCGACGGTGGCGCGAATGCGCGCGCGAGGGTCATCCTGTGTGGCGGCGGGCTGCTGCGCAGCGGCGGCCGGAAATCCAAGACCGAACGAGAGCACGACTCCAAGGGTTTGCCGTAGACAAATCATCAAGGTCCGGTCACTATTTGAGATGCGCCGGAAATGCGGCGCGTTTGCGAGTCAAGCCCACGAGCACATCCCCACGTGGGCGCACAGCATCTGACGAATTGGAGTCCAAGGCGATTATAGTATGCGCACCCGTTCTGTCCTGTGTTTTGTGTGCGTAACAGTACTGGCAGGCATGATGTGCGCCGGAGCACTTCGGGGAGCGCTGGCGTACGCAACGCCTCCCTCTTCAGGGGTGCCAACGGCGTTTCAGGAGCCGCAACAGCCGATCCGCGTGTCGGTGGACCTGGTCAATCTGTTCGCGACCGTGCGTGACGGGAAAAAGCGCATCGTGCCGAACCTCGAGCAGGCGGATTTCCGCGTTCTCGAGGATGGCGTCGAGCAAAAAATCACCAATTTTTCGCGGGAGACCAGTCTGCCAATTACGATGGGACTGCTGATGGACACCAGCGGCAGCATTCAGAACCTTCTGGCCGCGGAACAGGAAGCGGCATCGCGATTTCTGCAGCAGGTGATGCGGCCGAGCGATCTGGCCATGGTGATCTCGTTTGATACTGACGTAGACCTCCTCGCCGATTTCACCTCCGACCGGGGGCGGCTCGAACGAGCCATCGAGCGAGCGCGGATCAATGCGCCGCAGTCAAGCGTGGCAGTGCAAGGACCATTCCCGACGGTGGCGCGACGATCCACCGCGTTCTATGACGCGATTTACCTGGCCTGCCGTGAAAAGCTGTCGAGCGAAGCGGGTCGAAAATCGGTGGTAATCCTGACCGACGCCGCGGATTATGGAAGCAAAGTTCGGCTGGAGGAGGCACTGGAGACAGCGCAGCGAACCGATACAGTGATTCACATCCTGTTGGTGCACGACCCGCGCTTTGGCTCTGACTGGGGCGCGGCAAGAAAGCTCGCCGAGGAGACCGGAGGGCGGGTGATTGAGGTGCAAAACGAGAAGGACCTGAAAAAGGCGTTTGACCAGATTTCTGAAGAGCTGCGCACGCAATACACGTTGGGCTACTACTCGTCGAACACGGCCCGCGATGGGAAATTCCGCAAGGTGAAAATCGAAGTCACCAAACCGGACATGAAGGTTCTGGCGCGGAAAGGATACTACGCGCCGAGGAATTAGCTTAAGGCCCGCCGTCTTCAACCCTCGATTTCTCGTCCAACTCAGTTTGTGTTCTACAGAAGCCTAGCGATTCGCCCAATCAACGAAGGGCCAAACCAAAGGTGGCGTACACGTGCGAGCTGCGCACTCCGTTACTGGGAGATCCACAGATTCAAGTGGCTGCAGAAGGCAATTACTGACCGGGGGGCCTGGTGGAAGTGGGGGTGATGGCGACGGTGCGAGGAGTGTAGTAGCCCTTGCGGGCGCGGACAATCAGGCCTTTACGATCCACTTCGATTTTGATTTTGCGAAAGGTGCCCTCGGTGGACTTGTTCTGCGGGACGTAGGCCAGCGAGTACTGGCTGCGGAGTTCGTCGCCGATGTCCTGAAAGGATTGTCCAAGATCGTCCAAGCGGTAGGGGAAGAAGGCCCGCCCGCCAGTTTCCTCCGTGAGCTGATCGAGCGTTTTGTCGCCAGCTTCCTTGTGAATCTTGCGGTTGACGCGTTTGGTGGGGTCGGCGGCTTCGGTGGCCGTGACCCACTGCGTACTGGTGCTGATGGCATAGATGACGACGCCGGCGCGCTGGCAGGCTTCGATGGCTTCGCTTTTCGCACGGTTGCTATGAGTGTCGTCGCCATCGCTGATCAACAAAAGAACGCGGCGAACTTCCGGCGTGGGGCCGGGTGGCATCGGCGGTTTGGCCAGGCGGTCGTTGCAGGCAAAGTAGACACCGTCGTAAAGGGCGGTGCCGCCGCCGGCGCGCTGGCGATTGATGGTGTCGCGGAGTTTGTCCAGATCGCCGATGTATTCCTCGATGACGCTGGGCTCGTTGTCAAAAGTCATCAGGAAGGCCAGGTCCTTGTTGCGACGCAGCGTGCTATAGAAGAAATCAATCGCTGCTTCCTGTTCGAATTTCAGGCGGTCGCGGATGCTGTTGGACGTGTCCAGCAGCATGCCGACACGCAGCGGCAGGTCGGTCTGCCGGCTGAAGAAGCGGATGTCCTGCGGCTCGCCATCCTCGAAAACCTTGAAGTTGTCCCTGCCGAGATCGGTGACAAATCTCTGCCGACGGTTGAGCACGGTGAAGATGACGTCCACGAGTCGAACTTCGGTGACGATCGGCGGAGCCTGCTCCTGGGCCGGGGGAGGAGCGGCCTGCTGCGCGCGCGCGAACAAATGCGAAGCGACCAGGGTAGCGCTGAAGACAGCAAGAAGAACTGCACAAGTAAGCCGGCGGCGCATCACTGGAATTATAGGTAGCTTCGCAGAGCAGCGTCAAATCTCGGCGCGTCGGCGCCCAGGGTTGCGGCGAGAGCGTCGAGATACCGGCGCAACTCGATCGGCAACGGAGCGGAAACCTCCACGATCGCCGAAGTGCGAGGCTGCAAGAAACGGATGCGGGCGGCGTGCAAGAAGTTGCGTGGAAGCTGGGGAAAAAGCCTGCCGGCAGCGCGAGGTTCGCGAGGCGCGCCATAGAGCGTGTCGCCTACGATGGGATGCCCCAAGGCAGAGAAGTGGACGCGTATCTGATGTGTGCGGCCGGTGTGAAGGCGAACTTCAACCAGCGTGAGGCCATCGAGGCGTGCCAGGACGCGCCAGTCAGTGCGAGCTTCGCGCCCGCTGCGGCGGCGCGCGGTCATGCGCGTGCGGCGGCGCAGGTCGCGGGCGATGGGCAAGCCAATCGAACCGGTGTCGTGTTTGAGGCGGCCATGAACGAGCGCAAGGTACGTTTTCTCAACCGATCGTGAGCGAAACTGTTCAGCGAGCGAGCGGTGGGCAGCGTCATTGCGAGCGACGACCAGGACTCCGGAAGTAGCCTTGTCAAGGCGATGGACAATTCCGGGGCGCAACTCGCCGCCTACACCAGACAGCTTTCCGAGATGATGCAGAAGCGCATTCACCAGCGTGCCCGAAGCTGCACCTGCTCCTGCGTGGACGACCATGCCCGCGGGCTTGTTCACCACGACCACGTCGTCATCCTGATAGAGGATTTCGAGTGGCAGGGCTTCGGGAACAGCTGCAAGCGGCGGGCGTGCCAGAACCTCGACGGCGATCACTTCACCCACAACAACTCGGTGCGAGCGCTTTGCAATTCCACCGTTGATGCGGACCAGCCCCTGGTGGATCAGTTCCTGTATGCGGGTGCGGCTGAGTTCGGGCTGTTGATGGACAAGATAAACGTCAAGGCGCTGTCCGGCTTCAGTTGGAGTCACGGTGAATTGGCGCGGGGAGGACACGATGGACAGGAAGTCCCTTCTCAATTCGAAGAAGAGCGGCGTGGCAAGACCAAGTCCAAAGCAAGCAAGAGGGCACCAACGGTGATGGCGGAGTCAGCGACATTGAAGGCGGGCCAGTGGTAACCGCGCCAGTGAACGTCAATAAAGTCAATCACGCTGCCGTGGAGCAGGCGGTCGGCCAAATTGCCAGCGGCGCCGCCGAGAATACAAGAGAGCGCTACCTGGCTGCGCGTGCCGCCAGCGCGCCCCGTGGCGAGAGCCCAGCCGAGAAGCAGAACCACACCGGCTGCACTCACAGCAAGCAGGGCCGTCTGCCACTTGGAAGGTGAATCGGCAAAAAGTCCAAAGGCGATGCCAGGGTTGTGGGTGTGAACGAAGTTGAGAAAGCCGTCGAGGAGCGGGCGAAGGTGGCCTTCGGGAGTGAGTCGCTCGACGGCCAATTTCGTTGCGCGATCAAGAGCGAAAATGACAAGCGAAATCCAAAGCCAGCGGTAATGGTTCGGTGAGCCCATCAGGAGGCGGCTGCGGCTCCGCCGAGCAGTTCGCGGACAACGGGCAGGCAGCGCTCGCACACGGTAGGAAAATCGGCGGCCTTGCCGACGTGAGTGGAGTAGTTCCAACAGCGCTCGCACTTCGCGCCATCAGCGCGGCGGACGTGAACCGCTTTAACACCGAAGATTCCCAGCAGAGCACCGTAAGCGCTTTGAGCATCGTTCGTGTCGCTCACGATCAGCAGGGCACCTGTAGGAGGTCGATCAGCAAGATCTACATCTGAAATGATGAAGAGGAAGCGCAGCCATCTCAGGTACCTCCGCAAGAGGTCAGATCCAGCTCCTACCGCCTCAACCGTCACATGAGCTTCCAAAGAACTCGAGACCGTTCCTGATTTTCTTGCTTTTTCCAGGGCGCCGAGGACAAGGGGCCTGATGGCTAATACTGCCCTCCATTCCTCATCCAAGGTGTGGTCCAATGCCCTCCCAAGTTCCTCGGCGGCAGGAAAGAGAGCCACGTGAATGCTTTCAGGGTCACCGGAGCGGCGAGGGAAGTGCTTCCAAATTTCTTCGGCCGTGAAGACGAGGATGGGGGCGAGCAAACGCAACAGGGCCGAGGAGATACGATAGATGGCGGTTTGAGCGGAGCGACGCTCGGAGCCGCGGGCGGGACGAGTATAGAGACGATCCTTCAGCACGTCGAAGTAGAAAGCGCTCAGGTCCACGACACAGAAGTTGTGAATGGCGTGGAAGACGCGGTGGAACTCGAATGCGTCGTACCACTCGCGGCAATTCTTTACGAGCTCGGCTGTGCGAGTGAGCATGAAGCGGTCGAATTCGTCGAGCTGGACGTCGGAGAGAGCGTCGCGCAGGGGATCAAAGTCAGCGAGATTCGAGAGGGCGAAGCGAAAGGTGTTGCGGATTTTGCGGTAGGCCTCCGAGAGCTGCGCCATCATGGATTCGCTGAGGCTGACGTCGGCCGTGTAGTCCTGCGAGGCGACCCACACGCGCATCAGGTCTGCGCCCCACCGCTGGTAGATTTCGGCCGGGTAGATGGCATTGCCGAGCGACTTCGACATGGGCGTGCCCTTTTCGTCGAGTGTCCAGCCGTGGGTCACGACGGTACGGTAGGGGGCAGCGTTGCGCAGGCCGACGGCCACCAGCAGAGAGCTTTGAAACCAGCCACGGTATTGGTCGGGGCCTTCGAGGTAGCAGTCGGCCGGCCAGGGCATGCCGTAACGCTCGAGCACGGCGTAGTGGGAAGAGCCAGATTCGAACCAGACGTCGAGAATATCGTTTTCCTTCTCAAAATCCGCAGCACCGCACTTACCGCACTTCGTGCCCGCGGGAAGAAGTTCGCTTGCCGAGTGCTCAAACCACGCGTCTGCACCTTCACGGCGGAACCAGTCCACCACGTGACGCAGGGCAGGAATGTTGCGCAAAATTTCGCCGCACTTTTTGCAGTGGAAGACAATGAGGGGCACGCCCCAGAAGCGCTGACGTGAGACGCACCAGTCGGGCCGGGTAGAGATCATGTTGCTGATGCGCTCTTTTCCCCAGGCAGGAATCCACGTGACGCCCGCAGCCTCCGACAATGCCTTCTCTCGCAGAGAGGGGCTTTTCACTTTTTCCGGCTGGGTGGGGTGCTCCAAGTTGATGAACCATTGCTCGGTGGCCCGGAAGATGACGGGGTTGTGGCAGCGCCAACAGTGCGGGTAGCTGTGGGTGAGTTTGCCTTCTCCGAGCAGAGCGCCTCGGTCGCGAAGCAAGTCAACGATCGCGGGGTTGGCTTCGAATACGGTCTTGCCTTTGTATGCGTCGAGACCCTCCAGGTAGTGACCTTCGTCGTCGAGAGGGGCAGCGATTTCGAGGCCATATTTCTGGCCGGTGAAAAAGTCCTCGGCGCCATGGCCGGGTGCAGTGTGAACAATGCCCGTGCCGGTGTCGAGAGTGACGTATTGGGCGAGTACCGCGGGCACCCGCAAATCGAGGAATGGGTGCTGGAATTTCATGCCCTCGAGATTGCGTCCTTTCCATGGTCCACGGACGCGCCCAGCTCTGAGGCTAAGCTCAGCACTGACAGCGGAGACGCGGTCAGCAGCAAGAAGCAAGGTGCCCTTGT
>Ga0247727_10018769_pt1 | contig 10817 bp, 4 predicted proteins | sample WisWelCaveWW1625_FD_202498 | JGI IMG/M metagenome (GOLD analysis project Ga0247727, IMG submission 202498) | Biofilm microbial communities from Wishing Well Cave, Virginia, United States - WW16-25 | ecosystem: Environmental > Aquatic > Deep subsurface > Groundwater > Cave microbial mat | place...
ACAGCGCGGCCAGAATGATCGCGGTGAAGACCGTCGCGGCGAGCGGCAGCGAGGTCGAAAGCAGCCCGGTCAGCATTCCGGCCTTGCCTTTCGCGGCTTCGTCTTTCTTGTTGGCAGAGGTTTTGGCGCTGAAACCGCCCAGCAGCGTGAGCAGTCCCGACCCGGCTCCGACCGAGATCAGCGAGACCTGAAATTCGCGCCACAGCCAGAGCAAACCCACCGGCCCGAAGATCACCAGACCGCTCGTCACGCTCCATCCGAAGATCGCTATCAGCATCCACCCGCCCGCCCGCGCCATCCATTCGCGGTCGGCGTCGTTGTGGTGGCCGCTGGCCAATCCGGCGAAGACCGTCGCGGCAATCAAAAACGCCAGCAGGAAGAGCGACGGAGCCAGACAGGTGTAGAGTCCGGCCTGAAAACTGATCGCTTTGATCTCTTCGGCCCCTTTCTGTTTTTCCTGCTGGGCCGGTTGCTGCGTGACCGCAATCTCTATCTTGACTGGCAGAGACGGCGAAACGATCGTGGCGCTGCTCGCCGGCGCCGGCTGCGGCGTGGGAGTCGCCTGTGCTTGCGCCGCCTGTGATGTGGCCTGATTCTGCTTCTGACTGGCGGAAGTGATCTTCACCGGTTCAGCGAAGGCCAGCGTCATCGCCCACAAACAGACTCCGCCGAGCATGCCGGTCAAGGCGCGAATCAACAGTTCACCCCAATCCGTTTTGCGCAGGTATAACAGCCGCGCCGCCAGATAGGCGATGACGTGAATCAGGAACCCGAAGACGACGAACGGCAGCGGTTTATCGTGATCCAAACCGAAGAAGAATTTGAAGTCGCTCCCGGAGGGGATGTGAATCCACGACCAGAAGGCCGCGCTGGAGAAGGCCGTGACGATCAGCGTCAGCCAGCCCCACCGCAGAAACTTCGATTCGCTTCTCCATTTTTCCCACAAGCCCTTCTCCGAGCGCAGGCTGGGCAGATTGACGATCAAGTACGTGAGGCTGACGATTCCCGTGATGAATCCGATCAGGATCAGAAGTATTTCGGCCCACGCGCGCGGATCATTCCAGCTCGCGATTGACACGGCCAGGCGCGGAATCGCCAACGCCGCAATCATCAGCGGGATCAGCACCAGCCAGTTGAGCGACAGGTTGCGAAAAAAGATTCCCGCCAGCGTCCAGGTGTCTGCCGAAAACAGGCCGAGCTTCGGACTCAGGTAATTGCTGTAGCGGCGCAGATGCTGAATCGGTTCCGGTTCGGGATCGAGTGGGGAGATAGGCGCGGTTGACTTGGCGCCAGCCTTTTCCTGTCCCTCTTTCTGTTCGCTCTGCGAATCGAGCGAAGACCCCGACAGATCGGCCTGCACGCGCTTCATCCCCTGCCGGTGAATCCACGCCGAGAGCCAACTGCCGATGTAACCGCCGCCGGAAACGGTCGAGACGTAATGAAACTGATCGAGCTTCAGGCCGTTCTGCGTCAGCGCTTGCAAAAGACCGAGCACGAAAGTCGCGCTGCGGATGCCGCCGCCTGAAAAACACAACGCCGCGCGGCTAACATCGTGATCATGAAGCGCCCGGTAGAACCCGGCGACGATCTCAGCATCGGCTTCGTTGATGAGCCTGCGGCGTTCGTCCGGGTCTTCGATGTCGAGGTGATCATTCCAAATCTGATCGCATCTGTTCTTGATCTGTTCGTTGTTGAAGGCAGAGAGTTTGGCATGTTTCAAAATCAATGATTCGAACTCAACCTTTCGCTCATTTCCACTCTCGGTTTCAAGCAGGTCTAAAAACTGCTTCTTACCATTAACCTCCTGGTTTTTTATACCTTGCAGCTTCTCCAAAACATCCCCTGGAACGCCTTCCGTTTTCAGACTCGTTAAAGCCTGTTCGGTTGTTTTGAAACTCGCCGAGAGTTCGGGCATTTCCTCGCGCGTCTTCCTCTGCTCTTCGTATTCTGCGACCAGCACTTCGGCCAGCATCAACGGGCGCTCGACTTCGGTTTGGTAATTCGCGTCTGGCTCTTTCGATGATTGATTAGCGAACATATTGGATTCCTCTTGGCAAGCGTCGCTGTGCGACGAGCCAGTTGAGATGCGCGTGCGATGCCTCGCTCAGGGTTTGGGCGTCTGCGCGCCTTGCGTTGTCTGGCTCTGACTGGCGGCTGCGGCGCGGCTCCGGCTCAAATTCTTCAACGTCTTAACGAACTCGATGAAATCCATCCCGACGCCGACCCGGTAGTAATCACGGTTGAACTGCGACACCGGCGCTATGTAGACCGATGGATCGGTAGACTTGACGTCGGCTGGCGCTATATCCAGGAGCAACGGCGTGCGTTCTTTGACTCTGACCGGCCTGATCACCGCCATGCCGAAAAGGTTGATGTACCTCATTCCTTCGAAGGGCAGTGGGAAATATCCGTCCATGCGCAACACCACCCCGCTCAGCCGGCCGCCGGTTACGTACTCGTTCTGGCCGACTGTGATATCCCACTGCGCCGGGAAGCGCTGCATGGGAATATTGTTGTGATTGAAGAAGAACGTCTGCAGGCGGACGCCGGCATAGTACTGACGGAAGAAACGGTCGCGGTCGTTGGGTACAAACGCGACGTATTTCGCGTCGGCAGGCGGAGGCGGATTCAATCCTGTGTTCCTGTCTCTGAGCTGTGGAGTCAGATTGTAGACCTGGGGGATTCGCTCAGCCGAATTGCTGGGATTCAAGTTGAAGGGCACAGGCGTATTAGGCGTGACGAAGCCGAGACTGGCGATGAGCGAGAGCGAAAACTTCTGTTTGGTCTCGCGGTCGAAGCTGGGCAGCAGGGCGTTGTTGCCGGAGATGCGGTATTCAAAGCCACCCAGATAGTCGAACACTCTGGCCGCATCTTTGACCTTCAGATCGGCGATATTGGCGACGAAGTTATCTCTGAGTCCCAGCAAGGTGACGTCACCGCTCTGGGGCACGCTGATGGCGCGAATGGCGCCCCAGGCGCGCGCTTTCTCACCGAAATCGGGGCTGACACCCTGCTGCCAGGGCAGACTCTTGCTGATGAAGAGATCGAAGAAATAGTTGTGCTCGTTATCGGTGGCGGCGGCGCCTGCCTGCTGATAACCGACCACCGCGCGCGCCATCAGGCTGGTCGGCTGATTTTGAATCGGCAGGTTCAGCTTGAAGGAGTCGTCGGCGCCGGCGAGTATTTCCCGCTGGGTCCGATGATCATCTCCTTCTGTCGAAAGAATGAATTTTTCTTTCTGGTTGCTGACGACCGGCACGCGGAAGATAAAGTTGCCATCACGGTCACTGATCTCCGTCAAAATGACTGACTTGTCCTCGTTCCTGATCTGCACGATGACATTGCCGAGATATTGGTTGAGCAACAGAATCTGGCGGCGCACCGTGTCTTTGGAGAGGCGGGAAAATTTCTCGCCGAGCGCGGCTTTAATCTCTAACTGCCAACTCGCAGAGTCCATCTTGGTCAAAAACCAGCCCAGCAATTCGACAGCGGCATCTTTCTGCATGCCGCTGCGGACCTTAAAGTCTTCGCGGCAGGTGGTGTCTGTATCAAAGCGACTGAGGGTTATCCTCTCCCACAAAGTGGCAATGTAATCTTGCTCGATCTTCTCGCTATTCTCGCGTGCGGCGCCTTCCGCCTTTGTCGGTTCAGCTTCTGTCGGTTTCGCTACGCGTTTGTGTTTCCTGGCTTGTTCGAGCCTCTCTCTCTCCACCAGAGCTGCGCCATCGGCGACTTTCTTTGTTGCCTCCCTTTCTTTCGCTGCCTCCTTTTCTTTCGCTGCCTCCTTTTCTTTCGCTGCCTCCTTTTCTTTCGCTGTCTCCTTTTCTTTCGCTGTCTCCTTTTCTTTCGCTGCCTCCTTTTCTTTCGCTGCCTCCTTTTCTTTCGCTGCCTCCTCTTGCTCCTTGTGTTTAGCGATGTACTTTCTCACAGTGGGCAGACTAAGGATCGCAGCCAGCGCATCATCGAGCGAAACTGGTCTGAGACGACCGCAGACCTGCGCCGTGCTTGAGCGGGGAGGCGGTGTTGGAGTGGCAGTCGGAGCCGGCGCCGGAGTTGCCCCGGAGGTTAGTGTTTGACCGGTTGAAGCCGCCACTGCGCTGCGCGTCGCAGGCGTGGGGGTTGACAAGGCGTTCCGGCGAATCTCCGCGATCGTGGACGCCAGCTTTTGCTGATTGCCGTTGATGCTGTCAGCAGCGTCAGGCTCGGTGACTGCGGCATTTCCCGCGTGATCAATGCTGGCTCTCAGGTTGTCCGGTTCCGTAACGCGTGGGCTGTTGACTTCAACGCTCGGCGAAGGCTGCTCGGATATATTGCTTGAGCCACGGGGGCTAGTGGCGGACGGCGGGATGATACTCAATTTGCGAGTAGTGATGATGCGCAGTGGTGAGGCCTGCACGATTAGCAGGAAAGGCATCGTGGCCCGCTGGGGCGTCCTTGAAGAATCCGAGACCTCGACCATAAACGTATAGCCGTCGCGTTGTGCGTCGGTCGGTACGCCGTGCAATTTACCAGAAGTTTCCAGTTTGATGCCGGGTGGCAGACCGCCTCGCGTGACGCGCCAGGTCAATGGCGCCAGTCCGCCTTCGCTCTGAAACTGGTGTTCATACTCGACGCCGATTTTGGCCTCCGGCAAAGCGAAAGGCTCTTGCTGGACGACATGCGACAGTGGCGCGGCGAGCAGCGTCGCGCCAGGGAAGGCGGTTGAGAAGAGCAGTGGAAACAGGGTGACGGCTGAAAGAAGTTTTTTGGTCAAGCGCATGGTTTCCTCCTAATGGCATTCTGAAACGAAAAATTCGTTCTGCTGGTTAGCGGTTGAGAGCCGTGACTTCAATGCGGCTCAGTCCTTCGAGAGATTTGAATCGCTCACTTGCCCGATGCAGTTTTAGCGGAGGCAGGCAACCTCTACCGCCCGGCTGTCACATCCGAACTGCGAAACTGCAAATCAACCGGCTGAGCAAGATGGCTGCAATCTACATCGGCAGTTCGTGGCAGTCAATCTTTTTTCCGGCCGGCCCGTTCCAGCCAACTATTGCTCGGATGATGGTGGAGCCGGGCCTGGCGACTTTTGCCGGCGCAACAGGTTCTTGAGTCCGAACAGCGATTCGAGCACGTCCTGCCAGAAAGGCGCGCCGACGCTGAGCAGCAGCGTCATCACCGCCCATCCGATGATCGCTTCGATGACGCCGCGCGCGCCGGCCTGGCTCGCCCTTTGCGGGATGTCGAGTATCCACTGCGGCCCCTCGAAACCGAGCGCGGTGTAAAGCGAGACGTCCTTTTCGATCTTCGAGTAAGACTCCTTCGCCCACTCGTCGAGCGTTTGATTGATCTGTTCGCTGTTGGCCTGCGGTTTTTCGCGCAGCGATTTGGTGAGCTGCTCGCCCGATTGCACTATCAGGTTGCGTTTCGCCTCGTTGGCCGAAATCTCGCGGTAGATGCTGAAGAGATTCGCGTTGAGCAAGGCGACGACGACGAAGCTGATGACCAGAGCGAAGGTCTTCATGCTTCGCGTGTAACGCTCCTCGAAGCTCTTCATAATCGTCTCGTACCATTCATTCACATTGTCGAGCAACCGGCTCAGCATTCGCGGCAGCGCGATCACGGCGTTCAGCTCATCTCGAAGCGGAGCGAGAGTTTCCTGCAGCTTCTGCAATGCTTCGGCGGCCTCCCGTTGAGCGCCGTCCTTCAGCTGCGAGACGGTCTCTTCGACCGAATCGGGCAGGGCTTTGAGCAGCTTGCGCGCCTCGGCGACTTCCGTCGCGCCGAATTTGGCCATATCGGCGAGCGTCACGCCGCTGTCGCGGGAAGCGAGGAATTGGCCGGCGTTCTCGAACAGTTGCAGCAACGGTTGCTCGATTTCGGCCAGCGGAGTCTTCTCGACCAACGAACGATGTTTGTCGCAGAACTGTTTGAAGGCCGTCTGCGCGGCGGCGGCTTTTTCGTTGATCGCGGAAAGCTGCTGGAGATCGTGATCAGAAACGTGTTTGATCAGACCGTCAACTCTCACCTGACCGATGAATTTGATCAGCTCATCCTTTGAGACCGATTCGAGCAGGAGCTTGCCGCGAGGCGACGTGCGCCCGGCGCGCAAAAATTCGGTCGAGACTGCTTTGTACAAAGCTCCGACCGGCGCGTCGCGCGCGGCCAGAGGCTTGGCGCGGTCGGTCAGGAGGTGGCGAAGGACGGGGATCGCGTACAGCGCGCGGAGCAGCGGCATGCGGTCGGAGACAGACTTCGTCGCCTGGAGCGCGTCCCGGTCGAGCGCGTAATAGAACAGATGCATCAGAGACTGTTCGAGCTGAAGCGATTTGACTCGGAAGAACTTTTTGATCGCAGCCTGGATTGATTGCACGATCAGACTGAGAACCAGCAGAACCACGACCATGGCAATCAATTTATCGAGCGCGTCGAGATTGAACATAATTCCTCCTGAGAGCTTGGTGAAAGTGGTTATCCTCATTCGTAACTCAATGCCTCGACCGGGTCCTGGCTTGCAGCGCGCAAAGCCGGATAGAGCGCGCCGAACAGACCGCTCACCACGCCGGCAATCGAGGCGTACAGGATCGAGCCGGCTTCGAGGTCAATCTTCCAACCGAGCTGGCTGACGAGGACAAGACGGGCGATTGCGGTGACGGCCAACCCTCCGGCAACGCCCAGCAGGCTGATCAACAAAGCCTCTTTCTCGAACACCCACGCGATCCAGAACTTCGACGCGCCGAGCGATTTCAGGATGCCGATCTGCCGCGTGCGCTCGGCCACGGTCGTGTACATCGTCAACAGAATGACCAGCAGGCTGATCACCGTCGCCAGTCCCTTCACGACGTTCAGGAAAACGTTGAAGCCCGAAAAGCCAGTGGCGAACAGTTGCGGCAGGTCGCGAGTGAAGAGGGCTCGGTAATCGGGATATTTTTCGAGGATGCGCGCGGCGACCACTTCCTGGTCGTTCGCGCTCCGGCACTTGACGAAGATCATCGAGCATTTACCTTGCGCGCCGAGCGCCTCCTGCATCGTCGTAATCGGGACTTTGACGCGCGCGCCGGCTTCGGGTTCGTAAATGCCCACGACCTTCAGATCGCGCCCCAAGCCTTTGATCGTGTCGCCGATTTTGATCTTCCGGTTCGTTGCTTCCTTGAAATCAATGATGGCGAAATCGCCTGACGACGGCAGCGGCTCGCCTTGAACGATGCGCAGGTTGCTGGCGGCGGTGAAGCTCGCGAAATCAATCCCGTCAATCTGGCGAATGCCAAGACCGGCGCTTCCGCCCATTTCGAGGTTCTGCCCGACGGGTGTGGCCATCGCCACGCCGGGCACGGCGCGCACGGCTTCGATATCGGAGATCGGGATCGTCATATCCGCCGAGGTCAGCGAGATTCCCTGCCCGGCTTGCCTGAGCATAATCTCAACGCCGAGGTTGGCGTCGCGCTGCCCGCGTTCACGCAGCGTGCCGCGAACCAACCCGGCGGTGAGCACGACGAGGATGACGCCGACTGCGACGCCGATGACGCTGGCGGCGGTGCGGCCTGGGTGATGAGTGAGATTGGAAGCAACCAGACTATTCATTAAACGCCTATTGTCGTGAATTCAGCAACACAACTCTACAACAGTGCGCTGAGCTTCTTGTGGACTTCCACAATAGTTGTTGATGGGAGCTTGCAGATAAATGAGGCATTCCGGGCCCGCCAATCCAGGCTCCTCGCTTGATCCGCCAACACTACACCGTGCACTGCCAGACCTGATGGAATTGAAACTTCGAAGGTATAACCCTTAACCCGGCTCGTGATGGGACACAAATCGCGAGACCGGCTTTACCGTTATACGATGAGGGCGATAGAACCAGGGCCGGACGCCTTCCCGCCTGCTCGTGTCCGGCCTGCGGATCGAAATCTATCTAAACAACATCTCCGCGTTCAGGAATATAGGGCATCTGCTTTACCACGCTTCGTTTCCAACGGACGGCCCGGTTTTGATCTCAGGATGCAGATTTTCTTCGGTAATCCCCGCGAGCAGTTCTTCAAGATACTGCTCTTTCTCCTTATCAGTTAGCTCAACCAACCGAACCTCGCTATTTTGCTCAGGATCAACCGAAGATAATCCAACTCTTTCCTGAAACCTCAGAAAAGCTACAAACTCAGCTACTTTCTGTAACTTCTCTTCACTAAGGCTCTGGAGTTCCTGCAAAACCATTTCTTTGACTGACATATTGCCTCGCTTTCCCTAAGCTCCAATCAGCTTAGTAACTATATCTGGAACGGCTCTCAGCGTTTCATCGAGCTTTTCAGGTAACGCGCCGCCTTCGGCCAAATCAGGTTTGCCGCCGCCCTTCTTGCCGCTGATCGCAGTGAGTTCTTTGATTACCGAACCCGCCTGCACGCGCTCGGTCGCATCCTTCGAGACCATCACGACCAATGAAGCCGCGCCGTCTGTGACTTCGCCCAGCACGACCACACCCGGCGCGACTTTGCGCGTGAGCGAATCGGCCAGTTGGCGCCGCCCGTCCTTGCCCAAACCTTCGACTCTGCGCACCAGAACCTTCAGTCCGTTGACTTCTGTCACCTGATCTTCCGCCGAACCGCCGCCCTGCGCCAGTTTGAGCTTCAACCGTTCGATCTCTTTCTGCTGCTCGCGCAACTGCGATTGCAGACGTTCGACTTCGCTCGGCAGACTGCGCGGAGCGGTGTTGAGCCGCGCGGCTGCTTCGGCCAGCAGCGTCTCGCTCAACGCGAATCGGTCGTAGGCGTTCTTGCCCGTCACAGCCTCAATGCGGCGCGTGCCTGAAGCGATCGAGGCGTCCGAGATGATCTTGAAGACCCCGATGTCGCCCGTGGCGTTGACGTGCGTGCCGCCGCAGAGTTCGGTCGAAAATCCCGGCACGCTCACGACGCGCACGCGGTCTGAGTATTTTTCGCCGAAGAGCGCCATCGCGCCGCCCGCCAGAGCTTCGTCCAGCGTCTTCTCTTCTTTCGAGACCGCGGTGTTCCTGAGCGTATGCTCGTTGACGATGCGTTCGATCTCGGCGATCTCTTCCGGGGTGAGCGGCGCGAAATGCGTGAAGTCGAAACGCAGACGGTCGGGCGCGACCAGCGAACCGGCCTGTTTGACGTGCGGCCCCAGGACTTCGCGCAGCGCGGCGTGCAGCAGGTGCGTAGCCGTGTGATTGGCCATCGTGCGTGCGCGCTTTTCGGCGTCAACGTGAGCGTTGACCGTATCGCCGACTTTCAATCTGCCCTGCTCGACCGTGACCTGGTGCGCGATCACGCCCGAAACCGGCGACTGCGTGCCGGTCACGAGCATTCGCGTGTCTTCGTTTTCGATCACGCCCACATCGCCCACCTGCCCACCCGATTCGGCGTAAAACGGCGTGCGATCCAAAACGACTTCGGCTTCATCTCCCGCAGAGACTTCATCAACCAGTTCGCCGTTTTTTACCAGCGCCACAACGCGCGAACCGCTCAGGCTCGTGCCGGTGTAGCCGGTGAACTTTGAGCGCCCGCGCTCCGCGATCTGCTGATAAACCGGATTGACGATCTTCGCCGCGCCGCCTTTCATTGATTCGCGCGCGCGCTGGCGTTGTTTGTCCATCTCCGCTTCAAAGCCCGCCTGCTCGAGCGTGAATCCGCGCTGCTCGGCCACGTATTCGATTAGGTCGTAACGCAAGCCGTAAGTGTCGTAAAGCTTGAAGACATCAGCGCCCGAAACGGCTTTGTTTGGCGACTTCTTCATCACCTCTTCGAGCACATTCAAGCCTGCGCCAACCGTCGAACTGTACAACTTCTCTTCGGTCGTCACCACGCGCTCGATGACGTTGCGGGTGTCGCGCAACTCGGGATAGGCGTCGCTGAAGTGATCAACGGCGAAGTTGGCCACTTTGTGGAAGAAGAGGTCTTTGAATCCGAGCTTGTTCCAGTGCCAGATGGCGCGGCGCATGATCTTGCGCAGCACGTAACCACGCGTGTCGTTGCCGGGGAAGATTCCGTCGGCGATCAGGAAAGCCGTCGCCCGCGCGTGGTCGGCAATCACACGCATCGAGACGCTCTCTTCGCTGTCGTCGTAAACGTAGCTCTTGCCCGCGAGCTTCGCGGTGAAGTCAATGAGCGGGCGGATCAGGTCGGTCTCGAAATTCGACTTCACGCCTTGCAGCACTGCGGTGATGCGCTCCAAGCCAGCGCCGGTGTCCACCGAAGGCGCGGGCAGCGGTTCGAGCCTGTATTTGCCCGGCGCTTCTTCGATGCGGTTGTACTGCATGAAGACCAGGTTCCAGATTTCGACCGTGTCGTCGCCCGGCCCGTTGACGTATTCGCGCCGGTTGAAGTTCGGGTCGTTCGGGTTCTCGCCCAGGTAGTAATGAATCTCCGAACACGGCCCGCACGGCCCCGTCTCGCCCATCTGCCAGAAATTGTCCTTGCCGAAACGCAGGATGCGATCTTTCGGCGCGCCGGCCTCCTGCCACAACCTCTCGGCTTCTTCGTCGGCGGGAACCTCGCCGTCGCCCGCGAAGACCGAAAACCACAACCGCGCCGGATCCATCTTCCATTCGTTGACCAGCAAGTCCCACGCGAACCGGATCGCGTCCTCCTTGAAGTAATCACCGAACGAGAAATTGCCGAGCATCTCGAAGAAGGTGTGATGCCGCGCCGTCTTGCCGACTTCGTCCAGGTCGTTGTGTTTGCCGCCCGCGCGGACGCACTTTTGCGATGACGTGGCGCGCTTGTAATCGCGCTTCTCGGCGCCGAGGAAGACGTCCTTGAACTGGTTCATTCCGGCGTTGGTGAAGAGCAGCGTCGGATCGTTGGCTGGCAGCAGAGGAGACGACTTGACGACCT
>Ga0247727_10018770_pt1 | contig 10817 bp, 9 predicted proteins | sample WisWelCaveWW1625_FD_202498 | JGI IMG/M metagenome (GOLD analysis project Ga0247727, IMG submission 202498) | Biofilm microbial communities from Wishing Well Cave, Virginia, United States - WW16-25 | ecosystem: Environmental > Aquatic > Deep subsurface > Groundwater > Cave microbial mat | place...
ACAACTGGTGATCGCCACCACACACACACAGGCGCGCTACGTGCTGCCGCACGTGGTGGCCGCGTTCCGGGTCGCTTATCCCAAGGTCCATCTCACGCTGCACCAGGGCAGTCCGACCGAGATCGCCGCCATGCTCGGCGGCGGCGATGCCGATATCGGCATCTGCACCGAGACCCTGCGGGATGCCCCCTCCCTCACCGCGTTTCCTTTCTACAGCTGGCAGCACGGCGTCGTTGTCCCCAGGGGACACCCGCTCGAGAAAGCGGGACGCCTCACGCTCGAGGCAATCGCCGAGTGGCCGATCATCACCTATCACGAGGGCTTTACCGGCAGAGGCAATATCGACCGCACATTCTCCAGAGCCGGCCTGGCACCCGACATCGTGATGTCGGCGATGGATACCGATGTGCTCAAGGCCTACGTGGAGCTGGGTCTAGGGGTGGGAATCATTGCAGCAATGGCATTCAATCCGAAGCGGGACTCGGGTCTGCGGCTCATCGACGGCGACCATTTGTTCGAGGCCAATACGGCGCTGATCGCCGTTCGCCGAGGCAGCTACCTGCGGAACTATGCCTACCGGTTCATCGAGCTGTGCTCGCCAGCCTTGCCGGAAGCCGTCGTTAGGGCTGCCGTCATGACCGAGGCCAAACCCGAAGTGACCTCCCGTCGCGCCGCGGATCAAGCCTGGCGATCCAATGGAAACACTCTCAGCCGCGACGAAGTCAAACGCACCGCCTGACCCGGCTTCAGATTGAGTTCCGCCAGCTGCTCGCGCGTGAGTTCCACTTCGAAGTGCTGCGGCTCGGCCGGGCCGTTGGCGCCGGCAACGCTGGTCAGTTCGACGCGCGCCGTGGCCCCGCTCGCCAGCACGCGATGGACCATGGCCGGAATGCCCTGCGTCGCGTTGCCATCGGCCAAGATGTCGAGCTCGTGCGGCCGGGCGAACGCGATCACGTCCTCGCCTTGCGCGCCGGACGGCTCGGCGAGCGGCACCGCGTCGTTGCCCACGCGCAGGGTGTCTCCGTCGACGCGGCCAGGAAATCTGTTGACCGCGCCGAGGAAGCTGTAGGCGAAGGCAGTCGCCGGGCGCTCGTAGACCTCTTGGGCGGATCCGGTCTGCTCGACCCTGCCCTTGTTCATCAGCACGATCCGGTCGGCAACCTCGAGGGCTTCATCCTGGTCGTGCGTGACGAAGATCGACGTGATGTGGAGATCGTCGTGCAGCCGCCGCAGCCACCGGCGCAGCTCCTTGCGCACCTTGGCGTCGAGCGCGCCGAAAGGCTCGTCCAGCAGCAGCACGCGCGGCTCGACGGCCAAAGCCCGCGCGAGAGCGATCCGCTGCCGCTGTCCGCCCGAGAGCTGTGCGGGGTAGCGATGCGCCAACCAGCCGAGTTGAACAAGCTCCAGAAGCTGTATCACGCGCTTCGCGATTGCGGCTTCCGACGGTCGCGCCGAACGCGGCTTCACGCGCATGCCGAAGGCAATGTTCTCGTAGACCGTCATGTGGCGGAAGAGCGCATAGTGCTGGAAGACGAAACCGACCTGCCGCTCGCGCACATCGCGTTGCGCGGCATCCTCGCCGTCGAACAGCACCCGCCCCTGGTCAGCGTGCTCGAGCCCTGCGATGATCCTGAGCAACGTCGTCTTGCCGCATCCCGATGGACCGAGCAGCGCGATCAGCTCCCCCGTCGGGAAGTCGAGCGATATGCCGTCGAGGGCTGCGAACGGGCCGAAAGCCTTGCGGATTCCCTGAACCTCGATGCTCATGGGGCTTCCCCCTGTCTTTCGACCTCGGCCGACCTCCATTCCACGTAGGTCTTCACGATCAGAGTTACCAGGGCCAGCAAAGCAAGCAGTGAGGCGACCGCGAAGGCCGCCGCGAACTGATACTCGTTGTAGAGGATTTCCACGTGCAGCGGCATCGTATTGGTCTGCCCGCGGATGTGCCCGGAAACGACCGAAACCGCGCCGAATTCGCCCATGGCGCGGGCATTGCACAGGATTACGCCGTAGAGTAGCGCCCATTTGATGTTGGGCAATGTAACCTTCATGAACATATGCCAGCCCGAGGCGCCCAGCACGAGCGCGGCCTCCTCCTCGTCCCGCCCTTGCGCCTGCATCAGGGGGATCAGCTCGCGGGCGACAAAGGGGAAGGTCACGAATACGGTAGCCAAAACCATGCCCGGCACCGCGAAGATGATCTTGATGTCGTGTGCGCTGAGCCACGAGCCGAACCAGCCCTGGGCCCCGAAGACGAGAACGAAGACCAGGCCTGCAATCACCGGCGAGACCGAGAACGGCAGGTCGATGAAGGTGATGAGGAGCTGCTTGCCCCGGAAATCGAACTTGGTGATGGCCCAGGCGGCGGCAACGCCGAACACGAGATTGAGGGGCACGGCAATGCCTGCGATCAGCAGGGTGAGCCGAATGGCGGAGAGAGCGTCCGGCTCGGCAAGCGCGGCAAGGTAGACACCCCAGCCCCGGCGCAGCGCCTCGACGAACACGGCGATGAGGGGTAGCAGCAGGAACAGGGCAAAGAAGCCGAGCGACCCGGCCAGTATGACGGCCTTGACCCAGCCCGGGTCGCGCGTGGCAGTGTTTGCCTCGAAGCGCGCGGCCCCGCTGCGCATGTCCCTTTCTGCTGTCGTTGCAACGGCCATCAGGGCGCCTTCGCGGAACGGCGGTCGGTCCAGCCCTGCAGGCCGTTGATGACGAGCAGCAGCAGGAACGATGCGGCCAGCATGACGGAAGCGACGGCGGTCGCGCCCGCGTAGTCGTATTGCTCGAGCTTGGTGATGATGATCAGCGGCGTGATCTCGGAGATCATCGGCAGGTTGCCGGCGATGAAGATCACCGAGCCGTACTCGCCGACCGCTCGCGCGAACGCCAGGGCGAAGCCGGTAAGCAGGGCCGGCAGCAGGGCTGGCAGAACGACACGGCGTACCGTCTGCCAGCGCCTGGCGCCGAGGCTTGCCGCTGCTTCCTCGACCTCGGTGTCGAGATCCTCCAGCACCGGCTGCACCGTGCGTACCACGAAAGGGAGACCGATGAAGATGAGGGCCACCAGCACGCCGAGCGGCGTGAAGGCGACCTTGATGCCGATCGCCTCCAGATACTGCCCGAGCCAGCCGTTCTTGGCGTAGAGCGCCGTGAGCGAGATGCCGGCCACCGCCGTCGGCAGCGCGAACGGCAGATCGACGAGCGCATCGACGATGCGCTTGCCCGGGAAGCGGTAGCGCACCAGCGACCAGGCGAGCAGGAAGCCGAACACCGTATTGATCACGGCGGCGAGCAGGGAGGCGCCGAAGGTCAGCCGGTAGGACGCGACGACGCGTGGTGACGATACCGCCTGCCAGAAATCCGCCAGGGACATGCCGGCCGTTCTCAAGACCACTGCCGACAGCGGCACCAACACGATCAGCGAGAGATAGGCCAGGGTGAAACCCAGCGACAGCCCAAATCCGGGCAAGACCCTGGAGGCGCGCACGTGAGCCATCAGCGCTTGACCACGATCTGATCGTAGATCGCGCCGTCGGCGAAATGCTTGGCCTGCACCTCGGCCCAGCCGCCGAGCAGCCGTTCAACACTGAACGTCTTTATGGCGGGAAAGCGGCCGGCGAACTTCTGCAGGACCCTTTCGTCGCGCGGACGGAAGGCGTGCCTGGCGATGATCTCCTGACCCTGCGGCGAGAACAGGAATTCCAGGTAGGCCGTGGCCAGCTTGCGCGTGCCCCGCTTCTCCACCACCTTCTCCACTAGGGCTACCGGAGCGGCGGCCTCGACGCTGACCGAGGGATAGACGACATCGAATTTGTCAGCGCCTAGTTCCGCGCCGATGGCAACCGCCTCATTCTCGAACGTGACCAGCACGTCGCCGACATCGCGCTGCGTGAAGGTCGTGGTCGCACCGCGGCCACCGCCGTCGAGCACGGGCACGTTGGCAAACAACCTGGTCACGAACTCCCGGGCGGCGCTCTCGGACTTGGATTTCTGCAAAGCGTAGCCCCAGGCCGCCAGGTAGGTGTAGCGACCGTTGCCCGAGGTCTTGGGATTGGGGACGATGACCCCGAGGCCCGGTCTCACCAGGTCGTCCCAATCCCTGATGCCCTTCGGGTTGCCCTTGCGTACCAGGAAGACGGTGATCGTCGTGTACGGCGTCGCATCAAAGGGAAACCGCTTGCGCCAGTCGACCGCCACGTAGCCGCCCCGCTCGGCCAGGACATCGATGTCGGGCGGCTGGTTCATCGTTACGACATCGGCTTCCAGGCCGGCGATGACGGAGAGGGCTTGCTTGCTGGAGCCGCCGTGCGATTGATTGACGGTAACCGTTTCGCCGGTCCTGGCCTTCCACGCAGCGACGAATGCCGGATTGATGTCCTTGTACAGCTCGCGCGAGACGTCGTAGGAGACATTGAGGAGCGAGGTCTGGGCGAGTACCACGACGGACATGAGGAATGCGTAGGACGCGGTAAAGGCAGCGTAGGCCAGGATTCGTTTCCACGTCATGCTGAACTCCCTAACGCCCGTTGCTCGCGAGGAAGGTGGGGCCGGGCTGCGCCGGCTCCAACCAATTTGAACTGTATTCGACATTCCCCGGCCTGCTAAGCGGCAGCGCTCGGGCTAGTCAACGTCCTGTGCCGGCCGTCATTTCACGTAGATCTGGTCGAACACGCCGCCATCGGCAAAGTGGACCTTGGTTGCCTGCCGCCAGTCCCCGGCAACCTCCGCCAGCGTGAACAGCTTTACGGTCGGAAATTGTGAGGCAAACTTCGCGGCGACCTTCGGATCGGAAGGCCGGTAGTAGTGTTTGCCGGCTATCTCCTGCCCTTTCGTCGAATAGAGGTACTCGAGATAGGCCTGTGCCAAGATCCGCGTTCCACGTTTGTCGACCACCTTATCCACCAAGCTCACCGTGGGCTCGGCCAGAATGCTGGTGGGTGGCACGATGATGTCGAACTTGTCCTTGCCCAACTCCTTGCCCGCCAGCAGGATCTCGTTCTCCCAATTGATCAGCACATCGCCGATGCCGCGCTCGATGAACGTCGTGGTAGAGCCCCGCGCACCGGTATCGAGCACCGGGACGTTCTTGTAGAGCCGGGCGATGAAGTCCTTGGCCTTCGCTTCATCCCGGCCCGATTTGATCAAGGCGTAGCCCCAGGCGGCGAGGTAATTCCACCGGGCAACACCCGAGGTCTTGGGGTTGGGCGTGATCACCGCCACGCCTGGCTTGATGAGATCGTCCCAGTCCTTGATCCCCTTGGGGTTGCCCTTTCGCACCAGGAACGCCAGCGTCGAGGTGTAGGGGGAGCTGTTCTTCGTCAGGCGGCTTTGCCAGTCCTTCGCTATCAACCCCTTGTCGGCGATCGCGTCCACGTCGAAAGCCAACGCCAGGGTGACGACGTCGGCATCGAGCCCGTCGATCACTTTACGCGCCTGCGCGCTCGATCCACCGTGCGATTGCCTGATCGAAACAGTCTCACCCGTCTTCTCCTTCCAATGCTTGATGAACGCCGCATTGAATTCCTGATAGAGCTCGCGAGTGGGGTCATAGGAGACGTTCAGCAGCGTCGTCTGGGCCTGCGCGATTGGCGAACCAGCAAGCACAAGGCCGATACCGAGCGCCAGCGCGTGGCGACGGAGATGGCTAACGATCATCATTGCTGCCTCGTTTTGGTTAACTATGTGCGACAGAGCTTAAACGCGATGCCATCTGGTTCGAACGAAGAAGAATTCATGAGCTATTCATCCGAACTGAAATGCGCGTGCTTAGATTCGGTTCCACCGACTGATCGCCAGCACAAAAATGGCCAGGGGGGAGAACAGGGCCTGCGGCTTGACGCTGCCGCGGGCGCCGCTACATCCAATTCGACATTAGCACTCGCAATTCGCGTTCGCGATCGCGCAGATCATAGTCGCGATCCTCCGCCTCGGCCCGCTCCGCCGCAGTTGGGCTCACCTCAGCGGCACCCTTGCCCCGGTCCTCGGCGCAGGACGCGAATCGGTTGAAGCTCAGCGCGCCGGCGATGCGCGCCACGGCGCCCTGAAGCAAATCGCGGGCGGCGCTCATGGCGCACCTCGAAAGGAGGAGGAACTGTGCCGCGGCACGCGGGCGCGGGCATTCGCGAGCAGCGCGTTGAGCAGCCGCTGGAGTGACGAACACGTGGCCATCGAGTGCGTCGTATGCCTTGCCGGCAGAGTGGAACCGGAAGCCGCGCTCGCCTTCGTAACGAACAACGATGCCGGCGACCTCGTCGTCGAGTCCATCGATCGTGTATCCTTCGGACATGGATATTTCGTGCACCGGCAGAGCCGGCGTCCTCTTGCTGTGGGTTGAGATGGTGTGAGTTCGGCGACGAGCGCCGGCTGCGATTGCGTCAGAAGCAACAGATAGCGACGGCCATCCGGCAACACCGCAGGCGATCCGCACAGCAGAGCGGGCAAAGGTTGAACCGTGTCATGGCGCTGCTCCTTTCGAGAAGGGAGTCCACGAAGACACCTCGTGGCACCTTAGCGTTTGTTCTCGCGGCGCAAGTGGCTTGCCGAAATCACCGCGGTTCCGTTCAAACGAACGGCGACACTCTCAATCTATGTGCAGTGCGCAAAATGCCAACCAATCATTTCTGTAATGCTTATTCGCCCGGTTCGGCTGGCGACAATACTTGGGCGAAGCCTGGGCTCGCCGCGTCTTTTTCGGATTGTCGCATACGAGGCCTGTTGCAGATCGGCACAGCCCTGTGCTCTTGTTGCGCCTGGACGTGCAAAGTGCCTGCCGGCGACTGGTCGTCCGCGTCGAAGAATGCGAGCGCAGCTAGGGAGGAGAACATGCGCATCTGGCCAGCCGCTGTGGCGGCTCTATTCTTGTCCGCTTCAGGCAGCATAGCGAGCGCTCAGGAAATCACGCTCAAGGGCATCTCGTCGTTTGCCGAGAAGACGTTCTACTCGCGCGGCTTCGAGCGGTTCATCGACAAAGTGAACGCCGAAGGCAAGGGTGTGATCCAGATCACCTACATCGGCGGGCCGAAAGCGATGCCGCCGTTCGAGGTCGGCAACGCGCTCAAGAACGGCGTGGTCGATATCGCCAACGCTACCGGGGCCTTCTATACCAACGTGTTCCTGGAGGCGGACGCCTGGAAACTCACCGAGCGCCCCATGGCGGAGCTGCGCAAGAACGGTGGCTACGCCTACATGGCGAAGCTCTACGACGAGAGGATGAATGCCGTCTTCCTCGCCCGCCATATCGACAACAACCCATTCCACATCTACTTGACAAAGCCGATCACCAAACCCGACCTCACGGGTCTCAAGCTGCGCATCACACCGGTCTACCGCGAGTTCTTTCAGGCCCTCGGCGCCACCGTGGTCCAGACCGCACCGGGCGAGGTCTACACCGCGTTGGAGCGTGGCGTGGTCGACGGCTACGGCTGGCCGATCACCGGCATCTTCGATCTGGGCTGGCACGAGAAGACCAAGTTCCGCGTCGACCCCGGCTTCTACAGCGCCGAGGTGAGCATCCTGATCAACAAGGCAACGCTGGCCAGGCTCAACGACGCGCAGCGCAAAGTGATCCTGGATACGGCCGCCTGGCTCGAAGCGCAGGCAGCCGAGACGGCGAAGGAGAACGAGGCTGACATCGCCAAGCAGAAGGCGGCCGGCATCACCGTGATCGAGTTCAAGGGCGCCGACGGTGAGGCGTTCCGCGCCAAGGCCTACGAGACCGGCTGGGCTGGCATCATCAAGCAGAGCCCGGAGCACGGCCCCAAGCTCAGGGAGCTCTTCGCCAGGGCGAGGTGAGGGTCCACCCACCCGTCATCCCGGAAGCCGAGGGCCGAAGCCCGAGGCTGTCCGGGATCTCGCACCAGCAGGAGATTTTTGCAGATCCCGGATGGCCTCCGCTAAAGCGTCGGCCTCCGGGATGACGGGTGAAGGAGCTGATCCGGGGAGCGCGAGATGCACCGCTTGTCATTGGCCTATGGCCGCCTCCTCGATGGCTTGATGCTGGTCGCGTGCCTGCTGCTTCTGGCCATGGCCTTCATCATCGGCGCGGACGTGGTGGCCCGCAACGCCCGCCTGGGTGGGATCCCCTGGAGCGGCGAGGTCTCCGAGGACATCCTCTATCTCCTGACGCTGCTGACCGCGCCCTGGCTGCTCCGGCAAGGCCGACATATCCGGGTTGACATCCTGCTGCGTGCCCTGCCCCTGAGGCTCGGTTGGCTCTTCGAGTGGGTTGGCGATCTCCTGGGGCTCGCCTGCTCGCTCTATTTCATCTGGTACGGCTGGAAGGTGCTCGCGACCAGCTACCAGGCCGGCGCCATATCGATCAAGACGCTGGTGACGCCGGAGTGGTGGCTGCTGGTGCCCCTGCCCCTCGCGTTCCTGCTGCTGGCCGTCGAGTTCATCTTCCGCATGCACCGCTTGAGCCGGGCTCCACGCGCCCCGCGCACGGACGCCGTCTCCGCGTCATGACGGCGGTTCGCTCGCACTCGTCAGGGGTCGGCTGATCATGTCCTGGCAGTTGGCCGCGCTGCTGCTGCTCGGCGGATCGACGGTCCTGCTGTTCCTCGGCATGCCGGTGGCACTTTCGTTCGTGGCCATCAACATCGTCGGCGCGTGGCTGTTCCTCGGAGGCGAGGCCGGCCTGGCCCAGGTCGTCCGCAACAGCGTCCTCTCGGTCATGAGCTTCTCGCTGACCCCGATCCCGCTGTTCGTGCTGATGGGCGAGGTGCTGTTTCACACCGGGCTTGCCATCAAGGTGATCGAGGGGATCGAACGCCTCATCCGGCAGGTTCCGGGCCGCCTTGCCGTCGTCGCCGTGGTCGCCGGCACGGTGTTCTCCGCCATCTCCGGCTCGACCATCGCGACCACGGCGATGCTCGGGTCCCTGATGCTGCCCATCATGCTGGCCCGCGGCTATCACCCCACACTGGCGACCGGACCGATCATGGCGATCGGCGCCGTCGACATGCTGATCCCGCCGTCGGCACTGACCGTGCTGCTCGGCAGCCTTTCGGGCATCTCGATTTCCAAGCTGCTAATTGGCGGCGTCGTGCCCGGCCTGATGCTGTCGGTGGCCTTCGTCGCCTACATCATTGTCCGGGCGAAGCTGACGCCGGCGCTCGCGCCGCCGACACCCATCGTGTCCCATTCCGGCTGGCAGAACTGGCGCCTGCTCGTCCTCTACGTGCTGCCGCTGGTCGCCATCTTCGCCGTGGTGGTCGGCGCCATGTCGGGCGGCTTTGCCACGCCGACCGAGTCCGCGGCCCTCGGCGTGCTCGCGACCATGCTCGTTGCCGCGCTCTATCGCGCGCTGAGCCTCAAGGCCCTGATGCAGTCGCTCAAAGGGGCGGCGGCCATCTCGGGCATGATCATGTTCATCATCCTCGGCGCCACGACCTTCTCCCAGATCCTGAGCTTCTCGGGTGCGACCGACGGGCTCGTCGCCGCCATCCTCGGGCAGGGGCTGTCCGCGCTGGCCGTCGTCGCCCTGATGATGCTCACCCTGATCTTCCTCGGCATCTTCGTCGACCAGGTCAGCATGATGCTGATCACGCTGCCCGTCTTCATGCCGATCGTCGCCCGGCTCGGCATCGACCCCATCTGGTTCGGGGTGCTTTTCCTCATCTGCATGCAGCTGGGGCTGCTGCTGCCGCCGCACGGCCTGCTGCTCATGACCATGCGCGGCGTCGCCCCGCCCGAAGTCAAGATGGGGCACATCTTCCAGGCCGTCGTGCCCTATGTAATCATGAGCCTTCTGCTGCTGGCGCTGCTGCTGCTAGTTCCGGCGCTGGCCACCTGGCTGCCCAACCGGCTCATCGGCTAGTCGACGGAGCGGCCGTCCGCAGGAGGAGACCGCGATGAACGAAACTCCGACGGTTGCCACGGTTCTCGCCCGCGACCTGGCGTCGTTTGGAGCGCGCCGCTGCTTTGGTTTGCTCGGCACGGCCAACTTCAAGATCTCGCACGCGCTCGTGGAGTCGGGCGTCGAGCTCATTTCCGCGCGCCATGAATGCAACGCGGCGAGCATGGCCGACGCCTACGCCAAGGCGACGCAGGAGCTGACCTTGGTCAGCCTGCACTCCGGACCCGGCCTCACCAACGCGCTGACCGGGATCGGCGAGGCCGCGAAAAGCCGCACCCCGTTGCTGGTGCTGGCGGGGGATGTGCCCACCGGTGCGGTGAAATCGAACTTCTATATCGATCAGGCCGAGATGGTTCGATCCGTGGGCGCCGTCTCGGAGCGCATTCACACGGTCGCCTCTGCCCGAGAGGACACCGTGCGCGCCGTCACTCGGGCCCTGCGCGACCGCCAGACAGTCGTTCTGAGCCTTCCGGCCGACGTGCAGGAGGGGGCACTTGGCGGCGATGTTCCGCCGCTTGCGCTGCCGGCTGCTCCGGGGCCGCTGCATCCCGATCCGACGAGCGTGCGCCGCCTGGCCGATGCGCTTGGCCAGGCGCAGCGCCCGCTCATTCTCGCCGGCCGCGGCGCCGTGATCGCAGGCGCCGAGGACGCCTTGATCGCGCTCGCCGGCCACACCGGAGCGCTGCTGGCCACCTCGGTCTGCGGGCACGGGCTGTTTGCCGGCAACCCCTGGTCGGTCGGCATCAGCGGCGGGTTTTCATCACCGGCAGCGGACGAGCTGATCTCCGAGGCGGATCTCATTGCCGGCTTCGGTGTGAGCTTCACGGATTGGACCACCAAGCGGGGCAAGCTGATCGCCCCCGGCGCCGTCATCGCCCAGATCGACGTCGATGCGCTGAAGCTCGGATACCAAAGGCCGATCCAGCACGCCGTGCATGCCGATGCCCGCGTGACGGCGGCG
>Ga0247727_10018771_pt1 | contig 10817 bp, 11 predicted proteins | sample WisWelCaveWW1625_FD_202498 | JGI IMG/M metagenome (GOLD analysis project Ga0247727, IMG submission 202498) | Biofilm microbial communities from Wishing Well Cave, Virginia, United States - WW16-25 | ecosystem: Environmental > Aquatic > Deep subsurface > Groundwater > Cave microbial mat | place...
CTGGGGCCTCTGTCACAGGGGCTGGGGGGAAGAAGTCCGAGTGCTCGCGCACGAGGAACACAGCGAGAAGATGGCCCACTCGAGCTCGCTCGAGAACGACGCCTTCTGCTCCGCTGCCCAACCGGCGGGATCGACGTTCCTCTCTTTCGACTCTTGGACCACGAACCGTGGCCGCGGGAACGAGAGACGCTTTCACGACGTCGAGTTCGTCGTGGAGCGAAACGAAGAGGGCCTCATCCGCGTGGCCGACTGCCACGAGGAACACGAGGAGCTCTTCGCGGCTTGCCGCGACTTCGCGACTCCGGGGGAATTGAGGTACCCCCTGAACGCGATGATGAAGAGCACCGAGGCAAGAGCCAGCATGGCGCATGACGACGCTTCGACCGACGAGGACGAAGTTCCCTCCGCGTAAGCGGAGAGATCATGCCGGGCCCCCACATGGAAAAATCTGTGTGGGGGCTTTATCTTTCGAGAGAAGCATCCCTTTTCTGGAAATTTGAAAAGCGAAACGCGCAATACCTGCAATCTTTTTCATTGCATCCCTTATCCCAAAATGAAAGATCCATTATCTCTTTTGAGGCTTTTTTTATGGTCTCTATAAGCTTTTCCTTTTCTTCGTTATGTATAAAAAATTTTTCCTTTTTATAGTTGCCTCGGGCATTCGGTTCGACAAAATCTATTTCTCCGGAACCAAACCGATATCGAGAATCCCCTAAAAGGTCAAGGAGTAACTTATAAAAAACTATTTGTCGTTTATAATCCCCCTTCCCGTTTTTTGTTTTTCCTTCTATTTCTTTTCTTGATTTTTGTTTTCCTGTTTTATAATCAACGACATTAAGAGCTCCTGTATCATCCAAAAACTCAAGCTTATCAAGCTTCCCATTCAAAATAATAGTATCCGAAAGCTTGACTCCGCGTATATAAAACTCCGTAAGGATATTTTTATTCCACAATTTTCTATAGGCATTAAAATATCCTGAAAGCGATTTCTTCCCTTTTCTCAAAAGTTCTTCCGTAATATGTTTCTGAAGCGGGAAAGTTTTCAATGAAGTCGTAAATTTTTCCAAAAGAAATTGTTTCGAGGGATTTTTTTCTTTTCTCAATTCGTTAAAAAATATTTCTAAAGCCTTATGAATTGCCGTCCCATACATCTGAAAATGCGTCTCAACATGAGGAATACGAAGAAGGTTCACATAAAAATATTTCCACGGGCAAGAAATATAATTATTGAGCGCGGTAACAGAAAGGCCCTGCTCTAAAAATAAAGCATTCAAATATTCTTTGTTGGTAATAGGAATTTTCGATTGTGTGGGCTTTTTTAAGAGAAGTTCATCCTTTATGGAAAGCTTCTTTTCAAAATTGTTTATATCTTCTTCTTGTTTCAATTTTTTATCTATTTCTTCAATAAATTGCGATGGAAGAAGTTGCTTACCATCCTTTCCCTCCTTCGCATATGAAATATAGATATGTTCCCTGGCGCGCGTTACCGCAACATAAAAAAGGCGCCTTTCATCATCAATGCTATTTCCTTCTTCTTGTCCGCGGTAGGTAATTGGGAAATATGTTTTTGAAGTACGCCCTCCCCAGTGCTTATCCTGCGCCCGTACAAGAAATACATATTTAAACTCAAGGCCTTTCGCCCGATGCGCCGTCATAAGTCTTACGGAATTTAAAAGAAAAGGCTCGTTTTTCTGCCTTATATATAAATGGTACCGTTCATGAAGTTCTAAATACGACATAAAGTGGGAGAGTGTGTATAAAGAGCGAATATCTTGCAGTGTCTCGACATAATCATAAAAAGTTTTTAATTTTTGTATTTTTTGCGGCGCCTCCAGAAGAGAAAGAATATACTCAAGATACCCCGACTCTTGAGCGATAAGCTCAACAAGACTTAAAAAAGAAGTGTGGTGGGAGTGGGTTTTCCATTTCGAAAATTTTTCAAAAAGAGCCGTGAAAGCACCCGGGTTCTCAACGCCCGCTTTTGCGAGTAAGTGTTCTGATTTTATGATTTCAAAGATGTTTTTTTTAGCGACTTTTCCATACCGGATGATTTTGTAAATATCCAAAGGCTCAAGTGAAAAGAAGTTAAGATGAAGCGGGGCTATGAAATAGCTGTCATCACCAAATGCGTAAACGCTTTTAACGATTGTAAGAAGTTTCTGGATATCTTCATCGTCAAAAATATCTTCATCGCTTTCAATCGAAAAAGGAATCCGTGTTCTTTCAAATAGGTACGCAAGCGGAAAGGCATCCTTATTGTCTCGATACAGAATTGCTATTTCCCCAGGCATAACACCTTTCGCGATCAAATTCTCTATGTGGGAAATAACAAAACGTTCTTCAAGACGAGAGTTTTTTAGTTCGCAAAGAGAGATTGGCTTTCCCTTGCTTCCGGAATGAGCTTCAAGTTTATTTTTATTGAAATCTTTTTCATTGCTCCCTTTTTCAATAAGGCTATGAGCGGCATCAAGAATCGCTTGGGTCGAGCGGTAATTTGTGAATAGGTGGATTACAGCCGCTTTTGGAAAAAGCTTTTTAAAATACAAGAAATTATCAAGTGAGGCGCCTTGAAATCGGAAAATTGCTTGCTTTTCATCGCCAACGATAAATAGATTCGGATACGGTGCATGAAAGCTTGCAAGATGCTCCAGAAGCTTATTTTGAGCTCTGTTTGCATCCTGATGTTCGTCGGCAAGAATATATTGATATTCTTCCTGAAGAATAAGGGCAAGTTCCGCGTGTTTCTCTATAGCAAGAAGTGTTTCCATGATCATATCGTCATAATCATAAAGATGCCGATCGCGTAAAACTTTTTTATAAAGCGTATATACTTTTAAAAGTCCCTTGTTTTTTTCTAAGTTTTTTTTTCTTTCAATATAGGTGCGTTTTTCTTTCTCTTTTTTTAGAAATCTCTTTAAGGTGCTCTCTTCGTCCGTAAGAAGGCTTGCAAGTTCCGCGGGCAACACAGCCTCGCGCTTGAGCTCGGAGATTTTTTTAAGAAGAGGATATACGTAGAAATAAATATTCCCTGATGGTTTTAGAACGGCAAGCTTTTCTTTTTTTACGATCTCTTCCAAAATCAGAAGCTGTTCCGGAGTATGTATATGCTGTGAACCCACAATATATTCAAAATATTCGGGATATTTCTGTATGATACGGTTCGAAAATCCATGGAAGGTCTCTATATTCACTCTATATCCCACGCTTCCTATGATATCGACGAGATTTTTTCTCATGGAATACACTCCGCTTTCGGTAAAAGTAAGCGCTAAAATATTTTCCGGACGAGTGTCTGTTTTCTTTAGAATATTTGCAATGCGAAGCGTAAGCACTTTTGTTTTCCCCGTCCCAGGCCCTGCAATTACCATAACGGGACCCTCTACCGTATCAACGGCTTTTCTCTGTTCAGGATTTAGTTTCTTATATTCACACAAAAAAGTGCGGTCCATTTTCATACGCCTCATTATACATAAATAAAAAGTCCGTCCCGAGAGCTTGCTTTTTTATTTATGTATGTTATAATTGAAAAAGATAGAGAGGGGGTAGAAGATGGCACGAGAAGTCATTACCCTTGCAGACAAGGTGGTAGAGCAACACAGGAAAACCGGTCTTCCGTACCGTACTCTTCTTAGAAAGGAGATAACTGCAGACGATCTTCGCACCAAGGTCGCCCGCGAGCTTCAGAGGCGCTCAACCATGCGAAGGAAGGCGAACGCAAAGAAGCCCGAGAGCAAGCAGTGGAGAAATCCTTTTGAGCTTATGCTCTCAAAGATCAAACCAGTGCTGTCTCCGCGTTTGAGGCGCAAGCTGCAAAACCCGCATGGTTGCGGGTAGTCCCCGACGGGTCTTGAAAGTAAAAACTACTTTCCAGGCCCGTCTTTTTTTTATATACTGGAAAAACTATTCACATATATGTCATATATGCTTTACGAAAAAATACAAAACGATTTAAAGGATGCTTTAAGGGCAAAAGATGAAATAAGAAAAGAAACCATAAAGAGCATTCTTTCGGGAATCACAAATGAACTCATGGCTCAAAAAAGAAAGCCCCAAGAGAGATTAGAAGATGAGGGAGTGCTCACTGTTATAAAACGGCAAGTAAAGCAGCGAAAAGATTCCATTGAGCAGTTTGAAAAAGGAGGAAGAGCCGATCTTGCCCAAAAAGAACATGAGGAACTTGAAATCTTGAAAATATATCTTCCTGAAGAGCTAGGAGAGGAAGAAATTACACGCGTTGTGAAAAAAAAGATACAAGAGCTTTCTATATCTCAAAAGAAAGACGTTGGAAAGCTTATCGGAGCAGTTTTAAAAGAATTGAAAGGAAGAGCCGACGGAACTCGCGTAAAAGAGATAGCGGAAAAGTTTCTTACGTAGAAAAAGTGTTGTCGTTTCGGTTATTTTTATCTTGTGGAATCTTTTGAGATTCCTTTTTTTGTAAAATCCTTCGTACCCCGCGCGTAAAAGCGAAGACGGCAAAAAATGCAATCCCTATCAATAGCGGAAAAAGAATCCCAAGCGCATTGGATATAGATCTAAAAAATCCAAATATAGTATCTTTGGACTTTCCATCCTCTATCAGAGAATTGCACTGTGATATGTAGTGATCAAGAAATGACTCCACAGGAACACTTGTCTCTTCCTTTGCTTTTCTAAAAAGTTTGTTCGCTCCCTTGCATCGTGCTTCTTCCATAAGAGAGAAAGCATCTTTCACAACTTTATTGTAACCCCCTTCTCTCGATTCTAATTTTTTTTCTTTAAGAATTTTTTCTATCTCGGAAGAAGAAATGGGAGGATTCCCGATTTCTTTTCTTAAAACAATCCCCGACATCCCAAAAACCTTTCCATTTTCGTCAAAAATAGGACTCCCGTAAGAAGGCGCCGTGATTAATATGCTTTTAATGCTCCCTGCCTTGCCAAGAGAAACAATTTTAAGAGAAAAATTTTGTTTTAAAGAACTCGAAACCCCCTCGGAGGTATACATATAAAGCCCCCCCTTGGAAGAATCCTCAACCTCGAGCGATGGCAGATTTTTTTTGGGAAGAGACAGAAGTATTGGAACACTTGTGAAAGACGGGGTGGTTATAATAGACGCATTTACTCCTTGCGGGAAAATAGGTCCGAAGACCCGTATGGTCTCTTTTTTCTCTGCAAAAGAAATATTTTTAGCGACAAGAGATCTCCCTTGGATTTTTATAGTTTCTAAAAGAGAGTTCGGGATAGATGACCCGATATCAAAAACTTGGTTTAGAAATTTCTCTGCAATTTTTTCCCGAAGAGTTTCTTCATAAAAAAGAACAGCATCAGCTGCAACAATCCCGTCCGGATTTACAACGAATCCTAAGCTTGAAAGAGTCTCATCAAATCCTGTAAGAAGCGCTTCTTCCGGCACTACGGAAAACCTGTTTGTTCCCGCATCATATGCCACGATAGGAATCTGCACCGCGCCGGAAATTTCATAACGCACTTCTACGACCGCCGGGCGGGTAAGATCGCGGATTTTTTCTTCAGTCAAGGCGAAAGCATCATGTGCCGGCGCAATCACTAAAGCAAAAATAAAAATAGAAAATATTTTCTTGTTGAGCGTATTCATAACGCGCCTTCTTTTTTTAAAAGGTATTCCTTCTTTTTGTTTCCGCGGTTATATTTGCCAAGCGTCCCATCTCTTCGTATAACCCTATGGCACGGAATAGCGGGGTTATAATTTTGCCTTAAAATGCTCCCAACGGCTCGAAACGCTCTTTCGCTTCCGGCTTTTTTAGCGACTTCCTTATATGTGAGAGTTTTGTCTTTCGGAATCTTTTTCACGACAGAAAAAACTTTTTCTTTAAATATTTTTTGTTTCATCAAGAAGCTTTTTTATTATTAAAAAATCTTTTTCTAAAGTTTCTTTGGTAGTTCTATTATAAATCGCAACAGCCGGATGATAAAGCGGAACGATGTATACCGCGCCATATGGCATATGTGCGGTGTGCTTTGTGCCATGAAGCTTTCCTATGGGAAGAAGTTCCTCTCTCAAGCCATATCTTTTCATAATGTAATCCATGGAAAACCTTCCAAGTGTTGCGATGATCTTAGGCTCGATGATTTCAATTTGCCTGTCTAAAAAAGGCGCATAAACGGCAATTTCAGTGGGAAGAGGATCCCTATTTTCCGGAGGTCTATCTTTTACAATATTCGTAATATAGACAGACGCGCGCGGAATCCCTATTTGGAGAAGAAGTTCATCCAGAATTTTCCCGGCTGCCCCGCAAAAAGGCCTCCCCTTTTCCGCTTCATTTCTCCCCGGCGCTTCTCCTATAAATATAATTTTTGCGTCATGGCTTCCTTCTCCAAGCACTGGATAATATTTATTATCCATCCTGTATTGATAAAGAGGCGATGCCGTTAAATTCCAAACTTCATCTCGTACTTTTTTTAACTCTTCTGTTTTAGAAGAATTCGTTTCCATGATTATCCTAATTTACGCTTATATCCCATAAGAATATTGAGATCTTTCTCGCGGAGAGAGGCGATGCCGGAAAGTGTGGGATCTTGCGAGATTATTTTAGCGAGAAATCTTCCTGCTGTTGTGTGAGGCAAAAGCACATAATCAGCTCCAAGCCTGTATAAGATCTCTGCGTCTCGATCAGTGCGAGCCCGTATGATAACCCTAAAGCTTCCGTTTATTTTTTTTCTTATAGAGAGAACCTCTCTCAAAAAAATAATATTGCTTTCAAGGTCTGGCGCTGTGGAAATGATAATTTTTACGGAAGAAAAATCAATCAAAGAAAGCACGTCCTCATCTGTCATTTCTCCAAAGATATGAGCAAATTCGTCTTGCTTGAGAAGTCCCATCATTTCTGGATCATAATCGACAATAAGAACATCTTCCTTGGGAAGACTATATGCAATACTTTGTCCTGTTCTTGAGAACCCCGTGATAATAATTGGCTTTCTGTATACGGTAATATGTTTTGATTTGTGTTTTTTATTCACTCTTTCAAAGACAGAGAGATATGGCGAAACAAATTTATATAATTTTTCCCCATTGAGAATAAGATATGTGGAAGAAATTATGGTTATGACACCGACAGAAGTTATAAGCGTAGCTATTTTTTCTGAAATATGGCCCAGGCGGACTCCCAAGGCGGCAAGTACAAGACTAAATTCCGATATTTGTGCAATTGTAATGCCAGCAAAAAATGCTGGCCGCTTCGTGTACCCAAGGATCGTCATAATGAGGAATACGATAAACGGATTCCCGATCAAAATAAAAATCGAAAATACGATGATTGGGAAAATAAGCCCCGTAAAATCGGAAAATACGACAAGCGACGATCCCAAAACGACAAAGAATACCAATATGAAAAAATCTTTAAGCGATTTTATTCTGGAGGCAATTTGATAATGTTCATACGAATTCGCAAGTGTAAGGCCCGCCAAAAATCCCCCGATTTCCTTTGAAAATCCGAAGAGGTCAATAAGCCATGCAAGAGAAAAAAGCCACGCGAGGCTTGTTAAAAAGATAAGTTCCGGAGATTTTGCGATGCTTGCAAAAATAGTTGGTATAATTTTCCTTCCCAGAACAAAAGAAATAAGAAATACAAAAAATCCCTTAATAAGAGTAAGAATAACGATAAGGAAAGTAGAAAGACTCTTTGAATCGAAAAGTTCTTCGACAGAGGCGCCGCCAAGCCCCGCACCGCTTGTCCCCGCAAGAAGTATGAGTGTTAAAATTACCACAAAATCTTGGACCAAAAGAATTCCCAAGCTTATTTTCCCGTATACATCATTTAAATCTTTCTTTTCAGAAAGAAGGTTTACAACAATAATTGTGCTTGAAAATGTAAGCGCAAGCGATATATATGCCGCCGAAACAAAGGGAAAATGAAAGAGTATAGCGAGCGCAAATCCCACAATGAACGTGAATACAACTTGTCCCAATCCAACTAAAAATGCGTCCCGCCCAACCGATTTTAATGAGGCATAATTTATTTCAAGTCCTACGAGAAAAAGAATGAACATAATGCCAAGGTCTGAAAAAATCTCGTAGACATAAACATTTTCCGAGATTTCGAAATACCCAAAAACTCCCACTAAAATCCCCGCAATAAGATATGCCAGTATCGTAGGCTGGCGCGCCCAGCGGGCGAGAATCCCAAGAAGCGAGGCGAGAACGATAATAAGCGTAAGCTGTGAAAACAAATCAAGCATTATTAAAAATTATACACGAAAGAGGTTGTGTTTGTTTATTGAATGCGAGAGCCAAGAGAAGCCGTTTTTTCTGGTATAAGAAGAATCGGGAATCCGTCTTCTCCTTGCGCGGCAAGAAGCATTCCGTTTGATACTTCGCCCATAAGGTTTTTGGGGAGAAGATTTACAAGAACGATAATTTGCTTGTTAAGAAGATCATCCGGAGAATATGTCTTTTTAATCCCAGCAATAATAGTTCTCTTCTCTTCCCCAATATCCACAAGAAGCTTTATAAGTTTTTCTGAATTTTCAATCGGTATTGCTTTCAAAATAGTTCCTACGCGGATATCGAGCTTCGCAAAATCATCATATATAATAGCCATGAAAACTATTCTTCCATATTTTTCTTGTTCTTAAAAGGAAAAGGCCCTGCATGAATGAACACACAGGACCTTTCATCTAGGAAAGCTCCGGGATCGAAACTGGCTCGGGGAAGCAGTAGGCCCCTCTCTCCTCCCAGAGAGAAAGAGGGACGCTCACAGCAACGAGAGCGTGGCCTTCGCGCGCGAGGAAAACGCCATCCACCATCTCGGACGAAGGAAGAAGCGTCCAGTTGAAGCCGACTCTCCCTACGACGGAAGAAGCGAGGTCGAGCTTGCGCCAGACGCCTTCATCTTCTTCGTAGAGGTCGATGAGGGTCGCAAGGAATCTGCTCCCCTCCTGAGCGGTGGAAAGAACCCGACCACGGTAGTGCTTGCCGCAGTAGAGACGGACATCGGCAACCTCTACATGCCTCTCAGAGAAAGGGAAAACGGGCTGTGCGAGATTCATTTCCATTACCCCCCTAGGTAAGAAAAGAGAACACCTTCTAATATTAATACATACTTTTATATAGATGTCAATATGAATCTGTATTTTTTCCCCGCCCAGTACTTGCCTGCATATGAAACCCCGATTCTTGGGGTTTTTTTGATCTTTTTGTACGGTACTTTAATTCCCTTATCTATAATATAAAGCTTATTTTGAAAGGAAGCCTTTTTTCCATTAAATTTTTTTGTTATGCCAAAACTTTTTGTTACTTTCCCAGGGCCTGAAATATTCTCCACCCCTCGAATAAGAATTGCCGCAGGGAATTCTCTAGGACCCGTTACGATGTTTGCCATAAAATACATCCCGTAAATTAAATAAATGTACCAGTGTCCCGCTTCATAAAACATAACTTCCGTTCGGGGTGTCTTTCCTTTATGCGCGTGGGATGCACGGTCTTTCGGACCATCGTATGCTTCAACCTCTGTAATCATCTTCTCAATTTTTTTTCCATTCTTTTCATATATTAAAAATTTTCCCAATAAATTTTGGGCAAGCCACGGAGTATCCTCTGAAACAAGATCATTTTTCGTGAGAACTCTTTTCATCTTTTATAAATGGCACAAAAGAAAACCCTTCATAAAATTCCTCTGAAAACTCCCCTTTTTCTTTCAAAAGGCGCATGATGCGCGATTTGATTGGAGCAACAAGAATGCCCCTATTACGAAGCTCTTCTTTCCATTTCTCTGGAATTTCTTCCGCGCTTGCAGCGGCAATTATCTTGTCAAACGGCGCCTCTTTCGGGAATCCGAATTCCGCATTCAAGCAATGTATTTCAGCAACGCCTTTTCGCAAAAAATTATATTTTGATAAATTTTTGATGCTTTCTTTCGCAAGTTCCGGAATGCGCTCCAGACCAAAAACTTTTCCCTGCTTTTCTTTAGGAAGCTCCACTCCTTTCGAATCTCGCGAGACACAAAAAGAAAGAAGTGCTGTCTGCCATCCGGAACCGGACCCCACATCTAAAATTTTTTCTCCCGGCTTTGGATTTAAAAGCTCAAGCATAAATGCCACCGTCCACGGTTGTGAAATTGTTTGTCCAAATCCAATGGAGAGCGGTTCATTGATATGCGCAAAATGTTTTGCGCTTACCGGCACAAAATCCGCCCTATGAATATTCTGAAACGCAGAAATTATCTGATCGCTTTTCAAAACGCCCTGAATGATGAGTTCGCGAACAAGCTGTTCCATATATCCACACTACCAAAAGAGAGAAAAATAGTGTAGTTTAGAGGTGTTGTGGAGTCATTTTTATCTACTTTTTCAAATCTAGCGAATATTTTAGATTTTCGCACGGCTATTGATATCGTAATTGTCGCTACGCTTATTTATTTTGCACTTATTTTTATCAAACAGACGCGCCTTTTTTTCATCTTTAATACCCTTTTTATATTGTGGCTTACCGCCTCTCTTGCAAAAGCTTTCGGGCTTAACTTAACTTATGCGCTCTTCCAACCATTTATCACATTCTTCCTTCTTATCATTATCGTTGTCTTTCAGCGCGAAATCAGAAGATTTTTTGAATGGCTTTCATTTACCGGAGCTCGAATACGCCGAGAGCAAAGTATCACGCTTTCGCAGGAAGTGGTAAAAGAGCTCGTACGCGCCGTAAATGAAATGGCACATGACAAAATCGGAGCCCTTATTGTTCTTTCGGGAAGCCAACCTCTTGATCAGCTTATTTTTGGAGGAATTTCTTTGAATGGGGTGGTTTCGGCAGAGCTTCTTATTTCTATTTTTGATCCGAACACTCCCGGCCATGACGGAGCAGTTATTGT
>Ga0247727_10018772_pt1 | contig 10816 bp, 9 predicted proteins | sample WisWelCaveWW1625_FD_202498 | JGI IMG/M metagenome (GOLD analysis project Ga0247727, IMG submission 202498) | Biofilm microbial communities from Wishing Well Cave, Virginia, United States - WW16-25 | ecosystem: Environmental > Aquatic > Deep subsurface > Groundwater > Cave microbial mat | place...
TCGAGCCGACCGGCTCGCGGCGCGGGCTGAGTGGGGTCTTCTCGGCGGGAAAGCCTCCCATGAGGTCGATGAACCGCTTGCGGTGCGGCTCGACCGAGGCCAGGTAGCGCTCGAGCGACGAGAAGTCCCGCTTCCACTTGGACGGCCGCGCCGCTTCCGACTCGGCAATGCGGCGGTCGAGGTAGCGCTCGAGCTGGCTGTATTGCTCGCCGAGGAGGGGAGCTTCGGTGGAGCGGGCCGAGACGAGGTAGGTTTCCGACAAGGCCGGCGGGGTGTCGGGGGTGAGGCGGAAGTCGAGCCGCGGGCCGCCCGTGCGTCCGGCTTCGATGGCCGGCGCGTAGCCGGCCGCATCGACGTAGAGGACGTAGTCGCCCGGCGGCAGGTCGAAGGAATACTCACCGGCGGCGCTCGAGACCGCGAGGACCGTATCGAGATTGCGCGCGAAGGGGCTGGCCCCCACCCGGGCGCCGGAAACCGGCCGTCCGTCGCGGGTGGTGACCAGCCCCGAAAGCGCCGCCAGAGCCAGAGCCAGCTTCAGCATCGTTACGTTTCCGGCAAGCCCAGCCGGGCCAGCAGTTTCTTAAACCGCGGATCCTGGCGCAGCGGGTCGAGCCCCGGATAGCGCAGCATGATGACGGTCACCCCCTGGTCATCCAGTGTGCGGTCCAGGCAGTGGAAGGCCGGATCCGCCTGCCCCAGGCCGGCGTGGATGTAGGCCAGCCAGAACGGATCGACGTAGCGATCTTCGGCGCGCCGCAGCAGCCCTTCGAGAATCCTCTCGGCTTCGCCGCGCCGGCCCGCAGCCGCCAGCGCGTGCGCCAGCGCGGCCCTCGATCCGGGAAACGATTCCCCGAACATCTGGTCCGCCTTCTCGAGATCGGCGATCGCTTCGTCAAAACGCCCGAGGCCTTCGTACGCCATCCCCCGCCAGACGTGCGCCAGGGCGAAGTTGGGGTCGAACTCGAGCGCCGTGCGGCAGCATTCGATCGCCCGGTCCAACCGCCGGCTCGCGAGGAACAGCATGGCCGCGTGGTGGTTCACAGCCGGCGAAAGCGGCTCCAGCTCGAGCCCCTTGCGTATCTCGGCCGTCGCCTCTTCGTGCCGCCCGCAAGGCGCCAGGGCCAAGATGGCGTACCAGGTGTGGGCCTGCCAGTATCCGGGGTTGAGCTCGATGGCCCGCCGGAATTCCTTCCCGGCGCTTTGCCAGTCCCAGTCGGCGCACGCCCGGACGGCCGCCAGGGAGGCGTGAGCTTCGGCCAGGTCCTCGTCGAGGGCCACAGCCCGGTTGGCGGCCTCCCGGCACTTGACCCAGGCGTCCCGGCACCGCAACACGCCGACGAAGCTGAGGAGCGCATAGGAATCGCAAATACCCGAATGGGCCAGCGCGTAGTCGGGGTCCCGCTCGATGGCCTGCTGGAAGTAGCGCAGGCCCTGTTGCAGGCTGCCGACGGTCCTCTTGTAGAAGGCGTGGCGGCCCTTGAGGTAGAGCTGATAGGCCTCGCTGTCGTCGGTCGAGCGGCGGGCCAGGCGCTTCTTCTCCTCGCCGGAGAGCTTGCCGCGCAGGCTCTCCGAGATTTTCCCGGCGATCTCCTCCTCGATGGCGAAGATGTCGGCGAACTTGCGGTTGAACCGCTCGCCCCAGAGCTGGGACTGCTGGGTGACATCGATGAGCTCGGCGCTGACCACCAGCGTCTCGCCGCGCAGGATGACGCGGCCGGAGAGCACCGCCCGGACGCCCAGGTCGCGGCCGGCCTCCTGCGGATCCGTTTCCTTGCCTTTGTATCGGAACACCGTGCTGCGCGGCATCACGCGCAGGCCGGGCGCCCGAGCGAGGCTGTTCATGATGCTCTCGGTGAGGCCGTCGCTCAGGTAGTCGGCCTCCGGGTCGCGGCTCAGGTTGGCGAACGGCAGCACCGCGATGGAGTCAATTCCTTTGTCCGGCGCCGGGCTGGGGACCGCGCCGCTCGACGAGACCGCCTTCAAAGCGAACGCCAGGTCCCGGGCCGACTGGAAGCGCTCGCCGGGGTTCTTCTCCAGGCAGTGGGTGACGGCGCGTTGCAGCTCGGCCGGAACCTGGCGGCTGGAGCCGGCCATCTCGGGCGGCTCGTCGCGCAGGATGGCGGAAAGCGTTTCGGATGCAGTGTTCCGGCTGAAGGCGCGGCGTCCGGCGATCATCTCGTAGAGCACGCAGCCCAGGGAGAAGATGTCGCTGGGGGCCCGCGCCGATTCGCCGCGCACCTGCTCCGGCGACATGTAGCCCGGTGTGCCCATCACCGTGCCCGGCTCGGTCATCGTCTCGGCGTCGTGCGCTCCCGCCGCCGGCGTCGCCACCCGCGCCAGGCCGAAGTCCAGAATCTTCACCCGGCCGTCGGAGGTGAGAAAAATGTTTTCCGGCTTGAGGTCGCGGTGGGTGATGCCCTTGGAGTGAGCCGCCGCCAGCCCCTCGGCCATCGCCACGGCGATCTCGACCGCCCTGGTCCAGCCCAGGACAGATCCCTCCAGCCGCCGCCGCAGCGTCTCGCCTTCCAGCAGCTCCGTGACCGCGTAGGCGATGCCCCCCTCCGAGCCGAAATCGTGAATGGCCAGGATGTTGGGATGCGACAGCGCCGCCACCGCCTTGGCCTCCCGCTCGAACCTGACCAGCGCGTCCGGGTTTGCGGCCAAGTGCTCCGGCAGGACCTTGACGGCCACCTCGCGCTCGAGCCGCGAGTCGCGGCCGCGGTATACCTCGCCCATCCCGCCTGCTCCGAGCGGCGCGAGGATTTCGTAAGGGCCCAGCCTCGATCCGGCCGCCAGCGTCATGCCACCTTCCTGCCTCCCAGCAACTCCCCCAGCACGTCACTCTGAGGATACGGGTGTCCCCGGTGCTGTCGGAATCCCTCCGCGTATTCTACCCCGATCCGCCGCCCCACCTCGGCCGACCATCGTTTCATCGACTCGATGTACTCGTCCATGCCGTGCTGCGCCCGCAGCCACTCCCGCTGGCTCCGGTGAGCCGCCAGCATGTCGGCCTTGAGGCCGATCACCTCCGAGATGTCGACCGCCATCGAAATCGGCGCCGGCTCGCCAAAGATGTCGATGCCTTCGATCGGGGAAGCGTAGTAGAGGTGCGGGATCGCCTTCACCGCCGGGGCGGCCGGCAGCACGTCGGTCTGGAAGTTCGGCGCCGGCGCTCCGAAGCAGGCGTTGCGCGTCACCAGGCTCGTGAACTCGTGGTCGGCCATGTAGTCTTGCGGCGGGTGGGTGATCACGATCGCCGGATCGACACGGCGGATCAGCTCGACCGTGCGGCGGATTGTCGGCGGGTCGTAGGCTACCAGCAGGTCGCGGCAGTCCAGGCAATGGTACTCGGCCCGGATCAGCGCCGCCGCCGCCCGGCCCTCCCCCATCCGCACCCGCGCAATCTCCTCTCGCGGCAGCTCCATGCTCCCGCAGTCGCCGGGAGTCATGGAGGCGATGTGCACCTGCCACCCCTTATCCTGGAGCCGGATCAGCACCCCGGCGCACAGGAACTCGGCGTCGTCGGGATGCGCCATCACCGACAGAACCCGCTGGGTCACAGTCCGGCCTTTCCCGGTTCGGTCTTCAAGAACCGCCGGAAGAAACCGTCGGCGTCGGCGAACGCTTTGGCCGCCGCTTCCGGCCGCCGGTCGCCGATGAAGCCGAAGCAGTGCGGCTCGCCCGGGTAAACCTTCTCCTCAAACCGCTTCCCGGCCGCTTTCAGCTCCGGCGCCAGGATTTCGCTGTTGAACCTGTTGATGGGATGCTGGTCGCCCCTCAGGATCAGCACCGGCGCCATGAGCCACCGGATCTTCTCCCGGGTGTTGCGCTGCATCTCCGGCAAGTAGAACTTCCGCGGGTCGTCCATGAGCGGCTGCGCGTCGGCGGGCGTGAACTCGGCGCCCTGCTTCGGCGAGCCCTTGTGGAACATTCCGGTAAACAGCACCGTGGCCGGCTCCTCGGCGACCACCGCGGCGAGGGGGATCTGCCCGGCCAAATCGAGCGCCAGGCTTCCGCCGCCGCTGCATCCCCATGCCACGATGCTCCGCGCATCCACTTCCGGCATGCGGAACATCAGGTGCTCGATGACGCCGGTGGCGTCCCACAGCGCGTCGGTCGACTGCGGATCCTTCGCCCGGCTGCGGAAGGTCGGAATCACCGTGATGTAGCCGGCCTCCAGGAAACGGTTGGGCGTGGGCCCACTGCGGGACCATTCCTGGAGCTGGCTCTCGGGGACCGGGCTGAGGCCCCCGTGCAGGAAAACGATGGCGGGGAAGGGACCCTTGCCCGGCGGCTTGCGAATGACGGCGATGCCCTTATGATCGTCCCGCGTCAGAATGGTGATGGAGGTTTGCGCCGGAGCAAGCAGGGCGCACGCGGCCAGGACCGAGGCTGGAAGCAAATGCAGACGCAAGCTGATTTCCTCTGCTATGATTCTACCCCGGAGGCGACCCATGCGAGTGCTGCTGCTGGTTCTGTTCGCGGCCTGCGGGCTGCGAGGCGAGATTCGCGACGTCATCAAAAGCGCCGAGCTCGACGCCATGCTCGCCCGGGCGAACCCCGACCGGGCGCTGCACGAGCGGCCCAACTACGCCGTGTGGCTCAAGGTGCACGACGGCAAACCAGGTCCCCAGGAAACCCATCCCGACTCCGACGACATTCTCCACATCCGCAAGGGCAGCGCCAAGGTCGCCCTCGGTGACCGGCGCTATGACGTCGGCGCCGGCGACATTGTCCACATCCCGCGCAACACTCCCCACCGGATCGACCCCGGCCGCGGGCGGCTGGAGTACGTCGTGGTGCGAATCTTCCCCGCCGGCGACAGCCTCCCTGCACGCCCTGGAATCCGTCCCCCGGCGCGCCGCATGGCCGACGTGCTCACCAAGGCCGAGATCGACGCCACCATCGCGAAGTCCGATTCCAACCAGCCCATCCACTCTTCGCCCGGCTACACCATGAACTACGTGATCTACTCCGGCCGGAGCGGCCCTTGGGAGGCGCATCGCGGCTGCGTCGACATCTACTTCATGCAGCAAGGGACGGGGAAGGCCGAGCTCGGCGGCGAGATCCTCAACCCCAAGGAGGAGTCGCCCGGGGAGCCCCGCGGTGACGGCGTGAAAGGCGCCCGCACGTACGACGTCGGCCCCGGCGACATGGTCCTGATCCCGCGCAACGGTGTCCATCACATGCAGCCCGTTAGCCCCAAGCTCGCCTACGTGCTGATGAAAGTGTGGGCGGATTAAACTCCCGCCAGATTGCGCTGCATCTTGCGGTAACCCTGCTGCTGGGCCCAAAGGTCGAGCGGCAGTCCGGCCAGCTCGTCGACCTCCGGGATAGCCTCCGGGTCGCGCGCCCGGTCTACCAACAGCAGGTAGGCACGACAGTCCTCGCAGGCCTGAACCTGCAAGTGGGGAAACTCGGGGGCGGCATAGCTCACCAGGCGGCCCTCCTTCGCTTGACCGCAGGCCGGGCAGCGCAGCCGGAAAAACGGCCTCCGCCCGAAGCACAGCGCGCAAACCAGCTCCACAGCCTGACCCTCCCCTTGGGGGACCAGGCAGCCGGTGAGCGGCGGCCGGGCGCACCACCCACACCCCGTGGTTGCCGCGAATGGCTGCCGGGCGGCGCGAGCGAAGAAGTCGAGCGGCGCGGGTGATTCCAGATCCGGCAGCGCCTCGAGCCCCTGCGCCGCCTCGCGCAGCAGCGGTGGTCCGATGCGCCGCACCAGCTCCAGCAGGGAAGGGAAGCACTCCTCGGCGCCGCCGCGGGCCGCGCCTTGCCACTCCGCCAGCCGCGCGTAGAAAGCCAGAATCTCCCCGCCGGCCGGGTACCGATCGGCGAGCCACAGGGCCCGCGCCGCCCGATCGTCCCACGCGCTCACCGTCCCTTGATCTCGCGGTACCACTTGGCGTGATGCGTGCGCGCCCAGCCCGCCGACACCCACCCCTCGACCATGCTCCGCAGCGCTCCCGGCACCGCCGCCGTCCCCATGTAGATGTGGACGATCAGCCCCCCGATCGAGATCACGGCGGCCACCGGGTGAATCAGCACCGCAGCCACCCGCAGCGCCCGCGGCATCCACTCCGGCCACCACAGCACGATCCCGGTCAGCACGAGCAGCAAGCCGCAGGCGGCCTGGGTCCAGAACAGCGCTTTCTGTCCGGCGTTGAAGCGTCCGGACTCCGGCAACTCCGACTCCTCGTGCCGGATGAAGCGGTGACTGTGTCGGAGCCAGAGGCGATCATCCCGGTCCAGGCGCATGGGACGACGCCAGGCGCGAAACATGGCCGAGAAAACGCCGGCGAACAGCAACCCGGCCCAGGGATGCCACTGCGCCACCGTCGAGCCGCCGCCCAGCACCGTCGACAGCCAGTAGAGCCGCGGGGACCACAGCGACAGTCCGGTCAGCACGGTGTAGACAAACGCCAGCGCCACCGACCAGTGCACCGCCCGCTCGAGCAGGCTGAAGCGCGGGATCTTCTTGGGGTCAGATGCAGTCATGGCCGATTCACCTCGCCGGGCCGCTCCACCGCGCTACAGTCCCCGGCCAGGCGGAAGCGGGGGATCTTCGTGGGGTCAGATGCAGTCATGGCCGATCCACATCCACAGTCCCCGGCCAGGTGGAAGCGCGCGACCTCCTGGCGTCAGGCGTCGTCATCGTCGGTGCGCCACGGGCCGTAACGCAGGTAATGAAAAACCGTTCCCAGCAGCCCGCCCGCCAGCAGGGCGTTGCCGATCCACTTCAGCGGGCCCTTCCACAGCGCCACCGTCCAGGGGATCTTGGGGTTGTTCGGCAGCCCGTAATTCTCCGGATGATCGGCATGGGCCAATACATAGATCACGTGCGTGCCGCCGACGCCCGCCGGATTGTACACGCCCGCATCCCGGCGCCCGTCGGCGCGCAGGTCCGCCGCCCGAGCCTCCGCCTTCCCCAGCAGATCTTCCCTGGTTCCAAAGCTGAGGCAGTTGGTGGGGCAGGCCTTGATGCAGGCGGGCTCCAGGCCCACGCTCACCCTGTCGTTGCACAGCGTGCACTTCTGGACCTTCTTGGTCTTGGGGTCGAGCTTCGGCACGTCGAACGGACAGCCGGTCATGCAGTAGCCGCACCCGATGCAGGCCTCGGAGTTGAAGTCCACAATGCCGTTCGACTGCTGCACGATCGCCCCCGGCGCCGGACAGGCCTTCAAGCACCCCGGGTCCACGCAGTGCATGCACTGATACTTAGCCATCAGCCAGGCCAGTTGTCCGTCCTGCTCGGTCTCGCGAAACTGGATCAGGTTCCAGAAGTTGGGGGCGAGCGACGGCATCGTCTGGTAGGTGCCGGCATACTCGCCCATCCGGAAAGGCTGATCGTTCCACTCCTGGCAGGCAACCTCGCAAGCCTTGCACCCGATGCACAGCGTGGTGTCAATGAGCTTGGCGACGGTGTGAGTCTCGCGGGACGCTCCCGGCGCAGGTCCGGGGGAAGCCGAAACGGCCTTGAGGTGTGCGGCGCTCACGCGATCTTCTCGAGACTCACCAGAAACCCTTTGAACTCCGGCGTGCCGGAATTTGGATCGAACACGCTCGGCGAGAGGTTGTTCACCAGCGGTCCGGTCACCCGGCCGAGGAACCCCCAATGGATCGGCAGCCCGATCTGGTATACCGTCTTGCCGCCCACCTGCAGGCTCCGAATGCGCCGCGTCACCATCGCCTGACCCTCCACCATCCCTCGCGCCGACCGCACCCGCACGCGATCGCCGCTGCGAATGCTCTTCTCCAGAGCCAACTCCTCCGGCAGCTCGACGAAGAAGTGCGGCTGCAACTGCGCTGTCGGCGCGATGTGCTTGGTCCAAAAGTGGAAGTGCTCGGTGAGCCGGTAGGTGGTGGCGACGTAGGGGAACTCTTTCGCATCCCCGAGCGGATCGAGCTTGCCCCGGAAGACCTTCGCCATCGGGCTGGCGCCCATCTTTGGATGCAGGGCATTCTCGACCGGCGATTCCACCGGCTCGTAGTGTTCCGGAAAAGGTCCTTCTACGAAATCGGTGGCGAACAGGCGCGCCACCCCTTCCGGCAGCATCAGGAACGAGCCGAAAGCGTCCGGAGGAGCGTCGGCCTTGTAATCCGGCGTATCCCCAGTCCAGGACCTGCCGTTCCACCCGAGCAGCGGGCGCGTCGGATCCCACGGCCGGCCGGCCGCGTCGGCCGAGGCGCGGTTATAGAGGATGCGGCGGTTGGCCGGCCAGTTCCAGGCCCAGCCGGCAAACAGCCCCAGGCCGCTCGGATCCTCCTGGCCCCGCCTCGCCATCTGGTTGCCGGCCTCGGTGAACGATCCGGCGTAGAGCCAGTTGCCGCACGTTGTCGACCCGTCGTCGGCCAGCGCGCCGAAGCCCGGCAACTGCTTGCCCGCCATATCGCGGCCGTTGATCTCCCGCGCCACCTCCTCGAGCGAGGGCGACGCCGGATTCTGGTAATTCCAGCTCATGGCCAGAACCGGCTCCGGGGCCGCCCCTCCCTCTTTCTGATACAGTTCCCGCAGCCGCAGGAAGAGCCGGGCGATGATGTCCTGGTCCCGGCGGGCCTCACCCGGCGGATCGAGCGCCGCGTACTTCCACTGCACCCACCGCGAGGAATTGACGAACGATCCGTCCTTCTCAGCGAAGCACCCGGCCGGCAGCAGAAACACCTCGGTCGAGATGTCGGCCGGCGCGGGCATCCCCGGGTAGTACTTCTCCGCCAGGCTCCGCGCCTTCCAGAAGGCGGCGGTTTCGGTCTCGAAGCAGTCGGCCACAATCAGCCACTTCAGCTTCGTCAGCGCCGCCAGCATCTTGGGCGTGTTGGGACCGTTGGCAACCGGGTTCATGCCAAACGCCATCAGCCCTTCCATCTGTCCGTTGGCCGCCCGGTCGAAGATGCTGCCCCAGCTCAGGTTCTCTTCGCCCAGTTTCGGCAGGTAGTGATAGCCGAAGTCTTTCTCCTTGCCGGCATCGGGGTGATAGGTCTTCAGCAGACTGACCATGAACTTGCCGGTGTTGGTCCAGTAGTTCATGGAGTTCGGCCGCAGCGGCTTCGGCGTGTTTTCCTTGACGTAGTCGGCGAGCGATTGCTGGTGCGCGCGCGGCATCCGCAGGTAGCCCGGCAGAAAGTTCCACGCCCCCATGTCGGTGGCGCCCTGGATGTTGGAGTGGCCGCGCTGGGCGTTCACTCCGCCTCCCGGCATGCCGATGTTCCCCAGCAGAAGCTGCAAGATGGCCGCGGTGCGGATCAACTGCACCGAGTTGCTGTGCTGCGTCCATCCCAGCGCGTAGAGAATGGTCCCCTGCCGGTCCGCCCGCCCGGTCGAGCAGATGATGGCGGCGGCCTTCTCGAACTCCGCCGCCGTCGATCCGCAGATCGACGCCACCATCTGGGGCGTGTACCGCGAGTAGTGCTTCTTCAGCAGTTGGAAAACCGAGCGCGGGTGCTCGAGCGTCGGATCCACCTTCGCGAAGCCCTGAGCGTCGAGCTCGTAGCCCCAACTGGACTTGTCGTACGCCTTCTTCGCCTCATCCCAGCCGGAGAACAGCCCGCCCTCAAACCCGAAGCCCTCCCGAATCAGGAACGACGCGTTGGTGTGCAGCCGCACGTACTCGGCCTGGTGGAGGTTGCGGCTCAGGGTGTAGTGGATCAGCCCCCCCAGGAAGGCGATGTCGGAGCCGGCGCGGATCGGCACGTAGCAATCCGCCACCGCCGCCGTGCGGTTGAACCGCGGGTCGACCACCACCAGCTTCGCCTTCCGGGTCCGCTTCGCCTCCATGACGAAGCGGAATCCGACCGGATGGTTCTCGGCCGGGTTGCCGCCCATCACCAGCGCCACGTCGGTGTTGGCCACATCGGTCCAGCCGTTGGTCATGGCCCCGCGTCCGAAGGTGGCGGCCAGACTGGCCACCGTGGGGCCGTGTCAAAGACGCGCCTGGTTTTCGTAAGCCAGGATCCCCAGCGCGAAGCGGAACTTGCCCAGCAGGAAGTTGATCTCGTTGGTGTCGGTGCAGCCCCCGATGATGGCCGTGTTGGTGAGGCGGTTCACCGCCCGCCCGTCCCCGTCGGCGCGCTCGAAGCCCGCGTCGCGCGTCTTTTTGATCAGCCGCGCCATCCGCTCGACGGCCTCGTCCCAGGAGATGGCCTTCCACTCCCCCGACCCGGCGGCGCGGTAGAGCGGCCGCGTCAGCCGCTGGTCGTTCACCACGAACTGCTTCAGCGTGATGCCCTTGGAGCACAACGCCCCGCGGTTGACCGGGCTATCCGGGTCGCCCTCGATGTGCACCACGGTCGGCATCACGTTCCGCGACCGGTCGCCCAGCGTGTGGATGATGACGCTGCACGCCACCGCGCAGTAGGGACAGATGCTGTGGGTCTGCGTGGTGCGGGAGATCTTCAGCTCGCGAACCTGCGCTCGCGCCGCCGCCGTGCTGAACCCGAACGCCGTGGTCAGCGCCGCGGGGCTGGAGGCGGCGCGCAGGAAACCTCTGCGGGAAAGCTCCATCGTGACTTGGGTGTAGCACGGCGCGGCGGCAAAGTCAAAGCGCCCCGCCGTGGCGCCAGAAACCGATTCTGAGCCGCGACCCGTAAGGGAGCGATGGGCCAGTCGCAGCCACCCGATTTCCCGGAGCCGGTGGCTGGGTGATGCCGAGCGCGGCGAGGGATCTGCTTCTCGCCCCGCCGCACCAGCAGATCCCTTATAGTTGCTCCGTGAGGAGCTTTCTAAAGGAAGGGTTTTCCACAGTCGTCGCCGCCGAGCGGCTGTGGGAATCGAGACTCGCTTCGAATCCGCTTGCCTTCAGCACCGCTGTCATGGCAGCCT
>Ga0247727_10018773_pt1 | contig 10816 bp, 11 predicted proteins | sample WisWelCaveWW1625_FD_202498 | JGI IMG/M metagenome (GOLD analysis project Ga0247727, IMG submission 202498) | Biofilm microbial communities from Wishing Well Cave, Virginia, United States - WW16-25 | ecosystem: Environmental > Aquatic > Deep subsurface > Groundwater > Cave microbial mat | place...
TCTCCATGCACGCGCGCGTCACCCGCCCGGCCGCCCAGCGGCGCCTCGACGCGCGCGCGCTGGCCCGCGCCGCCGCGCTGCCCGTGCTCTCCGGCGTCATCTATTTCCTCTCCTGGATCGGCTTCGGCGTCTGGCCGCTGGCATTCGTGTGCCTCGTGCCCCTGATCTGGGATCTGCGCGAGGCCACGCTCAAGCAGGCGCTGTGGCGCGGCGCGCTGATGGGCCTGGTCACGCACCTGGGCGGCTACACCTGGCTCATCCATCTGCTGCGCGTCTTCGCCTTCCTTCCGCTCCCGCTGGCGTTCCTCGGATACGTGCTGGTCTGCGCGGCGCAGGGCTTCCTCTTCGGCGTCTTCGCGCTGGTGCTCCGCTGGGCCTGGACGCGGACCCGCTGGCCGCTGGTGGCGCTGGTGCCGCTGGCGCTGGTCGCCACCGAGTTCGCCTATCCGCTGCTCTTCCAGAGCTACACCGGCGCGGCGCTGATGCCGCTCTTGCCCGTCATGCAGGTGGCCGACCTGGGCGGAGCGCTCTTCACCACCGCGCTGGTCGGGCTCGCCAACGGCGCCGTGGTCGACCTCCTGATCTCGCCGCAGCTCCGCAAGCTGGCGGCGCTGGTCGCCACCGCGGTGGCCTTCGGCGCCGCCGGCATCTACGGAAGGGTCCGCATCGCCGACACCGAGGGCCGCGAGCGCGCCGCGCCCAAGCGCCGCTCCGCCATCGCCCAGCCCAACGTCGGCGAGGTCGAGCTGCACAACAACCCCTACGCCTCGGTGCGCGTGCTGCGCGGCCAGACCGCCGAGGCCCACGCCCGCGGCGCCGAGCTGATGGTGTGGCCGGAGGTGGCGTTCAACATCGCGCCCGTCGACCTGGCGAAGCGCGAGCAGGCCCGGGTCATCCAGGGCAACGTCCCCATCGCGCTCATCGCCGGCGTCGAGCGGCGCCAGGGCAAGGAGCGCTGGAACAGCGCCGTCGCCATCTCCCGCGAAGGGGAGTTCGGCCAGCACTTCGACAAGATCCAGCGGCTGGCCTTCGGCGAATACATCCCCGGCGGAGAGTGGTTTCCGGCCCTCTACAAGCTGTCGCCGATGTCGTCGTTTTTGACCAAGGGGACCTCGACCGCGCCGCTGGTCGACCGCGGGTGGCGATACGCGACCTTCATCTGCTACGAGGACATCCTCCCCGGCATCGTCCGCTCCATCGTCAAGGACCCCGCCGGGCTGCCCCACGCGCTGGTCAACCTCACCAACGACTCCTGGTACGGCACCGGCCACGAGCAGGAGCAGCACCTCCAACTCGCGGCCATGCGCTCCATCGAGCACCACCGCTGGATGCTGCGCTCGACCTCGACCGGCATCAGCGCCTTCATCGACGCCAGCGGCCGCGTCGTGCAGCGGATCGCCCGCGACGCTGCCGGGGTGGCGGTGCGGGACGTGCCGATGATGGAGGGCGAGACGATCTACGCGCGCCTGGGCGACTGGCCGGGCTGGGCCGCGTGGGGGGCCCTGGCCTTGGCCGCGCTCTGGTCGAAGGTGCGCAGGCGCGGCGGCGCTTGAGGAACCGGCGCGCACCCTTTAGATTTGCCGGTTCCGATGGAGCCTGAGTTCATCCTCGTCAAGGGTGCCCGCGAGCACAACCTCAAGGGCATCACGCTGGAGATCCCGAAGAAGCGCCTGGTGGTCTTCACCGGCGTCTCGGGCAGCGGCAAGAGCTCGCTCGCCTTCGACACGCTCTACGCCGAGGGCCAGCGCCGCTATGTCGAGAGCCTCTCCGCCTATGCCCGCCAGTTCCTCGGGCAGATGGAGAAGCCGCACTACGACGTCATCCGCGGGCTCTCGCCCACCATCTCCATCGAGCAGAAGGCGGCCTCGAACAACCCGCGCTCCACCGTCGGCACCATCACCGAGATCCACGACTACCTGCGCGTGCTTTTCGCCAGCATCGGCAAGCAGCACTGCTCGAACTGCGGGCGCAAGGTGGGAAAGCAGAGCGCGCAGCAGATCGCCGGGGAGCTTTCGCGGCTGCCGGAGGGGACGCGGCTGACGCTGCTCGCGCCGCTGGTCGAGAACCGCAAGGGCGAGCACAAGGAGATCCTGACCGACGCGCGCAAGCGCGGGTTCGCCCGCGCGCGCATCGACGGCGCGGTGCGGGCGCTCGACGAGGACATCGAGCTGGACAAGAAGAAGAAGCACGACATCGCGCTGGTGGTCGATCGCCTGATCGTAAAACCGTCGGAAAGCGGCGACCGGCGCCTGGTCGACTCGGTCGAGACCGCGCTGCGCGAGGGCAAGGGCATCCTGCGCGCGCTCACCTCGCTGCCCAGGTCGGGGCCCGAGCTGGAGTCGATCTACAGCGAGCACCTGAGCTGCCCGGTGTGCGGCATCGGCTTCCCCGAGCTCGCGCCCTCGAGCTTCTCCTTCAACAACCCGCTGGGCATGTGCGCCGAGTGCAACGGCCTCGGGTCGCGGCCAGAGATGGACCCCGACCTGGTGGTGCCCGACACCGCCAAGACCATCCGCGCCGGCGCGGTCGAGCCCTGGACCCACGCGCTGGAGCGCGGCGGCGGCTGGACGTTCCGGATGATCGAGTCGCTGTCGCAGACGTTCAAGGTGCCGCTCGACAAGCCCTGGCGCGACCTGGCGCCGGAGGTGAAGCAGCTCGTGCTGCACGGCTCGGGCGGCGAGGCCATGAGCATCAAGTGGTCGGAGGGCGGCCGCAGCGGCACCTACCGCACCAGCTTCGAGGGGATCATCCCGACGCTGATGCGCCGGTTCAAGGAGACGACGTCGGAATCGATGCGCAAGCACTACCTGCGCTACTTCTCCGACAAGCCGTGCAGCGCCTGCCAGGGGGAGCGCCTGCGCCCCGAGAGCCGCGCGGTGCTGGTGGGCGATCCGGGCAGGAGCATCGTCGCCGTCTCGGGCATGACGATCGATCACGCCACCGCCTTCTTCGACAACCTGCCGCTCGCCGGCAACGACAAGACCATCGCCGCCGAGCTGCTCAAGGAGATCGGCAACCGCCTGCGCTTCCTGCTCGACGTGGGCCTCGGGTACCTCACCCTCGACCGCCCGGGGCCGACGTTGTCGGGCGGCGAATCGCAGCGCATCCGCCTGGCTTCGCAGATGGGATCGGAGCTGACCGGGGTCATCTACATCCTCGACGAGCCGTCGATCGGGCTGCACCAGCGCGACAACGCGCGGCTGTTGGCGACGCTGAAGCGGCTGCGCGACCTGGGCAACTCGGTGATCGTCGTCGAGCACGACCAGGAGACGATGGAGGAGGCCGACTGGATCGCCGACTTCGGCCCCGGCGCCGGCCACCTGGGCGGCGAGATCGTCGCCACCGGCGCCCCCGCGCAGGTCAAGGCGAACCCGCGCTCGATCACCGGCCAGTACCTGTCGGGCGCGCGCGCCATCGAGGTGCCTCCGCAGCGGCGGCGCGGGAGCGGGAACAGGCTGGTGCTGCGCGGCGCGGCGGCCAACAACTTGAAGGGCGTCGACGTCGAGTTCCCGCTCGGGTGCCTGGTGGCCATCAGCGGCGTCTCCGGCGCGGGCAAGTCGACCCTGGTCAACCGCATCCTCTACCCCGCGCTCTCGCGTTGGATCTACGGCAGCCGCGAGACGCCCGGGTCGTACAAGGCGCTGGCCGGCATCGAGCACCTCGACAAGGTGATCGACATCGACCAGAAGCCCATCGGCCGCACCCCGCGCAGCAATCCCGCGACGTACACCAAGGTCTTCGACGCCATCCGCGACGTCTTCGCGCGCACGCCGGAAGCGCGCGCCTACGGCTACGAGCCGGGGCGGTTCAGCTTCAACGTCAAGGGCGGCCGCTGCGAGGCGTGCGAGGGCGACGGCATGAAGGTGGTGGAGATGCACTTCCTCGCCGACGTCTACGTGCCCTGCGAGGTGTGCCGCGGCAAGCGCTTCAACGACGCCACGCTGCGCGTCCGCTTCAAGGAGAAGAACGTCGCCGAGGTGCTGGAGCTGTCGGTGCGCGAGGCGATGGACCTGTTCGCCGTGCACCGGGAGATCATCCGCATCCTGAAGACGCTCGACGACGTGGGGCTGGGCTACGTCAAGCTCGGGCAGCCCTCGCCGACGCTCTCGGGCGGCGAAGCCCAGCGCATCAAGCTCAGCCGCGAGCTGGCCCGCACCGACACCGGCCGCACCCTCTACGTGCTGGACGAGCCGACCACCGGCCTGCACTTCGACGACATCAAGCGGCTCCTCATCGTGCTCAACCGGCTGGCCGACGCCGGGAACACCGTGCTGGTGATCGAGCACAACCTCGACGTCATCAAGTGCGCCGACCACGTCATCGACATGGGCCCCGAGGGGGGAGACGAGGGCGGCCGGGTGGTGGCGGTGGGAACGCCGGAGCAACTCGCGCAGGCGGCGGGGAGCTACACCGGCCAGTACCTGGCCAAGGTGCTGGGGCGGCCGCAGGCGGTGCGGCGGAGCTGAGAGCCGGCGCGGTGCAGGACCGGGGACGGCGTCAGCGCTGGATCCGGCGCTGCTCGTCCTCGGGTTTGCGCGGCGGCTCGAACAGCTCGAGGTGCTTGAGCAGCTCGACCTTCTCCAGCAGGGCCAGCTCGCGCACCAGCGCCGCGTCCTCTTCCGAGAGAGGCTCGTCGCGGCGCTCGGTCTGCGCCGTGCGCTCCGGCTCGGGCGCGGGCTTCCCTTCCTCGGCGGAGGCGCGCAGCGCGGCCAGGGCGAGGGCGGCGGCGAGACGCATCGTCAGCGTTGGAGCTGCTTGTGGATCTCGCGGCGGTTGCGCTTGTCGCGCCGGCGGTCGCGCCGGTCGTCGCGCTTGTCGTCGTCGCGTTCGGCGCGGCCGTCGTCGCTCCGCTCGCGCTCGCGCCGCTCCCGCAGGCGGCGCCGCGCCACGTCGCGCTCGCCGGAGCTCATGCCCTTCCAGCGGCGCATGTTCTCGAGGAGCCGATCGCGCGCGGGCGCGGGCAGCGACAGGACCCGCCGCAGCGCCGCCTTGAGCCGGGCCCGCTTCTCGTCGGGCAGGCTGCGGAACCTGGCCCACTCGTCGAGGATGGCGCGGCGCTGCTCGGGCGACAGCTCCTGGAACCGGCGGTAGTTGCGCTCGACCTCGCCGCGCTCGGCCGGCGACATGCCGAGCAGCCGCTCCAGGCGGGCGCGCAGCTCGGCGCGCTCCTCGGGCGGCAGCTTCATCAGCTCGCGGTAGCGGCGGCGCAGCTCCTCGCGCTGGTCGGGGCTGAGCTGGCGGAAACGCTCCTCGGCCGACGGGCCTTCTTGCGCCCGCGCGAGCGGCGACACCGCGACCAGGGCCGTGACCGCCAGCAAGGCGATGCGGTTCATGGCGTCCCGACCTCCAGCTTGTCGAGCTGCTCGACCACCTCGAGGTTCTCGAGGGCCTCGCGGTGCTGCATCACCGACAGGTCCTCGTAGAGGTCGAGGCGCTGCGCCAGGAGCAGTTCCTGGCTCCTCTCCGGGGTGCGGCCGGTGCCGACGGCGAGCAGCACACCAGCCGCCACCGCCGCGCCGCCCAGCCCGCCCAGCGCCCAGCGCCAGGAGAGGCCGCCGAACGGCCGCGCCCGCGCGTCGGCGGCGGCGAGCGCGACACGGACGGCGAATCCCGGGCGAGCCTGCACCTCGGGCGTGGCCCCGACCAGGGCCCGGGCCAGGGTCACGAGCTGCCGCTCCTCGGCGCAGGCCGCGCAGGCCGCCAGGTGACGGGCCGCTTCCTCTGCCTGCGCCGCGTCGAGCCTGCCGTCCAGCAGGGCCTGCAGCCGGTCGCCGACGTGTGGGCCTGGGGCCATCGCTCTCCTCGCTGATGCGGTGACCCGCAGGGCCGCCCGGAAGTTACATCGCCCCTGTGCGATCCGTCACCGACATTGCGCCACCTGGCCGCTCCACCCGTCTTCCCGGCGGAGACACTTGCCGGGAGACGCGATGCATCTGGCTGCAATCATGGTGGTTCTGGCGCTGTGCGGGGCGCGAGAGATGGAGGCGGCGCGCCGCGCCCAGGCCTCGGCCAGGGCGCAGGTGCTCGCCGCCCGCGAGCAGTTCCGCACCGGCGCGGCCCGGCCGGTGGCGCGCCGGATCCTGGGCGGGGACCCGCAAGCTCTCCGCGTCGAGGCGGGGCTCTTGGCGCTCTACAGCCACCTCATCAAAGGCGACCTGGCCGTGAGCTGCGACCTCTGCAAGGGGCGATCGGCGGCGGGCCGGTCGGTGCGGCTCTGCCCCGCCTTCTTCACCCGCCCGGCCAAGGACCAGGTCCGCCTCTTCCTCGAGGCGACCTCGGCGCTGGCCGGCCGCCGCGACGCGGAGGCCTTCGCGCGCTTCGTGGTGGCCGCTACCCGACCCGGAAGCGGAGAGGCAAGAAACCCCCCAGATCGATCTCGTCCCCCGAAACGAGGAACGCCACCTCGATCCGCTGGCCGCCCTTGAACGATCCGCGCTCCGAGCGCAGGTCCTCGAAGAGCCAGCGGCCGTCGCGCAAGAGGAGCCTCGCGTGGCGCGCCGAGATCAGCGGCAGGTCGATGCGCACGTCGCAGGCTGGATCGCGGCCCAGCACCGCCTCGCGCCGGACCTCCTGCTCGGGCGCCCCGTCGATGGAGAGGAAGAGCCGCTGAGCGGTGGGCTTCTTCGCCCGGGGGCCCAGCGTCTTTCCCAGCCGCTTCACCTGCTCGGGCGCGATGGCCGCGGCCCAGGTCGACAGGGCACGAGCCAGCACCTCGCGCGGCGAGTACCCGGTGCGCTCCGCCAGCGCCTTGAGCAGGTCGCGCTCGGCCGCCCCCAAAAGCTGCGGCGCGGCGCGCTTCTTCTTCCGTCGCTCGGCCATGGGCGCCCTGCCTATCACGAGTACGGAAGGCGTCCGAGCCGCGCCGCCGCCGCCTCTGCTAAGCAAGCCTCGTGACCCTCTCCAGGGCAGCGGCGTCGATCCTGCTCGCGCTCGTGGCCTGCTCCTCGTCGCCGGGCGGGCTCCCGGACGGCGGCGACCCGGACGGCGGCGGCCTCCCCGACGGCGGCTCGCCCGACGGCGGCGGCGCTGCGGATGGCGGCCCCGACGGCGGCGCCAGCGCCGGCTGCACTTCGGACAAGTCCTGCGGCACCGGCCGCTACTGCGAGAAGGCCACCGGCGCCTGCCGCGACGCCAAGCCCTGTCCGCAGGGCCAGGGGAATTGCGATTACCAGTTCTCCGGGGTCCCGCCCGACTACTGCGCCGGCAGCCGCTGCTTCTGCGATCCGGACGATTCGTCGTGCAAGCCCATCCACGTCTGGTGCAGCGGCTGCGCGCGCAACGAGGAGTGCGGCAGCGATCGCGTCGCCTACGATCACCCGGCCGACTGCGCCCCCTCCGACGCGGGATTCGCCGACGCTTCGGTCTGCATCCCGATCAAGGACGTGAGCCACAGCTGCCCGCCGGGCTACGCGCCGCCCGCGAGCGGCCGCTTCTGCGTCCCCGGCGGCGGCAAGTGCGGCGCCGGCGGCCAGTGCACCTCCGATGCACAGTGCGACGTGCACGGCTCCAAGCCCAACTGCGACACCGCCGCCCAGCTCTGCGTCGCGGCCTGCTCCTTCAACCTCAGGACCGGCGACTCGACGTGCCCTCCCGGCCAGGTCTGCCATCTCGACCCGCGCTTCCTGGCGCTGGCCCCCGAGGAGCCGAACTTCGCCAAGGGCCGCTGCGGCCCGCCCTGCCCCACCCCCTGCCCCGCGGGCCTCGTCTGCCGCACCGAGGGCATCGATCGTCCGGTCCAGCGCTGCAGCCTGCCGCCGCCGCAATGCCTGGGCGACATCCAATGCCCGGATAGCCCCGGCACGCACAGCAAGGGTTACTGCGACCTCGGCACCCACGCGTGCAAGACCGACTGCCGCACCAACGCCGACTGCACCCCGGGCTTCCTTTGCACCGGCTCGCCCCCGAGCTGCCAGCCGCAGACCTGCCTGGAGGCGGGTGGCGCGGAGCTGGGCTGCGACTACGGCCAGTTCTGCTGCGGCCAGCCGCAGACGCCCGGGAGCTGCCCCTCCGGCACCGACGCAGGCGTCTGCTACGACGCGCCCAAGACGGCCTGGTGCGGGAGCTGCGGCAAGGACTCGGACTGCGCCGGCGGCGCGTTCCCGCAGCGCGCCGACGCGCCCAACAAGTGCCTCGACATCAACAACAAGAAGCTCTGCGCCATCGGCTGCGATCCCAACACCCTGCAGAGCTGCCCGCGCTCGTGGCAGTGCCAGCCGCTGCTCCTCGCCTGCGACCAAGCCAGCGACTGCGGCTCGCAGGCGGGGGCCAACTGCAACAAGCCCGACGGCGGCAACGGCACCTGCAAGTGCGGCTCTGACGCCGACTGCCTCAACGACGCGAACAACAAGACGCACTGCTACAAGGGGCAGTGCATCTTCACGACGATCTGCGTGCCGAACTGTCCGTGAGAGTCGACAGTCGACAGTCGTAAGTCGACAGTCGAAGCATCGGGTCGGCTGACCTGTTTCTTGCTGTCGACTGTCGACTGTTGACTGTCGACTAACCCCGATTGAACAGCTTCCGTCCGAGCTGCAGATCGCCGAAGACGGTCACGGCGATGACCAGCCCGAGCAGCAGGAGGAAACCGATCAGGTGCACGATGGTCTCGGCCTTCTGGTTCACGCGCCGGCCGCTGACCAGCTCGATGCCGAGGAACACGAGCCGGCCGCCGTCGAGCGCGGGGACGGGCAGGAAGTTGAAGATGGCCAGGCCGACGCTGATGTTGGCGAGGATGCCGGCGAACTCGGCGAGGCCGCGCTTCACCTCGGCGGAGGCCTGCTTGACGATGCCCACCGGCCCGCTCAGCGAGCCCGTGCCTTTGCCGCGGACCACGTCCCAGAGCGCGAGCAGCGTCAGCTTGTTCAGGAGCCAGACGTCGTGGGCCGCGCGGGGAATGGCCTCGATGAGCGAGGCGCGGACGAACGATCGATCCTGCGTCACCTGGATCATCCCGCCCTGCGGGCGCACCGGGATGGTCAGCTTCGCCGTCGCGGGGGCGCCGCGGGCGGGCGGGCGCGCGACCTCGAACTGCCGCACCTCGGGCGCCCCCTTCCTGTGCAGCTCCTCGACCATCTCGCGGAAGGAGCGCACCGCGACCCCGTCGATGGCCACCACCTCGTCGCCGGTGAGCAGGCCCGCCGACGCCGCCGGGCCGCCCTCCTTGACGTCGATCTGCGTGGGCCTCCCCGGCACCGGCGTGCCGTAACCCGCGTAGAGCCCGGCCAGCAGCAGGAACGCCGCGAGGTAGTTCACGCCCGGCCCGGCGGCGATGACGAGGAACCGCTTCCAGGCCGGCTTGTTCATGTACGAGCCGGTGTCGTTCGGGTCCTGCGCCGCCGGATCGTCGGGCGTGAAGCCGGCGATGCGGCAGTAGCCGCCCAGGGGCAGGGCGCTGAGGCGGTAGTCGGTGCCCTTGTGCGTGAAGCCGGCGATGCGCGGGCCGAAGCCGAGCGAATAGGTTTCGACCCGCATCCCCATCAGCCGGGCGAGCACCAGGTGGCCCGCCTCGTGCGCCGCGATGAGGAGGCCGAGGCCGAGGATGGTCAGGACGATGCTGAGCACGGCGCGCACTGTAGCCCATGCCCGCGGGACGCGCCTCGCGCGGTGACGATCAGCGGAGCCCGAGGGAGCCGGCGATCGCTGCGAGCCGGCGGTCGAGCGTCCACAGCGACGCCCCGGCCGCCAGCGCGCTTCCGAGGAGGTGCGCGTCGACCCAGCCGATGCCTCGACCCGCCAACGACCTCATCTCGATCAGCTCCATGATCTCCTCGTCCGGGACAGACTCGACCGTGGGTAGCCGCCCCAACTCGGCGAGAAGAGGTGCCCGTCGAGGACCCAAGAGGCCGAGTGCGACCTCGCCCGCGACCGCCCGGTGCAGCAGAGCCGCGTCGGACTCCACCAGCCGGGCCAGCCGCGCGGCGGAGACCCCGCCGCGAAAGGCGTCGATCCACACGGACGAATCGACGACGGTCACCATTTCGGCCTTCGGCGCGGCGCCGCTTTCGCGTTCGGGATCTTGCCGAACATCGCCACCAGCCGGCGCCGCGATGCTCGCTCGATCAGCGCGCGGAGGCCGCTCTCGATGACGGCGGTCTTGCTCTTCTGGCCGGTCTCGCGCTGCGCTTCTGCCAGGAGCTCTTCATCGATGTCCAGCGTCGTCCTCATGCAGGTCAATATGCATCATTCATCTGCACCCTACAAGTCGCGCTTGCGCCCCGTCCGGCGCCACTCGAGGTAGTCGCGGAGGATCTGGCCGTGGTCGAAGCACAGCTCGCTCCACGGCACTTCCTCCTCGGCGAACCAGCGCGCCTCGGCCGCGTCGTCGGCTCCCTTGGGCTGCGCGCCGGCCGGGACGCGCGCGGCGTAGACGGTGCTGGCGTTGTGCTGGCGCGGGTCGCGGCGCGGATCGGAGTAGGTGAAGAGCTGCGCCACCAGCTCCACTTCCAGGCCCGTCTCCTCGCGCGCCTCGCGGCGGCAGGCGTCGTGGAAGTGCTCGCCCTCGTCGACGTAGCCGCCGGGGATGGCCCAGCCCAGGGGCGGGTTGTTGCGCTTGATGAGGACGATGCGTCCGGCGGGGTCGGCGATGACCGCGTCGACGGTGGGCTTCGGGTTCTTGAACACGGTCACGGCGTCACCAGCAGCGGCGCTTCCGGCCGCGGCGCGGAGGCGGGGCGCGGGCGCAGCAGCGCTTCCAGCGCATGGGCGAAGAGCGCCCGGCAGAACGGATTCTGCGCCCCATCGGGCACATCCAGGGCGCGGGCCACGGCGGCGGCGGTGCGCGCGGCGTCGAGGCGGCCCTCGGCGGCCAGCACGTGGG
>Ga0247727_10018774_pt1 | contig 10815 bp, 11 predicted proteins | sample WisWelCaveWW1625_FD_202498 | JGI IMG/M metagenome (GOLD analysis project Ga0247727, IMG submission 202498) | Biofilm microbial communities from Wishing Well Cave, Virginia, United States - WW16-25 | ecosystem: Environmental > Aquatic > Deep subsurface > Groundwater > Cave microbial mat | place...
TAATTTCATAGTGAATATTCGCCGAAGCCCGGAAAAGGCGTTGCAACTCATCGCGCGCAGTGATTTCTCCCGCGTCATTGACGCCGAGCAGGAGAAAGCCGCCGCGATGATTCGCAAACGCCGCAATTTCTCGCGCCAGCTTTTCGTTGGCGACGGCGTCGTCTTTAAATTCGACAAAGGAATTCTCGCCGTTGCGGATCAACTCAAGTAAGCGTGTTTGATCAAACATAAGTGTTTTCTTTAAAAAGTTTTATTTCTACATTAGCATAGATTCGCGTGAAAATCAAGGAAAGATTATTCCGGCAGGATATTGATGTAATTGATCAGTTTCTCATCCAGAATGCCCCGCAGCAGCGCCGCCATTTGATAGCAAATTTTCATTTCTATAACGTGACCGATAGACTGCGGCGCGCCGTTTTCCACATTCATCATTTTCAGGACCGGCCAGTCCAATTCGACGATCAAGGCCTCGTCGAGAAAATGGGCGCAGTGATGCGCCGCGTCGACACGCAGTCCGTAAATCTTTCCAGCAATACGGCCGAGCAGAACGACGGCGCTCGGACGATGCTCAATAAAAAAACTGTTCTCGCCTTCGGCTTCCTGCCATGATTCACGGCTGCCGAAAAAGCGCGGCTTTTTGATGTACGGCCCGCCATGCTCCGGACAGAACACGTCGCAGTTGCCGCACTCGTTGCAGAAATCCGCATAATTGGCGATTTGATGCGACTGCTCGATTTTCAAAACGCCGCCGGGAATTTCCTCGACGCCTTCCGGTCCGATACGATAATTCACATAATCGATTTCAAGCGGCGACAGCTCATAATAAAAATTCGCGTCATTCGGGCAAACCGGAATGCATTTGTCGCAATTAATGCAATCGAAGAGCACGAGAGGGCTGTCGATTTTACGCGGCACGGATTTGTTTTTTGCTTGCGTGTAGCGCGGGTCGGCTAAAATTTTCTCCATTAAAGCAGAAGTGTTTGCAACCATCGCGGCGTCAAGGTCGGCTGGCGTTGAGCTCCATTTCAAAATATACTCATCAATATTCGCCGCGCCCGCTTCTTTCATTTTGTTTTCAAGATTCGCGAGGTATTTATATAATCTTCCGTAGCCGCCGGGCTTGAGCAAATCCGAGCACGTCGTAATCGGCGTTAAACCGGCAGCAACCGTATCGGGGAAGTTGTGTTGATCGATGCCTGCGGAAAATGAAATCGGCATGGCCGCGCCAAAAACTTGGCGCCAATCTTCGACCAGCGCCATTGCCAGCACGTGCAGCGGCGGGCCGGAGAGGTACATGATTTCGTCGGAGAAAAATTTTCCTTTATTGACGACTTCGAGCGTGTTGCTGAATTTCACGCCGACGGTTTTGCCCAAATGATCACCGGTGCTTTTTAAACGTCGCGTCATTTCCACAGCTTCGTCGAAGGCGATGTTGACTTGATACGCTTTGGGATTCACTTCAAGATCGTGATAGCCGAGCCGATCATAAAGCAAATGTTCCAACTTCTCCTTGCCGAGCATCGGCGGATTCATTTTGATGATGACGTGATAATCCATTTCGGTGAGCAGGAAGTGAACGATGCTCTCGATTTCCTGCGCCGGACAGCCGTGAAAGGTGGAAAGCGTAATACTTTGCGCGAGGTTGGTTTTGAACGGAAGGTCTCGATACTGCGAAAATTCGGCGGGAATTTGTTGGCGGAGCTCTTCGACGACTGGCGGCGCATCTTTGATCGTATTCAACCAATCGCGAATCTGCCGGCTCTGAATGCCTTTAAGATCATAGCCGACGCTCACATCCAAGATCGTTGCGGTTTTGGCGAGCGGATCGTTTTGCTCCAAAACATTTGCCGCGATCAACATTTCGATAAGCATGTGTCCGGCCACATACTCACGCAGCGATTGCTCCAGCCGCAGCTCTTGCGACCATTCAACATTATAACCGACGTTCGTCATATCGATGCACGGCCGCGCAATTTTGAGCTGATCGAGAATCTGCACGGTTTTCAGCTCGAGAATGCGGCTACCGCCGAGCCACGAGAGCACAAGATTTTGCGCCATTTGCGTTTGTGGGCCTGCTGCCGGGCCCACGGGTGTACCGGCTTTCATGCCGCAAAATTCTACCGAAGTGTCGGGGCCGCTGTTGCTGCGATAAAACTTTTGCTTCGGGAGATCGAAAATTTTTTGCTCTTTTTCAAACTCGCGAAACATGCGGCGGACGAGGTGGGCGAAAGGGACAGGACGGAGTTCAGCCATCTAAGACCTGCAGGTTAGTCCATCCGAACAATCTAATTATTCCGGCATGTAAGCGTCAAGCCACTGTTTCGTCCGACTCAAAATCGGTATCTTGCCGGCGTCGCTCCAGTTCTTTATCATAGTTCATCTGATGCACATATTCATGAATTCTGCCGAATTTGTCTTCCACCGTCGCCCGGATGGTGAACAACCCCCAGGACCAGATGCTTAATTGACAATTGGGATTTGTCGTCGTGCGCCGGACGTTTTGCTCGGGATCGGGAAACGTGGAATGGAGCCGATAGGTAACGCCGGCCACATAGAGCAAATCACTGCCCTCGAGCAAAATCCACACTTTGTACCAGGTGGTCTTTCCTTCGGATCGATAATATACTTTATTTTGCGTTGACCCCGGCTCAAAAACGGTATCCTTGATTTGAAGGTTGAGTTTACGAAGCATAATTATATCCTTTTTGCTATCAGGTCAGGCAATGAGAAAATTAATTATCCCGCGCTTTTTTGATAGTCCCCGTCGTCGCTTCCTCTGCAGCGTCATTTTCCCCGGGTTTTTCTCCATCTTCCTTTGGCGGTTTCGGCGTTTCAACCGGTTCCGTCTTTTTGTCCGGCGACGGTGCATCTCTTGGGGCTTCCTCTTTCTTTGGCGGATTTTGTACCGGCGGCATCTTACTTTCTCCGCCTTTGCCATCATTTCTTGTTCTCTGCGCCGCGGATTCCCCGAAGTAGTAACCTAAAATCGAACCGAGCAGGCCTCCCAGCGTGGCCACCACGACTTGCACTGCGTCGGTCATTTTAGTCATATCTTTGCCGGCACGGAAAATCATAAAACCTAAAGTCAAAGCAAAAATGACCACCATTAACAGCGCCAGCAAGTGGCGGAAATCATCAATGATTTTCGTGAAAAATTCGACAAAGACAACACGCAGCGGCTGCGATCCGTCTCCCGTGCCGGTAGGCGTGCCCGTGCCGGGCTCGATTCTTTTCGGCTGAAATCGCCCTTTCAAAAATATCCACGCCCACCATTGCACGAGCAAGACGATAGCGCCGAGAGCAAAGAACAGCACTAAAACGCCGCCGCTATAATCATCCAAAATTTTAAAAAAGTTTGTTTCCACTTTTAGCGAATCGGCTCCCGTCTTTGCGGTATCGAATGCAGTTTTGGCGGAATCGGCTACCGTTCGTGCCGTATCGGCCACAGTCGATTGCATCTCGGCCAGCAAGGGCATCAGGTTTCGCAGCATTCTTGTTCCTCCTCAAAATGGGTTGAGTCAAAGGCAACGACAAGATAACGAAATCGCTTTGAACAATCAACGATTTTTCGCACTCTTTTTTTAAACAATCGAAATACCCGCCACATACCCGCTCGCCCACGCCCATTGGAAATTGAAGCCGCCGATGCGGCCATCGACATCGCAGATTTCGCCGCAGAGATGCAACCCGGGGCAAACGCGCGATTCCATGCGGTCAAGATAAAGCTCGTTGAGCGGCACGCCGCCGGCGGTGACTTCGGCAAAATCGTAGCCGCGATCACCGACAATCGGCAGCGGCATGTTCGTCACGAGGCGCGCCAACGCCAATCGTTGCGCGCGCGTTAAATTATCTCCGGATAGGCCCGGCGCAATCGCCGCTTGTTGGCATAACGCCCGCGCCAAGCTTTGCGGCAAAGTGGTTTGTAAAAATTTAACGACGAGAGTTTGCCGCAGCGCTTGCAATTCAGCCTCGAGTTGTTCAGTTGTTTTTTCCGGCCACCAATTGATCACGAGCGCGGTTTCCGGGTCGTCGAATTTAGCCTCGAGATAATAACGGCTGATATCGAGAACCGACGGACCGGAAAGTCCGAAATGCGTGCAGAGCGTGGAGTTTGTAAACGCGATGAGTTTCTTGCCGCGGCGCGAATGCACCGTCAATGTAGCCGGCAGCGTCAGCCCGCTGAGATCGCGAACGAAATGACCGGGCGGCAAAATCAAAGGAACGAGCGCTGGAAAAATGCGCGGCGAAATACTGTGGCCAAGCGCTTTGGCAATTTCATAGCCATGTCCATCCGAGCCGCTTTTCGGCAGGCTTTTGCCGCCAGTGGCGAGAACGACCGCGCGCGCCTCAAGCTCGCCCCATTCACCGCAAACCACAAATCCCTCCGGGCTTTTTCCGATCGCTGCAACACGCCGTGGATGATGGATGACAACGTTCGCTTGCGAGGCCGCGCGCAACAGCGCGTGAAGAATGGTTTTCGCGCTGTCCGTGGTTGGAAAAAGCTTGCCGGTTTCTTCTTTTTTTAATTCAACGCCGAGCTCGCGAAAAAACGCCATCGTTGGCGCAACGTTGAAGCGGCGCAAAATTTTGTTGATGGCGTGGCGCGACGAGCCGGCAAACGCCGCGGCGTCAACTTCATGATGCGTGACGTTGCAGCGCCCGCCGCCGGAGACGAGAATCTTGGCGCCAAGCTTTGGCGCGCCGTCTAAAATCACAACCGCGCGCGGCGGATTCGTACGGCCAGCCCAGATTCCCGCCATGAGGCCGGCCGCTCCGGCACCAATGATGACAATATCGGCGCGCTCGCACATGATTATTTTTTTCTGCTCGCCGGCGCGGCTTTCTTTTTTAAGAAATCCAGCAACCGGCGCAAATTCGGATCTGCAACGACGTCGGTTAAAAAAATCGTATGCGCCGTGCCGGCGGCGTTCTCAATCGTGATTTTGTATTGCCGCTGATCCGCCCCCTTCGCCGCCGGCTTGCCGGCGCGCGGCGGCAATTCAAAAAAGCGCGCGCGCGCCAGCAATTCCTGCAATTCATCGGCTTCCGGCCGCGGCAGATCGGCCAGCTCGATAATGACGGGTTTGTTCAAGCCGGGAAGATAAACGAACCCGCCTTCGGTTTTGAATTGAATTTTCATTCGAGTCAAGAGGTTTTGATTCCAACTTGATTCCATGCTTCGCGAACGGCTTTCGTTTCGACGCCGTTGGCGCCGTAAAGCCGCGAAGCCTGGCGCAGCGTGATTTTGGCAAAACGTTGAAAACCGGTGTTGGGTCGCACCTGTTTGTCGCGCAGCGCTTCATACCAAATGCGTCCGGTCTTCTCCCACGCGTAACCGCCGAGGCTCGTCGCGGCCAGATAGAAAGCGTGATTCGGAATGCCGGAATTGATGTGCACGCCGCCGTTGTCTTCAAACGTGCGAACGAAATTTTTCATGTGCGCCGGCTGCGGATCTTTGCCGAGCAACTGATCGTTGAACGCCGTGCCCGGCGCCTTCATCGACCGCAGCGCCACGCCTTTGATTCTCGCCGTCAAGAGCCCCGCGCCAATCAGCCAATCGGCTTTATCGGCGGTCTGTTTGAGCAAATATTGTTTCACCAGCGAGCCAAAAATATCCGAGATCGACTCGTTCAACGCGCCGGCTTGATAGAAATATTGCAACTGCGCCTCATCGCCGACCACGCCATGCGTCAGCTCGTGGCCGATGACGTCGAGTGAAATCGTGAACCGGTTGAAAATATCGCCGTCACCATCGCCAAACACCATCGCGAAACCGTCCCAGAATGCGTTGTTGTAATCTTTATCAAAATGCACGGTGGCCTTCATGGGCATGCCTTCGTCGTCGATCGAATTGCGCTCGTAAACATTCCAATAAAAATCGTAGGTCGCGCCGAGTGCATCATAAGCTTCGTCCGCCGCCACATCGCCGCAAGGCGGCGCGCCTTCTTTGCGAATGATATCGCCGGGCAGCTCGGCCGTATGCTGCGCGTCATAAATCGTGCGTTGCTTCTGCCCTTCGACCGGCATACCGCGGGTGGGAACCGACGGCAAGCGTGCCGGCACCTGCGCCAGCCGCAACGCGCGCAGCGTGCTGTCGGTTGACATCGTCGTCAACGCTTTGTCGCGTTGTTGCGGCGAGCCGTTTTGCGAAATTTTACTGAGCACATAGGGTGGAAGAATGCAAAAAATCGAACGCCGATGATAAGTCCTTTGGCACATGAGGGGTCTCCTTGGGGTAATTATAAATTATAAATTATAAATTTTAAATTGCAAATTCTCAATTTAAAATTTGCAATTGGAAATGGTTGAAAACTCACACGCTGGTTCAAATGCTTCGCAGCCTTTCCCATAATTTGGCGGCGACGGCACGGGATTTTTGATAAACCTTTTCCACGTCGATTCCGGGGAGGCTTTTTTGCCGCCGCACGAATTTTCCCGCCACCATCACCTCGGTGACATGCCCGGCTTTCATGCCGAAGAGAAAATGACTCGCGAGGTTTCCCGGCGTTAACGGCGTCGGCGCGGGATAATCGAGGACGAACAAATCGGCGACCGCGCCTGGCTCAAGTTTGCCAAACGGTACGCCGAAAAGCTCGGAACAGAGTTGATGCCCGCCGTGGAGAAATTTGAGATAATCCAATGGGCCGAGGCCGTTCTTCGCATCGCGCCCTTTGAAAAAAGCGAGCCGGCTCTCTTCAAACATGTCCGCCGGAAAACCGTCCGTGCCGAGCGCAACGCCGTCGCCGAAATTTTGCACCGCCGCATAACCGACGCTGTTGTTCATGTTCGAACGCGCGTTGTGCAGCAGCTTGCAGCGCTGCCGTTTGATGATCTTCAAATCGTCTGCGGAAAGATAAATGCCGTGCGCTAAAATCGTCTTCTCCGAAAGCGACCCCATTTCGGCCAATCGCGCAACGATATCGCCGCGGCCGTAATCGCGGCGCGAGATTTCCGCATCGCACGGATCTTCGGCGAGATGAATATGAACGCCGCAGTTGTGTTGTTGCACCAATTCCGCGCAGGCGCGGAGCGAATAATCGGAAAGCGTAAATGACGCGTGTGCGCCGACGAGACCGCGAAATTGGGCGTTCGTTTGCTTTTCCAAGAAATCTTGGTTCTCCCGCAGACCGAGATCGCGCCCCTTTTCGCCGTTGCGATCCGTGACTTCATAACACAACACGCCGCGCACGCCGACCTGCTCCAGCGCGTCGCGAATGATTTTGAGCGATCCCGAAATGCAATTCGGCGAGGCATGATGATCGATCAGCGTTGTCGTGCCGGCTTTCACCGCTTCGATGGCGCCGATAAGCGCGCTGTAGTAAATGCTTTCTTCATCCAACGCGCGATCGAGTTTCCACCAGATTTTCTGCAAAATTTCCAGAAAATTTTTTGGCGCGTCCGGCGGCCACGGCATGCCGCGCGCGAGGGTGGAATACAGATGCGTGTGCGCGTTCGCGAGGCCGGGCAGCACGAGGCGACCGCTGAGGTCTTCCACGTGTTCGTTGGGTTCGGGGATTAGTTCTTTGCCGCGCGCAACGATGTGGCCCGATTGAATGCGCAGATCGACTGGCTCAATCGTTGGCGGAAAGAGATGAACGGTGGTTGCATTTTTCAGCAGCATGGAAGACATGACGAGGGCGTCTCAATTCTTTTTGAGCTTTTGGAGAATTTCGTAGAACTTGCTCGGACTCACAATGCGGATGCCGCGATACGTTTTGAGTTTCTTCCAAGCCTGTTCTTTTGTGATAATGTAATTGGCTTCACCCTCGACGGCAGCCACGAAGAATTTATCGTCGGTTGAATCTTTCGCAATCACGTGTAGGCCAAGCGCACCGGGAACCATAATCGCACGCGCCACAAGTAAGGAAAGCTGTCGATCTATTTCCGTCTCGCTCCAATCACTATCTGCACGAATCGCCGGCAACGATAAAATGTACTCATATTCTTTTAAAATCAACGGCGAAATGATGATTTGGAATTCGCCTTGGTGCCAAGCAGAAATGAGTTGAGCCGGATAGCCTTTCGGATTGATGAACGCTGCCACCAGAGTGTTGGTATCCACGACGGTACGAATCATAATCTAACGCCCAATTTTTTTTCGTTCATCTGCTCTATAAGCGCGGACGGCACGGGAAATGGTGCGATCAAGAGCCTTGGAATCAATATTGCGATTACGCGCCCATGTCCTTTCGATCAATTCGAAGAAAGGATCCTTTGCTTTTTTCGGTGCCCCATTTTTCGGAATAAAAACAATTCCGTTTTCCGTGTCACGAACATCAAGCGTGTCACCTTCCTGCAAATGGTATTTTGAAAAGATGCGGGATGGAATTTTCACTTGTCCATTCGACTGAACCTTGACCTGCGGCATAATCAGCCTCTGTTTAGATGTTAATGAATCTTCTTTGCTAGGGCTTATAAAAGCTTTCAGGTTAGTACCCCAAAGATACGCTTCTTTCCGCAAAAAATCAAGTGCGGCAAATTATTTCATTTTTAAAAACCGCTCAAGCCTCTCCATTTCCCCTTCAATCGGCTCCGGCATCGTCACCGTTCGGCGCACCGCCGAAATATCCTTCAAGCCGCTGCCGGTGATCACAACCAAAATCGATGCCGAGTTTGAAATTATACCGGAAGCAACAGCGTTTTTGATCCCCGCAATTCCGGCGACGCCCGCCGGCTCGCCAAAGACGCCGCCGAGGCGCGCGGCTAATTGTTGCGCCTGCAAAATTTCCTCGTCGGTCACCACGATCATCGTGCCGTTCGACTCGCGAATCGCGTGAATGGCTTTACGCCAGTTGCGCGGTTTGCTCACGGCGATGCTTTCGGCAATGCTATCGCCGCGCGCCGGCACGAGTTCACCGCCTTCAAAAAACGTTTTGGCAATCGGCGCGGCGCCTTCAGCCTGTACGCCGAGCAGCCGCGGGCATTGATCAATCCAACCGAGACGTTGCATTTCCGCCAAGCCTTTGCCGACGCCGGCAATCGTGCAACCATCGCCAACCGACACGACAACCCAATCGGGCATTTGTGTTTGCATTTGCTCGGCGATTTCAAGCCCGCAAGTTTTTTTGCCTTCCACCAAATAAGCGTTGATCGCGCAATTGCGATTGTACCAGCCGTAACGTTCGCAGGCCTGCGTGCAGAGATCATACGCAGCTTCGTAAGCCGTGACGCCGGTCGCCGGTTTTTTCACGCGCACCACGCGCGCGCCAAAGATCAAAAGCTGCATTACTTTCGGCTCCGGCGCATTTTCCGGCACGAAGATCGTGCTGCGCAATCCCACCGCGGCTGCCGCGCCCGCCAATGATGACGCGGCATTGCCGGTTGAAGCGCAGGCGATATCGGCGAATCCCAACTCCTGCGCTTTCGCCACGCCGACCGCGCTGGCGCGATCTTTAAACGAGGCGGTAGGATTGCGGCCTTCGTCTTTAACGTATAAACGCGCCACGCCAAGTGCCGCTGCCAGTTTCGTGGCCTCAAAGATTGGCGTCCATCCGATTCTGGTTGACGGAAGTTGTTGCGTTTCGTTTATGGGAAGTAATTCTTTGTAGCGACTAATGTCTTGCCTGCGAATAGCGAGCGTTTCGGGACGAAAAGTTTTCTGGATCTGTTCGTAGTCGTAAAGCACATCGAGAATACCTTCCGCGCCGCAAGCGGGACAAGCATACATCACTTCCGGGCCGTAAATTTGTCCGCAAACAACACAGCATAATTTGAAGTTCATCGTCAGCACATTGAATTGATCTTCAACAAAATAGAAATCCCGCTGCAAAGTATTGCAGCGGGATTTTTAAATTAAGACTGGAAAGATTTCAATACCGGCCGTTGCCGTTCGTTTCGGGGCGCAACTTTTGAATCGCCTCAACCATAAACCGCGGCATCACCGTGTTGCGCGTGCGCCAAAGCAGACTCGGATCATCGAGTCGTTCCATCAATTCATTATATTTGTCCAGCCCGAACCGTTCGATAATATCCTGCTTGCGCTCCGGTTTAATCGCATGAACGCGCATCGCCTCGGGATCGGCTTCGGGATGAAATTGCACACCGGCGATTTCCGGGGAAATCCGAATGCCGGTAATCGAACGCTCGAAAGCCACATGCGGCCGGACTTTTTCCAACGATAAAACTTCCGCACCCAGCTCGTTCAAAGCGCGATCATTGGGTTGCACCACCTGCCAATCGCGGAAATCGGCGACATAAAACGGATCCGGCAAGCCTTCATAAAGCCGTTCCTGCTCGCCGGCTGGCGTTTTGTGCACCGGCATAACGCCGAACGACTTGGAACCGCGTTGCGAAATTTCCGCGAGATTGAAAAATCGGCACATCATTTGAAAGGAGTGACAGATCGCAAAAACATATTTCTTGTCGGCATGATTTTGATTGTACCGCCAGACCGCCTCCCACCAGTCAAAGTATTTTTTCTCCCATTCCTTGTCGTCGCCGTCAAACGGGCTGCCCGGCCCGCCGGAGGAAATATAAAGGTCATACGACAAATCGGGAATCTCGGCTTTGGCACGGGTGTCGAAAACCTCATAGGTGACGGAATAGCCGTTCACTTTTTTGTCATGCTGCGCCACAATCTCTTTGATGCAGCGCATGCCTTCGTTCGGCAGATTGTCGTACAGATCGATGATCGCGACGCGGATGGGAGATTTTGCTTTCGGCATCGGTTTTCCATTCTGAAAGAGTTCGGTGTTTCATGCTGTCCTCCTTGAGTCGTTTGAAATCCTGATTGCTTACAATTACCATTGTTCTACAACAATCGCAGAAATTTTTCCACGAGATTTCCGGCAATCGTGCGGCGATAATGTTCCGTCG
>Ga0247727_10018775_pt1 | contig 10815 bp, 6 predicted proteins | sample WisWelCaveWW1625_FD_202498 | JGI IMG/M metagenome (GOLD analysis project Ga0247727, IMG submission 202498) | Biofilm microbial communities from Wishing Well Cave, Virginia, United States - WW16-25 | ecosystem: Environmental > Aquatic > Deep subsurface > Groundwater > Cave microbial mat | place...
GCGGGGGAGTTCGCCGACCACGTCGCCCAGCCCGCCGACTTTGGCCAGGGGCGCGCACTCGGCGGCGGCCCAGAGGATGTTTAACGATTCAGGCATAGCGCTCCATTTTTACCGCAGAGGGCGCGGAGTTCGCAGAGTCTTTAAATCTCTGCGCGCTTCGCGTCGGCGGTTAATGTTTGGCGAGATTCAATTTAATTTCCAGCGTCGTCTGCGCGCGGGGCGCGAGGGCTAAATCAAAGGTCAGGCGCAATTCCAATGCCAAAAAGTTTACGGCGCGTTCGAGTTTAGTCCATTCGCGCGAGGCCTCCAAAAACAGCGCGGCCCGGGTGTGCGTGTTCACCACACCCGGATACAAATCGTCGTGCATATAAAAATCCAGGGCGGCGCGGCCCGGCGACAACAGCGCCGCATAATCCGGGTTGAGTTCATTGGCCGAGGTCAGGCGCAGACGATGCTTAACCTTGTCGCGGTTGTCAAGGGTGTAGTGCGCGGTCAGGCCGGCAGGCGTTTGGCTAATCCTTTTTTCGATAACGAGATAGGGCGCGGGGAACAACAGATAGCAAAACACCCGGCCGGCTTCGAGACGATAATCCAACAACTCATCGGTGGATTGCGCCTCGCCTTTGTCGAGCGCCAGCGTGTCGGTGAACACGCCGACATGCGAACGCATCAGCGCGCGCTGGCCGGGAAGCCGGATCTTGCGCCGATAGGTGGTGAGGGTCTGCGCGTCACGCTCAAACACCCAGGCGGGCAAGTGGCGGCCCATGCCGGTGGGGGCGCGCTCTTTTTCCTTGTAGGCTTTGAGTGGTTTCAGATTAGCGTCAAATGTTTCGGGCACCCAGACGCGCGGGCGCGCGGGCGAGTCGGGGATATGGGTGGCGCGCTCATTGAACGGCGCCTGAGGAATGGCAAGTTGATTGCCCGCCCACTGCCGCCCAGCGGTCAAATCGAAACCATACATCAGTCGCCCGCCGTAACTGGTGAGCGCCGCCAGTTGTTGGCCATCGCACAAAATTTGCTCATCCGCGCCATCGCCGTTTACGTCTTCAATCCAGTTGTAGGCCTGCGGTTCTTCGGCGGCTTCGGAGACGCGGGCAAAGAGAAAGGCCGAGCGCACATTTTCCCAGCCCCAATACTTGCGCCCCCCCACCCCGATACAGCCAAACTCATATTGATGATGACAAAAGGTTTCGAGCGCCTGCCGATAAAATACCTCGGCGGGATTGGCGGCGGCGCGCGGGTAGCCGGGGTCGTTGTGCACCGAGCCAAGCGATTGCAGGCGGGCGCGCACGATGCTGTACAAATTGCGAAAGTAGCGCACTTTGGGCGAGCGCAAATTGAAGTCAAACCAGTCGCTGTAATCGTCTTCGTGATAGGGCGCGTTGGGGTTGAGCAAGGCCTGATCCATCCACTGCGCCGCGCCATCGGGCAGTGGGCCGAGGGCCGTTTGGGATTGGGCCGAAGACAAATGCCGCAGTTCCACCAGCCCGGCCGTTTCCATTTCACTCAGCATCGAGTCGAGATGCGCCCAGGTCGCATTGGGGATATAGCCCCGCTCCCAATTCCACAGACCGAGCGCCTCCGCATCTTCGGCATAGACCAGCAGAAAGTTCTCGGAGTTTTTGCGTGCGGCCACGCGCTTAAAGTAATCGGTCAGTTGGCTCGCGCGCCCAAACCACGCGGCATAGTTGAAGCGCGAGCGGAGCAGGGTGTCGTCGTACAGCGCCGTGAGCGATTGCCCATTGAGCGTGGTGCTGGCCGGAACCGGCTCGGCCAAACCGGCGGCGTGCAAGATATGGTCTTCGACGAGCGTGGTGGTGTAGCCCCCTTCGGCGATGACGGGCAAAAGCGATTGTCGCCAACAGCGTTCCGAGTTCCAAAAGACCGTCGGCTCGACGCCAAACATTTCTTTGATCACCACACGGTGCAGGCCGATTTGTTGAGCGTTGTCCCAATCATCGCAGGCGTAGGGGATATTTTGGGCGTAGGTGCTACCGAGCAGTTCAAACTGCCCCTCGACCACGCCCGCCCGAATCAGCGCCAGCGTTTCGGTGTCGAACCACGGCAGAGCGCGAAGCAGGGTGCCGGAGAGATGCAGATTGAATTTAAGCGTGGGATGCGCCCGCAGAACTTTTACGAGGCCGCGATAGCCCGCGCGGTTGGCGAGGTCGGCATGTTCGTTGGTGTGTTGGTTGAAATGAAAAACGAGGGCAACGGGCAGGGGCATACGGGAATTATAAATGACCCAATGCCAATGACCAAATGCCAAGTCCGCCTTCGCACGAATATCGTGGGGTATTAGCTGGAGGGTGTGGGGCTGGCCTCGTCTGGAAACTCAGCCGCGAGAATAGTCGCAACTTGTTCGCGCAAAATCGGCACATCCTGGGTAGCCGTGTGCCAAATGGTGTCCCAGTTGATGCTAAAATACTCATGGACAGCGACGTTGCGGAGGCTGATGACGCTTCGCCATTTAATAGCGCTATGGTGGTTGCGGAAAGCCTCCGACAATCGGGCACCCGCTTCACCGATGACGGCCAGTTTTTGCAAGCGGCGCTTTGATAAAGTTCATTGCTCAGGAAGGTCTCTTTCTCAACTGAATGGAGAAACCGGGCGATGGCGTCGGCGGCGTCAAGGATGTCGTCTAAATACAGTGCCTCAGTTCGCATACACCACCTCCGCGCTGGCGAGGACGGAGTCGCGGATGCGACGCTTGAGGCCATCTTTCAGCACAAAGTCTACCGGGCGAGCAAACAGGTCTGACAGTTCGTATTGCATTTCGCTGAGCGCAAACAGACCCACCCGCGCCTCCGGCTCAAACTCCACCAACACGTCCACATCACTGTCCGGGCGGAAATCGTCGCGCAGGGCCGAGCCAAAGAGCGCCAGCCAGCGGATTTGGTGGCGGCGGCAGAACTCAGCCAACTGCTCATGTGGGATGGTGAGGTTGGGTGAGGGTTTCTCCAAAGTTATGGATGGCATTCGTTTTTTGCGCTTGTCGCAATTACACGACGGTAGAGAGGCACGGGACAATTATAAGTGACCGAGTGTCAATAGCCAAACGAAAATTCCGCCTACTCCCCCAACCCCACATAATACACCTCCGGCGGCACATCCGGCGATTGCCATACAATGTGCGGCACGCCAAAGGCATCCGCAAACAGATTTGGATAGCGGCTGGAGGAGGCGCTGCCAGGGTCAACCGCAATCAGCCACGCCGGGAGCCAATTGCCATCTGGCGTTTGCCGGGAGTACAGCACACCCCGTTGCGACAACACCAGGCCCGCCGCCGCCAGATGCGCCAATCCATCCGCATCAACGGCCAGACTCATTTCGGTCAGCGGCCGCCCGCCGGGAAATTCGATGAGTGGCCCCCACCCCCCATCCACCGACCAGCGCCGATAAAACGTCGCGCCCTGGCCGGAGAGAAACGGGGACGAAATCCACGCCAGATGAACTTGCCCTTGCGCGTCGGCGACCAAATCAATGGCCGAACCCAAGCCCGCGTGAGTGTCATCATCCGAGACCGTCAACACATCCTCCCAAGTATCCCCGCCATCGGGGGAGTGGCGATAGTTGACAATGAAGTTCTCGCCCGCGTGTTCAATCCAAACCACATGGGGGTTGCCCTCGGCGTCCAGCGTCATCTTGAGATCATGGATGGTATTCGAGCCATCGCTCAATTGCGCGTCCTCGAAATAGGCGACGTTGAAATCTACATGCGCGATTTTCAACTCGCCATCGGGCGCGAAGGCAAAGGCCGGGTAGTCCGCCCACGACACTTCGGTTCGTACCCGCTCCGCCGCCGACCATTGCGTGCCGCTTAAACACCGCGTCTGCCAATCCAGGCCGCCCGCCCACACCACACACCATTGGCCCTCGGGTTGGCGCACCCAGCGCGCGCTGCCCCGCACCGGCCCCCGCTGCCCCGCCGTCAATAGCTCGGCCTCCGACCACGCGCCGCCAACATAGTAACGATACAACAAATCCCCCTCATCCCGAAGCGATTGATCGGACCAGAGCACATGCGCCAAACCATTTGCATCCACGATAACCTGCGGATTCTCTGAGGCCCCTGGGTTGTTGCTGATGTTGAACGCCTCCGGCGGCGCGGGCATGGTCGGCGTGGGCGGCAAGGCGGGTGGCACAGTGGCCACCGCCGAGGTTGGCCGAATCACTACTGGGGTGGCGGCTTCGGGCGTGACACCAATTTCGGGCGGGCGGGTGATGGCGGGCCCGGTGGCCCGCGCCACTTGGGTTGGAAATAGATTGCCCAGGCTGGGGCCAAGCGAGGCCATGGCCCAGCCACCGCCCACCACCAACACACATGCCAACACCGCCAATCCGCCTAAACAACCCACGATCAGCCCGAGATCATTTCGGCCTGTGGGGGGCTGAGAAATTTTATCTTTGGGTGTTTTGGCTTCGGTCGGCGGTGGGGGGGGTGGCACCATCTCCCGCGCGGGGGCCGAAGTTGCGCCGTGTTCTGCCAACGTCAACGCTTCGCGCCAAGCATCGAGAAACTCGGCGCAGGTCGCAAAACGGTCTTCTGGTTTTTTGGCCAAGGCCTTAAGGATGACGCGTTCGATATCGGGTGACAGGTCGGGCTTGAGGGTGGTGGGCGGCGGGAGTGGCTCGCTGATATGTTTGAGGACGACCGCCAGCGGCGTCTCGGCTTCAAATGGCACATGGCCGGTGACCATTTCATACAAGATGATGCCCACCGAGTAAATGTCGGAGCGTTGATCCACGCGCATGCCCTGCGCCTGCTCGGGGCTCATATAATCGGGGGTGCCCATCATGGCCCCGGTTTCGGTGAACCGTGTCTGCCGCTCTAAAATTTTGGCGATGCCAAAGTCGGTGAGGAAGAGATTATCCTGTGCATCCACCAGCGCATTCGAGGGTTTAATGTCGCGGTGAACGACGTTTTGGGCGTGGGCATAACCAAGCGCGTCCACCAACTGCTCAATGAAGCGGCCAATCTCTTTCAAGGTGAGCGGGCGGGCCTTAATCCGTTCGGTGAGCGTGCCGGTGTCGAGGTAGCGCATCACCATATACATCCGGCCATCGCTCTCGCCGTAGTCGAACACGGGCAGGATGTGCGGGTGTTGCAGGTTGGCGATGGTCTGGGCCTCTTGCCGGAAACGCTCGACAAACTGCGGCTGGTCGGTTAATTGTTCGGGCAGGACCTTGAGGGCCACATAGCGGTTGGTGGCCGCGTGAAAGGCTTTGTACACCGTGGCCATGCCGCCCTTGCCCACCTGACCAATGACCTGATACGGGCCAAGATTTTCGCCGGGTTGAAGTTGGGTCATATCTGTTTCAGAATACCTTTCGGATTTATCTCTGTACACGGACCGCGAAGCGCACGGGTAGACACGGATAAAACAAAATCCGTGTACACAACCGCCGCCCCTATTCATCCCAAAACAGGGAGTCTTTACTCCCCTCCCCGCCGGGAACTTAGGGCTTGTAAAAATATAACTTCCCGGTTTGCTCCGGCTGGATTTGTGCGAAGCATCCAGCCGCCCGAACGCCGGATTACACACTTGCCCTGGCGGGCTGTGCCAGGGAATCCGGCGGGAGCGGAAGTTGTTCTTTTACGGACCCTTACGATAGGGAGAGGCTGGGCGTGGGGTCTAGCCGTTTCGCGTGGCGCGACGATTCCACGCCCACAACGCCCCAGCCCCAAGACCCAACGCCGCCAATATGCCCACGACCCAGCCTAACCAATTGGTGGTCGGTGGGGTGACCGTTGGGGTTGGAGTTTGTGTCGCTGTTGCGGTTGCGGCGGGCGCGACAATGGGGGCGGTGGCCGTCGCCTGTGGCACAGCCGTCGGCTGGATTTCCTGCATCACGGCAAACACCGCTGTCGTGCGGCCCGGAATGGTGAATGTGCCGGTAGCCGGATCATATTTCGATTCTTTCACTACCGCGTCGGCAGAGGCTTGTTGAATGGGATGCAGTTCCAACGCTAGGCCCGCCAAGGTCGCGTCAGTGAACGTCACCGAGTCGGGGCTGGCGTTGAAGAGCGCCACGATCTGGTCATGGGCCGGATCTAACTCCTGGCCCACCGTGTCCGACAGGCTCATCACAATCAAACCCGGAATCTGATTAGGGCCGGTGTTGAGAAAACTCAGACGCGCGGTCACGTCCTCGGCGGTTTGCAAACGGAAGAGTGGCGAACTCTTGCGAATGGCCAACATCTCGCGGAAGTGATTGGAGGCGGCGAGGATGTCGGCCTCGGTTGCTTGCAAATCAGGGTTCGCCAACAACGGCCGCATTAAGTCCCAGCGGTCTTTGCCCTCGATGGGCAGGCCCACGCCCCAGTTGTTGCTCTGATAGGTGAAGTCGAGTTTGTTGTACCAATCGCCCGCGTTGTAAGTGTTGCGGTCCAGCGATTTGGAGCGGAGCAAATCATCACCCGCGTGGAAGAACGGCACGCCCTGACTCAACGCTACGATGCTCAGGCCGAGGTTGTTCATCCGCACCCGGTCGGCGAGCGTCGCCGAATTCGGCGCTTTCCATTGAATGGCGTCGAACAGCGTTTCGTTGTCGTGGGCGGAGATGTAGACGATGTTCTCCTGCGGGTCGAGGGTATAGCCCGCGGGCGAGCCATTGTAAAGAATACGTTCACCCGTGACCGATTGGCCCTGTGCGTTGACAAAAGAATAATTTTTGAGATTGCCCGCCAATCCAATCCGAATCCAATCACTGTATTCCAGCAGTTTGATTTTTTGCTCGGCCTCACCGGGCCAGTAGTCGCTGGGCGCGGTGAACAGACCGGTGAGGAAACCCTGCTCGCGCGGATCGTCGAAAGGCCCACCACCCCGCGCCGCATCGCGCAAGCGGTCATTGAACACGCCGATGCCAGCGCCGCCGATGTTAAGTTGCACCGCATTCTGGCCGCGCTTGCCGCCGACCACCTCGCCAAAATCCCAGCCCTCGCCATAAACGTAGATGGCCCGCCCATCCACCCCGTTTTGCGCGGGCGTCAGCGCATCGAGCGTGGCGCGCAGGTTGACCATGTTGGAAAGCAGATGGTGGCCCATCAAATCAAAGCGGAAGCCACCTACTTTGTAGGCGGTGGCCCAGGTCGTCACCGAATCAATCATCAACTTTTCCATCATGGCGTGTTCGCTGGCGGTGTTCTGGCAACAGGTGCTGGTCTCCACCAAGCCATCGGCGTTGAGGCGGTGATAGTAGCCCGGCACCACTTTATCCAAGACCGATTTGTCGTTTTGGCCGCTGGCGTTGGTGTGGTTGTAAACCACATCCATCACCACCCGTAGGCCAATGGCATTGAGGGCTTGCACCATCTGGCGAAACTCAAGGATGCGGGTTGAGCCATTGGGGTTGGTCGAATAACTGCCCTCGGGCGTGGTGTAATGGTAAGGGTCGTAGCCCCAATTGAAACCGTCGTTTCCGGCGATGGCTTGCACCGCCAACGATTGCCCATCCGAGTCCGGTGGGAGCGCGGCGAGCGCGGCCTCATCCAACGGTTGCCACGTCGTCTTGTCTTCGTTCACGCTGGCGATGTCAAAGGCCGGCAGCAGGTGAATGTGGGTCAGGCCCGCCTCGGCCAAGGCTTTAAGATGCTTCATGCCATTCGAGTCGGTTACGGTAAAGGCCGCAAAAGTGCCGCGCAATTCTTCCGGCACGGTCAGGTCGTTCGCGCTAAAATCGCGGATGTGCAATTCATAAATCACCGCGTCTTCGGGCGCATCAAGCGTGGGCTTGGCCGTCTCATCCCAACCCACCGGCTTTAGAGCCGGGTCATTCAAGTCCACAATTTGACTGCGCTGGCTATTCATTGACAAACTAAACGAATAGGGGTCGGTGACCAGGTTCGTTTCAACCTGGCCGGCGGAAGGAGCAAAGACCACCACTTTGTAAAGATAAAACTGCCCCACCCAATTGGGCGTGCCGGTGAGACTCCACACTCCGGTCTGCGCGTCCCACATCATCGGGGTTTCGCTTCCGGCCTCGGTGTTCGCATCGCTAAACAACATCAACGCCACCGATTGCGCGGTGGGGGCCCAAACCCGCAGGGTCGGCACATCACCATCAAACGTGACACCGAGCGGGCCGGTGTAAGTGTAAAGGTCATCCAGCACACCGGGGATTTGCACTGCGGTTGCATCAATCAACTTCCCGGTATCGTTTCGCGCGACGACAACGATTTGACCCTTAAGCATCTCGGGCACATTGGCAATGGCATCGGGGCTGAGTTTAAGCGCCGTGAACCCCGCCAGGTGCGGGAATTTTTGCAGGACGGCTTGACCCGGCCCCGCCGTGGTAAACGTGAGCGGCAACATTTGGCCGCTCGTTATCTCGCTCACGCCCAGAGCCGGCGTGGCCTGCGGCGCGTAATGCAATTCATAACTGTATTTGGGCGAACCGATGACATTCCAAACCAGCGTGTCGCGGTTGACCCAATAGGCCCGCGCTTTGTCCAGATTACCGCGTGGCGCGCCCTCGGTGCTGACCACGATTTCACGAGTCGTTGAATTGAAGCCAATATAGACTTCAGCGCCCGCCTCGGTCACCGTAAAAGGGATGGCGGCCCCACCTGGCTCGCCATTGACGCCATAGGTTTCGTCGGTGCTTTCGTTAATAGCCACGTTAACCTCGTAATCGCCCGGAGGAAGGCCCGTGGTGATAAAGGCCAGCAGGCCATCACCATCCGGGTCTTGTAACCAGGAGCGCAGACAGCCGGGGTCGTTATCACTCGGACATCCCAACTCACTTTGGAACGTGCCAGTGGCGGTGGCGATGATGTGATTGAAATTATCGGCGACCCAATGGGTCTTGTGGTCATAGTAAAACTTGATGAGGGTGGGTTCGGCGACGATGAGCGGAATGTCGGGGCCATTGCGGGCGGCATTCTTTCCGTAGTTCTCGCCCCAACTACCGTTCAGAGCAACTTTGTAACGCGGACCATTTTTGTCGGCATCGTTGCCAGGCTGAATTTCAAAGGTGCCCTGCCAAATGTCATCGTCGGCGTCGTAAGCCAGCAGCGTATTTTCGCAATCCGGTTGCCAGTCGCCGGAACAGCCCAATTCGTCCTGATGGGTGCCGGGCAGGCCCACCCGCGTGGGGGGCGGGGTATCGTTGGCGCGGGCCAGCCCGGCCAGGTTAAAGACGGCCAGCGACAGAATAACAATGAGGAGCGTGTTCCAAAATTTTGCGTTCATACCATTTCCAGGACCATGCTCATGCGCGGATTAGATGACGACTCGCCGCTTTTGGAAACGACTCGAAGGTGAGGGAGTCTCCAACTAATCCGGGAGCGGGCGGTGTCGTGGAAAATAAGCGTTGCCCATTTTCCAGCGCCAGGCTCATCGCGGATTAAGGGTTCCAGCTGAACAGCGCCTCCAGCCCGCGCCACACTTCATCGCGCCAGGCGGGGTAGTTGTGACCCGCGTTGTATTCGCGGTAGGTGAGGCGATAGCCTTTGTTCATCAATACCTCCAGCATCCGGCGGTTGGCGGCCAGAAGTTCCAGCATGTCGTAGCGGCCGACATTCATCCAAATCTCCAATGGGCGCAATGGCCCATGCTGGGCCAGGTCGTAAACCACATGGTCGAAGGTGTTGATGGAAAACGCGCCGGATTGCGCGAGGACTTTGCCAAAAATATGCGACAGGCGCAGGCCGGTGTATAGCGCCATGAGTCCGCCCATCGAAGCGCCCAGCACCCCATACGCGCCGGGCGATTGGTCAGGGTCAATTAAATTGAGATGCTGACGGGCCAACGGCACCACCTGAGAAAGCACAAAGGCCAGGGTGCTTTCACTACAGGCATATTCCATAAACCGTGCAGGCCCGCCATTCTCGATCATCGCCAGCGCCACCGGGCGGATACGTTTCTGGGCGATGAGGTTGTCCACCAGAGTCGTCAACTGCGCGCGGCGCAGATAGTCCGGGCCATCGTAGACCACAATTAGCGGGCAAGGCTCATGCGCGTTTGCGGGCGGCTGATAGAGGTAGACCGGGCGTTTGCCATCCGCAACCAAAAAGGGAGCGCGCACGATATGGCGCGTGACCGTGCCATGTGGCACAGCGCGCCAGCGTTTGGCGAGGGGCGTGGGCGCGGCCTCGGGCATGTAGAAGAAATGGTTGTAAGCGTTGATGCCGTTCCAGAGTTTATGGAGATTGAACGGGTCAAGCACGCGGCGACTGCCGCGCACCAGGGCGTATTCCATATAGGTATCACGCGGGAGTTCGAGTTTAGCCGCCCACACGCCCGGCCCGGCGCGTTTCATCTTCAATGGCTTCAGCCCCCGTTCCCAATCGTTGAAGTCACCGATGATGTGCGGCGGGTTGGGGCCGCGCCAGACCAGCGTGGCGGTCTCGCCGTCAATGAGCGGTGTGCCTTCTACACGGGCGCGTTGGAGTAGTGGGTGAGTCATGGCACAATACCTTTTAGTTTAGGTTGTAGCATCGGGCCGCCTGCCCCCTGCATAGGGGGTGTGCCCGTTGGCCTCGCCCACAAGGGGCGAAACTACGTTATCTAACAGGTATTGAGTCATGGCATAGGTTGTAACTGCAAAATCAATTGGCTGTAGGCCGCCAGTTCCGGCAACGGTTGATAGCCGGTCAGGCCGCCCTGGGCATTCACAACGGGCGCGGCCAAATCGCCCGCGCCGAGCAGAGGCGCGACCGCATAAGCGCCGGTGAGCGGCCCTTGCTTTAGTTGGAGCGCATAATCGCTGACCGGGTTTTGACCCAGGTTGACGACGACGAGCATCACTTCGCTGGCCGTGGCGCGCAGGCTGGCAAAGACGGTGTTACTGCCGGTCTCAATCAGATAAACA
>Ga0247727_10018776_pt1 | contig 10814 bp, 11 predicted proteins | sample WisWelCaveWW1625_FD_202498 | JGI IMG/M metagenome (GOLD analysis project Ga0247727, IMG submission 202498) | Biofilm microbial communities from Wishing Well Cave, Virginia, United States - WW16-25 | ecosystem: Environmental > Aquatic > Deep subsurface > Groundwater > Cave microbial mat | place...
TGCCGGCGCGCGATGAAGCGCATCACCTCAGGCGGCTGCGCCACCTGCCCAAGGCGCTCGCGGCAACGCTCGCGCTGGAACCCCAGGTCATGGCCTGGGCCGAGCGCTTCGCGCAGAAGGAGCACGCGCTGTTCCTTGGCCGCGGGCTGCACTACCCGATTGCGCTCGAAGGCGCGCTGAAGCTGAAGGAGATCTCCTACATCCACGCCGAGGCCTACCCGGCGGGGGAGCTCAAGCACGGGCCGCTCGCGCTGGTGACCGAGGAGATGCCGGTGGTGACGGTGGCGCCGAACGATGCGCTGCTGGAAAAGCTGAAGTCCAACATGCAGGAAGTGCGCGCGCGCGGCGGCGAACTGTATGTGCTGGCCGACGCCGACACCCGCATCGCCGCGCAGGAGGGGATGCACGTCATCCGGCTGCCCGAACACTACGGGCTGCTGTCGCCGATCCTGCACGTGGTGCCGCTGCAGCTGCTCGCGTACCACACCGCGCTGGCGCGCGGCAGCGACGTGGACAAGCCGAGGAACCTGGCCAAGTCGGTCACGGTAGAGTAAACCGGTGAGCCGCTACGACGCGGTCGTCATCGGCGCGGGGCACAACGGCCTCACCTGCGCCTGCTACCTCGCGCGCGGCGGGCTGAGGGTCAAGGTGCTGGAGCGCCGGGCGCGCGTCGGCGGCGCCGCGGTCACCGAAGAGTTCCACCCGGGTTTCCGCAACTCGGTCGCTGCCTACACGGTGAGCCTGTTGCAGGCGAAGGTGATCCGCGAGCTGGGGCTCGCCGGGCACGGCTTGCGCATCATCGAACGGCCGCTGGCCAATTTCCTGCCGCTCGAGAGCGGCTACCTGAAAGTCGGCGGCGGACTCGCGGCGACGCAGCGCGAGTTCGCGAAGTTCTCCGCCCGCGACGCAGAGCGCCTGCCCTCGTACTGGGCGAAGCTCGAGCGCGTGGCGGATGTGCTGCGCGCGACGGTGCTCGAGACGCCGCCGAACGTAGGCGGCGGCGTGCGCGACGCGCTGGCGGCGTTCCAGGTCGGGCGGCGCCTGAAGGGCCTCGACATGGACGCGCGGCGCGACCTGCTCGGGCTTTTCACGCGCAGCGCGGCCGACTGGCTGGAGGACTGGTTCGAGTCCGATCCAGTGAAAGCGGCGTTTGGTTTCGACGCCGTGGTGGGCAACTACGCGAGCCCCTACCATCCGGGCACGGCCTACGTGTTGCTGCACCACTGCTTTGGCGAGGTGAACGGCAAGCGCGGCCTCTGGGGTCACGCCATCGGCGGCATGGGCGCGATCAGCGAGGCGCTCGCCGCCGAGGCGCGGCGCCTCGGCGTGGAGATCCAGTGCAATGCGCCGGTGGCGCAGGTGCGACCGGGCTCGGTGCTGCTGGTCGACGGCACCGAAGTGGCCGGACGCGCGATCGTCGCCAACGTCAACCCGAAGCTGCTGTTCCTCAAGATGGTCGATGCGTCGCTGCTCGAACGCGAATTCCGCGAGCGCATCGAGCGCTACAAGTGCGGTTCTGCCAGCTTCCGCATGAATGTCGCGCTGTCCGCGCTGCCGCGTTTTTCCTGCCTGCCCGAGCCGGGTCCCCATCACGGGTCGGGGATCATCATGGCGCCCTCGCTCGGCTACATGGACCGCGCGTATCTGGACGCGCGCGCCCAGGGGATAGCGCGCTCGCCGATCGTGGAAATGGTGATCCCGAGCACGCTGGACGGCACCTTGGCACCCAAAGGTGCCCACGTGGCGAGCCTGTTTTGCCAGCACTTCGCGCCCGAGGCGGACTGGGCGGCGCGCAAACAGGAGGCGATCGAGCGGATCTTCGACGTGGTCGAGTCGCATGCCCCGGGATTCCGGCAGAGCGTGATCGCGCACACCGCGTTGTCGCCCGCCGACCTGGAGCGGGAGTTCGGCCTCACCGGCGGCGACATCTTCCACGGCCAGCTTTCGCTCGACCAGCTCTGGTCGGCGCGGCCGGTGCTGGGGCACGCCGCTTACCGCATGCCCGTGCCGGGGCTGTACCTGTGCGGGTCGGGCGCGCACCCGGGCGGAGGGGTGACCGGGGCGCCGGGGCACAACTGCGCGCGCGAGGTGCTGCGGGATCTGAAATAGCTTGACCTTCCCATCATGGGAAGGTTTACAGTGTGCGGCATGAACATCGGACAGGCGGCGCGGCGTGCCGGCATCAACGCCAAGCGCGTACGGCACTACGAGGAGATCGGGCTGATCCCGAGGGCAGCGCGCACCGGCGGCAACTACCGGGCGTACGCCGAGGCCGACGTGAACACCTTGCACTTTATCCAGAGCGCGCGGTCGCTGGGATTTTCCATCGAGGACATCCGGGCGCTGGTGGGCCTGTGGCGCGATCGCCGCCGGCCCAGCCGCGAGGTCAAGCGCCTCGTCGAGCGGCATGCGGCCCAGCTGCGCACGCGCATTGCCGAGCTCGAGACCATGCTCGGGTCGCTCGAACACCTGGCGCGCCATTGCCACGGTGACGAGCGGCCGGATTGCCCGATTCTGGAAGGCCTGGAGCGGGGCGAGGTAGAGAGTCCGCGTTAAGGGGCAAGTATGAAACCGCAGCCGGAATGATGGGAAAGGTGACGGTGAGATGATGAAACGCGTACTGACGTCATTGGCCTTGGCAATGCTTGGCGCCGCCGCAAGTGCGGACCAATCCTACGGAGGCCAGCAGGAGCGCGAGATCAAGGCGCTCTCAGCCCAGGAGGTGCAGCAGTACCTCTCCGGCGCCGGCATGGGGTACGCCAGGGCGGCCGAACTGAACAGGTATCCGGGGCCGATGCACGTCCTCGAGCTGGCGGACAAGCTGGAGCTGACCTATGAGCAGCGCACAGGCACGAAGGCGCTGATGGATGCGCACAAAGCGGAGGCGCGCGCCATCGGCGCAAAGCGCGTCGAGGCGGAACGCGCGCTGGACGCCTTGTTCGCGAGCGGGAAAGCGAGCGAGGAGGCGCTGCGCCAAGCCGTTCACGCCGCCGCGGCGCTGGAAGGCGAATACCGCCTTTCGCACCTTGAGACGCACCGGCGCATGCGCGCGTTGTTGACCGAGGGGCAGATTGCCCGCTACGACCAGCTGCGCGGCTATGACGCGGGCGGCGGACAGCGCCACGGCACGAAGCATTGATCCAACGCAAACCGACCGGAATTGAGGCATGAGGAAATTCCTTGCAGCCTTGCTTCTTGCGCATTGCTGAACCAGTTCAAGGCGCGCGACAAGGTGATGACCGATCCGGTCTGCGGCATGCAAATCCGGCCGGGCAAGGAGGCGGGCAGCTACTCCTTCAAGGGCATGACGTACCTGTTCTGCTCCAAGCACTGCCTGCACACATTTCAGGCCGTTCCCGGGCGCCATGTCGGCAAGCAGGAATCCCCCCGCGGCCACGCTGCCCACACCCATCAGGCTCACGGCGCCGTGCAGCGGGTGGCGGCCCCCGCGCTCACCACCGCCTGCGCTGATGAACGGCTTGCTGACGTGTGGAAATACCAATGAACCGGCACGACGAGCAATATATTCCGCCGCTCAGATATCACTGGCTGACGCGTTTCTACGACCCCATCGCGCGGCTGACCACGCGCGAAAACACTTTCAAACGCGCGCTGCTGCAACAAGTTGCGCCTCGTCCTCACGATCAAGTGCTGGATGTCGGCTGTGGCACTGCGACGCTCACCATCGCCTTCGCCAAAACCTATCCGCTTGCCGCGGTGACTGGACTCGACGCCGATATCGATGCGTTGATCATCGGGCAGAATAAAGCGCGTCAAGCCGGCGCATTGGTGGATTTCGAGCATGGCTTTTCATCGGACATGCCGTTTCCCGATGCGTCTTTTGACCGCGTAATCTCGAGCCTTTTCTTTCATCATCTGACGCCCAAGGAAAAAGCGGCGACGTTGTCCGAGATGAGGCGCGTGCTGAAAGCGGGCGGCGGACTGCATATCGCCGATTGGGGCAAACCCAACAACATCCTGATGCGCACCGTGTTCCTGACGGTGCAAATGCTCGATGGGTTTGAAACCACCGATGACAGTGTGCACGGGCGGCTGGCGAAAATGATCGGCGAGGCCGGCCTGACCGACGTGCGGCAAACTGCCGCGATCAATACGCCGCTGGGAACCATGGCGCTTTATCAGGCAGCCAAACAGCAATGATGACGCGATCTTTTCAATCTCTGAGAAGCAACACTTGAACCATCTGACACGCAGAAAGTTACTAGTCACGTTCGCAGCCGCTGGCGCCGCGAGCCTGGGCGGACCGTTGTGGCGGCAATCGGTATTCGCGGCCATGGATGCGGGACACAAGACCGCGCCTGTACCGGCGCCTCCCACCGCGCCGACGGGACAGCTCACGAACCGCCTGCGTCTCCCCGGCGCCAGCGGCTTGTACGCGGCGGTAGCGGCGAAGGATGTAAAGCAGATCACGGTAAGCGAGATGAATTTCGACGTTTTGCCCAAGCTCTCGTCGCCGTTCTGGGCCTACGTCGCCGAAGTGGGCGGCAAGCGGTTATTGAATCCCACCCTGCTCGCGCGGCCGGGGGACCAGATCAAGCTGCGCATGGTCAACCGGCTGAAGCAGCCGACGATCATTCATTGGCACGGCCTGACCAACGACGACAGAAATGACGGCACGGGAATGTATCTGTCAGAGCCCGGCAAGAGCTTCGACTACTCCTTCACGGTACGCGACCGCGCAGCTATGTACTGGTACCACCCCCACCCCCCTTACCTCACCGGGGAACAGACTTACCATGGGCTGGCGGGACTGCTGATCGTCGAGGATGATGACGAACGGAAGCTCGTGCACGCGCTCGATCTCACGCTCGGCGTCACCGACATCCCGCTGGTCATACAGGATCGCAGCTTCAACTTCGAAGGCAAGCTCGAATACAAGCTCTCTCGCGAGCAGATGTTCATGGGCTTTCTGGGCGAGGAAATCCTGGTCAACCTCACGACGCGGCCGTACTTCGACGCCGCCCAGCGCATCTACCGCTTCCGCATCCTGAACGGTTCCAACGCCCGCAGCTACCGGCTTGCCTTCGCGCAAGGCGCCCGCCTGCTCGATCACTACCTGATCGGCACCGATGGCGGACTGCTCGAGCAGCCGCTCAAGGTGCGGGAAACCTTCATCGGAGCGGCGCAACGGATCGATGTGCTGCTCGATCTGCGCGCGGCATCCGCGAACGAGCCGGTATTCCTCAAGAGCCTCGCATTCGACCCGATGCACAACGAGTCGGTCGACGAGAAAACCGGCAAGCCGGCGGTCGGCGCCGCGCAGGGCGGAGCGGATCACGCCGCCCATGCTGCCGCTGGCGCGCTGGCGGACGGCGTGGAAATGCTGCTGCTTCGGATCAACATCAAGCCGTCCCCGGAGTACAAGGGGAAAATCCCGTCGCAGCTGTCGCAATTGCCGAAGCTCGCGGTCGCAGCGGGCGAGCCGCGGCGCCTCACGCTCGGCCAAGACCGCAAAGGCAACTGGAACATCAACGGCTGGCGCTTCAACATGCATGAAACGCCGGTCAGGGTGCAGCGGGGCGCTCGCGAGACCTGGCTGCTGCAAAACAACCGCGCCAGCATGCCGCACCCGATGCATATCCACGGCTTCCAGTTCCGGGTGCTCGAGCGGCGGGACAGCCCGGCACAGGTGACAGCGCTCGCCACCCGGCAGAAAGGCCTACTGCCGCAGGACTTCGGCCTGCTGGACACGGTGCTGGTTTGGCCGGGTGAGTCGGTGCGTATCGCGCTCGACTTCAGCCATCCGTTCCCCGGCGATCAGACCTATATGTTTCATTGCCACAACCTGGAACACGAGGACACGGGCATGATGATCGGCTACAAGGTAAAGGCATAGAGCAGTCTCACGCCGTATTTCGTCAATTCGACGGGAAGGAGCAATAAACGAAAACTGTTCTTCTGATCATGCTGTTCGCGGCCATTGGCGCCGGAAGCGCTTTTGCCCACCACGAGTCTGGTGCGCAGCACTCGGGGCAAGCGCAAGCTCCCGCAGGCAGCCAGAAAACCGGCAAGGGCACCGGCTTGATTCAGCAGATCGACCGGGAAAAGGGAGCGGTCACGATCAAGCACGGCCCGCTGCAAGGGATCAACATGCCGGGCATGACCATGTCGTTCCTGGTCAAGGACAAGGCGATGCTGTCCAAGCTGCAACCGCTGCAGAAGGTGGACTTCGAGCTCACCTACGATGGAAGGAATTACATGATCACAAAAATCAAGTAGCAGCCCCGTCAGGAAGGAAAATTACCTATGACACGCCATATCGTTACCGCCGTCATCGAGGCAGCCAAGTGACAGCGGAAGGGCAGACGGTGACGACCGATCCGGTCTGCGGCATGCAGGTCGAGCCGGGCAAGGAGGCAGGCAGCTTCCTCTACGAAGGTAAGACCTACCTGTTCTGCTCCAAGCACTGCCTACACACATTTCAGGCCGATCCCGGAAAATATGTCGGCAAGACGAAGGCGGCCACCCCCGCGCTTGCCGGCGCTCGCTACACCTGCCCCATGCACCCGGAGATCCTGCGCGATGCGCCAGGCGACTGCCCGCTCTGCGGCATGGTGCTGGTTCCGATCGCCGGTACCGGCCCCAGCGACGACAGCGAATTGCGCGACCTCACGCGCCGCCTCTGGTTCGGCATCGCGCTCTCGGTCCCGCTGGTGGTCCTCGCCATGGCGCCGATGTTCGGGGTGCATGAAGCCTTCGGCCTCGCGCCACGCGCGCGCGGCTGGGTGGAGTTGGTGCTGGGCAGCCCCGTGGTGCTGTGGGCCGGCTGGCCGATCCTGAGGAAATTCTGGGTGTCGCTCGCCCACTGGGCGCTGAACATGTACACCCTGATCGGCCTCGGGGTGGCGCTCGCCTACCTGTTCAGCCTCGCCGCGGTGCTGGTGCCGCAGCTGTTCCCGCCCGAATTCCACGAGCACGACGGCGCGGTCGGCACTTACTTCGAGGCCGCGGCCGTGATCGTCACGCTGGTCCTGCTCGGCGACGTGCTGCAGCTGCGCGCCATGGGCCAGACCAGCCAGGCGATCCAGGAGCTGCTGCGCCTCGCGCCCAACCTCGCCTGGCGCCTGCGGGAGGACGGAACCGAGGAGCAGGTGCCGCTCGACGGCGTGCATGCCGGCGACCGGTTGCGCGTCAAGCCGGGCGAGAAGGTCCCGGTGGACGGCTCCGTCGTCGACGGCGCGAGCTACGTCGACGAATCGATGATCACGGGCGAGCCCGTCCCGGTCGCCAAGCGCACGGGAGACCGCGTCACCGGCGCCACCGTGAATGGCAACGGATCGCTCGTCATGCGCGCCGAGCGGGTCGGCTCGGACACCCTGCTCGCGCGCATCGTGCACATGGTGGGCGAGGCGCAGCGCACGCGCGCGCCGATCCAGCGCCTCGCCGACCTGATCGCGGTTTATTTCGTGCAGGTCGTGGTGATCGTCGCCGCGCTCACGGCGCTCGCCTGGTGGGCGCTCGGCCCGGAGCCGAGGCTCGCCTATGCGCTGCTCAACGCGGTGGCCGTGCTGATCATCGCCTGCCCCTGCGCGCTGGGGCTCGCCACGCCGATCTCCATGACCGTCGCCATGGGACAGGGCGCGCGGCGCGGCATCCTGTTCCGCAACGCCGAGGCGATCGAGCACATGCGGAGAATCGACGTGCTGGTGGCGGACAAGACGGGGACGCTTACGCAGGGCAAGCCCGCGTTGACCGATTTCATGGTCGAAGGGCTGGATGAGAAGGTGGCGCTGGCCCTCGTCGCAAGCGTGGAGCAGCTCTCCGAGCACCCGATCGCGCGCGCGGTCGTCGAAGGCGCGAAGGCACGCGGCACAACCCCGCAGCCCGCGACTTCGTTCGAGGCCCTCAACGGGCTGGGCGTGCGCGCCGTGGTCGGCGGCCGGCGTGTGCTGGTGGGCAATCGCGAGTTTCTCGTCAGCGAAGGCGTCGATCCTTCCGCCTGGCAGGACCGCGCCGAAGGCTTGCGCGCCGAGGCGAAGACGGTGGTGTTCTTCGCCGTGGACGGAGTGGCGGCGGGGCTGGCGGCGGTCGCCGACCCGGTCAAGGAAAGCACCCCCGAGGCGATCGCGGCGCTGAAGCAACTGGGCATCCGCGTCGTCATGCTGACTGGCGACTCGAAGCGCACGGCGGCGGTCGTCGCGCGGCAGCTCGGCATCGACGAAGCCATCGGCGAAGTGCTGCCCGGGGACAAGGCGGCGCACGTGAAGCGCCTGCAGGCGGCGGGTCGCAAGGTGGCGATGGCGGGCGACGGCATCAACGACGCGCCGGCGCTGGCGCAGGCGGACGTGGGCATCGCGATGGGAACGGGCACCGACGTGGCGATGGAAAGCGCCGGCGTGACCCTGGTGAAGGGGGACTTGCGCGGCATCGCGCGCGCGGCGCTGCTTTCGCGCGCGACGATGCGCAACATCCGGCAGAACCTGCTGTTCGCCTTCGGCTACAACGCGCTCGGCATCCCGCTGGCGGCGGGTGTGCTGTATCCGTGGTTCGGCTGGCTGCTCAGCCCGATGATCGCGGCGGCGGCGATGAGCCTGTCGTCTGTGTCGGTGGTGATGAACGCGCTGCGCCTGCGCCGCGCCGTAGCACCATGAATGCGCCGCACCCGATCGCTCGAGCCGCCGCCGCTGCTGCCTTCGCACTGGCTGCGTTGCCCATCGAGGAGAGCGGGCGCTGGAAGATCGCGCATGAAGCGCCGGTCAAGCGCTCCGCAGTCGCACTGCCGGAGTCGTATCAGAAGGCGTCGCGATGAGTTCGACTGATATCCGCGTGATCTATGATGGCGGCTGCCTGGTTTGCCGTGCCTTCGCCCATCGTCTGCGGCTGCACGACCCCGCGGCGCGGCTCGCGCTCGTGGACGCGCGCGCCGATCCCGAACAGCGTCGCGCGCTCGCGGCCGCGGGGGTCGACCTCGAACAGGGATTCGCGGTCATCGAGCGTGACACCTGCCGCACCGGGGCCGATGCCGCGCACGCCCTGTCGAAGCTTCACGCCGGCACGGGTCTCGCCGACAAACTCACGGTCTGGTGCTTCGGCACCCGCCGACGAGCGGAATTGACCTACCCGCTGTTCAGGGCGTGCCGCAGGCTCCTGCTTTTCGTACTGGGCCGCAAACCGCTATGACGCTGTGCACACCGATTGGTGGCGCTCGGCGTACTTGTCTGTCGGCGATCGTGTTGGCGCTTACGGCCTGCGGCGAAGCACCCGCTCCGGGCGACGACGCACGCGCCCATCCGCGCGACGTGGCGCAGGTGGCGATGGGCGTGAAGGTGTATGCGCGAACTTGCGCCCTTTGTCACGGCGCAAGACTCGAGGGGCAGCCGAACTGGCGCACGCGGCTCCCAAACGGGCGGCTGCCGGCGCCGCCGCATGACGACCGCGGGCACACCTGGCATCACCCCGATCAGCTGCTCTTCGCGATCACGAAATATGGAGTCGTCCCTCCGCACGCGCCGGCGGGCTACGCGAGCGACATGCCGGCCTTCGGCGGCAGTCTCTCGGACGAGGAAATCTGGGCCGTGCTTGCCTACATCAAGAAGCAGTGGTCCGGAGAAGTGCTTGCCGCGCGCGCCGAGATGTTGCGTAACGCGGGGCGGCGATGAATCCGAGCGTGGCGCGCGAAATCGAGCTGGCGCTGCTGGTTGCCGATCTTTCCGGATGAACCGCGCTTGCCGAAAAGCACGGCGCGCTGCAGGCGAAGCGCAGTTCCCACGCGTGAGGACGGGAATCCACCGCGCGGGGAGCAGCGCTTCAGGAACGTCGCGCACCCCGTGGCGGTTGTCGAACTGATGGGGACGGGCGAGAGGCGCGCGGCCATCGGCATCGATCCGGTCTGCCGGATGCAGGTCGCCATCGACCGTGCCGCGGTCACCAATTCGTGTTCATGCTAGCCGCCACGTATCGCTGGATCGAGCTCAACTTCCTCGCCCTCGGACACGAGCTGCGGCTCTCGTATCTTCCGCCGCTCATGGTGTACCTGGCGGCTGGCATTTCGGGGCTCACCGGCATCGTCGGTGTTTTCTTCGTCAAGGACTACCTCGGCCTTTCCGCCGAGTTTCTCGTCGTCCTCGGCTTCTGGGCCGGCATTCCCTGGGCGCTCAAGATGCCGCTCGGGCATCTGGTGGATCTCATCTGGCGCTGGAAGGGCGCGCTCGTCTATCTCGGCGCGGGGCTCATTGCCGCGAGCCTGCTCATCATGGCCACCCTCGTTGGCAGCCGCGAGGCGATGATTGCCGTGATGCCTGCCGCAGCGTGGTACGTGCTGAGCACGCTGCTCGCGCCGCTCGGCTATGTGATCCAGGACGTCGTGGCGGACGCGATGACCGTGGAAGCGGTACCGCGCGTGGACGGGGAAGGACGGCCGATCTCGCCCGCCGCGCGCAAGCTCATGAACATCACCATGCAGACGCTGGGGCGGGTGGCGATCATCGGCGGCACGGTGCTGGTCGCGCTCATCAACATCTATCTGTTCTCCGGCGCGCAGGCGCTGCCGGAAGCGGAGAAGGCGGGCATCTACCGCGACGTGTACCTGATGGCGCTCGCCGTTCCCGCGATTTCGGTGCTGGGCGTGGTGGTCCACGCTTTCCTCAGGACTCGGCGCGTCCGGGAGCTGCGGCGGCGGGGCTTCAGCCGCGAAGAAGCTGAACGGCTCGTTGTGGAACACGCCGGGCGCACGGCGCCGAACTGGTGGATCCTCGGCGCAAGCCTCGCCTTCGTCGTCTTCGCGCTGGGCATGGGCCTGAGCCGGGTGCCGTACGGCCAGGAGATCGTCTTTGCCGGATCGTTCGCGATCGTCA
>Ga0247727_10018777_pt1 | contig 10814 bp, 10 predicted proteins | sample WisWelCaveWW1625_FD_202498 | JGI IMG/M metagenome (GOLD analysis project Ga0247727, IMG submission 202498) | Biofilm microbial communities from Wishing Well Cave, Virginia, United States - WW16-25 | ecosystem: Environmental > Aquatic > Deep subsurface > Groundwater > Cave microbial mat | place...
AATCTCGCGAGTCCAAGGAATCTGCATCAGAAAATTAAAGCTGTGAACGACATGGGATTCGATCTGAAGGCGCTCGTCGGGGTCCAGGCTGCCCATGGGAATCGACAAGAAGCGAACCTCCTCGGGAGTGAGGAAGTGGCGCTCGATGCCGCGCGGGTCCACATAGGTGTTGCTAGCAATTTCGATCAAGTGTTCGAACTGTCCCTCCGGCAGGACCGTGGGCTCATTGGCCTGGAGAACGACTTGCAAGGCGTCGTCGATCTCCGCGAGACGCCGCTGAGATTCCGCATCGAGGCGGGCGAGCTCGGATTGGACGATGTCGCCGCCGCGCTCGAGTAACAGTTGCACCTTGCGGAACTGCGTACCGGCTTCGAGCTCCTTGCGGATGTAGTCGAAGCGGTTCTGAACGAGTTCGAGTTGCGTGGGATACAGCTTTTTGGCTTTGACCAGTACCTCCTCGCGCACACCGACCTTACCAAAATCGTGAAGCAGAGCGGCGTAGCGCAGTTCCTTCATCTGCCCCGGGGAAAAGCGGAGGGAGGCGTACGGACCGGTTTCGACACGATCCACGGTTTCGGCCAGCTTGATGGTCATGTCCGAGACGCGCTGGGAATGACCTGAGGTCGTTGGGTCGCGCTGTTCGATGGCGGTGACAGCGGCGCTGACAAAACCTTCGAAGAGAGTTTCGATGTCCTGATAGAGTTTGCCGTTTTCGTAGGCCACGGCAGCTTGCGAAGCCAGCGAAAGTCCGAGCCGCTCGGCACGCTGGGAAAAGGGCTGAACGATGCGATCGACAATGGCACGGCTGGTGAGGCGTGCTGTGGGATTCTGTTTGCAGTTGATGAGCTGAAGGACGCCGAGGATTTCACCGCGAGGATTCTTCATCGGCAAGGTGAGGACCGAGCGGGTGAGGTAGCCGGTCTCCTGGTCGAAGCGGGGGTTGAACTGGAAGGGGCGTTTCGCAGGGATGGAGTAGGCATCGGGCAAGTTGACGACTTTCCCATGAAGGGCAACGTATCCCGCCATGGATTTCTCGGACAGGGGGAGAGTGGATTCGGTGAAGGGGAACTGCACGCTGTCGTTCTGGGTGAGTCGAAAGCGGAGACACCGATCGAGAGGCTCCTGGGCCGAAGAGGCAGCCTGGGAAACACCGGCGGGTTTGGACTGCGCCTCCTCGACAAGATACAACGAGCCGGCATCGGCGCTGGTGATGGCGCGCGCCCTTCTCAGAATGAGATCGAGCAGGGTATTGACATCATGGGTGGAAGAGAGAGCCAGTCCGATGCGATTGAGTTCCTCCATCTCGTGGCGGGTGCGCTGAAGCTCCTCACGGGTGGCGCGCATGTTTGCAGCGAGCTCCAGACTGGCGAAGGCGGAAAGCACGGTTTGCTTAAGAACCGAGCAAGAAACGTCATGGGGCAAACAGGCAAACAATTGGGCGAGAGACGGCCGACTGCTGAGGCGTTTCCCTGGGGAGCGTGCCCCACCGCCGAGCAGGCCCACCACCCGCAAGCGAAGATGGCCATGGAGGAGCTTGCGCCAATGGGACCAATTGTCCCGCTCGAGATCAACCAGAAAAACCAGGCAGGATTCTGCTAGGAAGGCGGGGGCGCGCCGGAGAGAAGGGTCGAGGGGTTGCAGATGAAACTCGCGAGCCAGAGACTTCGCCAAAGGCGCAACCACAGAATTCTCGAGGTAACAGAGTTGCCTTTTCCGGGCTTTTTTCATGCATGTGGAAGGCGCAGGGGGTAACCCAAGTGGCTAGGAACGTCGTGAACGCCGGCCGCACCTCGATTTTTGAGTATAGCGGAAACATACAGCGCGAGCCAGAAAGGGCGCATTTGACAGATGCCGCTTTTGAAACAGAGAGCAACCGCACAAGAGCGGAGAGTCTGAGGTGGGCGTAACTACTTGAGACGGTGCGTATTGTGCGGGGAGATTCGCTTTGTTAGCCTAATTCAAGAGCGCCAATTTCTGAATGGAAGTAACAATCGAAGACAGGCAAACTGCGGCAAAGCGCGGCTACAAGAGGACTTCAAGGATTGAGGCTTGAGAAGGCTTCCGCTTCGGCAAGAAAGTGAGGGCTGCCCTTGGGTATCGAGATCGGCGCACGAAGTGACGTCGGGCGAGTGCGCAGCCAGAATGAGGATAGCTACAAGGTTTTGGCTCCGCTGAACCTGTTCGTACTTTCAGACGGGATGGGCGGCGAGTCACACGGCGAGGTGGCCAGCGCATTGGCTGTGGAAACAGTGGCCACACACTGCCAAGAAGCCACGAACAGCGTCGCCGTGCCATTTTACGGGGAACCCCGAGCCAGCCTGACCGACAAGACCAACCGACTGGCCAGCGCTGTTCGCCTGGCCAACCGAAAGATCCGAGGAGCGGCCCAAGAAGTGGCGGCGCGACGCGGTATGGGCACCACGATCCTGGCTGCCTGGGTGGATGGTCCAAGGCTAAGCTTGGTGCACGTGGGCGACAGTCGGGCGTATCTGCTCCGGACCGGGGTGATGGAGCAACTGACTTCAGACCATTCCCTGGTCGCCGAACAAGTGCGGCGCGGGTTGCTGACGCCGCAACAGGCAGACGCCAGCGAGATGCAGAGCGTACTGATCCGCGCGCTTGGCACGAATGCGGAGGTGGAAATTGACGCGGACGAACATGTGTTGCTGGATGGGGACATCCTGCTGCTCTCCTCGGACGGACTGACACGGATGGTGACGGATCCTGAGATTGCCAGCACTTTGCTAACGCATTCGAACGCACAGGCCGCCGCTGACCGATTGGTGGAACTCGCCAACGAATACGGCGGCGAAGACAATGTGACCGCGATCGTCGTGCAAATCCGTCAGGAGCCCCAGGGGCTCTTCGGATATTTGCGGCGGTGGATGCGGCACTCCGCACCGGCCTCTACCTAGAGAGAGGGTAGGTCAATGCCAAAGCTGATGCTGAAATTCGAGAGCACGGTGCTGAGAGAGGTTCCGGTCGGCGGCCGGGCAGTGATGATTGGTCGCGCTCCGGACAACGACATCGCCATCGACAACCTTGCGGTCTCGAACTATCACGCCCGAGTGTACACGGAGGCCGGCCGGCTGGTGGTGGAGGACCTGGACAGCCTGAACGGCACGTTTGTGAACGAAATGCGTGTGGAGCGTGCGACGTTGCAAGACGGGGACTCGATCCTGATCGGCAAGCACCACATCGTGGTGGACGAGGTGCATGATGCGACGGTGCCGCCGGAGGCGGGACGCAAGGTCACAGCGCCTAAGGTGGAGGAAACGATGGTGCTGGATACCCGGGAGCGGCGGCAGATGCTCCAAGTGGCCCTGGCGGCGGGAGAACGATCGCAATTGAGCACGGGGCGATGGAAGATGCCGACATTGGCGGTCTTGAGAGGCCGCATGGACCAAAAGGAGTACGTGATCGCCAACAAGCTGACGGTGATCGGCTCCTCGGAAATGGCGACGGTGCGGATCCGCGGCTGGCTCGCACCCGGGGTAGCGGCGCAAATCAATCAACGGGAGGACGGATACTACCTTGGGCGCGCAGAAATCGTGCCGAAAGTAAACGGCCAAGAGATTCAAGGTCCGACGCGACTCCAAGACGGGGATCTGATTGAGGTGCTGCCCGGCTGGCTGTTCGGAATCGGCCAGGTGAGACTGAATTTCCTCTTTCGCGATTAACACAGGAAAGCAGATCGGTTTGGCGAAACTCGCCCGAGGCGAGCTATAGTTGCGGTGCGCCTGACCGCGGGGGAGGCTCAGCTACGAAACAACAAGAACAATCTGGAGGGCGCGAGGCGGCAAGAGAAACGGGGCGTCTGCTGGGGCTGCTCCGGTCGTGGTGGCAGCACCGGGTGTCGTTTGCAATCAGCCTAGGAGTGACAACAGGCGCGCTGACGATCTACATCCTGACGTTTGTGGGGGAGCGCCCCACACCTGTGTTCGATTTCATCCAAAGAATCGAGCTGGGATCGCTGGACACAAGGTTCCGGTATCGGCCGGCGAGATATTCACGGCCCGACCCGCGCATTGTCGTGGTGGACATTGACCAGCACACCCAAGAGGTGCTGGGACGGTGGCCCTTTTCACGCACTCACTTCGCAGACATGCTGGATGTGCTACGGAAAGACGGTGCGCGGGTGGCGGCGTTTGACATTACGTTCAGCAAACCGGACGAAACCCTGGGGCCATTCCGTTCCCTGCGTGAGCGGATGAAGGCGCGGCGAACGGCCGGGCGTCCCGTTGACCCCGCACTGGCGGCCGAGCTGGAACAACTCGAGAAGGAGTACGACGCAGACGCAAGGTTTGCGCGGGCGATCGAGCAGTTTGGCAGGGTGGTGCTGGGGAATTTCTTTCTGTATACGCAGGCGGACCTGCGGGGGCTGGACGATGCCACGCTCGACCATTACGCAAATCTGTTGGCGTTCTTCCCCTTTCCTCAAGTGCGGCCGCTCAGCCCGGACAAAGACCGAAGGCAGTTTCGCAATCTGATTGAGAACTATGCGCCGTATGGTTTGCTGCCACGCGGCACGCAAGCAAACATCGAGATTCTGACCAATGCGCTGAGAGGCGAGCAGGCGTCAACGGGCTTCTTCAATGTGCAGCCGGATCCGGATGGGGTGGTGCGCCGCGCGCTGTTAGCGGTCCCGTACGGAAGATTGGAAAACTTCGATGAATGGGACCTGTACGCCTCATTGGACGTACAGACGGTGCGAGTGTTCCTGGGCCTGCCGGATGATCGAACCGTGCTGCACTACGGGCCAACGGGGATCGTGGACGTCCAGTTTGGGGATGTGACAAGAGTACGGACGGATGACATTGGCCGACTGATGATCAACTTTGAAGGGGCGGTGAGGACGTATCACTACGAGTCGCTAGCCGATGTGGTGCAGAGGAAGTTCAAGCCAGGGACGTTTCGGGACAAGATTGTGCTGATCGGCGCATCGGCCACGGGCATCGGCGATCTGCGGAGCACGCCGTACGGCGGGTTGGACTATCCGGGCGTGGAGATTCATGCCAATGTGATTGACAACATCCTGAACCAAAGATTCCTGCAGCGCGGGGCGAAGCAGGTGGCCTGGGATTTGGGAGTGATTCTTCTGTTCGGGGTTCCGCTGGGGATCTGGCTGGCGCTGGTGCCGCCACGCTGGCTGTGGTTTGGGCTGCTGCTGCTCGTGCCGTACCTGGGCGGAGTGTTCTATGCGTTTTTGCACGGGTGGTGGCTGAATTTCACCATCCCCTCGTTGACGCTGGTGGGCAACGTGAGCCTGGTGGCGCTGTATCGCGCGCTGATCGAAGAGAAAGAAAAGCGGAAGGTGCGGGGCGCGTTTCAGCAGTATCTCAGCCCGGAGGTGATCCGCCGGCTGCTGCAGAATCCGGAGCTGGTGAGACCGAGGAAAACTGAGGTCAGCGTGATGTTCAGCGACATCCGCGGGTTTACGACCATTTCAGAGCAACTGGATGCGCAGGAACTGGCGCAGCTACTGAATGAATATCTGACGGAGATGACGCGAATCGTCTTCGAGCGCGAAGGGACACTGGACAAGTACATCGGAGACGCGGTGATGGCGTTCTGGGGTGCGCCGTTTGAAGAGCCGGGGCACGCAGAAAAGGCTTGCCGGACTGCACTGGAAATGATGGAGCGATTGAGCACGCTGCAACAGAGATGGAAAGCCTCGAACGGGCCAGACATTGACATTGGAATCGGCCTCAATACGGGAACGGCGTCAGTGGGCAATATGGGCTCGGAGCTGCGGTACGGCTACACTGCACTCGGAGACGCGGTGAATCTGGCGTCGCGGCTTGAAGGGCTGAACAAAGAATACGGCACGCACATACTGGCGACAGAGTTTACGGTATCGGAGGCAAAGGATGCCGGATTCGTGTTTCGGGAACTGGATTTGATCCGGGTGAAAGGAAAAATGCAGCCGGTGAAAATCTATGAGGTGATCGGACCGCCCAATGGGACAAGCGACCTCACCGAGAGGATGGCTTTGTTCGCGCGGGGAAGGTTGCAATACCAGCAGAGGCACTGGCAAGCGGCTCAGGCCACGTTTCAGGAATTGATGAAACGGTGGCCGGACGACGGGCCCGCTGCGGTTTTCCAACAACGCTGTCTAGAATACCTTCAGAATGACCCCGGCCCGGAGTGGGATGGGGTCTATACGATGACGCATAAGTAGAAACCCACCCTGACGGGCAGCCGCGGCAGCGAGTTAGCCAGGAGGCCAGCGAAAGGAACGCCCGCCTAACAAGTGCAGGTGAAGGTGAAAGACAGACTGGCCAGCGCCGCGGCCATTGTTGAAGACAGTGCGATAGCCATCCGTAAGGTGGCGCTCAGCGGCGAGCTGCGCGGCCAGGAGAAGGATACGACCCAAAAGAGGGACGTCCTCCCCCGAGGCGTCGTTGAGCGAGACGAGATGCTTGCGAGGGCAGATGAGGATGTGGGTGGGCGCCTGGGGATGAAGATCTTCAAAACCAAAAATCTCCGGATCTTCGTAGACAATCTTCGCCGGAGCTTCCTTGCGAGCGATCCGACAAAAAATACAATCAGACATTGCACCCTCGCGCAGGCAGCGAATCCATGAAAACTAGTCGTCGAGGCGAATAATGAAGGGGGAGAGCCCTTCCTCGCGGCTAATCTGATCAGCCAGTTGACGCGCGGCTGCCTCACCGGGGACGCGCCCAGCGAAAACACGGTACAGTAAACCGTCAGGGGAATCGTACTCCCGGATTGAGATCGGCGAATAGCGCCTCGCCAATCGCTCGCGGAGTTGAACGGCATTCTCGCGGCTTCGGAAAGCTCCCACCTGTACGGTAAAGCGGCCTTCTCGCAGGCTGACCGCGGCCACCAAATCAAGCCGAACGGGGATCACGCCTGAGGCGACCATATCCAGCTCGCGGGCGGCTGCGAGAGAGAGATCAATCACGCGATCGTCCACAAAGGGGCCGCGGTCGTTGATGCGGACATTGATTTGGCGACCGTTCTTCAGGTTGGTGACGCGAACGACGCTGTCGAACGGGAGGGTGCGGTGGGCGGCGGTGAGCTTGTACATGTCATAAATTTCGCCGTTGGCAGCGCGGCGGCCGTGGTAAGGCACACCGTACCAGGAGGCCGCCCCTTGCTCAACGAAGCTGCCCGGGGCAACGGGGGTTGGGACCGGCCTGGCTGGAGAAGCGGAAGGAGGAGGAAGCGGCGCGCGGGTGGAGCGAGGCCGGGGATGAGCGCAGCCGGCGGTAGTACAGGAAAGAAGGAAGAGAGCGAGCAGAGACCGCAACGCACATCGGTACAACACGCGCGGGCGGGGAGGCACAAAAGCAGGAAACCGGGGACGGGTCACCTGTAGAGCTCCTCAGTTTTTTGAATGGCCCGCGCGAGATTCAATTTCCTCGGCGAGTTTTCCCAAACGCTCTGAAGCGGCCCGAAGAACCTTGATGGCTTTCCGCTCAGTTGTCGGGCGCAGTTCGGTTTCCACAAAGCGGCGAAGCTTTTCGAGCTCACGGTCGAGCTTCCTGCCGACGTCTTCGAGATTGACCAAGTCTCACTCCTTCGATAGCGGCCCGAAGAAACTTCTGTATTATAGGAACGCAGGGGAGCGCCTGCAAGGAGACTCTGTGCCAATCCCGCCCCGCTGGCGATGGAAGCTCGACCGGATACGCGAATCGTTTACCGGGATGTTTCGCTCGGGGCCGGGACAGGGCCGACCCCGGCTCTGCCCGGCGTGCGGGACCCTGGTTGGTTCAACGGCGACAAAATGCCACGAGTGCGGAGCGAGCATGACCTATTCGCTGGCGGCGGCGAGCAAGACGCTGTCGGGGCTGCTGCCGACCGAGTCGCCGGTGACGTATGCAATCCTGGGCATCAACCTATTGCTATTTGTGGTTAGTTTGCTGGCGACTATGCGGCTGGCGGCGGAGCAGGGTCAAAGCTTTGGCTTTCTGGGAGGAATCAACGGATTCGTTCTCGATCGGCTGGGCGCCAGCCGGCCACTTTGGCTGATGCATGGGGAGTGGTGGAGACTGGTGATGGCCAGTTTTTTGCACGGTGGACTGCTGCACATCGGGATGAATACCTGGGTACTGATGGACGTGGGCCCGCAGGTGGAGGAGGTCTATGGATCGGCGCGATACCTTTCCCTGTACGCGATCACAGGGGCGGCAGGCTTTCTGCTAAGCGCATTGACCGGCCACTTCAGCGTGGGAGCATCGGCGTCGCTGATGGGTTTGATTGGACTGATGCTAGCGATCACCACGCGGCGCGGCGGAGCCTATATGCAAATGGTGCGGAGCCAGCTCGTGCGATGGGTGGTGTACATCTTTGTGATCGGGTTTCTGGTGGGAGGGATTGATAATGCGGCGCACCTGGGCGGGCTGGCGGCGGGATTTGGCTTGGGCAAAGTGATGGCGGACCGGGAGCCCGCAGATGCAACGGAGCGGAAGCGAGCGTATGCCCTGGGTTGGGCGACCGGATTGGTGGTGGCAGGAAGTTTTGCGGCCATGCTGTTCCACTATTTCCGGGCGCAGCCGGGGGGATGAAGGTAGGTTAGCCGCCACTGATGCGACGAGCGATGGTCAGGCTGTAGTGGAGGCCGGAAAAGATGGTGAAGGCAGCGACAAGGTAGACGAAGACGTCGCGCACGAAATCAAGGGCGGGACTGGCGATCACGGCGGCAAGAACGACAAGAAAGACGAGAAGGATTTGGACGGTCGTGGTGAGCTTACCGTAGATGCTGGGGGGAAACGGGCGGTAGCCAGCCACCAGGAGAATGACCGCGGCGGCGGTGAGGAGGAGGACGTCGCGGCCCAGAACGAGAATTACAACCCACCAGACGATTTTTCCCTTCAGACCCAGCATGAGAAACGAGGAGGAGAGGAGAAGTTTGTCGGCGATGGGGTCGAGGTAAGCACCGAGCGGTGTCTTTTGATTGAGGCGGCGAGCAAGCAGGCCGTCGAGGCCGTCGGTGAGCGCGGCGACGATCAGAACGGCCAACGCCCAGCCGTAGTAGTCGTAGTAGATGGAAATGATGAAGAAGGGCAGAAATCCCAGGCGGAGAAAGGTGAGCTGGTTGGGGACGGTAAGGATGCGGCTGGCCATGAGGAAGAATCGTACAGCAAATTAGACGAAAGTCGCGAGATAGTCGGGGAGGGAGCGGCCCACCTTGCGCTGGAAGACTTCGGTGAGGGAGGGGATCGAGCCAGAGGGCTCGTCGAGAGCAATGCGTTCGACGCGGCTCATAGGGAAGAAAAGAGTGGGCAGGCCGACGCGCTCGCCTTCGGGATGAAGGATTTGTGTGATGAAGTCGTCAAAAGAGTTGAGGTCAATGCCGCGAAGAGTGATTCCGGAGGAGTTGATATCGAGCAATTCGCCCCAAAGCTTTTCCTTGGGGCTATGCAGGCTGACAATCACGATGGAATGAAGTTCCACAGGCTGCCTCAGGAACATCCTAGCGCAGCGTCGCTCTCAAAACACACCGAAGTGCCGCAGGAGTTGCAGAGAAGTGAACGGAGTCAAACTGCGATGGTCTTCAGGTCCGGAGCGATGCGGAGTCGAGGCTCGGTGGCGGACTGGACTTGATCAGGGCTGACGCCGGGGGCGACTTCGCGGAGGAGGAGGCCTGCCTGCGTAACTTCGATGACGGCAAGCTCGGTGACGATCAGGTCCACAACTTCAACACCGGTGAGAGGAAGTGTGCACTTGCGAAGGATTTTGGGCTGACCGTCTTTCGTGGAGTGCTCCATGGCAATGATGACGCGACGGGCGCCAGCGACGAGATCCATGGCGCCGCCCATGCCTTTCAGCATTTTGCCGGGAATGGCCCAGTTGGCCAGATTGCCCCTTTCATCCACTTGAAGGGCACCAAGCACGGTGAGGTCCACGTGGCCACCACGAATCATGCCGAACGAATCGGCGCTGGAGAAGTAGCAGGAACCGGGGAGCTCGGTGATGGTTTCCTTGCCAGCGTTAATCAGATCGGGGTCTTCTTCACCTTCGAGAGGGTAAGGTCCGACGCCGAGCATGCCGTTTTCGGATTGCAGCAGAACATCCATGCCATGAGGAATGTAGTTGGAGACGAGTGTAGGCAGGCCGATGCCGAGGTTGACGTAAAAGCCATCGCGAAGCTCGCGGGCAATGCGTCGAACAATGATTTCACGCTTGTCTTGTTCAGAAGGAGGCATGATCTTTGCCTGGTTCCCCTAGCCGGGCGTATACGATACGCCCCTACGATTTCCTACGAACGGTGCGGCGCTCGATGCGCTTTTCGTGCCGATCGGGCTGAAAGACTGCGTCCACGAAAATGCCGGGGGTGTGGACACTATCCGGGTCGAGTTGGCCAACTTCGACCAAGTGCTCGACCTCGGCGATGACATAATCCGCGGCTGTCGCCATAACGGGATTAAAGTTGCGCGCGGTCTTGCGATAGACGAGATTGCCCCAAGGGTCGCCCTTCCAGGCCTTGATGAAGGCAAAGTCGCCGCGCAGGGCATTTTCTAATACACACGTGCGGCCGCCGAATTCGCGGGTTTCTTTGCGTTCGGCGACCAAGGTGCCGTAACCCGTGGGCGTGTAAAAGGCGGGGATGCCGGCACCACCGGCGCGGAGGCGTTCGGCGAGAGTGCCCTGGGGATTGAGCTCAACTTCGAGCTGGCCTTCGAGGACGAGACGCTCGAAGAGCTTGTTCTCACCGACATAGGTCGAGATCATTTTTTTGACCTGGCCGGTCTGCAGGAGCAGGCCGATGCCGAAATCGTCCACGCCGGCGTTGTTGGAAACGATGGTGAGTTGCTTGGTGCCCTTGCGACGGACGGCGGCGATGA
>Ga0247727_10018778_pt1 | contig 10814 bp, 12 predicted proteins | sample WisWelCaveWW1625_FD_202498 | JGI IMG/M metagenome (GOLD analysis project Ga0247727, IMG submission 202498) | Biofilm microbial communities from Wishing Well Cave, Virginia, United States - WW16-25 | ecosystem: Environmental > Aquatic > Deep subsurface > Groundwater > Cave microbial mat | place...
CGTTTACACGAAACTCAAACGCTCCATTGCCACTTTCCGCGACATGGAACGCCGTCTCGACGCGCATCCCGAATGGGCTGATCTGAGGTTTGAGTGGAAATGATCATTCAACCCCTTCCAATACGGCGGGATCATCTTGAAACATGATGTCGGATAATGCCGGGGCTGAAATGAGATGCCGCGCCGTTGCCGAATCATATTTGGTGAACTGATTGATGATGTTTCCACTCCTGGTAAAGACACGAGGCCACTCCTTTTCCGGGAAAAGAACCGGAATTTCCTCCACCACGAGGATCTTTTCCATTCCCTTGCCTTCGGCTTCCGTCCTCTGCTGTCCGTGGACCTGTGTGAACATGACATGAATGAAGGTGTCGGAATCCAACATTTTCCGCCAGCCATCCGGGTAACTCTCGGAGGAGGGATTCACCGCTCCTGACGAAGCAAGCACTTTTGCCGCGCGCCGGACGATTTCAACCTTGTCCACGGCAATCTCCTTCCGATGTCGAACCACGCGGACCCCGATGCCCTGCCTGTTTCCAAAAGCGGCGACCAGGCGTTCGCCTTCGGCGATCTGTTCCGGGGTCATCTGGACGGCGATTCTTTTGTAGGCCTTGGCGCCGTCGCCGCCGGATTCCCGCCCTGACAACTTGAGCCATTTGTAGGCTTCAATCTTGTTCGCGGCCATGCCCAATCCCCAGGCATACATTTCGCCGAGATCGCCCTGGGCCCGGACATAACCCTGTTCCGCGGCCTTTTGATACCACTTCACCGCTTCAGCGTAATCCTTCGGGGCCCCTTCGCCATTCCGGCACGACCAGCCGAGAAAATACTGCGATTTCGCGTCGCCATCCTCGGCGGCCTTGCGAACCTCGCCAATATTCCGTTGATCCTCCAAGCTGAGCATATCCTGGCTGCGGCCTTTTGCCATTTCCCATACCGCTGCATGAGGAAGGTAAATGAGATATCCAGCAACCACTGCACCAATGACCAATAAACCCACTTCAGGAGGCAAATGATAATTCGGTGGCGCTGTCCGATTCTTCGATGATCCACCATTTGACGTGGTTTCGCAACCGGTGTTCAGAATCAAAACAAGACTGACAGTCAATGATACAGCCGATTTCAGCCGATAACTTTGCTGAAAGATTTTTTCTCCAAGCGGTTTCATTTTACCCGGATTCCGAAAAATTGTCCGTTCAATGATTGCCATGTTTTTGGTCAAAAGCGGCGGTCACAGACCACCGCAACAGCGTTAAAATGATCCGGCCCTGGCGTGGAGCCGATAAACCTGATGAAGCTGGCGGGTGAACAAACCCGGCCTGCCATTTCAATTCGCACGCCCTCACCTATTGCGTTCCTGAATGGCCCGGAGTTGAATCACGGTCTCCTTGTCACGAGGGCGACCCATGGCTTCCTTGGCTTTGATTAACGCATTGATGTCCAGCACCCTACACTTCCCGCCTCCCAGTATGATTTCGATGCTGCCCTTTGCCACTTCATCGTAATCCCCGATTCCGAGCACGGCGCCGAGGCAATCGAGCTGGCCCCAATCCGTGTCCAGGTAGAGGTTCTTCAAATCCGCGCATTTTTCGCGCGTCAACCGCATTGGCAGCCGCTTCGGCGTCATTCGATGGACGGGATGAAGGTCGGAAATCGCCTGTTGCAACCGAAGCAGATTGTCCGCCGTGAACCGGCAACAAACATCAATGTCCTGGGTCAACAAACTCACGCCGTGTGCGACTGCTGCGAACCCGCCGACAACGACAAACTCGACATGATGCTGAGTCAATCGGAGCAGCAGCGATTCAAGATTTGCCATGGCGGTGTTTCATCCCTTGCCGCAAGGCGAGCGCCGTCGCCAGAGCGCGGTTGTGCGTCCGGATCCGCTCCAAGGGACTCTTCTTCAGATTGCTTTCGAGGAGCGACATGTCCACCCCATAAGTCTCAGCCTCGCGCCAGGCTGATTCTTGGCCTGTCTTTTTGGAAGAAACCTTTTCTGTCACAACCCCATTATACTGCAGTACCAAAAGGTCTCCAAGTTAAAAGCCAGAGGTTTTGATTTCACCATTGTGAAAGATGCTACGATGCCGCCTGGATGTGAAACCGATAAACCTGATGAAGCTGGCGGGTGACCGGACCCGGCTTGCCATTGCCAATTTTCAGACGATCCACTCGAACGGCTGGAATGAGTTCGCGGTTGCTGGAGGTGATGAACAATTCACGCGCCTGGCGCAACATGCGCGGGCTGATGGGATGGCGTTCAACGGGAATTTTCAGTCTCCTTGCCAACTGGATCACGCACTCAGCCGTGATTCCGGGCAGAACGCCATCCTTCGGTGTGACCAATCGGGGGCCGGGCAGTACCGCGAAAACGCTGAAAGTTGTTCCTTCCAGAATCGCCCCCTCCTTATCCACATAAACCACCTCGTCAAATCCGCGTCGCGCGGCCCGCATCGTTTCCACGACCGCCGAAAAATAGACCGTGGATTTGATCTCAGGATGAATCCGAAAAAGCGGCGTGCTCATCAACTCGATGCCATTTTTATATTGCCGGGCCGGAAATGGATGCAGCCGATCCGCCAGAATGATCAAGGTGGACCGGCCCTGCGGCAAGAAGCCGCTGGATAATCCGCCGGTGAGAATGATGCGAATGAGTGATTCGTCAAAATCATTCTTTCGGAGAAGACTTCCGATGACGCGAGCCATGGAATTCCGGTTCAGGGCAGGTTTCAACCCCACCTGTGTTGCCGCGTCGAAAAGCCGTTTCAAATGTCCCTCCAGCAGAAAAGGTTTGCCGCCGTAAGTGCGCACCGATTCGAACAGCCCAAAGCCGCGGATCAAACCCAAGTCGTGGACGAAAATCCTGGCCTGATCGGCGGACACATATCGCCCGTTGCAAAAGTAGATGGGTTTGGCCACGGGTTAACCCGCATATTTCATCCGCTGCGGCGGATGAAATAATCAGCGGATGAAGAAGGTTGTGTTCGACCATCCGCCATTCTGGCGGACAACCCGGTGCCATGCGGATTTGTCGTTGAAGGAAACCCATCGTCGTTCTTCTTTGCGATAGTGCCAATCCTTGTCCACCTGATAATAATGCTGGTGGCCCTTGCGCTCCAGAATGTTGCAAATCTCGTTGTTATGATAACTTTGCTGGTCGTAATCCGTGAGAAGCGGCTGGGCCATCGTCGAATAGAGGCGGTTCAGCTCGCGCAGCAGGGTTCCCACCTTTGGAGATAATTTTTTGACGTTCAACCCCAACCGGGACGCTTCGCGCGCGGTGATCGGATAGGAATGAGATGGATATTTCGAGTTCAACTCGCGGCTGATCCGTTCCGCTCTTTTGCGGTCCTTCATGTGGTAACCCAACAACTCCTTGCAAATCCGAATCGAGAGCGAGCTGGAACGGTCCAGCGACCCGATCACGAGCGGATGCAGATATTTGTAAACTTCGGGATAGGGATTGCTTTTTCCGTGTTCCTCATGCCAGAGCCGGACGATGCGCATCACCTCATCCTGGCTCACCGAAACCAGGTTGTTGCTGTGGTCCACCGGGGAAAGATCGTGCTTGAGCGAAGTGTCCACCGCGGTCAGATACGAAGTCTCTCCCATGTGAACCTCGTCCGATCCCAGCGCAACCATCGTGGCGGCTGAAGCGCACTCGAATGGCGCAAAAAGCACAATCCGCTGGTAATGATTACGCAAAAGATTGATCAAACGAAGCGCGGCCTGGGGATTGCCGCCCTCGGATTTTAAAAATAACCCAAGAACCCGCGAAGGTTTGCGGGGCTGATTTTCCGGCTGCGAGATCAACTGGGCCATGGCCATCACGTCATCCTGGCAGATGGATCCGCCCGCCGACGTCCAATAGGCCACGCATGAATAGCCCACCTCCCTGTCCAGTCTGGCAAAGATTTCCTGCGTCTGTTCCGTCAGAACCGGCGAGGATTTTGGGCGCCGCCCCTTTCGCGCGAAAGTTGCTTTCATCCATTCACTTTTAAAGGAGGACGATTGCTTTCACAAGAAAACAAAACCCCCTCTGCTTCGAAGGGTGTTGACGCGCTGACTGACTGAAATTCAAATCTCCAATCTTATTCCCCAAACATGGTACTCTGGATTCACGTTTGCCAGAATTCGTCCGAAGTTCCCCCTGTTTTCTCATTCCATTTTAATAGGCTTTATAGTGGATAGCCAAAAATACAACTGGCCGTAGTGCATGACGCCCAAAGGAGCCCTACCTGGTGTATTTTTTGATTCATTTTCCTAATTCCCAATAAACTCTAATATCGTCATATCGTTAATTAACGATATGACGATTTGAGTAATCCATTTGCAACTCAATGGAAACGGGTCAGGGCAAAGGAGTGAAAGTTCGAGCGCATTGGACGGCCATGTCCAATAGTTGAGCGACGCGCCTCATTTTCAGTTCATAAAATGTAAAGCGTCCACGATTGCGATAGCGCACCACCTGGAGATTGCGAAGCACGGCCAGATGCTGGCTGATGGTGACCTGATGCCGTTTGGTCAGGCGCGCAAGTTCTCCCACAGCCTTTGGACCAGCTTGCAAGTGACGCAGGATATGGAATCGAACGGGTTCACCCACGCATTCAAGGAGCATCGCCCCTCGAAAATCAATTTCTCGCATTGTCATATCGTTAATTAACGATATAACGATGAATTAGACAAGGTTTGTTTTGGTCATAATATATCAGGGTGAATTTGGAACGCGTCCGGACAATGTGATGCGCTGATTTTGCCGACAAAACCACCGGCGATTTTTAAAAACAACCTGCCTCCTTCCCGTTTTGGCAAGATAAAGCTTTTGCAATCGGTGCGCCGAATCGGCTAAAACCAAGCGCATGAAACTTGCGATCCGTTCACGCTACGCCATTTCAAAAGGTCTGGGCGTGCCTCCAGAACGCCGTTCGGTTGTGCCGCTTCGTGGGAGGGTCATCCATTTTGAAGACGCCCGAAGCAGGCTGGCCTACGCCCCGTCACCCGAGGCAACCGACCATTTTGAAATCCGCAAGCGTTACGGCCTTTTCATCAACGGAAAGTTCGTCCACCCCGCGAAACGGAAATACTTTTCGACGATCAACCCGGCCAACGAACAAAAGCTCGACGTTGATCTCGCCGTCCACGCCGCCCGACGCGCCTACGAACGCGTCTGGAAAAAAATGACGGGAAAGGAGCGCGCAAAATACATCTACCGAATCGCACGACTGATTCAGGAACGAGCGCGCGAACTTGTCGTCATCGAAACGATGAATGGCGGCAAACCAATCCGTGAATCACGCGACGTGGATGTGCCGCTCGCCGCGGCCCACTTCTTTTATTACGCGGGCTGGGCTGACAAACTGGAATACGCCTTCCCCGGTCGCGTCGCGCGTCCGCTGGGCGTCATGGGCCAGGTCATTCCGTGGAATTTTCCGCTCCTCATGGCCGCATGGAAGCTGGCGCCTGCGCTGGCCTGCGGCAACACCTGCGTGCTTAAACCCGCCGAGACCACGCCTCTCACCGCGCTGCATCTGGCCCAGATCATCCAGGAAGCCGATCTGCCGCCCGGCGTGGTGAATATTCTTCCGGGTGCTGGCGAAACGGGGGCCGCGATCGTGAATCATCCCGGCATCAACAAGATCGCTTTCACGGGTTCCACGGAAGTGGGAAAAATCATTCAACGTTCTTTAGCTGGGAGCAACAAACGGTTGACGCTCGAATTGGGCGGCAAGGCGGCACATATCATCTGTGAAGACGCTCCTTTGGACCAGGCGATTGAGGGAATCATCGCCGGGATTTATTTCAACCAAGGGCATGTCTGTTGCGCGGGTTCCCGTCTTTTCGTGCAGGAAAGCATTTATCCCGTTGTCATTCGCAAGTTGCGCGATCGCATCCAGACATTGCGACTGGGCGATCCGCTCGACAAAAACACCGACATCGGGGCGATCAACTCGCGAGCGCAACTGCATCGGATCCGCGCGCTGGTGGACAGCGGCGTCAACGAAGGGGCGAAGCTTGTGCAAAAATCATGCGTCCTTCCGCGCAAAGGCTTCTGGTTTCCGCCAAGCTTTTTCACCGGAGTCACGTCCTCGCATCGGATCGCGCAGGAAGAAATTTTTGGACCCGTGCTCAGCGTGATGACCTTCCGAACGCCCGAGGAAGCCATCGAGCGGGCGAACAACACGCCCTATGGCTTGAGCGCAGGCGTTTGGACAGACAAGGGCGCCAAGATTTTCAAGATTGCGTCGCGCCTGCGCGCCGGGGTGATCTGGGCCAACACCTACAACAAGTTTGATCCCACAAGTCCGTTCGGCGGTTACAAGGAGAGCGGTTTCGGTCGCGAAGGCGGCTGGCACGGTTTGCTCGCTTACTCGGAGCTGGTGTAATCTTGGCGCAGGCATCCTTGCCTGCAATCGGTTGCCTACAACATTTTCAGCAATCTTCTCAACCGACTCGTGTCCGTTCTCGCATCCAACCCCAACTGCCCCATCACCCAGTAATCGCGCTTGGAACCTTTGATCCCCTTCGCTTTTGCCTGTTCCACAAGCCGCCTCGCACTTTCCGCTTGTTCGCGCCGCTGCATCTGATTCATCCAGAGTTTCGGCCCCTGCTTCTGAATCCCGCGCGCACGATGCAGCGCCGTGACCTTGCGCCATTCCGCCATCAATTCATCGCAATGCTCCAGGTCCTGCTCCTTGGAGGCGAATTTGTGCGCCGCATGAATGAGATGCTCGTAATTCCCGCGTTGAACCTCATGCTCGTGCTGCCCGACCACGGCCTGCGTCGTCTCGCCCGGCGATTCCGCCAGGATTTCCAGCAACAGGGAAGTTTCGCGATCCAATCTTTTACCCGCGCGAACCGTGTCAACGGCGTGATGCCCGACGGCATCCAGATTGGCGGGCCAGAGCGTCGCCGGCGCAAGCAGCCAGGAACGAAGTTTCCCCAGGAGCGGATCATCCGGATGTTCCTTCGCCTTCTTTGGAAGCCGATGAATTTTCCGCAACAAATCCGCTCCCCACTCCGCGCGATGATAAGCCAGCGTCTTCAGCCGTTTTAAATCCGACTCCAGGTTCATGCTCCATTGCCTTACCACGCTTACGCTCTGAAAGCACCGGCAACTTTTGGGGACAATTGTTGCCCTTACGTTTCCATCGGATGAGATGCAGAATGTCCGCATGAAAACAAATCCCAACAGGGCGATGCCACAAATGATCAACCCCGTCTCACGGTGCGCAACCGACGCCAAAAACACCAACCCGCTGATCAACGAACTTTCCGGTTACACGGAACTTGGCAGGCGTCGGAAAGCTCACGCGCTTGCCTGTCGAATATTGGAAAAAGACCCTCTTTCCATCGAGGAATTTTCGGAAGCCATGTCCACCCTGAGCATCCAATCGCTCATGAAAAAGCTGACAGGGTTGGTTGAGAGCGCTTACACTCGTTTGCCATCCAAAGAGAAACGGAAAGTCCGGTTCTGGATGCTCTGTTTCTACGCCTGCATCGAGAATTTTGAAAAGGCGTTGCCCTTCGCAACGCGGAATCCAGCCGACGCCGGGGATCTTATGTTCAGCCTCCAGACCTTTACCGTAATGAACAAAAAAACGGAGGCAGCCCGTCTGGCTCGGAAAGGTCTTCGGATGTTATCGAACACGGACGATCCTTTTGATCAAAACTCCATCCGGGCCGGATTGACGGATTATTTTTTCAAAAATGGTGATTACCATGCGGTGCTTCAACTCTGGTCGGAGGCTCCACTCGAACCGGTTTTTTGTCGCAATAAATTCACGTCCATCGTGGAATCGCATGCCGCCATGGCCTTGCGCTCAATCAGCATCGCATACGATCAACTGGCTGAACTTCAAAAAACCGAGGACGATGAATTCGTGATTTCTTGTCCGGGTCTGAACACAGGCCTGATCAAAGACTGCCGAAAACAATTGGAAGGCTTCGAAAAAAACCTCGAAAAAATCATCCCAAAGACCCGGCAAAAAGATTTTGGAATAGGTGCTTAGCAATCCGTATGAACCGCCATGTTGTCGCTAAAGTAGGACAGGCATCTTGCCTGTCATCCCCGCTTGATTCTCTTCTCAACGAAGCTTCGACCTGCTCATGGCCTCAAATGCGTCGCAAAGCCGGCGCGCTTGCCCGAAAGATTCTCGACCAAAAAACGTTGTCGCGCAAAGAATTTGTGGAGGCCCTCAAAATCCTGGTCTTCTTTGGTCTGCGCTCCAGAAGAAGCCATCCCCTGGTCGAGCGCGCCTATCGCCGCCTAAAAATCCATGCGCGACAGAGAGTTCGATATTGGATGCTGTCATTTTACGGGCTACGCGGAAATTCCTCCAAAGTCTTGCGCTACGCGACCGAACGGCCTTCCTGCGTGGACGATCTGGTGCAGAGCCTCCTTGCCTTTGCCGAATCAGGGCAACGGAACAAGGCGCACCGCCTTGCCCAAAGAGGGTTGCGCCTGCTCTCACGCGGCCATGACGCATTTGATCAAAGCTGGGGTTCGCACATGGTCGCCGACTATTTCACGAAAAACCGTCAGTGGGACATGGCCTTGGAGGCTTGTCAGAAAATGCCGAACCATCCCTTTGCCATCCTTTTCGATAAGTTTGAAACCATCGTCAAGCTTCATGCCGTCCAAACCCTCCTTGCGATTCAGAATGGACTCCGCGCGCTCCCGGCTATTGCGAAAATTGCCGTTCCCGATCTCGGCGTCAAAGGTCTGGTTGCCGACACAAAAAAACATCTCAAGAAGTTCGAGAAAGCGCTCGAAAAAATTCTTCCCAGGAAAGCGCGAAGAGATTTTGGATTGGGGGAGCATACGCGGCCCGCGTGTCCTGGCGGGCGGCTCGCCCGACAGATTTCCCCGGGAAAATCGGCGGGCCGCCGATTTTAGACACGCGAGCCGCGTGTGCTCCCCACCCCGCCCCTTCTCTAATGGACTCGGCATCACTCAACAATTTGAAAACCCGCCTGACCTTCTTCCCAAAATTCACGCCGTTTGAAGATCAGGTGGTGGGCGCATGAAACTGGTCAAAGCCGCTAAAAAACAAAAGCAACCTGAACAGAAACCCATGCAAAAATTGATTTCGATCTCTCTTTATTACGAGCCTTCCAAACATCCCCACGGAACGGTGACGGAACATCTGGGGAAGGAGCTCGATCAAGGTTGGAAAATTGAAGAAATTCATCAGGTCATTGGGGTGACGAAAAGGTATTTCACCCATATTCCAAGTTCCGGCGTCAGGACAACCCATCCCATCGAGGGGGCGGTAGCAGGATGGCTGTTTGTTTTGCTTGAGAAAAAACCCTGAATGGGAGATTGCTTCTCTCAGTTTATGCCGCGTATCGAATCATCATCCGTTTTCTTTGAAAAACAATGAAACCAACCAATGACGCCCGCCGCATGCTCCGCAAACAGGGCGCAAAATCCGTGGCCATGACCGACGCCATCCTCGGCTGTCCGCACGAAGAAGGCATTGATTATCCCGAAGGCGAAAAATGCCCCCACTGCCCCTTCTGGGCCGACAAAGACCGCTGGGCAAAAGTGATCCCGCCAGATAAGCCTCGGTAAAACAAACAAAACCAATCGGAAATTGGAATTTTACCATGCGCAGCACTCATCCACAGGCCAACAATCTTCTCTCTCGTCTTTTTTCTTATACGCCAAGAAAAGGACGTGAGCCAATCGAAGACTTCTGCACAGAAACACTCGCTTGGTGTCTGGACAACTCCGCCGATTTTCGTAAAAGTTTCTTCGCATTCATCGGTAAACTCGAATGTGGGGGCGAAATCGAGGTGGATACCCAAAAAACGTACGAGATCGAGGAAGAAGGTGAGGACGAATCCAAAGAGAACATTCCAGAATCCAGCGCGGGACGGTTTGACTTAAGAATTCTCCCGCGCACAGGAAAAGAATTTGTCATCGTGGTGGAATCGAAGGTGTGGTCGAAATTTTCCGATCAACTCGAACGATACCGAAAGGAACTCAAAACTTTTGACTACAATGAATATCATAAAAAAATCCTCGTTACACTCACGCCACACGCAATCGGACCGGCGGAATCTGATTTCCATGTCCAGTGGTCACGGATAACGACTGCACTTTCTCAAGTTGCTGGAGATTCGTTACCCCAACAAATTTGCCGTCAATTCGCAGACTTTTTGAAAGAGAAAGGACTTGGCCCCATGACATTACGCAAACTCGATGAAGAATTGTTTGAACACTCTGACAGAGTGCTCCCCTACCTCGCGGAATTTGGCACTATCCTGATGGCGCTTCGAAAAGATCCTGATGTTGCAAGCATCATGAAAAGAAACCGTCAACCGTTTCTGGAATTCGAGAAAACAAAGCAGCTTAGTTGGTGGTATATTTGGTGGAGCAACCACCCACACTGGTTCGGTGCTGGGATTATCTTCGACCATTTGGATAAAAAGGTTTTGATGTATTCAGACCTTAGTCTCACAGGCAACTTTCTTCCTGGAGTGGAACGTTTGCCCACAATTTTGCGCGGTAGATTTGACATGGCCAAGCAGCATTTTCGTCGTAAGGATTGGCCAATAGCCAACTTTAACGAGTTGAACCCGGATGGAAATACTTCCTTCTTCTTTATCCAGCAAATCGACTCTGACTACGACGGCAAACCAGATAAAATCTGCGACTGGCTTCGATCAACCATTTGTGCAGCGGACGCTTTTGCCAAAGACCTGCTGAATCAAAAAACATCCGATAAGCATGATTAAATTTAGCAATGATCTTTACAAAAGATTGGAGGAACTAAAGACTCTTGTTCCGGAAGAACGGAAATGCGTTT
>Ga0247727_10018779_pt1 | contig 10812 bp, 9 predicted proteins | sample WisWelCaveWW1625_FD_202498 | JGI IMG/M metagenome (GOLD analysis project Ga0247727, IMG submission 202498) | Biofilm microbial communities from Wishing Well Cave, Virginia, United States - WW16-25 | ecosystem: Environmental > Aquatic > Deep subsurface > Groundwater > Cave microbial mat | place...
GGAGATCCACATCGGTCGTGGCGCGCGGCTCGACCAGCGCTCCATAGGCCAATCCGCCCGCCAAGGCATACTCCGTGCCCCGATCGTTCATGCCCCGGATCACGTCGGCCAGCACCGTGATCAGGAAGGATTGCGCCGCCACGCTTGCTCCTTGGCTTGCCGCACTTCGCTCATGACTTTTTGACGCGTCTCGTGATCCAGGTACTCCTGTTTCAGCACTGCGAGCCGCAACTGCAGACACAGGTCGGTCAGCTCGGCGCATCGGAGGAGGTTTTCCGTGATCCGGCGTGACTCTACCGCGTCGGTTTTATCGCCCGTTTTCATCATCTCCTCCTCGCCGTCCGTTGCTCGAGGGACGGTTTCCTTCTTCTCACCTCCAACCAATAGTTTGGTTGCCGCGGCGAAGACTTCCTCGACGGTGATTTGCTTCATGCAACTCTCCTCGCCGCGCGTGCAGGTCGGATGAAAACACCGCCGGCAATCAAGACCCTTATAGAGCACCTCCGCGCGCCCTCCCCGGGGGCCCCACTCGGCGGGATCCGACGGTCCGAACAGCGCCACCACCGGGACGCCCAGGGCGGCCGCCATGTGCATGGGGCCGTTGTCGTTGCCGACGAACAACGAACAGCGCTTCAGCACGGCGGTATATTGAAGGAGTGTCAGCCGCCCGGCAAGAGGTACAACAGGCGCTTGCGCGCCGGCCCGAATCGCTTCGGCCAGCCCGCGCTCCTTGGCATCGCCGCCGACCAGAATCCTGCAGCCGTACCGTGCCGCTAGGCGGCCGGCCAGCTCGGCGAACCGCTCCACCGGCCAGGCCTTGAACCAATAGCGCGCGCCCGGCTGCAGCATCACCAGCGCCTTTGAGCCATCGGACAGTTTTTCGCCGGCGAGGTCGTCCAATAACCCGGCTGCCGCGGCTTCATCCTGCGGCGGGATCCGCAACACCAGGGGACAGGCCTTCGGCTCAATACCCAACGGCCGCACGGTTTCCAGGTTACGTTCAACACGATGTGTGGCCTCCGGCCCTGGCCGCACGACCGTCGTGTACAAGAGCCCCCGCCAGCGGTGCTCCTCGTTGAGGCCGATCCGAACCGGCGCGCCGCTGAATCGGGACAGGACGGCGGACCGGTCGCCATCCGTGAGATCGATCACGCAGTCGAAGCGTCGCCGCCTGATGCTCTGCAGAAACCGGAGTTGCTCCGCAAGCCCGCCTCGCTCGACAACCAGCACCTCGGTGAGATCCGGATTCCCCTTCAGCACGTCCTCCGTCCCGCGAAGCACCGTTATCGTCAGACACGCGTCCGGAAACCGCTCGCGCAACGAACGCAGGACCGGCGTCGCCAGCAGCACGTCGCCGATGTAGCGCAGCTTAATTACTAAGATGTTATTCATCAACAAAGAGGTAATTGAGTAAATGAGTAATAGAGTAAGTTCCGCACTGCCGGCCCCGAATTACACAATTACTTAATTACTGAATTAGTTCCCTCGAAGTGCGCATACTTCCCGATACACCTCCAGCGTCTGCCGCGCCGCGCGCTCCCAGGTGAACTGCTTCACCCGCTCCAAGCCCTTGGCCTTCAGCCGTTCACGCCGGCCCGCATCCTCCAGCACGAGAACCATCGCCTCGGCAAGTTCTTCGTCATTGTCGGGGTTCACCAGCACGGCCGCGTCCCCGGCCACTTCGGGCAGCGCCGTGCGATTCGACGTCACCACCGGCGCCCCGCAGGCCATGGCCTCCAGCACCGGCATGCCGAACCCTTCGTATAAGGAAGGGAACACGAACAGCGACGCATGCGCATACAAGAGCCGGATGGTCTCGATCGGCAGGCGGTCCGTGCAGATCGCGCGATCGGCAAGACCGAGCGCACGGATCGTTTCCGGCATGCTGCCGAACCGATGGTGCGGATCCCCGACCAGCACCAGACAATACTCTTTCAAGCGCGCTTCCCGCGCGGTATAGGCCTTCAACAGGAGGCGATGATTCTTGCGCGGATCGGCGCCGCCCACAAACAGGATGAAGCGGTCGGTCGGCAACCCGATCCGTGCGCGAAGCTTCGACCAGGCCTGTACATCGGAGGACGTTCGAAAATCATCGGCCACGCCGTTGTAAATCACCGCGATGCGCTCGCGCGGAATCCCATAGCACGACGCGATCTCGCCCGCGGAGAATTCCGACACCGTGATCACTGTTCTGGCCCGCCGGGCCTCGCGTCTTGTCCTCGCCGACGACGCCCTCTGCCCGAAGAGCTTGGGCGAATATTCCGGATGCCGTTCGAGCCACAGATCGTGAATCGTGACGATCCCGCCGCACCGGCCCGTTGTGCGCATCTTGAAATTGGTGCCGTGGTAAAGATCCAGGCCGTCAAGCCTCCCCCGCCAGCGCATCATCAGGCGGCCGGCTTCGATCCAGCGGATGCCCTGCCCGCCGTCCCATCCTTGTGGTACGCCGTTCCGGAGCGAGCCAGGGTTGACGTAGCCCACGAATTCCACGCCCTCGTTCAATCCGATCAGCGCCTTGAGCAGGTGATAGGTATGCCACCCGACGCCGCCGCGATCCCCCACGATGGAGCTGGCATCGATTCCGACTCTCATAGCTAACAGTTAGGAGTGAGGAGTGAAAAGTGAGGAGACATATCTCGGAATTCCCCTCTCACCTTACTCCTTACTCTTTACTCCTCACGTTCAAGAGTTCCCACGCCTTAGCATACTTGACGAACGTGTGCATGCCGGCAAAGAGCGCGACAATCACGCCGTGGATACCGTCGCGATACCCTCCTCGCAACAGGTAGGTTTTCAAGATCGTGCCGAGGTGGTGCCCGCCGACGTCCAGGCACGTCACGCACGACCGCGATTTCAGCTTCTCCTGCGCGCCCAGCGTGGTGTACCGCATCATCTTCCGCACGTGGTCGCGGACCGACGGGACGCTGTCATGGTCCATCGGGTTGCGCAGCCGCTCGATCCGCCCACGCAACTGGAGATGCTCATGAATCAACACGTCGTCGTACCGGCCGGCGGACTTTCGGATGAGCCGCAGTTGGAAGTCCGGGTAGATGCCTCCTCCCCGGATCCATCGTCCGTAGAAGTAGTTGCGGCGCGGAATTTCAAAGCCGGCCACGTCCGCCGGCACTCCGCCGTTCACGATCCGGCCGATCTCCTCCCGCAACGCCGGCGTGACCCGCTCATCCGCGTCCACGATCAGGATCCACTCCGCACGGGCCTGCTCCATGCCAAAATTCTTCTGCGGCCCGTAGCCAGGCCACGGCTTGACGTGGACCTGCGTGGCATGCTGTTTCGCAATCTCAACCGTGCGGTCCCGGCTTTCGGCATCCACGACGATGCGCTCGTCGGCCCACTGCACCGACTCCAGGCAGGCCGCGATGTTCCGTTCCTCGTCTTTGGTAATGATGACGACCGCAATCCTGGACTGGTTTATCTGGTTCATCTTGTTTGTCTGGTTTATCTGGTTCGTTTGGCTATATAGTTTTTCTGGTTTGTTTGGCTCATCTCGTTTGTTTGGTTTTTCTGGTTGGCCGTTCAACCAGATAAACTAGAGAGACCTCTTAACAAGACAAACCAACGAAACCTCTCAACCAGAAAAACATCTTACCCAATCAGCATTGTGGGATGCCCGTATTTCCGAAACACCGCCCGGCAGCCGGGGAACTGCCTCCTCAGGCGGATGACGCGGTGACCGCGAAACACATCCCGGCAGCTGTCCACCAGCATTTCCCTCATCCCGGCGAACCGGCAGGGGCGCCCCTCCGTTCTGCAATCCATCCCCCTCGGCCTCACTTCCACCTGAAAGGAACCGGTCCAGTACAGCATGGTCGTCTTGGCTTTGCGCCGGAAGCAATGCTGGGCGTCTCGAAAATCAACGCTGCCATAAAAATCACGCAAAAACTGCCCGTCACGGCACGAACAGAACCATTTGACCTGCGCGGGCGTTTTCGGCTCAAACACCAGGCGGTCCGTACCGACGACAAACACAAACCACCGGTGAAACCAGTGCTCGGGCGCCGTTTCATCCCGCAAGGCCAGCCCCTGTTCGAGAAAGGGCGAGGGCGTTTCGATATAGCCCGCCCGCCCCGCCCGCAGAATCTCGCGGCACGCCTCCCCAGGTTGCTTCACATGCTCGAGCACATGAGACGCGTACACGTAATCGAACGTCCCTGGCCCGAACGGCAGCGCGGTGGCTTCTCCGATGATCAGCCTGGCCGCATCCGGCACACACAGCGCATTGCCGCCCCGCTCGCGCCCCTCGTGGACATCCATCTCCAACAAATGGGTTGCGCCCTTGAAGGGATTATGCCCGGGCCCGATTTCCAAAATCCGCCGGGCGAAATAGGGGCGTTTCCAAAACGGCAGTTGCTTCACGCGTCTGTTCTCCGCCCCATCGGCTAGCCGCGGAAACCTTTCTTCGCGATCGCGCGATAAAAGGCTGGCTCCAGCCACCGGTTGCGCCTCGGCTTCAATTTGGGATATTGGCTGACGCGCTCCCGCATCACAGCTGGGTGCGCGCCGGTAAAATTCTTCATGATGTCGTAGTCCTCGAACTCGTAGGCGTCCTTGGCCAGGATGCGCGCCTGCTCCTCGCCTGGCTGATCGCCATGGTGACGCGCCACCTGGTAACGGAATTTGTCCAGCAAGACCTTCGGCTGCTTGACCCAGCCGTAATGGTACATCGTCGCGCCCGAGGGGTGGAGCCGGTCCTTGTGCGCGGTTTGCAGATAGCCCTGGTCCGCTTTGAGACAAAACCCGACCGCATCGCCGAAGGACTCCACCTGGCCGTCGTTGCGGATGATCCGCACGGCGCGATGATAGAACCACGGGTTGAGCGAGTCATAGTCCCCGTAGAAATGCAGGTAGCGGAAGGTGAGCCCGAGGACCTTCGGATCGGCCAGATGGTCCCGCATGGCCCGCCGGATCGTATCGGAGTCGGCTTCGTGCAGCACTTCGTCGGCCTGGAGATACAGTGCCCAGTCCCCGGTGCAACGGGCCAGCGCGATATTTGTCTGGTGCGAGAACAGCAGCCCGTCCTTTTTCATGCTGTCGTCCCAGAACGACTCGACGATTCGGATCTTCTCCGAGCCGATCGAACGGATCAGCTCCAGGGTCCCGTCATCCGATTGCCCGACATTGACCACGAACTCGTCCACGAGCGGCAGCCCCGAGCGGATGACCTCCACGATCGGGTAGTCGTACTTGACGGCATTCCGGCAGATGGAAAAGGCGCTCACTTTCATGGTGTTGCCTGAGACGTAAGTGTGTAATTGAGTAAGTGAGTAATTAAGGAAGTGAGCGAGACCGTCTTCCGTGTGATTTGCCGCCAATTACTCATTTACTTATTTACTCAATTACTGCGATAGAACCACGCGACATTATCGCTCCTACCTTGCGGGACCCGATTGAACCGGCTCGGCCACCTGCTCCCCTCTGACCTCGAAGGCAAACCGATCTTCCCAGTGCAGAACGGTATTTTTGCAGTCGTGGGGAAGCACGCGATGGAGCCGGTTCAAATCATCGACGCTCCCATAAATCCGCTTGATAAATTGCGCGTGCCGGCACTCACAAAATTGGTCGATCGTCTGCGGAGTTTTCGGCTCAAAGACGAGCGCGTCATCGCGATCCAGGGATACAAACCATTTATGAAATGACCACCCCCGGTCAGGCTTGGGATAGTTATACCCCTGTTCGAAAAATGGGCTCGGTGTCTCGATATAGCCCGCACGAGCCACGCGCATGAGTTCGTGGCAGGCTTCCACGGGCTGATCGGTGTGCTCCAGCACATGGCAGGCATACACATAATCGAACGTTTTATCTTTAAACGGCAACGCTTCGACGGTCGCGACGACAAGGGACCGCCCGAGCATTTTGACGGCGCCTCCCCGTTCGGAATCATCTTTGTGCAAGAGATCGACCAGGTGCGTCGCATCCTCATGCGGCCGGTGACCCGAACCGACATCGAGGACCCGCCGCTGCGAAGCCCCGCCAAACCATTTCCGCCAAAAGAACCTGGTCACGCTTCTCACATCACTCAGCCGCATGTCTCGTCCTTCTCCGCCTTTGAGCAAACTAGGAATCTGCTACTTGCCCGCACTCCTATCCTGACACAGCTCCCAGAATTTCGCATACTTGATGAACGTGTAATAGGCATAGAGCCCGGAGAGGATCAGCCCCGGCATGCCCTCCAGAAACCCGGCGTGCCCCAGGTACATCTTCGCAAACGTGAACACGGGATGCGTCACCAATTGATGCGTGCGGAAGCGCCGCCCCTGCCGGACCATGCGATCGGCCATCAGATCGGAATACCGGTCCATCTTGGCCAGACACTGGTCCAGGTCACGGAACGGATACTGCAGGACATGCTCGCGCAAATAGCCGACCTTCCCATCGACTTCGGCGCCCTCATGCACCACCTCGTCTCGGTACGTCATCCGGCTCTTCCGGAACAACTGGGGCTGGCGGTAATCGGGATACCAGCCGCAGCGGCGGATCCATCGCCCGAGAAAATAGTTGCGGCGCGGCACGAAATAGGCGTCGGCCTCAGGCCCCTGCGCCAGCACGCGCCGGATTTCGTCGCGGATCTCCGGCGTGGCCCGTTCGTCGGTGTCCAGGCTGAAGACCCAGTCGTGCGACGCGTGGGCGACGGCCTCGTTCCGCAGCCGGCCGAATCCATGAAAATCGTGCTGAAAGACCTTGTCGGTGAACTCGCGGCTGATCTTCTCCGTCGCGTCGGTGCTGTGGGAGTCCACGACGATCAACTCGTCGGCCCACGTGATGGACTCCAGGCAGGCCGGCATGTTGGGCTCGTCGTTGTACGCGATGACGACCGCGGAGATTTTCGGCGCGCCGCTCACAACGCGTTCCCCAGTTCTTTCCAAGACCACACCCGGCCCTGCTCCAGCAGGGTATTGGCGCTGACGTAGAGCGCGAGCATCCGCCGGTACCGGACGGCGATCTCCGGATCGGTCACCAGCCGGCGGACCGGCGGCCCCTCGAGCGACAGCTCGGCCTGCCCGAGCGTTTCCGTCCGGAACGAGTAGAACAGGATGCCGTCCCGGTCCGCCAGGCCTATGAGATCGTCGTAGGCGCTGCTGAAAAACGCCGGGCCGTCCTCAGGACACTCGGTGGACAGCGCGCAGCTCACGTCGCGCCCGAGAAACGGCGAGACGCGCGGCAGCATGCCGTTGATCGCCAGAATCGTCGGCATCAGATCCACCTGGCTGGCGATGGTAGTGACCGTGCGCGGCTTGTAGTTTGACGGGCTACGCAGCGACCCGTCCACCCAGATGAACAGCGGCGACAGGAAATGCCCGATAAGCTTTTCCTGGTCGGTCCGCCCGATCGGCTCATGGCGGCCGTGATCACCGAGGATGAACATCACGGTGTCTTTCAGCAGCCCCCGCCGCTGCAATTCGGAGAAGAACCGATCGAACTCCTGGTCGACGTACCGCAACGCCGCCACATAACCGTCGGGATCGGCCTGGAGCGCGCGGACTTCCGGCGACGTCAGCGGCACCGTGAAGGGATGGTGGGTGCTGAGAGTCAGCGTGGTCAGGAAAAACGGCCGCTTCGCCTCCTGGAGCGCTTCGAGCCTCGTCCGGAGAAAATCGAACAGCGCCCCGTCGGTCATGCCGAGCCCCAGCCGCTCGGCGCCGGACGGAAATTCGCTCTCGTCGAACAACTGCTGCAGGCCGTTGCGCGAGAGAAACAGATGCAGCCGGTTGAGATCACGGTGCTGGCCGATCACCATTTCGGTCCGGTAGCCGCGCTTCCGCAAGAGGCTCGGCAGGCAGAGGTAATCCTGCGCCCAGCGTGTCTTCATCGCGGCGGTCCCCTGCCGGGGATAATACGAGCAGAGCGAGGCGAACAGACCCCTGGCCGTCTGCGTCCCGCTGGCGAAAAATCGATCGAAGTAAACGCTCTCCTCCTTGAGGCGGTCGAGAAAGGGCGTGACCCGAATCCCCTGGACCGTCCGATTCAGGTAGCGGCGGTCCAACCCTTCGACAAAAATCAGCAAGATATTGGTCTGGCGGCCGAACCGGAGCGAAACCCCGGCCTCGATGCGCCGGACGAGGGGATATTTGGCATAGGGGAACGATGCGCCGTTGCCGATGCTCTCCTGAGCCAGACGGATGGCTTCGTCGAACGGCAGGCTGTCCAGCGCCGGCGGCGGCACGCGGCTCAGGCGCGAGCCGATGGTGGCGCGCAGCGCCTCGCCGGCATAGAGCAGGGGATTCTGCGCGAGCATGTAATAGGCCGTGCTGCTGATGGGAGCGATCCGGATCGCATAGGGTCCCTGCGGGTGGAGGCCCATCGCGCCCATGATCAATCCGACGGCCAGCATACCGTTCACCTGACGCGGAAAGGCAATCTCCCACGACGACAGAACCGGCCTGACAAATAAACGGAACGCCAACCACAGGACCGCGATCACGGCCCCTTGCACTAGCAGAAACGCCGACACCCGCGGTCCCCACTTGTCCCCTTCTTCCAGTTCAGCGCTGGTCTGTTGGCTCGCCTGGGACGCGGAGGAACTCTCGACACCCGCCTCCGCCTGTTCGCTCCGCTGGGCCAGCAAGTCATCGACATATTCAAAGAAGACAAAATCCAAATGCTGCTGGTTGTAGCCGTAGTACCCCATGTCTATGACGAGGACGGTCAGCAGCCCCAGTCCGACGACCGCCGACGCGCCGACAAGCCCGCGGCGATGATGTATCACCGCGAGCGAGGGAGCCGCCTGCCAGCGGGTCGCCAGCGTCAGCAGCCCCCCGATCAGGCCGCCGATGGCGACGGCGAGCAGGATGCCGAAGGTGGCGGTAATCAGGTCGGCCCGCAGGCCGATGAACAGAGCTCTGGCCAACAGGCCTGCTCCTGGCTCCTCGAGTGTCCAGGCTTCCGGAAGCAGGAAAAACCGTTCCGCCTGCTGGATGGCGATAAAGAGCAACCACCAGAACAGGAGGATCGCGCGATACGACCAGGGCTCCCTGCTGACCGACGGCGTCATGCGTGCGCCACCTTCTTGTAGACCTCTTCCAGGCGATCGAGCATGCGATCGAGCGAGTACTCCTGTTCGACCAGCGCCCGCCCCCGCCGGCCCATCTCCGCCCGCAGCCCGGCATCGGCCAGCAGCGTCAGGATGCGCTCCGCCAAAGCGTCAGCGTTCCGGGGCGGCACGACAAAGCCGGTCTTCCCGTCCTGCACCACGTCGGGAATCGACCCCACCGTCGTCGAGACGACCGGCAGCCCCATCGCGAGCGCCTGCATCAATACTTGTGGAATCGTATCGCCCTCGACGGAGGGAATCACGAAGAGGTCGAGCGAGTGGAAGACGCTTAATAAGTCTTCCCGGAATCCCAGCAGCCGCACCTGCTGCGCGAGCCCGAGCGACGCCACGCGCGCGCGGAGCCGCTCCTCTTCCGGTCCCTCACCGACGATGAGAAACGTCACGTCCTTCGCGCGCGGCAGCACGCGCGCAGCCGCCTCGATGAAATATTCGTGCCCCTTGTACGAGCGCAGGTAGGAAATCAGCCCGACCAGCCGGTGCCCCGGCGCCAGCCCCAGCTCGAGCCGGAGATCGCGGTCCGGTCGTCCGGGTTTGAACTGTCCGACATCAATGCCGATCGGAAAGGCTGCCACCCGGTCCGGTTCCAGCCCGTCGCGCTCGATCAAGCCGCGCCGGGTCAATTCACTGCCGGTCACGATCACGAAATCCATGAGCCTGCGGTAGAGCAGACGGGTGGTGACGCTCTTGTTCAGCGGCGTCGAGATGTGCCGGCTGCGCACGACTTTGACGCGCGGGATCACGAGCCGCGCGGCCAGCCCGCCGATCCAGCTGTCGCGCGAGCTGTTCACGTGCAAAAGCGCCGGCCGGTCCCGCACCATCAGCCGCCGGAACGATGCGATGGCCGTCGGATACCGCAGGCGGCTCATCGCCACTGGCTCCACCGGCAGCCCCTGCTCGACCGCCTTCCGGCAAATCGAGCTCCCCGGCTCCAGGATCAATCTCACATTGTGGCCGCGCTTGCGCAAACCCTCCGCATGCATGAGCACCGCTAGCTCCTGCCCGCCCATGGTTGTCGACGACTCGGCGGTCAGAATGTTCATGACCGCATCCGGGCCACCAGTTGGCCGTGCGCCGCTTCGACCACCTGCGCAGGCGTGATGCCGATCAGGCACTCCCGCTCGACCGGATTCCGGCATTGCCGGCTGAAGCAGGGACTGCACGGAAGCTGCTTGGCGAGCACGCGATGGCCGGCTCCGTAGGGGCCGGTCCGGACGGCGCTCGTCGGGCCGAACAACGCGACCACCGGCGTGCCCACCGCCGCCGCCACGTGCATGGGACCCGAATCATTGGTCACCAGCAGCGACGCCGACTGGAGCAACGCCGGCAGCAGACCCACGTCGGTGGCGCCCGTGACATCCACCGGCGCGGTCTTCGTCAGCGCCTGCACGGAACGCGCATCCGCGCGATCGTCGGGCCCGCCGATCAGCACGACCGGGCCCGCGCCCTCATCGTGCAGCCGGTCCGCCACCGCCGCGAACGACTCGAGGGGCCAGCGTTTGGTCGGCCAGCGCGCGGAGACGTTCATCGCGATCCACGCAGCTCCAGGCCGAAGACCGTGCCGGCGGAGCAGGTCCGCCACCTGTTCCCGGTCGGCGGACGGAATCGCAAATCGAAATTGCGGTTTCTCCCTCGTGCCGGCCCCGACTGCGTCGGCAACCAGCAGATAGCGATCCACCGCGTGCATCTCCGCCGTCGGCACCTGCACCTGTTGCGTATAGAACAGGGGACTTCCCTCTCGCCCGTTG
>Ga0247727_10018780_pt1 | contig 10812 bp, 9 predicted proteins | sample WisWelCaveWW1625_FD_202498 | JGI IMG/M metagenome (GOLD analysis project Ga0247727, IMG submission 202498) | Biofilm microbial communities from Wishing Well Cave, Virginia, United States - WW16-25 | ecosystem: Environmental > Aquatic > Deep subsurface > Groundwater > Cave microbial mat | place...
CGGAGCCAGAGCTTTGTACTTGGTGTTTATCTGTAAAATAGTATCCGCGTCTACCATATAGCTATTATAGCAGCAGCTTACGAATTGACCAGATTATTTTGGCGAGTTTTCTTATAATCGCGATGAATCCAGGCCCCTGACCTGACAGGCTCGGTAAACGCGCCGACTCTATTTCTTCCGCATTCTGTTTGTCAATCAGACTTGCTCATCGCGCTCGCAATGAGCATAAAAAGTGCGCGTTGTTGATCTCCGTTCCCCCGCCGCTCCGCAACGGAGAGAAGGCGAAGCGGAGATGACATCCCGAACTGAGCGGTTTAGAATGCCCGCAACTGCGATTTCGTTGATCACTTTCCGTGGAGGCGACAATGGCTCAAGAAGATCGGATCAAAAGCTTCGAGGATTTCTGGCCTTACTATGTGCGCGAGCATTCGACTTCGGGCTGCCGGCGGTTGCATTTCATCGGCAGCACGCTGGGTCTCGGCTGTTTGATCTCTGCGTTCGCCACAGCCAATTTGTGGTTCATTCCGTTGGGGCTCGTTCTGGGTTACGGCTTTGCGTGGGCCGGCCATTTCCTGATCGAGCACAACCAGCCTGCGACATTCCAATACCCGCTCTGGTCGTTCCGGGCTGATTGGAAGATGTGGGGACTGATGTTGATCGGACGTATGCAAACGGAAGTCGAACGAGCCATGCGCGCAGCCTGATCTCCAACCCGATGGTGCTCATTTGGTGCGACGAATTACACCGAAACGTGTCATTCAGCGGCTTGGCAATGACCTGTCCCGGATAATCATCCTGCGGATTCAATTTCGTAACTGACTGTCTGTCTGCTACTTCCCAATCTTTTCCGCTGCTCGACGTTGTGCGGCACGGAAGTTGTTGTTCACCCGTGCGTCCTGATTCGATTATGAGTTTTGACAGTTGAGAACCGAAACCGAAGACTTCAAAACGGCGGCTTGCGGCTGCTGCTTCAAGAAACAATTTGGAGGAAAAGATGACCAAGACAATTCAAAAGAGCGCGATTCTGATGTTGCTGTTCGGACTGTTTCTCGTGACCGCTGCGCCGAACGCGATGGCGCAGGGCAAATGCCGCAATCGCGGTGGACGCGGTGGATACGCTCCGGTCAACAACTATTACGACGATGGCAATTACCGGCGCAACCGCGACTATGAGCGTGATCGTTATTCCCGCGACTACGATTACGATCGTTATGATCGTGAAGACACAACGGGCAAAGCCGTCAAGCGCACGGCCATCGGCGCGGGCATCGGCACACTCGGCGGCGCTTTGATCGGCGGCAAGAAGGGTGCACTGATTGGCGCGGGGGTCGGCGCGGCGGGCGGTTACATTTACCACAAGAATAAAGTTGACAAAGATCGAGATCGCCGTTACCGCTACTGAGCGGTACGCGAAATTAGTCACACCTGGCAAAATCAAGCTTGATTACCAAAGGCGATGGGCATCCATCGCCTTTTTACTTGCCTGAAATACTTCATCGAAAATTCAGTTATACGCTTGAGCGGCTATGTGCTATGCTCGCTTTCCGATTCGCAGTTGACAATCATTCCCGGCAAGTTATCTCGGCCTAGTCGTTGAAACATGGAGGAAAAATATGCGCCGTCAATGGCTTATCGTTATTTCGTTGCTCTTCGCGTTTAGTCTCATTCCTTTGAACATCGCTTCGTCCCAGACTCAGGCCGGAACAATCAGCGGAACAGTCAAAGACCCGAACGGCGCGGTTGTCGCCGGCGCTCAAATCACCGTCCGCAACGAAGCGACCGGCGAGACGCGCGGTGCGACGACTGACGGTCAGGGGCGATTCAAAATCGAAGGACTCGCGCCCGGCCGTTACGCGGTCAGCATCGCGCGCAACGGGTTCAAAACCGCCGGCCGCAGCCTGGCCATCGAAGGCGGACGAGCCGAGACAATCGAGATCAAGCTGGAGATTGCGGAGACTCGCGCCGAGGTCAGCGTCGGAGCGAAAGGCAGCATCACGCCCAATTCCGATCCGAATTACCGGGCGCTGCGCGACGGCGATCTGGTCGAATCTTACGAAGTCAGCGGTCTTACGCTCAAACGCGATGTCGGCGCGCTGATGCTCAAAGGCGGCCAGGTCAGCTTCCTGCCGCCGGCGCTTGGCAAGGTGGCAATGGGCGTTTTCACCGGCGAAGGCGAATTCACGCTCACACCGCTCCTGGACGTCGAAAAAAACTACCTCAAGATGATCACCGAGAAAGAGAACGTCATCGAGCCGTTCGACCGCGCGGTGCTCTTTTTCACCGATCAAGCCTATCAGGAAATCAAAGCGTCTGGAAAAGCCGGAGCCGTTGATCAGCGCGCAAAGGAAGTCTTGAAAGATTTCCGTGATCGAATGCGCCGCAATACGGAACAGCCGCGCAGTATGATTGAGTACCTCTTCTCGGGCGAAAATGTGGAGAACGTCGAGGCCGCACTGCTCGCCCATCTTTACAATCCGAAGCGCGCGCCGATGTTCAACGCCCACATCTACGGCCGCAAACACAACAACCTGCGCTTTTACGTTCGCCCACGCGGCGCGCTGCCGCAGATGGATTCACCCGAAGAAGTTGCGTTGGTCAACCTCGATCCTCAAGGCAAGGAAGAAGGCGTCTGGTATCTGTCCCACTACGAAAGCGAATGGAAAGGCGGCACGGCCAGATCGAGCGAAGACAAACGCATCATTGACGCGCAGCATTACCGCATCGAAACCGTCATCAGCGGCGAGAAGCTGACGGCCTCCGCTGAATTGACTTTCACCGCTCTGGCCGACGGCGAGCGCATCCTGACTTTCGGCCTGCTGCCGACTTTGCGCGTCACCAAAGTCTCCTTCGGCGAAAAAGAGCCGAAGGAGATTGACTACATTCAGGAGAAGAAGAACGACGACAGTTCGTTCCACGCCATCCTGCCCGAGCCGGCGGTCAAAGACCGGAAGTACAAAATCCAGATCGAGTATCAGGGCAACAAGGTGATCGAAGACGAAGGCGGCGGCAATTTCGCCGTCGGCGCGCGCACCAGTTGGTATCCGAGCGTCAACGCTTTCAACGACCGGGCGACGTTCGATCTGACCTTCAAAGTGCCAAACAAATACACGCTGGTCGGCGTGGGCAAGCTGGTCAAGGAAGGCAAGGAGGGCGATTTCGCCGTTTCGCAGTGGGTCTCCGACATTCCGCTGGCCGTCGCCGGATTCAATTACGGGCGTTACAAGAAGCAGCAGATCATAGACGACACGACGAAATATCAGATCGAAGGTTATGCGACCTCCGAATTGCCCGACTGGCTGAAGGGCGCGGAATCAATCGGCGGTATGACCCCGACGCGATTGACCGAGAAGGCGTTGGTCGAAGCGCAAAACTCGATCCGCATCTTCAACCAATGGTTCGGCGAAGCGCCTTACGGTCGAATCGCGATCACGCAGCAACCGCAACCATCTTTCGGTCAGTCGTGGCCGACGTTAGTCTACCTGCCGATCATCGCGTTCTTCGATTCGACCCAGCGCTGGCGATTGTTCGGGATGCAGAAAAGCCTCACCGATTTCATCCAGGAAGTGACTCCGCACGAGGTCGCGCACCAGTGGTGGGGACACATCGTCGGCTGGTCTTCCTATCACGATCAGTGGCTGTCGGAAGGCTTCGCGGACTTTTCGGCCAGCCTCTATCTGCAATACACCGAAGGCGGGAAGCTCGACAAATACCTCAATTTCTGGGACACGCAGCGCAAAACCATTCTGGAGAAGAACCAATTCGGGCTTCGCAATAACGACGCAGGCCCGATCTGGATGGGGCTGCGCTTGAACACCTACAAGACGCCCGGCGCCTACGGCCAGATGGTCTACCCCAAAGGCTCCTACGTCCTGCACATGCTGCGGTGGATGATGCATGACCGCGAGACCGGCGATCAGAAGTTCATCGCGATGATGAAGGATTTCGTCAAAACCCACACGCACGAAAATGCCTCGACCGAAACGTTCAAATACATCGTCGAAAAACATATGACGCCGGTGATGGACCTGGACGGAAACAAGCGGATGGACTGGTTCTTCGTGCAGTGGGTCTACGGAACCGAGATCCCACGCTACAAGTTCGATTACTCTCTGACGCCGGACAGCGACGGCAAGGTGACTCTGCGCGGGACTATCACGCAGAGCGATGTCTCGCCGAATTTCAAGATGGTGGTTCCCATCTACCTGGATTTCGACGGAAAGATCATGCGTCTCGGCTCGGCCTCGGTGATGGGCAATATGACGACCAAGGAGTTTCAGGTCAAACTGCCGCAAAAACCCAGGCGCGTCCTGATCAATTACCATCACGACGTGCTGGCGCACGAGAGCGTCAGCGCCGGCAAATAATCGCAACCATCAAACCACTTTGCTCAGACAGGATTGACAAGATCGGCGGGATTCTTTATCTGTCCGTAAATCTGGTTGATCCTGTCTGGTTTTTTATGGGGAGAAAGATGAAACACTACAAGCTGAGCGAAATTCCCGAAGAGCAAGTCACCGACCTCTTCTCGCGCAAGTTTTTCACCGGCGAAAAGATCACCTTTGCCTTCATCACGATGAAGAAGGGCTGCGTCGTGCCGCTGCACCATCACGAGAGCGAGCAATTCAGTTACGCCGTCACCGGGGCGCTGCGCTTCCGGGTCGGCGGCGAGGAGCTGACGCTCAACGCGGGCGAGATGCTTCAAATCCCATCGAACGTTCCGCACGACGCCGTCGCGACGGAAGATTTCACCGGCATTGACATCTTCAGCCCGATCCGCACCGATTGGCTCGACGGCAGCGACGATTATCTGCGCAGAAAGTGAGGAGAGACGATGGCCTGGATTCGCACGGTTCCTTACGCGCAGGCCGATGAAAAGCTGCGCGAAGTGATCAAAAAGCTGCGCGCGATGTATCCGCCGGAATACGACGATCCGGTCTTTCCCCGCGCCAACGATGACGGCGGCGTATCCGGCGCGCACAGCTTGATCCCCGGCGCGCTCTATCACGCGATGGCGACTTTTGCTTCGTTGATGTCGCCGCAACTGCCGCTCGAACGCGAACAGCACGAGATGATCGCGACAGTCGTTTCGGCGATCAACCGTTGCTACTACTGAGTGGAATCGCACGCAGAGTTTCTGCGTCGGGTCAGTCTGAATGAAGAGCTTGTGCGCGCGTTGCGCGAGGATTACCGAGCCGCGCCGATTTCAGCGGCAGACCGCGCGATGCTCGATTACGTCGTGCAACTCACCAGAGACGCGACGCGCATCTCGCCGCAGGATCACGAGCGTCTGCGCGCAGCCGGGTTCGATGACACAGCGATTCTGCAAATCACCCTGATCGCGTCGTGGTTCAATTACATCAATCGAGTCGCCGACGCTTTGGGAGTTGGAAGAGATTGAAAACGATCATGAAAGTAATACTCGGGCTGAAAAGGGGCTGACGGTTTTATCGAGCCGCCTCCCAGACGATCTCGCCGTTGATCACCGTCATCGCACAGCGTGTCTTCAAAATCTCCATCTCCGGAATCCTCATAATGTCGGCTGAAAGCACCGTCAAATCGGCCAGCTTACCGGCTTCAATCGAGCCGCGCGATTTCTCTTCAAACGCCGCGAATGCCGCCCAGATCGTGAACATCTTCAACGCCTGCTCGCGCGTCGCAGCCTGTTCTGGATGCCAGCCTTCGCCCGCGAAGCCCTTCTGATCTTTGCGCGCGACGGCGGCGTAAAATTCGATCATCGGCTCGCCGCGTTCGACCGGGGCGTCCGATCCGCCGGCGATGACGTTGCCCTGCTTGATGAGCGATTGCCACGCATACGCGCCAGCCAATCGTTTTACTCCGAGCCGGCTGACGGCGAAATGCAGATCGCCGATGGCGTGCGAAGGCTGCATTGACGGGATGATCCTGAGTTTGGCGAAGCGCGGGATGTCATCGGGGTGGACGATCTGCGCGTGTTCGATGCGCCAGCGCGGGTCGCTGCGATCCATCCGTTCGATCATCGGCGTTTCGTTGAACGCGCGCTCGTACCAATCGAGGATCGTGCGGTTGGCGCGGTCGCCGATGGCGTGGACTTCGACCTGGATGCCTTTGCGCAAAGCTTCTTTGAGCATCGGCAGGACCTGATCTTCTTTCTGGGTCAGGAAGCCTGCGGTGTCGTGATCGCTGTATGGCTCAAGCAGCGCCGCGCCTTTCGATCCGAGCGCGCCGTCAATGCTCACCTTGATCGTGCGAACCGTGAGTCTCCCGTCGTAAAGTCCGACCTGCGGGCCTTCGCGCAGCAATCTTTGCGCGTCAGCTCCGGGGCCGCGAATCGCTTCGTAAAGACGGATGTTCAACTTCTTCTCGCCGAGGAGCTTTTTCATCAACTCTATCTGGTCGAATGAGACTCCGGCGTCGTGAATCTGCGTCCAGCCGAGCGAGATGCTGCGTTTGTCAGCCAGGATCAAGGCCTGTTCGAGGTCGGCTCTGGTGGATGGCGGGATGTGGCGCGTGATCAGACTCTGCGCGCGATCCAGCAGCATGCCGTTCGGCTCGCCGCTCTGTTTGTCTTTCATGATCTCGCCGCCGAAAGGATTCTCTGTGCTTTTGTCAACGCCCGCGATTTTGAACGCCGCGCTGTTGGCGACCGCGCCGTGGCCGTCGGCGCGCGTCAGGTAGACCGGATTGTTCGGAGCTACACGATCCAAATCCCGCCGGGCCGGGAAGACCGGCGGCTTCCAGAACGTCTCGATCCAGCCGCGGCCTGTGACCCATTCGCCCGGCTTGGCTTTGTCTACTCGCGCTTTGACTTTGGCGAGGAAATCTTCGAGGCTCGTGGTCCCTTCCAGGTTCAGGTTCATCTCGCGGAAACCGACTCCGGAGAAGTGGTAATGCGCATCGGCAAAACCCGGCAGAACGGTCTTGCCTTTCAGATCAACGATGCGCGCGCCTTTGCCTTCGTATTTCTTTGCCTCGGCGTTTGAGCCGGCAAACACGATGCGCCCGTATTTGACGGCGATGGCCTCGGCTTTCGGACTGCTGTCGTTGACCGTGTAGATGTTGCCGTTTTTGAAGACTGTGTCTGCCGGCTCGACTTGAGCGGAGCCGGCAAACAGAGACGCGAAAGACAAACCAGCGATCAGGAAAAACAGCGAGGCTCTTTTCATGCGTTTTCTCCTCTTGGAAAATGGGTTGCGCGATTTCTTGCTACCTTGTGATTACGGTATTGATGCGGCGATTGTATCGCTTCTCAGCGGCAGACCAAAGCCGGAAATTATCCTCAGTGAGAGGTGTTCGTTGGGCTGGCTGTCCGGCTAAAGTTATTGAAAAACCTGATGCGCCCGGCACGACTCGAACGTGCGACCTTTTGGTTCGTAGCCAAACGCTCTATCCAACTGAGCTACGGGCGCATTGAAGGAACGGAATTCTGCCATCTGATCGCCAGGCTGTCAATCGGGCGCCTTCGCTTGCAATTAGGCGTCGAGGCATTCATTCTCCCCGCTCAAACTCCAAGTGATGATCGGAGCGAAACTCTTTCCACTGACCTGAATATGGACAACATCATGCAACGCAAAAAGACTCCGCAGGATTTACGCAGCCAGCGCTGGCTCGGTTTGAACGATATGCGCTCGTTCGCTCATCGTTCGCGCGCCAAGCAGATGGGCTACGCGCAGGAAGATTACGCCGGCAAACCCGTCATCGCCGTCATCAACACGTGGAGCGATCTGACGACCTGCCACAGCCACTTCCGCGAGCGCGCCGAAGAGGTCAAGCGCGGCGTGTGGCAAGCGGGCGGCTTTCCGGTCGAAATCCCCGCGATGCCGGTCAACGAAACTTATATGAAGCCCAGCCCGATGATGTATCGCAACTTCCTGGCGATGGAGGTCGAGGAACTGTTGCGATGCCAGCCGATTGACGGCGTGGTGTTGATGGGCGGTTGCGACAAGACCACGCCGGGGTTGTTGATGGGCGCGATCTCGATGAACCTGCCAGCGATCTATCTGCCTGCCGGGCCGATGCTGCGCGGCAATTGGAACGGGCAGCCGCTGGGCAGCGGCTCGGACGTGTGGAAATACTGGGCCGAGAAATGTGCGGGCAACATCACCGACGCCGAATGGAACGAGATGGAGGACGGCATTGCGCGCTCGCCCGGACATTGCATGACGATGGGCACCGCTTCGACTATGACTTCGATTGCCGAAGCATTGGGAATGACATTGCCCGGAGCCTCCTCGATCCCGGCGGTTGACGCGAATCATCAGCGAATGGCCACAGCCTGTGGCCGCCGCATTGTCGAAATGGTCTGGGATGATTTGAAGCCGCGCGACATTTTGACGATGCGGTCGTTCGAGAACGCGATCACAGTAGATATGGCCATCGGCGGTTCGACCAACGCCATCATTCATCTGGTGGCGATGGCCGGGCGGGCGGGAATCAAGCTGGAGTTGAAGAAGTTCGACGAGATCGCGCATCGCACGCCGATGATCGCCAACATTCGACCGTCGGGGCAGCAGTATTTGATGGAGGATTTTTATTACGCCGGAGGGTTGCGGGCGTTGATAGAGCAGATCCGCAGTCTGCTTCATCTCGATTGCGCGACGGTGAATGGCCGGACGATTGGCGAAAACATCGCCGGCGCGAAGGTTCACAACGCCGACGTAATTCGTTCGCTCGACAATCCCGTTGCGCCACAAGGCGGCACGGCGATTCTTTACGGCAACCTTGCGCCCGACGGCGCAGTGATCAAACCGACGGCGGCGGAGAAACGATTGCATCAACACACGGGGCGTGCGGTCGTCTTCAAAGACTACAACGAGATGGCGGCGCGGATGGATGACGAAACCCTGGAGGTGGATGAGAACAGCGTGCTGGTGTTACAGAACGCAGGCCCGCTGGGCGGTCCCGGAATGCCGGAATGGGGAATGCTGCCGATCCCGACGAAGCTTTTGAAAAAAGGCGTGCGCGACATGGTTCGGATTTCCGACGCGCGGATGAGCGGGACCGCTTACGGCGCCTGCGTGCTGCACGTCGCGCCGGAGAGTTTCATCGGCGGCCCGCTGGCTTTTGCCCGCGACGGTGATTTGATCGAGCTTGACGTGCCGAATCGAAAGCTGAACCTGCTTCTGAGCGAAGAAGAGTTGGCGAAACGCAGGGCTGAATGGGTGAAACCGCAACGCCGCTATGAACGCGGATTCGGCGCGTTGTTTTCCGAGCACGTCATGCAGGCCGACCGAGGGTGCGATTTCGATTTCCTGAGCGCGGGCGCCGAAACGCCTGAGCCTGAGATCCACTGAACGCGGCTCTCCGCGCACAATCCCGCCTTCCTTTTTGCATCTGCTTTCCAAAAGCTCAGACTAGCTGTTAAAGTGACGGCGCAGTGCTGAGCTTTTTCACTTCACACAATCAAAAGGATCACAAGCTATGCGAACACTCAAGCGGCTGCGCCGTGTCGTCATCACCGGCATCGGTTGTGTCAGTCCAATCGGCATCGGCAAAGACCAATTCTGGCAATCGGTCAGAGAAGGGCGCAGCGGCATTGGCCCGATCACGCGCTTCGACGCCTCCGATCTGCCCGTGCGGATCGCGGGCGAAGTCAGGGGTTTCGATCCCGACCAGTTCATCCCGCCGAAAGACCGCCAGCACGTTTCGCACGCCGTGGCGTTCGCCATCGCCGCCGCCGGCCTCGCCTTCAACGACGCCGGATTGAATGTGAAGGAGATGAGCCTGGACGAACGGCGCGACATCGGCATCATCCTGGGCAGCGGCGGCGCGAGCCTTAGCTTCATCGAAAAGCAGTATCGTTACTACTTCGCCAACGAAGCCAAAAGAGCCAGCATCTACACGATCCCGACCGCCACGCCCGGGTCGCTCCCCTCGGAGCTTTCGATGCCGTTCGGCTTGAAAGGCTTCAGCCATCTGGTTTCGACCGGCTGCACGTCTTCGACCGACGCCATCAATTACGCGACGCAGCAGATCGCGCTCGGACGGATCAATCAGGTTCTGACCGGCGGAGTTGACGCTCCGCTCGCGCACAGCATCATGCTCGGCTTTTGCGTGATGAAGGTGATGACCCCGTCGTGGAACCACGATCCGCCGCGGGCTTCGCGCCCGTTCAGCCGCGACCGCGACGGATTCGTGCTGGCCGAAGGCGCTTATCTTTTCGTGCTCGAAGAGATGGATCACGCGCTGGAACGCAGCGCGCGGGTTTACGCCGAAGTCGCCGGTTACGGTTCGACCTGCGATGCGCATCACCGCGTGCGATTGGACGAGACCGGCGAAGAGCCTGCGCGCGCGATGATGCTGGCGATGAAAGAAGCCGACGTTGCGCCCGAAGAGATTGATTACGTCAACCTGCACGGCACTTCGACCGAATTGAACGACCGGATCGAAACGCGCGCGATCAAAAAAACTTTCGGCGAGGCGGCCTATCGCATCCCGATGAGCGCGACGAAGTCAATGGTCGGCCATCCGCAGGGAGCTTCGGGCGCAGCCGGACTCGCCGCAACGCTCGGCGGAATGACCGAAGGCTTCCTGCCGCCGACGATCAATCTGGATCAGCCCGATCCCGAATGCGATCTCGATTACGTGGCGAACGAAGCGCGGCCGGCTGCGATCAGACACGCGCTGTGCAACTGCATCGGGTTCGGATCGAAGAATTCCGCGCTGGTGGTGAAGAAGTTTGAGGTTTGAGATTTGGGATTTGGGATTTGAGATTTGAGATGTTTGCCAGCTTTGCTCAGCGCAGCAATGAAGCCGAACTGATGGACGGTTCGGATTACACGCCGGACGAGTTGATCGAAAATCTGAGCGATCTGCGCCGCGTCAACCGTTATCTGG
>Ga0247727_10018781_pt1 | contig 10811 bp, 4 predicted proteins | sample WisWelCaveWW1625_FD_202498 | JGI IMG/M metagenome (GOLD analysis project Ga0247727, IMG submission 202498) | Biofilm microbial communities from Wishing Well Cave, Virginia, United States - WW16-25 | ecosystem: Environmental > Aquatic > Deep subsurface > Groundwater > Cave microbial mat | place...
TGACGTAATTCACCAGCGCGATCACCAACGTGATGAGCGCGATGATCACGAAGAAATACACCGTGCGCCGGCTGCCCTGCACCGCTTTCGGCGCGGACACGGCATCATTGAGATGAATGTCATGCAACGGTTGCGCGCGCAAGTTCGCCTTCGTGTTCGTGCGCGTGAAATGTTCCCCGCGATTGCTCATGAGCACTTCGGTAAATTTCTGCTCGACCGCAGTTAGGCTTGCATCTTCACGAAGCTGCACATACGTGATGAAATTAGTCCACGTCCAACCGTGCTGGGGATCTTTGTAATCGCTCTTTTCCAGAAGATCCGGCATCGAAAGCAGGAAATCGAATTGCACGTGCGAGTTGGCGGGAACGTCGCGAAAAACGCCGTTGACGCTGAAAGCGCCGTCGATCCAGCCATTCACATTGAGCGCTTTGCCGATAGGACTCTCGTCGCCGAAATATTTCCGCGCCATGGTTTCGGAAATGAGAATCGTGTTCGGCTCGGAGAGCGCTTTGACTTGATCACCCAAAACCAGCGGGTAAGAAAACATTTGCAGGAATGCAGCATCGGCGTAATACACTTTCTCTTCTTTGAAAACTTTGTCCGGCTCTGAGGCATTCGCAATCACGGGATCGGAATAATCCGGATGAACGCGCGCGAACCGCACGACCTCAGGCACGCTCTGCGCCAAAGCCGGCCCCATCGCATAGCCACTCTCCGCTCCGGTCTCCGGTTCGCCGCCTCCTTTATTGGTGGTTTGCGTCACGCGATAAAGCTGCGCGGAGTTGGCGTTGAAATCATCGAAGCTGTATTCAAAAGCAACGTACTGAAAAATGATCAAGCAGCACGCCAAGCCGAACGTGAGTCCGGCGATGTTGATGAGCGAATAGCCCTTGCGTCGAACGAGGTTGCGCCGGGCGGTAGTGAGATAGTTTTTGAGCATGGAAGCCTCTTTGCATAGCGCCAAGCGCATGGCGCAGAGCGCGTGGTGTCTGGCGTTTTCTTTTGTGACTCATTCCTGATTATTTATGGCAATCTCGTGAGCCAGCTTTTGATTTGATTCCACGGGCGGTTGATAGAGCCACGCTTGACGAGTGGGTATCAGAGAACTGTTGTAGCCACCGGCAATGAAGACTCGATCATCCGGCAGCGACGTCGCGGTTGCGTAAAACCACTCGTCCTCCACGCTGCCGCCGCTCACGGCGAAGCGATTTGCGCTTCCATAAATCTCGACCCGGCGGCCGCCGCCACTCACAATGATGTTTCCATTTCCAGCAAGCGCGACCGCGTTCGGGAATTTGAAACGCGCACGGCGCATGCTGCCAACGATCTGTGACCGGTTATTGGCAGGATCATAGATTTCCACACTGATGCGACGGCCACTCCAATCGCGCTCATCCGAACCTCCGAGGAGCAAAATTTTTCCGTCTTCCAACAGAACGGCTGCATGTTTATAGCGGCTGACCTGCATCTGTCCGGCTTCAGTAAAAGAGTTGGTGGCCGGGTCGTAGGTTTCTACACTTCGGAGCACGGATTCGAGCGACTCTGCGCCGCCAGCGATCAGTACACGGCCATCATTCAACAAAGTCGAAGAATGCGCAGCGCGGCGAGCATGCATTGGCGCGGCGGGGCTGAAGGTTCCAGACTTCGGATCATATAGGTCGGCAGTCTTGCTCGGTTGTGTCACGGTTCCGCCCGTAATCAGCACGCGCCCATCTACCAGTAAAGTTGCCGAGTGCCGTTCGCGTGGCGCCAACATTGATCCGACCGGAATGAAATCGCCGATCGTTGTGCGATAAAGCTCAGCGGTGGTCAGCGTTCCCAGCTCATTGCCTCCACCGGTTACGAGCACATTGCCGTCCGCCAGTCGGGTTGCGGTGTGTCCGGCACGTGGCGCAGACATATTGCGGCTCGATTTGATGGCCCCGGTTTTCGGGTCATAGATTTCGGTTGAAGCAGTATATACTTCCTCTCCGCGCACTGAAACCATCCCACCGATCAACAGAACACGGCCATCAGCCAGGAGCGTTGCCGTGTGCGCTGATCGCGGCACTGACATCGTGATGGCGCGCGTCACAGAGCCGTTTGCTGCGCTGGAGAGCAGAGCTTCTTCAATGAACGGAAGCTTGAAGGTTGTCATGGCAATCGCGCACACCGTTAGAAAAATGCACACAAGCGTCGTCATCCAATGTTGTGTCCAGCCCTCGCCATAAAGTTTGAGAAAAGCCAGACTGAACGCCAATCCCATCATTGTAAACGCGCCGGTGAATGTGACCGCTTCGCCAATAGGCAGGTTTTTAAGGATGAATGCGCCGGAGCCAGTTGCCGTTGCCGCCAGTAATGCGACCAGTAGCGTGTTTGTGAGTGGATAAAGCAAAGCGGCCTTCCCATTCGGAAACCGTCGTTGAAGAAAAAGCAGCACAGGCAGCGAAACAGTTGACGCCAGCAAAAGTCCGAAAACGGCAAGGATCAGATACATTGGAGTCAGATCGAGAAGGGAAAAGTCTTCGGCAGCATAGTGCGCAATCACCAGTGTGACCATCGTTGCGCCCGCCAGCCATGAAAGAGTGAACATAACAAGGAATTGTTTCCAGTGTCTTTTCACGTGGCTATCCTCCTTATCATCTTTTTTCGTAGTGAACCACTTTTTCTGGTGTTAACGTAGGTTGCCAACATTTGATGCCGAAACCCTAAAAGAAGTTGTCTCTTCCTAAAAAAAGTTGACACACGCTTTGCGCCATGCCCTCTGCGCTCTGCTCATTCATACCGCAACGCTTCCATCCCGCGAATGGGATCTCCGCATTGAGAAATTATTCGTATCTCAATGCTTCGACCGGATTCGCCAGCGCGGCTTTGATGGCCTGTGCGCTCACGGTGAGCAGCGCGAGGAGCAAGGCCATTCCGCCGGCGAGCACAAACATCCATAAGGCGAGATCGATGCGATAAGCAAAATTTTGCAGCCAGCGTTGCAGGGCAAAATAAGCGAACGGAGAAGCGATCAATGTCGCGATCATGACGAGCTTGGCGAAATCTTTTGAGAGCAGAAAAATGATATTGGCAATCGAAGCGCCGAGCACTTTGCGCACGCCGATTTCTTTGGTGCGCTGTTCCGCGGTGAAGGCCGCCAGCCCCAAAAGCCCGAGGCCGGCAATGGCGAGAGTCAGCACGGCGCTGAGGCCGAAAATTTTTCCGAGGCGAATGTCCGCGCGATAAAAGTCCTCGAGACGCTCGTCGAGAAAGTTGTATTCGAACGGCGTGGTTTGATCGAACTGCTCGTGGATTTTTTGCAAGGCCGCGAGCGTTTGCGGCAATGCGCTGCCCTGCACGCGCGCGGTGAAATAGTCGATGTTGGCAACGGGATTATTCCAATGCCCGAGCACGAGCGGCGCGATGCGTTCGTGCAGAGATTGAAAGTGAAAATCCTTTACGACGCCGGCGAGGCGAGCGCGATAATTGTTTTCCGGCGCGCGAATTTCTTTGCCGAGCGGATCTTGCCAGCCGAGCGCACGGGCCGCGGCTTCATTGACGATCACCGCCGCGGTGTCCGCGCCCATCTCCTCCGAAAGATTGCGGCCGGCCACGAGCTGCACGTCGAACGTTTGCAAAAATTCCTGATCGATGCACATGAAGAACATGGTGAGCGCCTCGTGCGCCGCCGCGCCTTCGGGCGTTACGAGAATTTGGTCGAGGTTCTTCCATTCGCCGGGCACGCGCGAGGAGACGGCCACGCTTTTCACGGCCGGCAGCTTGGCGATTTCATTTTTGATGGTTTGAAAATTCCGCCGCGTGTTGCCGTGATTAATGTCGATCACCACGAGCTGATTTTGATTGAACCCCAAATTCTTTCGGCGAATGAAATCAATCTGCCGATAGGCCGCGGCCGTGGCGATGATCATCATGATGGCTAACGCGAATTGCGTAATGACCAGCGCCTGCCGCAAACGCGCGCCGGTTTGGCTCGCGCGCTTGAACATGGTCGCGGGCTGCAATTGGGAAAGATAGAAGGCGGGATAACCGCCGGCGAGCAAGCCGGCGAAGAACAGCAACAAACCAAGCCCGAGCACCAGCGGAGTATTGGCGCTCATTTGCAGCGAAAGCGTTTTCTCCGCCAGCGCATTGAAGAAGGGCAACGCCAATTCCGCCAGCACGAGGCTCAACAACAGTGCGAGCACGGACAGCAGCAACGCTTCGCCGAGAAATTGCCCAACGAGCTGGCTGCGTTTTGCGCCCACGACCTTGCGCATGCCGACTTCTTTGGCGCGTTTGAGCGCGCACGCGGTGGCGAGGTTCGTGTAATTGATGCAAGCAATGAGCAGAATGAACAAAGCGAGCAGGGCAAAGATATAAACGTAAGTGATCTCGCCTTTGCCGCGATTCAAGTCGGCTTCCAAGTGCGCCGAGCCGAAATGAATTTCAGCGAGCGGCTGCAAAGCGATTCGGCGCGGCGACTCCGCGTTGGCAGCGCGATGTTTTTGCACGAAGGCCGGCAGCTTGGCATTGAAGCCGGCGAGCTCGCGCTCGGTGAGCACGTAGGTGATGAAATTATCCGAGTCCCACGAAGCGAGGAATTGCTTCCACCCCCGGTTCGCCTCCAACGTCGCGAAAGAGAGCAGCAAGCTGAAATCAAGATGAGAATTGCGCGGGGGATTCTGCACGACGCCGGTGACTTTGAGGTCGTAGCGGTCGGTCGCGAGCGTTTGCCCCATCGGGTTTTCGCCGCCGAAATATTTTTGCGCCGCGGACTCCGTCAACACCACGGAGAACGGCTCGCGCAAAGCGGATTGCGGATCGCCGTACACGAGTTTGAAATCAAAAATTTCAAAGAAGCTCGGCTCCGTGACGAGATGATCGGCCACATAGAAGCGCTGCTCGCCGCGCCGAATCGCCATTCTGCCCATGCCCGTTCGGCTGCGCATGCGCACCGATTGAGTAATCTCGGGAAAGTCGGCGACGAGCGCCGGCCCAACCGGCCCCATAGTGGAAGCAAAATGCCGCTCGCCGCGATCAGGCGAAAGCTGCGTTTCCGTGAGGCGATAGATGCGCGGCGCGTTGCGGTGAAATTTATCGAAGCTCAACTCGTCTTGCACGTAGAGCAGAATAAGAATCGCGCACGTGATCCCAATCGCCAAGCCGGCGAGGTTGATGAATGAATACGCCGGGTTCTTGCTCAAATGGCGCAGCGTGATTTTGAGATAGTTTTTGAACATCGTATTTGTCCGTGGTCATTTGTCCTTGGTCATTGGAAGAACTCGAAAACCTTATTTATCGCGGCTTCAAAAATTCCGCCCGCGCTCCTTCGGCCCGCGCCCAAGAACGGCCTGCCCAAACGCAAAACGGCCGCAGCATTTAGTCCGCCTCATTTCCCCACGCCATTTAACAGCTTTTGAACCGGATGGAGCTTGGCTCTTTATCGGTGTTATCGTTTTGGCTCCTTGCTTCACTCGTATCTCAACGCTTCGACCGGATTCGCCCGTGCGGCTTTGATGGCCTGTGCGCTCACGGTGAGGAGCGCGAGGAGCAAGGCCATTCCGCCGGCAAACGCGAAAACCCGCCAGCCGAGGTTGACGCGATACGCAAAATTTTGCAGCCATAGATTCATCGCGAGGTAAGCCACGGGCCACGCGAAGAGATTGGCGAGCAGCACGAGCTTCAGAAAATCTTTCGAAAGCATGGCAACCACGCTCGTGACCGAAGCGCCCAGCACTTTGCGCACGCCGATCTCTTTGGTGCGTTGTTGCGTGGTGAATGAAGCCAGGCCGAACAAGCCGAGGCCGGCAATGAAAATGGCGAGAAAGGTAAAGTATCCGAAAAGTGTTTGAATGCGCGCTTCGGAGTGATAGAGTTGATCGAAGTCCGCGTCGAGGAAAGAATATTCGAAGTCAAATTCGGGGTCGAACTTTTTCCACACGCGCTCGAGGTGCGCCAGCGTATTGGGCATATCGTTCGGGCCGATCTTGACCAGCATGTAATTGAAGCTGCGCGGGCCGATATTCATAATCAACGGCGCGATGCGCGTGTGCAGCGATTGAAAATGGAAATCCTTCACCACGCCGATGATCGTGCCGCGGCGCGTGTGGTCGTCATCGAACCAGGTAATGCGCTTGCCCACCGCCGTATCCCAATTGAACAGCCGCGCCGCGGTCTCATTGAGCATGAAAGCGGAGTCCGCATCCGTCGCAATCTCTTTGTTGAACACGCGGCCTTCAGCGAGGGGAATATCGAGCGTCGCGAAGAAATCATAATCCACGCGCATCTGCGCCGCGTCCTGGTCGTCTTGCTCGGGCCGCCATTGAATGGAATTGTTGTTGAATCTTCCGCCGGGAACGTTGGAGCTGGCCGAGGCGCGCAACACTTCCGGGCCGCGCAAAAGCTCGGTCTTGATCGTTTCATATTGCGCCCGCATCGCGCGATTCTTCAAGCGAAGCACCACCACTTGCCCTTTATCGAACCCGAGTTTCTGCGCGCGGAGGAAGCGCAGCTGCGAGGATACGATCGCGGTGCCCGCAATCAGCGCAATCGAAAGGGCGAATTGCGCCACGACCAATGTGCGGCGAAAGCGCGCGCTGCGAGAGCCGGCTTTGATTTCGCCTTTGAGAACTTTGAGGGGTTGATAAGCGGAAAGGAAGAACGCGGGATAACTCCCCGAAAAAATGCCGACGAGCAACGTGGTCGCCAACATGGCGACAATGAGCCGCGGCTGCTCGAAATAATTCACGGCAAGCGCCCTTCCGCTCAAAGCATTGAAGGCCGGCAAGAGCAATTCCACTGCGGCAACGGCCAGCAGCAATGCCGCAACACTGAGCAAGAGCGCTTCACCCAAAAATTGCCCGAGGAGCTGCAAACGAGCCGCGCCCAGCACTTTGCGCACGCCCACTTCCTTCGCGCGCGTGGTGGAGCGCGCCGTGGCGAGGTTCATGAAGTTGATGCCGGCGATCAACAAAATGAAAACGGCGATGGCCGTGAAGAGATAGACGTAAGCCACGTCGCTGTTCGGCTCGAGCTCCCATGCGAGCTGCGAGCGCAGATGAATGTCAGTCAACGGCTGCAATTCAAAGTGAACGCGGCCCGCGCGCAATGCCGCGAGCCAGTCTTCGGGCCAGCCGAGATAGGGGCCGATCCATGTGGCGATTTTCGCGGAGAGGGCTTGGGGATCGGCGCCGGGCTTGAGCAGAATGTAATTGTAATGGCCGAAGTCTTCCCACTTGTAATAGCTGCCGGTCTCGCGCGGCTTGAGCAGCGTGTACGAGACGAGAAAGTCGAAGTGAAAGTGCGATTGCGACGGAACATTTCGCGCCACGCCGGTGACTTTGAGATCCAGGTCGTTGTCGATGCGCAGCACTTTGCCCAGCGCTTCTTCTTCCCCAAAATATTTTTGCGCGATGCGCTCGCTGATGATCACGGCAAACGGTTCTTGCAACGCGGTTCGCGGATCGCCTTGGAGGAACGGAAAAGAAAAAATTTTGAAGAAGGTGGTGTCCACCGACAAAACATTGGTTTCATCGAAACGTTTGTCGCCGTAGCGAATGGAAAAAATGCGTCGCGTCAAGCCCGGGCCCCAAAGCGGAGATAGGCTCACCGCGTTTTCCACTTCAGGCAAATCCTTCACCATGGCCTGCGCCATCGGGTGCGGCGTGCGCGTTTGCGGATGCTCGTTGATCCAGGCGATGCGATAGATGCGGTCCGCCTTTTCGTGAAAGCGATCGTAACGCAGCTCGTCTTGCACATAGAGCAGAATCAAGAAGGCGCACGTCATGCCGAGCGCGAGACCGGCGAGATTGATGAACGAATAGGCCCGATGACGCAGCAGATTGCGGACGGCGATCTTGAAGTAGTTTTTGAGCATGGTTTGGTCCCTCGTTGTTTGGCTCCTTACCTTTTTTGTCTCATTGGCTCCTGGCCTCACTCGTAGCGCAATGCTGCGATCGGATTCGCCAGCGCCGCTTTGAGGGCTTGCGTGCTCACGGTGAGCGTGGCAATCAACAATGCCAGCGCGCCGGCGAGCAGGAACGTGCCGGGTCCGAGCACGAAGCGATAAGCATAATCTTCCAGCCATTGGTTCATCAGCCAATAAGCCACGGGCCAGGCAATGACATTGGCAATGATCACCAAGCGCACAAAATCTTTTGCGAGCAGGCCGAAGAGGCGCGGCACGCTGGCGCCCAACACTTTACGCACGCCGATCTCTTTCGTGCGGCGCTCCGCCGCGAACGCGGCGAGGCCAAACATGCCGAGGCAGGCAATGAAAATCGCAAGCCCGGCGACGTTGCCGTAAACTTCCATCATCTTCTCGTCTTGTTGATATTGCCGCGCGAAATCCTCGTCTAAAAAGAAATACTCGAACGGCGTTGCGGAAGCCGTGCGCGCGAACAGTTCCTGCACGCGCGTGAGCGTGCTCGCAATATCCTGTGGCGCAATTTCCAATGATAAAAAGCGCGTGCGCGCGGCGTAGTTCGGATTGATAAAAAGAATCATCGGCGCGATGGGTTGGTGCAATGATTCAAAATGAAAATCGCGGATGACGCCGATAATGTTGCCGGTGAAATCGTTGGAGACCGGATCGCGCACCACGCGTTTGCCCAGCGCCTCTTCCGGCGTGCGCCAGCCGAAGCGTTTCATCGCGGCTTCGTTGATGATCGCTGCGATCTCGAAACCGCTGCTGTCGATCCCGGCAGATGCGGCATCTGTGCTCATGTCGCGTTGGAAATCGCGGCCGGCGAGCAACTCCAATCCGAACAAATCCATGAAGTCATGATCCACCGCAAACTCACTCATGCCAAAACCTTCCTCGCCGAACTTGCCTTTTTCCGCCCACACGTCGCCGCCGAAAGTGCGGCCGGGGACCGAAGAAGAGACCGTCACGGCGCGCACGCCGGGCTGTTGTAGCAGCTCATAGCGATACGTCTCGATTTGCGCCAATGCCGGCTGCGTCACCGCGGGCGGAAGCACGAGCACTTGCGCGCGTTTGAAACCCAAATCTTGCGTGCGCATGAAACGAATCTGATTGTAAACCGTGAGCGTGGCGATGATGAAGAACACCGTGATCGCGAATTGGAGCACCACCAAACTTTTGCGCAAGCGCGCCCCGCGTGTTCCGGTGTCGCCCGCGCCTTTGAGCACGCGCGCCGGTTGAAACTTGGCGAGAAAAAACGCGGGATAACTGCCCGAAACGAGGCCGACAAACAGCGTCATCGCCAAAACCCCGGTCGCATAAAACAGCCAATCGTCCGGATCGAAATAAAACTCGCGCTCGAGATAGGAATAAAAAATCGGGTTCAATACTTCGACGAGCAGCAGCGCAAACAGCAGCGCGAGCAAACACATCACCAGCGCTTCGCCGAGAAACTGCCGCACGAGCCGCGGCCGTTCCGCGCCCACGACTTTGCGAATGCCCACTTCACGCGCACGCATGGCGGAGCGCGCGGTGGAGAGATTCATGAAGTTGATGCACGCGATGAGCAAGAGGAACACGGCAATGCCGGAGAACAAATAAAGCTGATTGCGATTGCCGCCGGTTTCAAAGCGCGGCACAACTTCGCCTTCGAGATGAATGCCCGCGATCGGCTGCAAGTAGGGGTGATAAACATAGCCGCGCGTCGTGGTCGCATCGCCCACGTATTTGTCGAGAAAACCGGGGAGCTTCTTTTCCAATTCCGCGGGCGGAAAATTTTCGCGCAGCAAAAGATAATTGTGCACCAAACGGCCGCGCCAAAACCACGCATCGGGAGCCACGCCGGCGTGCACGTCCGCGCCGAAGTTTTGATTCAGGGTAATGAAAGAAAACACGAGATCGGGTTTCAAATGCGATTTGTACGGCACGTCCGCCATCACGCCGGTGACTTTGTATTGCGACGAGCCTTTAACGGTCTCGCCGCTTTCATTGCGGCGCTCATATTCATGGACGAGCACTTTGCCAATCGGATCCTCATTGCCAAAATATTTGCGCGCGGTCGAGGCATTGAGCACCACGGCAAACGGCTCGAGAAGCGCGAGCTGAGAATCTCCGGTGATCATCGGCCACGTGAAAAGCTCGAGCGCCGAAGCGTCGGCAAACACGGCTTTGCGTTCGGTAAATTCCTTCTCGCCGATCTTGAGGAGCAGCGGCCTTTCCTCCGCGGCGTCCATCACGCGGCAAAACGCTTCGACTTCGGGATAATCTTTTTTGAGCGTCGGCACCCAAACAATAGAACTCGTCGCGCCCTGCCAAATATTACCAGTTTTCAAACCTTCGACTTTGAGCGTGAGCCGATAAAGCCGCTCTTTGTTGGCGTGATATTGATCGTGCCCCGTTTGGCTGCGCACGAACATTAGAATAATGATGCAACACGCCAGCCCGATCGCCAAGCCGGAGAGATTGATGAGCGTGAAAGCCTTGTGGCGCAGCAAATTGCGCAATGCGATTTTGAGATAGTTTTTGAGCATGGTTTAGTTCCTCGTTGCTGGTAGCTGGTGATTCGTTGCTTGGCTCCTTGCTTCACTCATACCGCAGCGCTTCCACCGGATTCGCCAGCGCCGCTTTGATCGCTTGAAAGCTTACCGTCAACAGCGCAATCGCCAGCGCCAACAGGCCGGAGAAGAGAAAGATTTCGATGCCGATGCTGATGCGATACGCAAAATCCTGCAGCCAGCGGTTCATGGCGAAATAAGCCACCGGCCAGGCGATGAGATTGGCGACGAGCACGAGCTTGACGAAATCTTTCGACATCAATCCGACGATGCCGGCGACCGAGGCGCCGAGGACTTTGCGAATGCCGATCTCTTTTGTTTTTTGCTGCGCTACGAAAGACGCCAATCCGAACAGGCCGAGGCAGCCGACG
>Ga0247727_10018782_pt1 | contig 10810 bp, 10 predicted proteins | sample WisWelCaveWW1625_FD_202498 | JGI IMG/M metagenome (GOLD analysis project Ga0247727, IMG submission 202498) | Biofilm microbial communities from Wishing Well Cave, Virginia, United States - WW16-25 | ecosystem: Environmental > Aquatic > Deep subsurface > Groundwater > Cave microbial mat | place...
AAGCCGCGCCGGATGATAAAACGAACGTCGAGAAATTGATAACGAATGATCGCCCACGCAATCACGCCGGCGCCGATGAGCAGGCTGAGAATGGTGAGCGAGTGGGCGACGCCGCGCCCGATATCCAGCGGCGATAATTTCGGCAGCAGAAACGCGATGGCGTAAAGCCCCATGCTGGCGCGAATGCCCCACAACACCCAGCGCACCTGCATGATGAGGCGGGGATTGTTGAGGCGATGGCTGCTGACATACATGACGATGATCGCCGTCAACACATAAGCGAGATTGATCGCAGCAAAATAAGTCTCGCGATAAGCAGCGAAAATATCCAATGCCGAAATCGACAGCGTGAAGAGAACTTTGAACGGTTTGAGCAACAACGGCCATTCCTGATTCAGGCCTAGCCACTGGCCGAAGGCCTGCACTTGCTCCGGCCGCGGCAGCAACAGCGCCAACGACAGATTCAAGGTTTGCGGAATGTAGAGAACGAAAGGCAGGCGGGGATGCGTTTGCAGAATCGGATGCTCAGTGGGAAACACGAGACTGAATAAAACCAATTGCGGAAAGAAAAATTCCCAGACCAGAAACAGGCGGTTGAGCAGGTCGACGTCGACCGGCGTTTGCGGATCCACCTGTTCGAGCAAGATGCCGAACGCGCCGAGAATCGGACCGAGCGCGGCGAGAAACAACATCGCGGCGGTGATGCGGTTGAGGCGCTGGCGGGCATCTTCCCGAAAGATGAGCAGTCCGAGCAGGAAAATGACGATGCCGCCAATGAGATAGATAAGCGCTGTGAAGTTCGAAAGGTTCATGGGGTGAGGAGAAAAGGCAAAAAGAAAAAGGCCAACGGCAATTTTTAGTCTTTGGTTTTTTTCCGTTTATTTTTTCCTTCTTTTGAGCAGCGTGACCTGCGTGCCGCCTTGGGAGAAATCATAGGAGATTTCATCCATCAGCGAGCGCACGATGAAAACGCCGCGCCCGCTTTCACGCAGCAGGTTTTCCGGATCAAGCGGATTGCTCAACGTATCGGGATTGAAACCTTTGCCTTCATCACGAATGATCAGGCGCACTTCCGCGTCGACGACGTCGATTGTAACATAAATTTTTTTATTCGGATCGCGTTTGTTGCCGTGAATCACCGCATTGTTCGCCAGTTCCGTGACCGCAATCGCCAGGCTGTCCTGTTCTTCCTGATTGAAACCGGCGATATTTGCGGCTTCGGCGGCCAGTTTCTCGATTTCCTCGACGGCTTCCGGTTTACTCGCTAAAACCAGCTTGTAGTTTTTCCCGAGTGATGGGGGCATAGGGACCTCGCTGACGTGTTGGGCAACTTAAAGCTTTTAGGAATTCTGCAACGAAAAGGGAACCGCAACGAAATGTTGGTCGGTTGGCCTGAACCGGTTAGTTCCATAATCGCTAACTTAATGACATAATCTGTTAAATGTTTAACCGACAAACTGTCTAACCGAATAACCGACAAACCGTTTAACCGTCAAACCCTCAAATTCCCCACTGCGCCGTTAAACGCACATTGTTGATCGCTGCAGTTTGGCTGCGATCACGATACACCACCTGACGTCCTGCCGAAAAAATTAGCACGGCCTGGGGAGCACGGTTATAACTGACGGACAGCGTCGGGCTCCAGATCGTTTGGCCGTTGTTGCGTGATCGGATATAGCCGCGCGGCGGCGACAATTTGTAGGCCCAGTCGATTTGCCGTTGATACGTGAGGCCGGGCGCGACTTGCCAGAATGGCGTCGGGCGATGGTTCAACACCACGGCCAGCCAGTGTTCACGACGATCAAACCACGGCCGTTGCTGCCAACGCCCCCAATCCAACTGGCCGCGCTCTTCGAGACGCAGGCGATATTGCGCGACGCCGCTGGTGCGCCGGCTGAATTGAATGGACAGCGAATCGGTGATAAAAAAATTTCTGAACACATTGCTGCGTCCAAGCGCGAGCGGCTCAGGAAAATCGTAAGCGATATATTGGGCCAGCACGCCGAAGCCCTGTTTCAAATAAAAGCCCGGCGCGAAATTGAAAACGCAGGTTGGTTGCAGCTTGAAGACGCGCCGCCAGTTGTTGCCGGCGGAATGGCTGCTTTTCAAATAGACGTGATGTTCAAGATAAGCGTTCGCTTCCCAGAAGACAAGAAAAGTTTTGGCGAAGCGATGGCTGTAAAACAAATTGGCCTGAAACGTCAAACGATCAAAATTGTCCTGATTGGCGCGGTTGCCGGTCTCGTGCGACTGTCGCGCCGCGCTGCCGAACCAACGCAGCGAATCCCGGCGGCCGATCCGCCACTGTAAACGATGGCCGGCGCGCAAATGCCAGTCTTCCGAATCATAACCCGCGCCGGCATAACGCCGAAACAGGGGAGAGGCGTTGGCCTGTTCCGAATAATCGATGGTCTGTGAAAAAAATTGTACGGAAAATTCGTTATAAAGATTCGGTTGCTGCCACTGCAATTCTGCCCGATGCCGTGTATCAAAATCGGTGTGTTGAAACGCCGTCACCCGGCGGCTGGAATTTTGCCCGCTCGCGGCCGCCACCAGCCGGCGTCCGATATCGACGTCCGATTGTCCCAGCTCGGTGCGCAGTGAAAAACGCCAGTTGTTATTCATGCGATAATCGAGGCGATTTTCCAGCGCGCGGCGGTTGCGGTTCAACAGATCGATGTAAAGCGTGTCAATATCGGCGAAATAGTTGTCACGCCGCAAATGTGAAAAATGGAGAAACAACGAATCGCTCGTCGCATTTTCAAATTGCCGCGACACGCCGTAGCTCAAGCGCACGTCATCGTTGCGGCGCGCGGGCAATTGGGTGATTTCGGCGTCGGCGTCAAAACGATGATAATAGTTTTCCCAGAGCGTCGGCGCCAGCGCCACACTAAGTCTGGCGTTCGGCCCGTGATCGTTGCGCCCGAGAAGATTTTCGAGCCGATAACCCGCCTGCCCGCTCACCCATAAATTGGAGCGCAGTTGGCGTTCGAGGCGCGAATAAAGTCCTAACAGCGCAAAATCATTGTTGCGGGTTGCAACCGTCAGGCCCGAAAATTCATCACGAAAAATTTTGGAATCAGCCGTGATCTGCCACTGCCAGCCCGACAGCAGACCCGTTCCTTCCCACGGCGCGCGGCGCAAAATCAGTTGCGCCGCCTGATCATCCTTCCAGCGATCCGGTGCTCGCTGCAGCGTCGAGTTGAAATTTTCAATCACCGTTAGTTGCCAGCGCGAGGATAATGCTTGCTCGATATTAACGCGCGTCAGCCAGTTATAAATGTCAATGTCATGCCAAAAAAGGGTTTCAACGGTGCGCGTTGCGGGTTGAGTCGTGGAGATAGTTTTAACAACGGTCGAGTCTGATGTCACCGACGAATCTGCGGTGGTTTTATCTCCGGCAAAAATCAATCTGGCAAAACCGAGATCAAATAAAAAAGCAAAAGCGCACGCCAAGATCCCGCCGCGGCGGGACAAAGAATGCGCAAAGTTTTTTTCCTGGCGTGGTCTTTGCGTCCTGGCGGCTTTGCATGAAATATTGTTTCTCACGAGGTCTTTTTCTGCAAACTCTCGACGTTGTCGCGCGTGAGCATCATATGCGGTAGTTTGCGATGCTTCGGCAACGCCGTGCCGCCGGAGATAATCAGATGCAGCGCGTCTTCAACCGGCATGTCGATTTCGATGACTTCGCTTTTCTGAAAAAAAACCACAAAGCCCGAGGTGGGATTCGGCGTGTGCGGCACGAGCACCGTCACGACATCATCGCCAAGCGCACTCTTCACTTCGCGGCTCGGTTCGCGGACGATAAAACCGAGGCGCCACATGCCTTTGCTCGGAAACGGCACCAGCACGGTTTTTTTAAACACATCGTGGCGGTCGCCGAAAAACGCCTGGCTCACCTGCTGGACGGTGCCGTAAATGCGGCTGATGAACGGAATGCGCGCCACGACGTTGTCGCCGACATCGACCAGCTTTTTGCCGAAATAACTGCGCGCTGCCATCCCCGTGCTGAGAATCAGCAGGAACAGCGTAATAAAGCCCAGCCCCGGAATCGGCTGGCTGATTTGCACGCCGAACCAGTCACTGATCATCACGAAGATGACCTGTTTTAAAATGCCGTCGATGGCGAGGAAAAGCTCGTAAATAATGTAAACGGTCAAACTGATGGGAACTAAAACGAGCAGGCCGGTCAGGAAATAACCTTTAATCCGGTTGGCAACATGATGTTCAGAGGGGGGCATCAATGCGGTCATGGCTAAGGTTTTTCCGGCTTGACAATTTTATAAATTTTCTCGCCCGGCTTGCCGAGTTTATAGCGTTCACGGGCGATCTTCTCGATATAAGTCGTGTCGGCATGCAAAAGCTCAATTTCACGGCGTAGGCTATCTTGCTGCACTTGTAGTCGCATCACTTCGCGATTGAGCGATACCTCGCGTTGTTGCAAACGCCAGAGTTGAATCAAGCCGTAGCTGCCGCCGAAATAAGAATAGGTGACGTAGAGCAAAACGCCGAGCGTTGCCCACATCAACAAACGCACACCGATCCGGCCTTTGGGTAGCGCATACCACAACCGCGGTGCAGAAGATTTATGACTGCTGGGGAACATGTTTCCTGGCTACGCCTGTAAGGTTGCTGGTTCCTGGTTGCTCGTTTCTGGTAGCTTGAGTTTATCGCAACCAGCAACAAGTCACCAGCAATGATTTACTGAAATTTTTTAAGAAAGTCAACAGGCAAAATCGGAGAGCAAAATATCCGGCAACGACTACGCATGTCGTGCCGGAAGCATTTTTTAAATTTAAAAATTTATTTATTATCGCCGTAAAATTCCCCGCGTGCAATTCATAAATTGGCAATGCGAATTATTTCGGCATTAAATTCTCCGGCATTTTAACCGCGACGACTTCGCCCCGCGCGCACAATTCGCCGTTTGCCGATACGATTGCGGCCACCACGACTTTGCGCGGTTTGATTTCTTTGATCGTGCCGCGCACTTCCAACGGCACGCCGAGCGGCGTCGGGCGCAAATAATCGACGTGCAACGCTGCAGTGACGAAACGAAAGGACGGCTCCGTATCCATTTCACGGCCTTCGGCGCGATATGCTGCGGCTGCGGCGCTGCCGATACTGTGGCAATCAATGATCGACGCGAGGAACCCGCCATAGACGTAGCCGGGAATGGCGATGTGGTGCGACTTGGGTTGCATCGTACAAATCGTCTCGTCGCCGTCCCAGTAGCTTTTGATTTGCAAACCAAACTCATTGAGCCGGCCGCAGCCGTAACAATGCGCGAGGTGATCGGGGTAGTAATCTTGAAAGGATTTCATAAGCTAAAAAAGATAAAAAGAAAAAGATGACAAATAGATATGGCAACGACGAGATAATCAAAAAAACGAAGCAAAAGCTTTGAACACGGATAACACGGATGACGCAGATTTACGCGGATAAAAATCCGTGCGAATCCGTGTGATCCGCGTCATCCGTGTTCAAAAAGGTTAGACTCTTTCTAATTTTCGACTAACGATGGCCTATTTTGTTCCCGCTTGATTGCGCGCTACCCGAACGATTTCTTTCACTTCTGAAAAAAGCGCCGGCGCGTGATAGGGAATGCCGTCTTTAATCGTCCATTCGATGCCGCCTTTGCCGTTGGTGCGCTGGCGATCCAAGTTCGGATCAGTGCCGTTGGGAAAGAGAATGTGCAAATCGGCGAGCGGATTGCCATTTACCACGATCATATCCGCGAGATAACCGGGTTTGAGGCGGCCCAGTTCATTGCTTTTCCCCAAAATTTTAGCGCCATTTTCGGTGGCGTGTTGAATCACTTCGAGCGGTTGGAAACCGGCCTCTTCGTGCAATTCCAATTCGCGCAAATAACCGAAGCCGTACATTTGATAAATGAATCCCGCATCTTCGCCGGTGGTGACGACGCCGCCCATCCGCGCGAAATCATGCACGGCTTGCATCCAAATCCGATAATTCTCTTTCCAAAAAACTTCATCGGTGTGCGTCCAGCCGAAAAAGAACGAGCCGTGAAATTCGGGATTCGGCGTGAAGAAAGCTTCGAGCGACGGATGCAAATACTCTTTGAACCACGGCTGCGTCACCGCGCGCTGCAAATCGCGCGAGGCCTCGTAAATGCACAGCGTCGGATCCCACGCTACGTTCGATTCAACCAATTTTTGCAAAACCTTTTGCAGCTTGTCGGGATTGGCTTCGCGCCACAAACGGCCGGCATAACGGAAGCGATGCAATTCGTTGCTGTAATTGAACTCCGGCGGGAAATGTTGCGCGCCATCGAGTGCCGCATCCGGCACGCCGTACCAATGCTCGATGCTCGCCGTGCCGAGCGCCGCGTCATCCCACGCATTCGCATCTTCGACGCCGACATGATGCGCGATTTTCAAGCCGTTTTTCCGCGCTTCGTCTGCCACAATCGTGTACGTGTCGCGATCCATTTGATGGCACTTCAAACCGTCCGCGCCTTTTGCTTTAAGCTCGCGAATGCGGGTGCGAATCTCCGTTTCCGTGCCCGCGCCCGAAATCCACATGTACAACCAAATGCGCGGCGCGGCAATTTCATTCGCGGCGCTTTTTTGTTTTTGCACGAGGGCTTTTTCCACTTCGCTGCCGACGTCGCGAATCGTCGTAATGCCGCAGCCGAGCCAAAGTTTTTGTTGATACTCGAATGGCTGCGGCTTGCCCGCCCGCTCATCCTGCAAATGCCCGTGCATATTAATGAAACCGGGCAAAACGTATTTGTCCGTGCCATCGATCACCGCCGCGTTTTTCAAATAATCGGCCTCGCGTCGAGGACGATTGATGCTCGCAATGCGATTTTGTTTGATCACGATATCGACCGGCCCTTCCGCCGGCGTGCCGAGACCGTCAATCATCATCGCGTTCGTAATGACGAGTTGATCGGCGCGTTTGGCATGTTGCGGCGCTTTGTTTTGGGCCTGCGCCGTGAGTATTCCCAGAAGCAATAATAATGAAATGCTGACGAATTTTTTGCTCATGACTCCTCCTCGCGTAAAAATTTCTATTTGCAAATTAGCGGAGTGCGAAGCTTTAGCTTCGCAGCGCTGCAAAGCTGAAGCTTCGCACTCCGATTAGTTTTTCTTTCCCTGGTCCAACTGCTCAATCGTGGCGGTCGAAGCCGGGCGAGTTTTTTGCAGACGCTGCGCCGTTTTCTCCGCTTCGCGTAAAACTCGCAAAATATTTTCGCCCGCGAGCTTTTTTAAATCCGCATCGCTCCAGCCGCGGCGAATGAGCTCGGCGAAAAGTTGTGGAAATTTGGAAACGTCCTCCAGTCCCACCGGCATTTCGCCGCCCCAAAAATCGCTGCCGATCGCGACGTGATTGCTGCCGGCGACTTTGCGCACGTATTCAATGTGATCGGCGACTTGTTTGAGCGTCGCTTTCGGCATCGGATGCTCCGCGGCATATTGCTGGCGAATGCGATCATGCTCTTCGCTCGAAGTGATCGCGGCCAAACGCGCGCGCAATGGTGTCTCCCAATCGGCAATCTCTTTTGAAACAAAAGCTGGGATGAATGTCACCAAGACCACGCCGCCATTTTTCGTCAGTCGGGTCAAAATCGAATCCGGCACATTGCGGGGGTGATCCGTTAACGTCCGCGCCGACGAGCGCGAGAAAATCACCGACGCTTCGCTGATATTGAGCGCGTCGCTCATCACTTTGGGCGTGACATGCGAAAGATCGATCAACATGCCGAGGCGATTCATTTCGCAGACAACTTCTTTGCCGAACGCCGTGAGACCGTTGTGTTTGGGCTGATCCAACGCGGCATCGGCCCAATCCAACGTGACGTTGTGCGTGAGCGTCATGTAGCGCACGCCCAGCGCATAAAACGTGCGCAACGCGCCAAGCGAATTTTCAATCGCGTGGCCGCCTTCCATGCCGAGCAGCGAAGCAATGCGGCCCTGTTTGAATGCCGCTTCGATATTCGCTGCGGTGTACGCGGGCACGAGACTTTCGGGATAACGCGCGATCATGCGGCGGGCGATGTCGATCTGCTCCAACTGCACTTTCGCGTAACCCTGCTCTTTGATTTCGCCGGGAATGTACACCGACCAGAATTGCGCGCCAACCTGCCCCTGTTTCAAGCGCTCAAGATCGGTGTCGGTCGGCGTGCGTTTGCGGAGATCGTACGCCTCGACGTCGAACGGCGTCTGCGCATTCGAACGAATCGTCCACGGCAAATCGTTGTGCCCGTCAATCAACGGCGTGGATTTGAGCAACTGGCGCGCGTGTTTGAGCGCGGCGTCTTCCGTTTGCGCGGCAAGCTGCGTGACGAGAAGAATGATGAGAAGCAGATTTTTAGTCATGAAAAATTCCTCGGTTGTTTTCGCCTTTTTATTTTGACGGCCAAACAGTGAAAAGCTTTGTGTCCTCGTGGTTAAATTTGTTTGCAGACTGGAAGTCTGCGCTACGAGGAGGGAAAATTTGCCGCAGGATTCGCTGCACAGGTTTTTACATTAGGTTAAGATGATTACTCAGGAAGGGAATTGACCGGAGCCAGTATTTTTTGAAGCTCTTCTCACCTCGTTGAGCGCGCGAGCCAAATCCGCTTCAACCTCCGCTTCGGAAAATTGGGCGAAGCGTTGCTGAAAATGCGCCACGGTTTTTTCCCATTCGCGTTTCCAGTCGAGGCGAGATTGGCGCTCAAGATATTGCCGGAGCTCTTCGCGCTCGATGTCGCTCAGGCGGTTGACGAGAGGGATGACTTCATCAAGGGTGATGGGTTCTGAAAGGTGAATACGCATAGCTCTAAAATGCTCACAAATAATCCGGCAAATACTTTAACTCGCGTCAATGCAACGTTCGGGCATGGGTTACTCCTCATCACGGAGGCGACGCAAATCTGCGGCTGAGTCGAATGGCCCTTCCCATAAATTCGCGACGCGATCGCATTCACCCCACCACGCGTTAAATTCCGTTGGCGCGATTGGCGCCTGTTGCGCGCGTTTCGCTTCGCCATTTTTTGCCGGAGCCGCATCAAAGGTGAAGGCGCTCAACTTTTCTGATAGACGGGCCAATAGATGAAACTGCTGCGGCGGCGGCAGTTGCTCCGCTTGCCGTTCAAGTTCTTCAAAAGTTAAGCCATCCATACTTCTTCTCCAGTTGATCATTCTTTCAACGCTTGTTGTATTTCGTCCAAACTCGGCTCGTCGCCAGGGTTCGTTTTTCTAAAAATAACACTCTCCTCGGACAATGTCAACTTCAAAGATTCGTCCTAACGCGAGGCTTGCTTTTTTAGAGAGAGTTATGTAGCTTGAGGTGTATGATTCCACTTTTTGATCAAGGCGGTATTCTAAAACAGGATCGGAACGAAAAATGAAATTTAACCGTATCACGGTTCATCCGAAACAAATGGGAGGCGTGCCGTGTATTCGCGGTTTGCGCATACCCGTTGCGACTGTTGTCGGCATGGTGGCAAATCGCATGACGACTGAAGAAATTCTCACCGCTTTTCCTGATTTGGAATTGGAGGACATTTTCGAAGCATTACTGTTCGCTGCCGAAGCCGTACGCGAACGCCAATTGCCGGTGATGGAATTCGCGTGAGGTTCCTCGTTGACAACGCGGTGTCGCCATTTCTCGCGGATGGTTTACGCACAAAGGGTCACGATTCAATTGAATTCCCTGCTTGCCCACCTATCTCAGTTGGAAGCTGATTTAATGACCGGATGCGTCGTTGTGTTCGATGATAAACGCATTCGCATTCGTGCATTGCCTATTTTGAGATCTTGAAATCATCGATTACACGCTTGCCTATTTCATCTCGTTACTTATGTTCCCGCAAAATCTCCAACGCCGCCAACCTTCCGGGCGCGCCCGTGATGCCGCCGCCGGGATGGGTGCCGGAGCCGCATTGATAATAGTTGCGAATCGGCGTGCGATATTTTGCCCAACCTGCGGCGGGGCGCAGGAAAAAGAGTTGCGACAGCGTCAGCTCACCCTGAAAGATGTTGCCCTGTGAGAGGCCGGTGGTTTGTTCGATGTCCCACGGTGTCATTACTTGCCGGTGCAAAATAATATTTTTGAAATTAGGAATGTACTCCGACAACGTGTTGACGACGGCGTCGCCGAGGGCTTCGCGCTTTTGCTCCCACGTGCCTTCGCGCAGTTGGTACGGCGCGTATTGCACGAAGCACGACATCACGTGTTTTCCAGGCGGGGCCATGTCGGGATCGATCATCGACGGTAGGATGACGTCAATGTACGGCTTCTTGGAGAAATCGCCGTACTTGGCGTCGTCGTACGCGCGTTCGAGATAATCGACGCTCGGGCTAATCGAAAACGCGCCGTGCAGATGCGGGCCGTAGCCGGGCATGCACGACCAGTTCGGGAACGTGTCGAGCGCCAAATTCACTTTTGCCGAGGAACCGCGAATGTTGAAATTGCGAATCGCGCTCACCAGATCATTCGGCAGGAGGGAGGGTTCAACCAATTTGAGAAACGTGAGTTTGGGATCGAGACTCGAGACAATAATTTTTCCATAATACTCATCGCCATTTTCGAGCGCCACGCCGACGGCGGTGTCGTTCTTCGTGATCACTTTGGCGACGGGCGCCTCGCAAAGAATTTCTGCGCCAAAAGATTTTGCCGCGTTCGCAATCGCGTTGGCAATGCCGCCGGTGCCGCCTTTCGCGAATCCCCACACGCGAAAGCTCCCATCGATTTCACCCATATAATGATGAAGCAACACATACGCCGTGCCGGGCGAGCGCGGTCCGAGAAACGTGCCGATGATGCCGCTGGATGAGAGCGTGGCTTTGAGCACATCGGT
>Ga0247727_10018783_pt1 | contig 10810 bp, 13 predicted proteins | sample WisWelCaveWW1625_FD_202498 | JGI IMG/M metagenome (GOLD analysis project Ga0247727, IMG submission 202498) | Biofilm microbial communities from Wishing Well Cave, Virginia, United States - WW16-25 | ecosystem: Environmental > Aquatic > Deep subsurface > Groundwater > Cave microbial mat | place...
GCTCCAACCAACCTTGCAGCTTGCTAATGCGCATCAATGCTTTGCACATATGGGACTTGCACCCACTGGATAATCAAACTATATTCCCGGCTGGAATATATTCGTGCCATGCTGGGCACACACAAAATGTTTATGCAATGCGGGGGTTTGGTGTAGGTATTAAAAGTAATTTCTTAATTTAGTTCAGTAACGTGGGACAGGTCGGAGATGGTCGGGCTTAACATTCCGCTGCGCTTCATTTTTAAGCCCTCCTATTCCCCGCACTGCATAAACACAAACGTTGGTGGCAATGTGGCTGGGCAAAAATTTCAACTAACGGGTGACACTCTACTAACACAGATTTCCCACTGGGAATTCTAAGGACAAGTGAACGGCTTCGATACAACTTAGAATTTAAAAAACAAGTAACGTTGGACAATTAACAAAAGAAGTTTCAAAAACTCAAAGCCAAATTGATGACAAATAATCATACTCATCCGAACTTTTAATAGGGTTAGCGGGATAACCCATAATTTTTGACAGGCTGTCATCTTTGTGAATAAAAGCCCGGAATAAAAGTCGTTCATACGGTTTGGAATAAGGTTGGGGCTTTCTCGAAATCTAAACTGCTTTGCTTTACCCGTACGCTCCTGGCATTGGGCTGGATGCGCTGTATCACATAATCCAGGGTGAGATAGTAGCACAGGCATATGCGTATTTTTTCAACAAAATTTGAAAAGGCCGTTTTGCCTTTTGCTTTTACCCTGCGGAGCAATTCCAATAACAGATAGGTGATAAGGGCAACAAAGATTTGAGACTTGACCGCATTGGGGCTTGTGCCCACAAAGGTTTTCACGTTCAGGTTTTGTTTGAGCAGTTTAAAGAAGGTCTCTATATCCCATCGTCTTTTGTATAGTGCGCCTATGGTGGAGGCTTTCCAGTCCAGGTTGTTGGTGATGATTTCCAGTGTAGTGTTGCGGTCTTCATTATAGACAACCACTCTGCGCAGTATGTCGTTTTCTAACTTTACTTCTTTAGCTTTGGTTCCGGTCAAGTGAATGAGTTCGTCTTTTAAAACATGCTGGTCTTCCTTTTCGGGCAGTTCCAGTTCCTCTACTACTTCATACACGGTGTTGTCTTTGATGCGGGTCACAAAGGTGTTTTCAGCTTTGATACGGGCTTTGATCACGCTAAAATCCCAATAGCCTTTATCTTCCAAAATGATCGTGCCTTTGGGGAACACTACTTCTTCAAACCCTTTGCTGTCGTGCACGGAAGCTTCGCCTATGCAAACCAAATTGGGCAGCATCAAGGCTTCGTCCCATTGGGTGTGTATTTTGATGCCCCCTTTAGCTGTTCGGAACTTTGCCCAATCAAACAGGCTTAAACACAGGCTGATTGTGCTGCTGTCGCGGATGAGGATGGTTTTTTCCTTTACTTCTTCGATTACCGTCTGGTTGGCGTACTTGCTCAAACTGCTGCCATAATACTTCAGCAATGCGTTGTAAAGATGCTCAAACACTTGCCAGTCGCGGTTCTTGTTGCCATCGCTCATGGTTGATTTGGCAGGGCTTTGTTGCAATCCAAGGTCTTTGATGAAGGTTTCGGACACCCCGATGCCCACCGATATATCCTCCAGGGTACTGCACTTGCACAGCTGTCCGAACAAAAGAGCAACCAATTGATCGTAGGTCTTGTACTTATGGCAATACTTATCAGTTTGGTATCTCTTAACCGATGACCGTAGCAGGTGTGGCGGGACCAGATCAATGACCTGCCGGATTACTGGCTTATTGTTATTTTTGTTCCTGCGGAAGAGGCTCATTCTTTTAAGATTTTAGATACCTCAAAGGTTTGAACTTTTTCCGCTATTTTAAAAAGTAGACTTTCGGATAGTTATGGTCTGTTTTATAAACATTAGAGTCAAAAAGTTCCATATATAATTCTGGTTTTGGCAATTTAGTAAAACCATACTTTTCATAAAGCCAATCTGCTGTCGAAGTCAGCAAAATCCAGCGTCTTAATCCTTGTAAGTTAGGGTGTCCCATTACGGCTGCCATTAGTTTTTTTGAAAGTCCTTGTCCACGATAATTATCTAAAACATAAATGTCACCTAAATATGCAATAGTTGAAAAGTCAGAAATCACTCTTGCAAACCCGATTTGTTTTTCCTTATGAAACAGTCCAAAGTTTAGTGAATTGTCGATAGAAATTTTTACTCTATCAAAAGGAATATTGTCACTCCAACCCGAATGCTTTGATAAAAAATCGTGAATGGCGACAATGTCCAATTTAGATTTGTCAGTTGTAATAAAAAAATCTCCAAAAGAGTGTTCAGCTATTTTCATTTTTTGTTGTCTGCTTTTTACTATTAAAGTTATCATTTTACAATGACCGCCATTGCAAATCCCCTGTTGTTCGTTTCGTTTTTTTTTCTAACTATTTATCATTTGTCTATCATTGTCAAAATATATGAAACAATGAAGCAAATCAATGTCATTAATATTCCTGTGAACGGTATTTTGAACCAATATTTTCTTGCTACCCATAAATAAAATCCAATTGTCAGAATATTAAAAATAAAAAAGAAATGGTCAGATTGTAAAACTGTGAAATATTTGACTGCTAAATAAAAATTAAGTGCCCCAATAAAAATTACTCCACTACTATGACTTGCATTAAAACCAATCCACGCTTTCCACATTGTTAATTCTTTTGTTAGAATTGGAGAAGAAGATTTCATTTCTCCTATCATTTTTTCATTTCGTGAAGAAAATTTATTAGAGAAAAATGTGTAATAGAGATGAAGACTGCCTAAAACTGCAATAATCATTGAACCTATTTCCCAAAGATATTTTGCTATCATAATTTTATTTTTAAGGACGTTTTTTTCATTGCCATACTTTATTGTCTGTTGCGGGGTCGCTCCAAAATGAGCACTAACGTGTTAATATTGGCATATAATCCGGGTTATCCTACTTACCGACCGCATTATACTGCTTTGCCATCACACCAGCAATTTGCGCAACATGACTCACGTTTATTCAGCAGATTACTCAAAGTTGGTAGTTGTATTTGAGTTTGTACGCTTAAGAAAATGCCGTTTAGCTAAATATGAAATCGGTAGGCCAGCGCACAGTACGAGACCGGTTGCATCAATAAATGCGCCCTTAACGGTTATGGGGACAGGTGGTGCATTACTTAGGGGCATTACAATAAGCGCCATTACAAACCAGATAAATACTCCATAAAGTACACCGTTAACCAGCCATTTTTTAGAATACAACTTTAACACTGGGTCAAAGCTAAAGAGGAGAAAGACCCAGGTTACGGAAATTATAAAATGCAACAATAAACCTATATAGATCATTGAATGGCCTCCTTTGAAAGCAGCTTCTCCAAAAATTCCGCTTGAGAGAAAATTTAAAAGCCTCAATGGATTCTTGCTGCCAGATAAAAGAAGGTTAGTTGTGGTACCGACAGCAACGAGTACTCCTTCTAATGTGCCAGCTATTAAAACAGCTTTCAAGAGTCTTTTCGTTTTAGTCATAATTAGTTTATTTATTTTCGGCTTCTGTTTTTTTTCACACTAGGGCGATGCCAAGTAATACACATTATTGATCTTACTATCCTACTTCACCGGTGTCAGCCTGGACACACCACCACCTGCCGTTTTCTTTTATATATGTATCCGTATAAACAGAACTTCCCTTTACTGTTTCTCCGTTGGCGGTTTTTGTATAGTTTGTTTTTGATTTTACCAAGGCGGTATTTCCAAAAATGCGAATATGTTCTAATGCTGAAAGATCATTTTTGTGTTCTGTCGCCACATTCATAGTTTGGGCATTTATTGAAGGAAGCACTAAAAATATGAATGCAATTGTCAAATTTCCCTCACAGGAAGCTGCTTTAAATTGTTATAATGACCCGGATTACCAGGAAGTGAAAAAAATCAGAATAAACTCAACAAGTAATTGTACAATGGTTTTGTCAAAACAATTGTGCTAATGACAGATGAACAACTAAAAACATACTTTCAGGACATTTGAAGATAACTTCAACAAAGCGGTTGTTTCTAACAACATTGACGAAATCAAAAAATGTATCACTGACGACTGGGTTTTAATTGACGCACAAGGCGGAATAATTCCAGGAGAAAGATTTTTTTATGTTGTAGAACAAGGGCTGCTATCGCATACAACAATGACGAAAGAAATTTTTAAGAGTTAAAATCTATAATGAGGATTTCTATCAAATCCTTGATTTCCATTGTCGACTGCGCTCTTTCACAACCGGAGTTCCAAAAAAAAGTTTGCAATCACTTTTATACGCACCGGAAATTTTCAGTACAAAGTCTTTAGAAATGATTTTGACGCATTTACTGGTCGGATGCTGGTTGATAAACCTGGATATGAATATCGGGTGGGGCATACCCATGCGGTGCCGGATGTGTGCACCATATTCCATTTCAAGTACGAGTTTTACAAATCAATTCTTCAGCATTGCCAGGTAAAGAATTCATGGTTTTTTAATAACCCTGATCTCCAATCAGTTTTATTAAAAACAAGTCCTGAAACGGAGTACTTGCACTACGCCATTCTGCACCAGACTAATCAACAAGATAAAAGTCGATTACTGATCGATTCAATGGTGCTTGATTTGATTGGCCACGCAATGAAAATTCTTACCGACAACCCTAACCCAATCGTCCCAGAATTTACCTCACGATGCAAAAACAACTATCTTACGGTGATCGAGAAAGCAAAAGATTTTATCACAACTAATTTTACTGATGATATTTCACTATTTAAAATTTCCAATGCCTGCAATATCAGTCCATTTCACTTCAGCCGAATTTTCAAAATATTTACATCTTACTCACCTTACCAATACCTACTTACGCTTCGACTCAAACAGTGCCGAAACATTGTTCAAGACCACATCTCTTCCTGTGACAGACATCTGTTTTTCATCCGGTTTCAACAGCATCGAACATTTTGCTACTTCGTTCAGAGCTAAATACGCAAGATTCCTAAGATCAATGTTTCATGCACCATGTAAGTTTGTTTCGATTGCAAACATATTCACATGCGCAAACATCAAATTGAATCCCTTCTTTGCAAAATTTTCATTGCCCAATTACTTTTATTATCACATCTCAAGGTCAAGGGGCAGGATATTTTTAACCCTCCTACTGACTCGGCCCGGCTTAAAATTGAGGCTAAAAGAATAAACGCACCCATTGTGTTGGATGGCAAACTGGATGAAGAGGTCTGGCAATCGGCACAGGAAGTAGGAAATTTTTTAGAAACCTGGCCTTCGCAGCTTAAGCAAGCTGTCCATGACACGAAAGTTAAAGTACTTTACGATGATAAAAACATTTACGTTGGAGCCACTTGCTATAACCCCAACGGAAGGAGGGGACTTCACGTGCAGGATATGCGTAGAGACTTCGGTTATTCAAACTCAGAGTCGTTTGCTGTCACGCTTGATCCATTTCAAGACATGCGAAACCCTATTCCGACATTTTTAGTTACGCCCTTCGGTACACAACTCGATCAGCTCAGTTATGACGACCGTATTGTGGATACAGATTGGGATGGAGTGTGGAAAGTGCGTTGTTCAATCCTGGATTCTGCCTGGGTAGCTGAGATACAAATTCCTTTTTCAAGCATTCGTTACCCCTCTGGTGCTAAGCAGTGGCGCATCAACTTCTCCCGGCTCATTCGTAACAAATCGCAGATTGTGGGATGGTCGCCATGGCCCCTGGCATTCACCTTTGGACGCACTACATATGCAGGACATTTAAATAATGTGTCAGCTCCAGCTAATAATTTAAACATTCGCCTGCTGCCTTATGCTTTGTTAAAGGGTGCGAGTATAAATGAATCACGGATTGACTATTCTCCCAGCGCTGGTGGTGAATTGAAATGGGGAATTACGCCTAATACTATTTTGGAGGGCACCGTAAACACTGATTTTGCCCAGGCTGATGTTGACCGCCAAGTAATCAACCTAAATCGATCTTCTGTTTTCTTCCCTGAGCGCAGGCAATTCTTTCTCGAGAATGCTAATTTATTTTCGGTGGGCTTGGATGGGGTACTTCAACCATTTTTCAGCCGATCTATTGGCCGCAATGAATTCGGTTTTCCGCTCAAGATCAAGGAGGGCTTACGGTTTATCCATCAAAATTCTAAAAAAGCAATTGGAGGATTGTTTATTAACCAGCAAGGCGATACCACCACTGGAGGTTCACGGATCGGCTTGGCGCGAGCTCAATTCAATTTGAAAAACAATTCACGCATCGCGACTATGGGAATTTTACGTTATGACGAAGAATTTAAAACCACTCCATCCAATTACAATTCGGTTGGTATCATTGATGGGTTTTGGAGGGCCAACAAATTACTTTACGTACGGCCGATGCTTTCTCTGTCACACGATTCACAATCTGGTAAAACTGGCTATGCTGGATTGTGTGAAATTAACTTCACTAAAAATAAAATTTTTGCCTCCGTTACCGAAGCAGTAGTGACATCGGGATACAATTCAAGTACCGGTTTTGTTGCCAGAAAGGATTTTTTTAACACCTCACCCGCGCTAATCCTTACCTTATGGGGAAAATGGCTTCCGCGTTACCTGATTTATTATCGCCCCAATTTTGTTGCCGACATTTATCACACAACGTCCACAGGCAAGTTTCAGGAAGCAACTCTTTCAATTTCTCCTTTAAGTCTAGTGTTCAGAGGATACCACCGTGCGGCCCTCACTATAGTTCCTGCCTGGCAGCAATTGACAACAACTTTCGGACCCGTACCGGGTGCACAAATTCTTGCAAGGAGCTACTATTACATGCGTTATCAGCTTTCCTATGATGGAAATTTGAGCGCACCTTATAGCCTTTCATTCAATGTAAGCAAAGGTGGTTATTATAACGGGAAATTAAATTCCTATTTTGTCTCGCTTCGAGTGGCGCCAATTCCGCACGTGTCCTGTGTGCTAAGCTATACACGGAATGATTTTATTAAAATCGGAGAGACTGAAAATTCATTTACAAAAGAATTGATTGCCCCTGAGATTCGGCTTGCAATGAATGCGAATGTTTTGCTTTCTGGATTTTATCAATACAATACCGCCACAGGCACGGGCGCTTTGAATGTTCGGTTCTCCTGGCAATATAAGCCGCTCTCGTTTATTTATTTCGTTTACAACGATCTCCGGAGCTTGCCATCAATTGAGAGCATTACGAGGTTCCAGCAGCAAACGGGCATAATAAAAGTTTCATACATAAAACAACTTTGATTGGAAATTAATATCTTCCAATTGGTAATTCCTGCCCGTAGTACCCTCCACACCAAACTGCCTGCAAGAAATAAACTTACTTTTGACACTTTGACCACAACAATTTATAGACACTAAAACAAAATAAATATGACAGACGAACAATTAATTAAAGAATTTTTAAGCAGTAGAGGATGCTTTTAATGATGCAGTAATTTCAAACAACGTGGGAGAAATTTCAAAGTGCATTTCTTCTGATTAGGTTTTGGTTGACACTCAAGGTGGAATTATACCACGAGAAAGATTCTATTATGTTGTAGAACAAGGCATGTTAAGCCACACCACAATGACTAAAGAAATTTTGAGAGTTAAAGTTTACGACAACATTGTTCTTGTAACAGGGCGAGGAAAAAATACGGGCTTCTTTAACGGACAGCCAATAAAGGCAGACGAATGGATAACTGACATTTATAAAAAAGAAAACAATAAATGGGTTTGCGTTGTAACACATCTTACACCAGTTTCAGAAAAAACAGCTTAACAGGTTTGTTTATGGTAACAATTGACATTTTAAGAAAAGTAGCATTATCCTTTCCAGAAACAACGGAAGAGCCTCACTTTGAGAAGACATCTTTTAGGGTAAAGAAAAAAATATTTGCCACATTTGACGAAAAGAATAACAGAGCTTGTATAAAATTATCTGAAATAGACCAAAATGTTTTTTCATCTTCCGTCAAGTCAATATTTCCTGTTCCAAACAAATGGGGAAAACAAGGTTGGACACTTGTAGATATGAAGAAAGTAAAAAAGGAACAGTTCAAAGACGCATTGACAACTGCATATTGCGAAGTTGCACCAACAAAATTATCTCATCTTGTTAGACCAAACGAAAACAACGATTAACACAACTAATGGGCGCAACAACATTGAATGAAACAAACTTTGGTACGAACTTCGGGCTGACGACCTCCGAACGAACAGTAGCACGAACGCATAACAGTAAGATTAAAAGAAATGTTTTTATTATAGACAACCAATTTCGCAACTCTGACTGACCTCGTTTTGAACAAACAGCGTTGAATAATAAAACAAATAAACAATGGCAACAACAATAGCAAGACCGATATTCAGAATTTTTGATTACGCCAAGACACTTGAATTTTATGTTGACTGGCTTGGTTTCAAAATTGACTGGGAAGATAAACCTGACAATACACCAATTTATATGCAAGTTTCTCTTGGTGACATAATCATTCATTTATCAGAACATCATGGTGACTGTTCACCTGGCGGAAGAGTTCACATTGAAAACTTTATCGAGCTGAAAGAGTATCACAAAAAACTTCTTGGCAAACAATACAAGTTTATGCAACCTGGTATTGGGCCGACACCTTGGAGCTCTAAAACTTATTGCATGGAAGTAATAGACCCGTTTGGAAACAGGTTAACATTTACAGGTGTTTGATAAAAAAAATCACGACCTAACGAATAGTACACCGACCAAAAACAATAAAAAGCATGAAACAGGACAATACAATAACACACATTGAAATTCCATCTCCCGATTTGGCGAAAGCCGTTTCATTCTACTCAAAAGTATTTAATTGGAAAATTGAAATAGTTACTGAAAACAGTTACGCATTTTTTAGAATAGGCGACACAAACACAGGTGGTGGACTTGACGCTTCGCTGAAACCGGGTGAAGAAAAATGCGGACATCAAATTTGCGTTGACGTAGAAAATATTCAACAGACATTAAGCGAGGTAAAGACCGCAGGCGGTTCTGTAACAATTGTAAAAACTGAAATTGGTGGCGGACACGGATTTTATGCTTGCTTTAAAGACCCTAATGGAAATCATTTGCAAATTCATGCTAATATATAGAAGTTAAAAACAAGACAGACAATAGAGAAAATATTTAACGACTGACTTAAGATTAAAACCCTAACATGGTTGTTGTTATAAACACAGAGGTGAGTGACTTGGGACAAATCTTCGAACTATTTGAACACTCAATTAATTATCAGGAAAAGAAAGGTTACCCAGTTTGGAGAAACTACGACAAGAATGCAATCACTAGGGATATTGAAAATAAGAATCAATACAAGTCAATTGACATTTCCAGATCAAACCATTTACATTTAGCACTATGAACCAAGATATCAGGCATAAGCTTCAGACGTCAATTCGCTACCATTTAAAGCAATCCCAGGATGACCTCGTTAATTTTGCTTCGGAGTTGATACGGATTCCTTCCGAAAATCCTCCAGGAAATTTGTCAAGCAAATGTGCCGCGCTGATTGCCTCGCGATTGAGCAAACTCGGACTCACGGTAAAAAAAGTTAATCCTACTGGTTCGGGTCCCTGCGTTTTCGGAACCTACGGCAAGGGCAACCGAGTCTTTTATTTCAGCGGCCATTACGATGTCGTACCGGCACAAGACAAATCACAGTTCAATCCTTTAGTCCGTAAGTCGAATCTTCATGGACGGGGATCGGCCGATATGAAAGGAGGTATTGCAGCGATGGCCTACGCCATTTATGCTCTGGCTAAATCAGGGTTTGCGCCAAAGGGCCGGGTTGTCCTAGTATCAGTGCCGGATGAGGAGACATCCGGGCCGCGAGGTACTGTAGCGCTGGTGAAGGCTGGGCTTATTCATGAGAGTTCTATTGGGATGCTGACTATGGAGCCCACGAGCGGAATTGTATGGAATGCAAACCGAGGTGTTATCTCGATTCGTGTAACAGTTCGAGGGAAGCCAGCACATGTTGGCCTTCATTTCCGTGGAGTGAATGCATTTGAAGGGATGCTTAGTATCGCACATGAACTCTCTTCATTGCGGAAAGAAGTTGGACAGCGTCTTACATTGCACAACATTAGTCCTGATCCTGCGCGCCAATCAATTTTATTGATGGGTGGAGAGTTGGGAGGCGGCCATAATTTCAATGTAGTGCCGGAATACGTTTCATTTACAGTAGATAGGCGAACCAACCCAGAGGAGAATTTTGATTTGGAGCGAGGTCGATTGCTTGACATTGTTGCCAAAGCCCAAGCACAGGGAATTGATTGCGAAGTGGAAGTATTTCAGGAAGGAAAGTCGTCAGCTTCAGATGCCCAAGGTAAACTCGGGAAGGCCCTTGGTGAAAGTATTCTGCAGGTTACCGGAGAATCCGCGCAATTCGAGTTATGCCCTGGGGTTCTCGAAACGCGCCACTATGCCGCATTGGGTATTCCTGCGATGGCATACGGGCCAGGACTATTGTCTGTTGCTCATGGCCCTAAAGAGTTCGTCTCTATACGTAAGATGCTCCAATGTGCAGAAGTTTACGCATTGACTGCAGCGAATCTGTTGAGTTGAACGAAAGGTCGTTCATTTCGCCAGGGTTGATAATTATTATGTCATTTTAAAGATTTTCTTAAAGTTAATAATTATCGACCGCTTACTTCACGGCTTTTTCACATGAAAGGTCATAGAATTTTCGAAAAAATCTAAAATCGAAGGGTATTGCGACAGAAACCAACTTATAGATGACAAAAAGTATATCAAATA
>Ga0247727_10018784_pt1 | contig 10810 bp, 6 predicted proteins | sample WisWelCaveWW1625_FD_202498 | JGI IMG/M metagenome (GOLD analysis project Ga0247727, IMG submission 202498) | Biofilm microbial communities from Wishing Well Cave, Virginia, United States - WW16-25 | ecosystem: Environmental > Aquatic > Deep subsurface > Groundwater > Cave microbial mat | place...
TTTGATTTTGCAATCCCTTGGCGGTAACTCCAGTCGCCCTACGGGCTCCTTCCGTTACCGCCAAAAATCTCTGTGTGCACGATGTCTTGGCACGAAAACCTGTGCACGATGTGTTGGCATTTAACACATAATGTGTATCGGAAGAACTTGCAGCTTTTGATACCTGATATGGCTCGAGAACTGGATAGCGGCTACTTATATGTTGCCGGTGTCAAAGTCAGCAATGAAGTTTAAGGCGAAGGCAAGGGTTCGTTATCTCAATGGATGCGATGAAATGATAATAAACGCCCAGCTAGTTGGAAATTGTTTAAGATCACAAACGCATGACTCTTCTGATTCGAGCTACAAGTAGCATGTACGGAGCTGAGCCCAAATAATTTGTGGAAGGAATTTATGATGAAAAACATTAAAGAAAGCAGTGAGATCAACATCTTGCTGCACCTCATCGATCAAGCGTATGATAAAAAAGCCTGGCACGGCACGAATCTTCGCGGATCGATTCGTGGACTGACCATCGAGCAAGCGTTATGGCGACCGGCGCCGGCTCGGCACAATATCTGGGAAATCGTCGTTCATGCCGCCTACTGGAAATACATCATTCGCCGCCGTACGCTTGGCGAGAAGAAAGGCTCATTTCCTCTAAAGGGAAGCAACTGGTTTCCGCGCGACGTCGGTCTCACAGAAAAGGAGTGGCGTGAAGATATCGTCCTTCTCGAAGAGGCGCACCGTTCGTTACGAGAAGCTATCACTGCGCTCATGCCCAAGGATTTGCCTGTTATTCCTAGTGGGAGCAAAGTGAGCAATCTGGCGATCCTTCATGGCATTGCTTCGCACGACTTGTATCACGCCGGGCAGATTCAATTGATGAAGAAATTGCAGAAGTAGAGAGTGCCATTTAATGCGTAAAACGTAATCCGTAATTCTTTTTTACGCATTACGTTTTACGAATTACATTTTTAAGAATGGAGCAAGAATGTCATCACTCTTTGCCGATGCCGATCGCGCGATATGGATCGGCGTAGCAATGTTTGCTGTCGGGCTTCTCTTTTTAGTAATGTTCAAACACGGTTTTGCCTCGCGCAGCCAGCGCAGAGCCGGTGGTGATAAAAATGCACGCAAGGGTTTTATTGCCGGGCTGGTGCAGCTCCTTTTCATTTTGTTGATACTTGTCGGCTCGGCGGCTATTGTATTGGCAGGTATGCTGTTGCAAAGTTATAAAAATTTCACGTCGCGAGAGTTGGTCGCGCGCATTCATTGCCAGTCGATTTCCACGCCACCGCCGAGCATGCAACTCACTCTGCTCGGCGATAGTGCGCAGAAATATGACACCAATCAATTCGAGCTTGACGGCGATCAGTGGGCGATTGAAGGCAATGTGCTCAAATGGGCGGATTGGCTGAGTTTGTTCGGCCTGCACGCGCATTACAAGCTCACACGCGTGCGCGGTCGTTACCTCGATGCGCAACAGGAACAAGAAGGTAAGTCATCAGTTTTTGCCCTGAGCGATGAAACTTCTGACAAGATGTGGAGTTGGTTATTTCGTCGCGGCGAGACGCTGCCACTGGTTCATGCGGTGTATGGCAACAGCATTTATACCTATCCTGACGCGAACAAGATTTTCAATCTTTATGTGACCATTGATGGCTTCATGATCGAAGCGGAATCGTCGGAAGGTGTATCGTCGCAGGAATAAATTATTTTCATCCAAGCCGTTTTTATTGCGACAAGCCAAGAATTTTCGCTTGCGAATTCAGGGGTTGTATTGTACTTTCATCGCGGATGGAAATGTTAAATTCTATCTACCCTTCGAAAAGAAATCTTTCGAACCACAACTTGTGTTGAACATCAAATAGTGATTGGTTAATGCAATTCTCGATTCGGTTTTTTCTACTGGTTTTTCTCCTGGTGTCTGCTACTTCACTCGCCGCGCAGGAAATTCTCCCTCTCCCTGAAGTCAAGCCCGGCCAAACCGGTGTCGCCCGCACCGTCTTTTCCGGCAATAATATTGAAGAATTCGGCGTCAAAGTCGTCGATGTCCTGCACAATTTTTCTCCAAAAAGAAATCTCATTATTGTTGAATTGACCGGGCCCAAAGCCGAGTTTACCGGCCCGGCGCGCGGCATGAGCGGCAGCCCGGTTTATATCGACGGAAAACTGGTTGGCGCGCTGGCGTATGGCCTCGCCAGTTTTTTGAAGACACCACTGATGGGGGTAACGCCGATTGAAGAAATGCTGGAAATCTTCGATCGCGAGAGTCAGCGCGACAATGAGCTTGCCGCTTATGCGATGGACGATCACGGGAAATTCATCGAGATCGCGCTTGGCTTGCGAGAACCAAGCTGGGAAAATTTTCTGTCTGCTGCTTCTCTTGTGCACGAAAGTAGTTTGAAACCGCTCGGCGTGCAGCCGATTTCCCTCCCGCTTATTTTTTCCGGGTTTATGCCGAGCGTGTTGACGGACATCGCGCCAGCTCTCAAAGCTTTGGGTTTTGAAACGATGATCGGCGGCAGCGGCGCCCCTTCGCCCGGCATTGATGATTTGCAACCCGGTTCACCGGTTAGCGGTGTTCTTGTGGCCGGCGACGCTGGGATCGAGGCCTCGGGCACGGTAACCTATCGTCGCGGCAATCAAATCCTTGCATTCGGCCATCCGTTCTTTGGGAATGGCCCGATCAATCTGCCGATGTCGAGTGCACGCGTTTTGGCAACGTTGCCGAGTTTGGAATTCTCAAGCAAGCTGGCGATTAGCACCGGCATTGTTGGCGCGTTGCGACAAGACCGCATGACCGGGATTTTTGGCGTGGTAGGAGAGGTTGCTCCCATGTCGCCGGTCACTGTGCGTTATCAAAATGAAGGCGGAATTGCCTCCGAGTTTAATTTTTCATTCACTGAAGAAAAAAGTCTTTCCACGCTGATGCCGCTTTTTGTGCGCGTGACATTGATTGAAGCGCTGCAATCGGCGCGGCTGGCCACGGGCGAAAACAGCCTGGCCGTGCAAGGGATGATTCGTCTGCAACTCGCAGGAAACAAACCAGGAGATGAAATCGAAATTCCGCTCGATAATTTTTATTCCGGGCAAGAACTATTCAGTGGCTTTACCTTTCTCAATAGCATCCTGCAATCCACCGGCGACATAGCCGCCATGCTGGGCGCAGTGATGGCGAATAAATTCCAACCCGTCAACGTCAAAGAGGTGAGCCTGCGCTTTTCTTCCTTTGCGGGGAGGCGTTCTACGACGTTGGAGCAAGTCTGGCTCGATCGTTCGACGGTGACGCCGGGCGACACATTGACAGTGTTTGCCCGTTTGCGCCGTCATCAGGGCGGCAGCCAGCAAGTCGAGCAACGATTAATGATTCCGCGCGACATCGGCTCGGGGGCGTTGAGCGTTGTCGTGGGTAGCAGCGATGAATTGACCCGCCTCGAAGCGCGCGGTAATCCGATGAGGTTTCAGCCGCAGAGCCTGAGCCAGCTCGTCGAACTTTTGAAGCGTCGCCGGCGCAACGATGTGTTGAATATTCAGCTTCGCCAAAGCGACCGGGGAGTGATCGTCGACGGCGAGGAAATGCCTTCGTTGCCGCCGTCGATTTATTCAGTCGTCCAACCACCCAATGCCCGCGGCAAGACCTCGGTCATCCGTGAGCGCACATTAGTGGAAGTATCGCGATCTCTTCCGGGCGTCGTTTCCGGTTTGACCACGGTGAAGCTCAACTTGCAACAAAAGTAGTGAAAAATAATGCGTAAGAGTAATCCGTAAGAATCGCTTTTTATGTTTTACGAATTGCGTTTTACGCATCACATTTTATTGCACGATTATTACTTTTGGAATGACATGATTCGGAAAAATCTAATATTCGCATCGTTAGCTCTTCTTGTCGCAGTGGTCTATGCCGCCGCGCCGCAGTTTCGCCTATTTGCTACTGCCGAAGATATGGAAAAAGGCGTATCGCGTGGCGTCAGCATAGATGCTTTTGGCGCATTGAGCCTCGCGCCTTCAACAACTCAACTGCACAGCGCCAGCGTACCGATGCTTTGGTGTGTTGCCACTGATGCCCAAGGCAATGTTCTGGCCGGCGGTGGAAATCCAGCGCAGATCATTTCCGTGAATTCAATCGGCGCGCCAACGACGCTTTTCTCCAGCGAGGAGTTTGCAGTTTTTGCTATGCACGTTCGAGGCAACGACATTTTTGCAGCCACCGCGCCAGATGGAGAAGTATATCGTCTCGATGCGGAACGGAAATCACATAAATTCTTCAAGCCGGAAGCGAAATACATTTGGGCGCTCGTGGCTGGAAACGATGGCGCGCTCTATGTCGCCACCGGCTCTCCGGCAAAACTTTATCGCGTCGATGCCTCGGGTAAGGGCGCGGTGATTTTTGAAAGCGACGAACAGCACTTCCGCAGCATCTCCCTTTCGAACGACAATTGGATCTATGTTGGGTCGAGCGGCAACGGCTATATTTATCGGTTGCGCCCTGATGGCAGCAGCGTGAGCGTGCTCTACGACGCGCCGATGGATGAAATCTTGCACGTGTTGCCGGCGAAAGATGGCGTTGTTTATGCCGTCGCCTCGGGACAAGCCAGCGGCGCTCCGCAAGGCGGGCCGGGGCCGGCAGCCGAAGCCATACTTGTCGATGATGACGAAGCGCTGCAAGAGGGACAAGCGATTCCTGCCCGTCCTGAAGATGAAGCATTGGCGCCCTTGCTGCAACCCGGCGGGGCGCGCGCGAAAAGCGCTTTGTATCGTATCTCGCCAAGCGGCCATGTGAAAGATTTGTGGAGCGCGCGAAGCGACCGTATTTTTTCTGCTCTGTTGGACAAAGATGGCTGCTTGTTAGTCGGCACGGGTGACCGTGGCCGGCTCTATCGAGTGAACGCCGATCTCGGAAGAACTCTGATGGTCGAGCTTGATGCGCCGCAGCTTACGGCAATCACAAAAGACCGGCAGGATAATGTGCTCCTGGCAAGCAGCAATCCGGGAACGATTTCTTTGTTGCGCAACGGCGTGCGCAGCGTTGGGCAGTACGAGTCGGAAGTGATTGATTCAAAAGTGCAATCTCGTTGGGGCGCTTTGAGTTGGGAACAACAGGGCAACGGAGATGTCAAGTTTTCGACGCGCTCCGGCAACACCGGCAAGCCGGACAAAACCTGGAGCGACTGGAAATCTGTTGAGAGCAAAGTCGGTGGTGGGAGTATAGCTAGTCCCGGCGGTCGATTTTTACAATGGCGGGCAGAACTTGTTGCTAAAGAAAACAATTCGCCACAAGTCAAGCGCGTCAATGTTTCGTATTTGCAGAACAACGTCGCGCCGGAGATTACGCAAATCACCATCCATCCCGCCGGTGATTATTTTCCCGAGGCGTTGAAGAATAATGAAAGCGACGGTCAAGACGAAACCAACGGGCGCGCTGCGAATCATCAAGGCCCTGGACGCAAGACCTTTCAAAAAGGCGCGCAGTCGATAAGCTGGCAAGCGCGCGATGATAACAACGACCGTTTGCAATTTACGGTTTATTACCGGATGGTTGGGGAATCATCATGGAGAGAGATTGCCAGTAAGCTCCAAAGCTCGGCCTATTCATGGGATAGCCAAACGATGCCCGATGGCGAGTATCAAGTTCGAATTAGGGCAAGCGATGCGAAAACGAATTCACCGGCAACCGAAGCTTTTGGAGAAAAAATAAGCTCGCCCTTTATTGTGGATAACACCCAACCAAGCGTGCAGAAGATAGTCGTAAAAAAAGATGGAGTAAATAATTCCGTTTCTTTTGCTGTAGAAGATGCATTGAGCCGTTTGAAGGAAGCCTGGTACGCTATCGATTCCGGGGATTGGTTGTTGATCTATCCACGCGACGGTGTTGTCGATCAGAAGCAGGAAGAGTTTGCCATCACTCTTGAGCCTATGAAGCAGCGTCACACACTGACGGTGAAAGTATTGGACGCCGCCGGTAATGTTGGCTTTGGGAGAACGACGATTGGCGAATAAAAGAACAAATTAATTCATTATGCGAGAAGCATTTCTCTTCGCCCGCAGAAGTGAAAATCCCACTGAATTGACTTAAAAAACTTCTGTGGGATTTCCTTTTTTGTAGAATATTATTTCATCGCTAATACAGAAAGCCGCTATGATCTCGAAGCAGTTATTGGATGCCATAAGGCTTGAAATTCAACAGCATCAAAATTTCATTATCACCACGCACGTCAATCCTGATGGAGACGGCCTGGGATCGCAAGCCGCTCTTGCTCGATACCTTCGCTCTCCTCGCGGCGGCAATAAGACCGTCCATCTGCTGAATAGTAATCCGACGCCACCCAATTATGCCTTTCTCGATCCGCGCGGAGATGTGGAAATCTTCGATGCGCGGCGCCACGAACACATCGTCAGTGAAGCACAGGTGGTTTTCATTTTGGATATTAGCGAGTGGGAGCGTCTTCGGGATCTGGGAAAAATGATTCGCCCGTTGAATCTTCGCAAGGTGTGCATCGATCACCATCCGGCAGAAAAACCATTCGGCGATATCGATGTCATTTATCCTGCCGCTTCATCGACCGGTGAGCTGATGTATGAGCTGCTCGTCGCGCTCGGCGCGATGATCGATAACAAAACTGCCGAAGCATTGTATGCCGCTTTATTGACGGACACCGGCAGTTTTCGTTTTTCAAATACAAGCCCCCATACTCACGAAGTGGTGGCGCGGTTAATCGAGGCCGGCGCTTCGCCGCAAGTGATTTACCAAAATGTTTATGAAAACCAATCACGGGCAAAAGTCCGCTTGCTTGCAAAAGCGCTGGATAGCTTGAATTTCGAAACCGACGGGAGGCTGGTCTGGTTCGCTATTTCGCAAAGCATGCTTCGCGAAACCGGTGCCCAGCCGCGTGACGCGGAGGGATTCGCCGACTATCCGCGTTCCATCACCGGCGTCGAAGTGAGCTTGATGTTCCTCGAGACCGAAAAGGGAAAAGTGAAAGTAAGTTTTCGCTCCAAGGGACAACATGTCATCAACGGTTTGGCAAACCGCTTTGGCGGCGGCGGCCACGCGTTTGCCGCCGGCGCTTTGATGGACGGCCCACTACAGGAAGCGATTCGACTGGTGCTGAACGAAACGAAAGAACTCTTCATTAAATAATGGTAACAAGGGGTTTTCCTTTTGCATTTATGTTGCGAATCCATTAGTTTTTGCATGAAGTTTTTAAGTTGCTGTCACTCGGATTCTACGCTTTTGTGCAGCGGTTTCTTCAGACGATTTGAATGAATTCTACCGGCGACGATTCCTATTATAAAACCGTGCTGACAAAAAGCCGAAGCTCGACTCCGTCGAGTTCTTACAAGCGGGTGAGTGAGAGGGCTAAAAAAAATGGATCGCCAGTCGGTTTGATTGACAAGCATGCAAATCGGAGTCAATCCAGAATGAGCAAACGATGATGGTCTGGCTGGCCAATCTTTTGATTGACTCCGGAAGGCCTCTTCGAGACTCCGCCTCACTTGTGAGGTTTTGTGGTCAAATCATCCTCTACAACATCCAAAATTGCAAGGCTCCCGGAACTAAAGCACAATAGCCGTGAATTCTTCGAGCGGGTGACGGAGAAATTGAGCAAGCTATTGTCCTTCGATGTTGCCGCGTTGCTCATTGCGCGCCCCGTCCCGTATCATAAAAATATGGAAACGGCGCGGGCCCACTCGCTCGGTGCCGGCAAGACCGAGTTGTGGGTGAAGCACAGCCTGAACGGCAAAGAGATTTGCACGCACAGGATTCTCGACGAGCCGCTCGAAGGGGAGTTTCACCTGGTCGGCGGCCAGTTGATCGTCGTCTCGCGCAGCGAGATCGCGAGCGGCGTCAGTTTTATCAAACGTGTGGCGGGTATCGACACCCGCGCTTTGAAATCCGGACTGCTCGTGCCCTTGCCCGGCGGCCGAGGAACGAACGTGGTGCTCTTTCTTGGCAGTTTCAATAATAAACTTCTGCAGGCGCGTAAAAAATTTTCGCTCACGGAAATTCACGCTGCCCTTGCCGCCAATGGTGGAAAAATCGACAAAAGCAAAACCACAATCCCGGCAGCGCATGCTTCCAATGGCGGCGATGAGAATGTCGATTACCGCCAGGTTTTTAATGGCATTGATCTTCCTGCCGCCGTGCTCGAAGATGATCTCACGATTTTGCAGGTGAATCCCGCCTTCGAAAAAACTTTTGGGTACGCAAACCAGCAGCTTGCGCGCCAAAGGTCTCTGCGTGATTTCGTTTCTTCCTCGGAGCGTCGCCAGCTCTTTCGACCGCGTGACAATCGATCTCGTCAGCGTTTTGAGGCGCTGTTGGTTTTGCACAGCGGCGCGGAGAAGAGCTTTGAAGTCACTCTCCATCAGATGACCCGGCCGGAGTCGCTGATTGCCACCTTCCGTGATGTTTCAGCCATTCACGAAAGCGCTCTTGAGCTTCGCGAGCGAGCCGAGCGTTTGTCCTTTATTCAGAGCGTCGGAGAGGCGGTCAACACGGCGGTATCGGTGGAAGAGATTTTCGTGCGTCTCGTGAAGAATCTTCGGCATATCTCGCAGTTCGAGTATGCCGGGTTGGCGTTTCATAATCCGGGATCGGATCAGATTCGTCTCGAAGCCGTTTTCAAGCATGGGCATTTCAGTGTGAGCAACGCGGAATTGCCGCGAAAGAGTTTCGAGAAACTGACCGGCGGCGGCGCCGGGATTCGCGTCAAGCTGCCGGATGAACTGTTGTCTTTTCTCGGCGTCGAAAAGCATGAATCGGTCATCGCCGTTGTTTTGTCTGGAAAGATCCAAGACCCCGGCACCGCCCCGCTCCCATCCTTCAGTATGGAAACGGTGCGGGGCCAGCGGGTTCCATCGCGCCGTCCAGCCGAGGCCGTTGGCTGCTTGGTGTTAGCCGGCGAAAACCCGCGCGCGTTCTCACAATTTCACATGGATGTGCTTGAAAGCGTCGGCGACTTGCTGAGCGCCGGTATTCGCAAAGTTCAGTTGTGGCGGGAGGCGCAAGAGAATTATGATCATCTGTCGCTGCTTTCCGAAGCAAGCCGCACTATCGGCTATTCTCTTGATCTCGATCTGGTTCTGAAAAATGCCGTCAACGCGGCGAACAAAACACTTAATGCAACGACGGCCGCCATCTGTTTGATCGACAATGAGCAGGGAGTATGCGGGCACGCCGTTGCCGGCGTCAGTGAGGAAGAATGGCAATGGCCGATGAGCGAGGTGACGAGTATGCTTGCGAAGGCCGTGCCTGATGAAGTAATTTCGATTGCCGACGTTCGGCGCAGCGCGTTTTTCACAAAGGAATACAGAAATTATTTGCACGAGAAAGGCTTGCATGCGTTTCTCGGCGCCACCATTTTCATCGACAACAAGCCCGCTGCCATGCTCGGCGTTTTTGCGGAGAAGGCTGCAAAATTCCGGCGCGGCGGGGCGTCGATCATTTCGGCGCTGGCCGCGCAGACTGCGCGCGTTTTGCACAACGCCCGCCTCTTTCAACAAGTGACCGAGACGAAGAACTATCTCGAAAATTTATTGAAAAGCTCCGCCGATGCCATCGTCACCACGGATCGTGGAGGACGAGTCACCTACTTTAGCCCCGGCGCGGAACAAATGCTCGGCTTCACCGCAAAGCAGGCGTTTGGCCGTCCGATTACGAGTTTCTTATTCCACGACAAGCAAGAAGCGAAGCCCTTGTTTTGGGAGTTGATGCGCAAGAAAAAGATACGAAGCTATGAATGCGATATTCTGCATGCCGATGGAGGAAGGGTTCCCGCCAGCTTGTCGCTCTCGCAGATTTTGAACGACGACGGGGCGCTCTCCGGCTTTTTGGTCATCGGCAAGGACGTTTCCGCACGCAAGACTGCTGAGCAGGAAAGCAAGCGCCGCGGTGAAGAGCTTGAAAACTATATTTATCTGATCAGCCATAATCTGAAAACGCCTATTGTTTCCATTCAAGGCTTCGTCAATTTGTTGTTTGAGGAAATGGGGCCGTCGTTGAATCAGCAGCACGCGCATTTTCTGGAGCGCATCCAAAAAAACGCCGTGATGATGGAGAAAATGATCGTCGATTTGTTTGACTTCTCCCGCATGGCGCGACTGCAGCTCACCCTCGGCGTCACCCGCACGCAAGAGATCGTCCGGGACGTCGTCGATGAAATGAAAGCCTTCGAGTCCATGCGCGATGTGGAGTTTGAAATCGCGCAGGATTTGCCGGAGATCATCGCCGATGCCGAGGGGATGCAGATCGTGTTTGACAATCTCATCAGCAACGCCGCAAAATATCGGCGGCCTGGTGTTCCTGCAAAGATTACCGTCGGCTGGCAATCACAACCGCGATTTTTTGCCTTCCATGTGCAGGACAATGGCATCGGCTTCGACCCGGCGTTCAAAGAAAGAGCTTTTGCGCTTTTTCAACGTGGACCGAACACTGGGCGCATTTCTGGCACCGGCGTCGGGCTGGCGTTGGTCAAGCGAATCATCGAAAACCATCACGGCTTGGTGCGTCTCGAATCGACGCCGCAGACCGGCACCACCGTGCACTTCACAATTCCCAAAGGACTTGGCCACGAAGGTTGACACCATGGCTGGTGAAACGGACACCGTGACTTTTATTGCCGATGAAAGCAGTCGCTTTGCGGCGGTAAAAATCTAATCAATCAAATTCTTGCCACCCAATTCATATTCTTAGATTCTGGAAGTCGACTCGTTGGCAATTATCTGCTCAATCTGCTTACGAGCGCCGCGCCCTCGGGGAATTTCTCATTGACAAACTCTGCCTGAATCCTTACATTCACCTCAAAATCTGCAATCGTTTGCACTG
>Ga0247727_10018785_pt1 | contig 10809 bp, 8 predicted proteins | sample WisWelCaveWW1625_FD_202498 | JGI IMG/M metagenome (GOLD analysis project Ga0247727, IMG submission 202498) | Biofilm microbial communities from Wishing Well Cave, Virginia, United States - WW16-25 | ecosystem: Environmental > Aquatic > Deep subsurface > Groundwater > Cave microbial mat | place...
TGGGGTGGATACTTGGCCTTTCGACTTCATCCTCGTCAATCGGTGTGGATCGATTCGCGCGGCGATCTGTACGGCGCCGAGCGTTTGCGCGAAGACGAAATCTTGCACCGCTTCGTGCCCGCGCTCGCGCCAGCGGCGGAGCATTTCATCGCGCGCGACGACCCCGATGTGATCGTGTGGCCGCTCCTGAGCTTGGACTTTGGTCCGTTGCAGGTGCATCCGTTGACGCGCTGGATCGCGCAGCGCCCCTCCGAATGGCGATTGGTGTTCTACGACGGGCCCGATCCGGCGCGACCGCGCGCGCCGTGGGCGACGACCGCCGTCTTCCTGCGCGTGCATCCGCGCAACGCGGCATGGTTGGAGCGACTGCCGGCGGTACCGTTGCCGGCGGGATTGCCGCGCTGAGCATGCATCGCTGCTCGCGTTGACACATGCTCGCGACGCTCTCTATCCTGGCTGGTTGGCTCGCGGCCCCGCATCCGGGAGTGGGGGCCACATTCGAGCGGAGGGTCGGTGCAGGTCATCCGCATCCGCGGCGCGCGGCAGAACAACCTCAAGAACCTCGATCTCGATTTGCCACGCCGTGCTCTCGTCGTCGTCAGCGGCGTCAGCGGCTCGGGCAAGAGTTCGCTGGTCTTCGACACGCTCTATGCCGAGGGTCAGCGCCGCTACGTCGAATCGCTGTCCACCTACGCGAAGCAATTCCTCGAACGCATGGAGAAACCGGACGTGGACGAGATCGCCGGGATCAGCCCGGCGATCGCCATCCGGCAGCAGAACGGCGTCAAGAGCGCCCGCAGCACCGTCGGCACCGCGACCGAGATCGCGGACAGCTTGCGGCTGTTGTTCGCGCGCGCCGGCGTTCAGCACTGTCCCGGATGCGACGCGCCGGTGCACGCCGACGATCCGTCGCTTGGCGCGGTGCGCGTCCTCGCACATTTCGCCGCCGGCACGCGGCTGGTCGTGTTGTTCGCGCCGCCGAGTGCGACCTGGCATGAAGCGTTGCGCGCCGCCGGGTTCACCCGCCTGTGGGTCGACGGTGCGGTACAAGATCTCGAACTCGCGACGCTCATCACGTGCGATGCGCGCATCGAAGTCGTCGTGGATCGAATCGTCGCGCGCGCGGACATGCGCCAGCGGGTCGCCGAGGCGCTCGAAACCGCGCTTCGTGCCGGCGACGGGTTCGCGACCGTGTTGGCGCCTGAAAGCGGCGAGCGTCTCGAACTCACCAGCAAGCGCATGTGCGCTCGCTGCCGCATCGAATTGCCGGAACCGCAGCCGAGCTTGTTCTCCTTCAACAGTCCGCTGGGGGCTTGCCCCGATTGCCGCGGCTTCGGCAATCGACTCGAGTTCGACGAACGTCTGATGGTTCCGGATGCGAATCGCAGTTTGGCGGACGGCGCGCTGGCGCCGTGGGCGGCGGGCAAATTCGAGTACTACCAGCGCAAGATGGAAGACTATTGTCGCAAGCAGAAGATTCCGCTCGACGTTCCATGGCGCAAGCTGCCACGTCCGACGCAAGTGCTGCTGCTGGACGGCGCCAAGGGCCTCAAGGGCGTACGTCCCTTCCTGGACGCATTGCGCGCCAAGTCCTACAAGAAATACGCTCGCTTCTTCACCCGGCGTTTCATGGACGAGATCGAGTGCAGTACGTGCGGTGGCAGCCGCTTGCGCCGCGAAGCGCTCGCGGTGCGCGTCGCCGGACGTAACCTCGCCGATCTGGGCCGCATGTCACTCGGCGCACTGCACGACTTCGTCGACCAAGGACTCGAGTTGACCGGTGAAGCGGCTGCGATCGCCACCGACGTGATGGCCGAGCTGCGGGCGCGACTGCGTTTCGCATGCGAAGTCGGACTCGACTACCTGACACTCGATCGTTTGACGCGCACGTTGTCGGGCGGCGAAGCACAGCGCATCAATCTGGCGAACTCCATGGGTGCCAATCTGGTGGATGCGCTGTACGTGTTGGACGAGCCGACGGTCGGGATGCATGGGCGCGATACCGAGCGCCTGATCACGACGCTCGAACGGCTGCGGGAGTTGGGGAACTCCGTCGTTCTGGTCGAGCACGATCTCGACGTCGTCGCCGCCGCCGACTACTTGGTGGATCTCGGGCCGGGTGCCGGCGCCGGCGGCGGCGAGATCGTCTTCGCCGGATCACGCGCCGCGGCGCGCGGCGACAGCGCCGCCGACGCCGGTCGCGCCGAGTTGTCGCGCACGCTCGCCTACCTGAACGGCAGCGCCGAAATCGTCCCGCCACCGACGCGCCGCACGCCCGGGTCCCGCGCGCTCGAACTCGAAAATGTCCGCCTGCACAACCTCAAGGGCATCAACGTGCACTTGCCGTTGGGACTTTTCGCCTGCGTCAGCGGCGTCAGCGGCTCGGGGAAGAGCACGCTCGTGGACGATGTCCTGCACGCGGCGCTCGCCGGCCGCTTGCCGCCGGATCGCGGCGCGCTGGGTGCATACGATGCATTGCGCGGCGCGCACTTGCTGCATGGCGTCGTGCTCGTGGATCAATCGCCGATCGGACGCACGCCGCGCTCGAATCCGCTTTCCTACATGAAGGCGCAGACGGACGTGCGCGCCGTGTTCGCCGCCACCCAAGACGCGCGCTTGCGGCGACTGTCGGCCAGTGCCTTCAGCTTCAACACCACCGGCGGGCGTTGCGAAGCCTGCGAGGGCATGGGCTACGTGCAGATCGAGATGCACTTCATGGCCGACCTCTTCGTGCGTTGCGAGCATTGCGAGGGTGCACGCTTCGGCCCGCGCGTGCTCGAGGTGCGCTATCGTGGCCGCAACATCGCCGAAGTGCTGGAGCTCACGGTGGACGAAGCGATCGCGTTCTTCCACGAAATCCCGGCGCTGGGCGAGAAACTGTATGTGTTGAAGCGCGTCGGCCTCGGATACCTACGCCTCGGTCAGCCGGCGCCGACCTTGTCGGGCGGCGAGTCGCAGCGCCTGAAGATCGCGCGCGCTTTGGCGCAGAAGGGCGCAGGCAATCTCCTTTACCTGTTGGACGAGCCCACGACCGGGTTACATTTGGATGACGTCGCGCGTCTCGTACGGGTGTTGCACGAGTTGGTCGAGCGCGGGAACTCGGTCTTGACCGTGGAGCACAACCTGGAGGTGATTCGTGCCGCCGATTGGGTGTTGGAACTGGGGCCGGAAGCGGGTCCGGGCGGCGGCGAGATCGTGTACGCGGGTGCGCCGGAGGGTTTGGTGGACGAACCGCGCTCGTGGACCGGCCGCTGTTTGCGGCAGCGCGACGCACGGCGAACGGAGTACCGCGGCAACGCCGCGGCGCAAGTCTGAGGAGCATTAGCGCATGCGTTTGTTGGTCACTGGCGGAGCAGGATATGTCGGCAGTGTCGTGACCGAGTTGCTGCTCGAGCGCGGCCATCAGGTCGTGGTGCTGGACAATCTCTCGACCGGCCATCGCGCCGCGGTCGCTGATGGAGCGCGGCTGGAGCGCGGCGACCTTCGCGATCCGGAAATCTTGGCGCGTTGTCTCGGCGCCGGAACCGATGCAGTGTTGCACTTCGCGTCGCGCAGCCTGGTCGGAGAGTCGCGCCACGATCCGATCGGTTACTACAACGACAACGTCGGGGGTGCGACCGCCCTCCTGCGTGGCATGCTGGCGGCGGGCGTGCGGCGGTTGGTGTTCTCCTCGAGCGCCGCGGTCTATGGTGAACCGGAGCAACAGCCGATTGCGGAGTCCGCACCGGCGCAACCGACCCACGCCTATGGCGGCTCCAAGCGCGCCATCGAGATGTTGCTGGCGGATGCGGCGGGCGCCTTCGACCTGCAGGCCACGTGCCTGCGCTACTTCAACGCCGCGGGAGCCACGCTGCGATGCGGCGAAGATCACCACCCGGAAACACACCTGGTCCCGGCGATCTTGCGCGCGGCGCAAGAGCACAGCGCGGCGACGGTGCACGGCGATGACTATCCGACCCCGGATGGAACCTGCATCCGCGACTACGTGCACGTGCGCGATCTGGCTGCAGCGCACGTGATGGCGCTCGAGTCCGGTTTCCAAGGACCGCTCAACCTGGGCAGTGGTCGTGGACACAGTGTGCTCGAGGTGATCGAGGCGGTCCGGCGCGTGACCGGAGCCGCGGTCCCTGTTACAGTCGGCGCGCGCCGGCCCGGCGACCCACCGCGACTCGTGGCCGATGTCACCCGCGCGGCGCGCGAGTTGGGATGGCGGCCGCGACTCGATCTCGATGCGATCGTGCGCAGTGCGGCGGATTGGCATCGGCGTCATCCGCACGGCTATGTGACGGAGTGAGATGCAGGGCACGACCCTCAAGCCCGAGAGCGCGACCGTCCTCGCGGGACTGGTCGCGGCACTGGCGCCCGAGCGCGACCCGGTGGTGTTGGTGCGGCGCACGGCGGAGATCCTGCGCAACGATCTTGCAGCCGAGTGGTGCGTCGCGGTCGCGAGCGGGGAAAGCAGCTTGGGCGGCCTGCGGCTGACCCATGGCACCACCGAGTCGGACATTCGCATCACGGCACTCGGGTTCGCGGCCGAAACGCCATCCGAGCGAGTGCAGATCCAGCGCGGCAGCGCCGCCGCCGGCTTCTGTCTATGGCTGCCGCAGCACACGCGCTTGACGGTTGCACTCGGTCCGCTGCCGGTGTCGACCTCGCTGTGGATGGAAGTGCTGGACGGCGCCGCGCGTTTTCTACTCGCACGTCTCACCGACGAGCTCGAACTGGCGCGCGCACTGCTCGCCAATGCCGCGCTCGAACGTCGCATCTCGGACTTGTCGCTGCTGTTCAAGGGGCTCGACGTCACGCTGTCGTCGGTCGAGCTGACGAAGGTGCTGCGCGCTTTTCTGACCTGCGTCACGTCCGGCGAAGCGATCGGCTTCAACCGCGCTTTCCTCCTCTTGATCGACGAGGAAGCCCGCGAGCTACGCGGCACGGTCGCGGTGGGTCCGTCCTCGGGTGAAGAAGCCTCGACCATCTGGGGCTCGATCGAGAAGGAGCGCACGACGCTGGAAGAAATCCTGCGCCGCTCCATCCAAGATCCCACCACCGATCCGATCCCCGGCTCGCTCGCCGATCGCATCCGTGACTTCGCGGTACCGTTGGATCCGGATGCCAGCATCCTGGCGCGCGCCGCGACCGCAACCCCGGGCTACGACATCCACGAATACGACGGCTCGACCGGCCCAGATCCTTTCGCCGCGGCGTTCGGCGCCCAGGCGTTCGTCGTGATTCCGATTCAGGGCCGCGAGCGTACCCTCGGCGTCATCGTCGCCGACAACCTCTATACCGGCCGGCCGATCTCGCGGGATAGCGTCTTCCTCTTGTCAGGACTGGCGAATCACGTCGGCGTCGTGATCGAGAACGCGCTGATGTTCGAGGATGTCAGCCGGCGCTACGCGGAGTTGAACGAGGTGCAGGTCGTCAACCGCGCGCTCCTGAGCCGCGATGATTACAGCGAAGTGCTGCGCCAGATCGCCGAGATCGTCACCGGCCAGTTGCGCGCCACCGGCACCCTGTTGTTCGTCACCGAGGGTTCACCGCCGGAGCTGCGGCTCGAAGTACAGTTCGGACCACCACTGGCCGCCGCCGCGGTGGAACGCTGCACCGAGGTGGCGCGACGCGCGTTGCGGCAACGTACCGGCGTGCTCGAACGGCGCGTGGCGGATGACGTCGCGGGCGGCGACGATGCCGGCGTGCAGAGCTTGCTCGCCGCCCCGATGTGGATCGAGGCGGAGCCGATAGGGGTGCTGGTCGTGTACCGCTCACCAGAGACCGATCCGCTGCACACGGTGCCGTTCGATCGCAATACCCAGCGCTTTCTTTCCATCATCGCCGATCAAGCGACCATCGCGGTGCTGTCGGGGCGGCGGTTGGAAACCATCCGCGAGGACCAACGGCAGATCCAGCAATTGAACGAGCTCTTGTATCGCAACGAGAAGCTCGCGACCTTGGGTGAGGTCTCTTCCAAGATCGCGCACGAGATCCGCAATCCATTGACGGCGCTGGGCGGCTTCGCACGCCGGGTGCTGAAGAGTCCGCAACTGGCGCCCGGCGATCGTGAATCCATGGAGATCATCGTGCGCGAGACCGCGCGGCTGGAGCGTTTGCTGAACGACCAACTGGCTTTCGTGCGCAGCGCCCGACTACAATTGGCGCCAACCGATATCAACCCGCTGGTGCGCGAGGCTCTGGCGCTCTTGCGGCAGCAGCTCGAGTTGCACCACGTCACGGTGGAAGTAGAACTGGCGCGCGATCTGCCCAGCGCGCGTCTCGACGCCGATCGGGTCAAGCAGGTGTTGGTCAATGTCCTCATGAATGCGATGGAAGCAGCGGAATCGGGCGGGCGGGTTCGGATCGCCACCCGCGCCGTGAGCGACGGCGTCGAAGTGCAAGTGTCCAACACCGGGCCACCGATTCCCGCTGAGGTTGCGGCGACCATGTTCGCGCCATTCACGACCACGAAGCAGGAGGGTACCGGGCTCGGAATGGCGGTCGTGCAGCAGATCCTGGTCGAACACGGTGGCAGCGTTCAGGTGCGCACCCAGCCGCCTTGGGGCAGTGTGTTCACGATTCGACTGCCGCTCGAACCGCCGGAGAGCACATGAAAAAAGTGGCGGTGATCCTCGACGGCGCCTTCGTGATGTCCAACCTCTATCGGGCGCTCGACCGCCGCTTTCCCACTGCGCACGAGTTGTGGGCCTACGCGCACGCGTGCGTGCGCGGACCCGAGGAAGAATTGTTCCGCATCTATTTCTACGATTGCCCGCCTTACGACGGCAGCGAGCGGAATCCGCTCTCCGGCGAGGTGGTGGATTTTGCCCGCACCCGCACCAACTATCAGCGCAGCCAGATCCATGAAGAACTCGGGCGCATGGACCACGTCGCGTTTCGGCGCGGCGTGCTCGCCTTCAATGGTTGGCGCATCGGCCGCCGCGCCATGGAGAACCTGCTCGCCTCGCAGCGTCCACTCGCGGCCGCCGACCTCGAGCCCGACCTGACGCAGAAGCGCGTGGACATGAAGATCGGGCTCGACGTCGCCTGGCTCGCCACCAAGCAGATCGTCGATCGAATCATCTTGGTGACCGGCGACAGCGATTTCGTGCCGGTGATGAAGTTCGCGCGGCGTGAAGGCGTGCAGGTCGTCCTGGTGACGATGGGATCGTTGGTGCGACAAGAACTGCGCGAACATGCCGATGAAAGCCGCACCGTGGAGCTTCCGCCGCGCGCCTGAACGGCGCGCCATTCCTGCAAACACTTCCGTGGCGTCCTTCTTGCGACCAGGACCTTGGTTGGGTGCGCGCGGCCGGCGTTCGGCCACCGCCAGGTCATGGGGAAGGGCGCGATGCCGGGTTTCGTCGCTGCCGCCGGTCGAACCGCAACCACCGCGCGGGTCGCACGTCTGGCCCGCATGCCCGAGGACGCCGACGCCGCGATCGCGCGCTTCAAGCAGCACGTGCGCAGCGCCTGGACGGTGCTCGATCGGCGCGATCGCAGTGGTTTCGTCGTCCACGCGTTGCGCACCGCGGCGCCGATGCTCCCAGGACTGTCACCCGCGTTTCCCGCCGGCCTCACGGCTTTGCTTTCCCGACTCGATGACGTGCTCGAGCGACACCATCCGGAAGAACTGCGGGTCGCTAGCTTCGCATGGTTGTCCATGCTGCTCGAGGGGGTTCATCAGCGTGACGGATCCGAACGTGCGGCCGAGATCCTGGACTGCCTTGAGATCGACGGTCGCGAGTAACGCGGGCGCTCCGTTCCAGGCCGGATCGAACTGTTGCCTGGCGCGGGGATTGCGTCCGCGCCCGTGACGGCGCGAACGCGGCGCGAGGAGGCGCGGGTGGTGGAGCGGAGAAACGAATGGGCGCGCGTGGCGCACGAAATCGGCGGTGCGCTGGCACCGGCGCGCAGCGCCGTGGATCTGCTGCGGGCCGGCCACGCAGGGCAGATGACGCCCGAAACCGAGCATTGGCTCCAGGTCGCGGTGCGCGGCCTGATGCGAGCCGAACGCATTCTCGACAATGTGGTCGCCGTCGCCGCGCCGGAGTCGTATCGCATTCAACTCGAGTCGGTATCGTTGCCGGCGCTTCTGTCCGGCATCGCCGCCGAGTTCGAGGCGCACGCGCGCGCGCGCGGCGTCACCCTCGCAGTCGAAGCACCGGCGGAAGTGTCGCTGCCGACGGATCGCTTCGCGCTCGAGCAGGTGCTCGTCAATCTGGTCTCCAATGCCATCAAGTTCAGCGACGCAGATGGAACCGTGGTGCTGGCAGCCGAGCCGCCGTACCACGGCGTGTTGCCGGGACATTTGGCGCTGCTGGGCGGCGGGCTGGGACCGGCGCCGCATTGCGTGCGCTTGAGCGTCCGCGACCGTGGTCCGGGGCTGGCGGAAGAAACGCGGCAACGATTGTACGAACCGTTTTTCCGCGGCGCCGAGGCGCGGGCGCGCCGGCTTCCTGGTTTGGGACTGGGATTGGCGGTGGCGCGGCGCTCGATTGCACTTCTGCACGGAGATTTGCGTTTGGATCCCGCCTGGCGCCCCGGTTGCAGTTTTGTCGTGACCTTGCCGGCGGACGCGGAAACGCTGCAGCGAGCCATGCGCATGGATGCGTGCTTCGACCTCTTGACCGTGCCGCGACGCGAAGGCTCGACCACCGTGGCGGTCTTGCGCGGACCGGAGGTGTTCGACAGCCGCGCTCTGGCGCGTTTGACGAAGACGCTGCGGCAGGCTCTGGGCGAGGACGAAATCGATGTCGTAACGCTGGCGGATAACGCGACCGTGCTGTGCACCAGCGCGCCGGTACGCGCGACCTGGCGCGCGCTCGGCGCGGCACTCGCATCCGCCGTCGGACCAGAGCTCGCGACACAGGTGCGCGCCAGCGTGCAGCGAGTCCGCCGCGGCACCTCCCCGGACGAGTGCGTTCTCCAAGGTTTGGTGCGCTGTCGATTCGTACTGCCCGAGATCGGGACGGAGGTGCGTGCATCGTGAAGCAGATCCTCTTGGTGGACGACGACCCCGACATCTTGGCGACGTTGCGTTGCGCGCTGGAGGCGGGTGGCTTTGCGGTCGATGTGGCACGCGACGGTCGCGAAGCGCTGGCGCAAGCTCGGGCCGCGCCGCCGGACTTGATAGTGCTCGACGTCATGCTGCCGGGAATGAACGGCTACGAAACCGCGCGCTGGCTGAAAGCGGAGATGCGCACCGGCGCCTTGCCGCCGTTCAAGATCCTGATGCTGACCGCGCGTCGCGTCGCATCCTCGGCGCGGCAGGAATTCTTGGCGACGTGGTCGGGCGCCGATGCGCAATTGTGGAAGCCCTTCGATCTCGGGGTTCTGGTGCACGAAGTGCAGGCGCTGCTCGCGGCATCGACCGCGGAGGTGGATGCATGAGTCGCATCCTGATCGTGGACGACGACCAGGATATCGCTCGCATCCTGCGCTTCCGTCTCGAGCGCAAGGGCTTCGAGTGCGTGCTGGCGAGCAACGGCCTCGAAGCGCTGGAGATGCTCGACACGCATCATCCCGATCTGGTGCTGCTCGACGTCATGATGCCGAAGATGGACGGCTTCACCGCCTGCCGCGAGATCCGCAAGCGCAACGCTTGGGCACGCATCCCGGTCATCATGCTGACCGCGAAGGGTGACACCAGCGACAAAGTGAACGGCATCAGTCAGGGCGCCGACGACTATGTCGTCAAACCGTTCGAGTTCGAGGAACTCTTGGCGCGCATCCAGATGATCCTGCGCCGCACGCTGGAGAACATGAGCGCCAACCCGCTCACCGGCTTGCCGGGCAACCATGTGATTTCCCGCCAGATCGAGGCGGCGATCGCCACCCAGAAGCCGTTCGCGGCGTGCTATGCCGACCTCGATCACTTCAAGGCGTTCAACGACGAATACGGCTTCGAAGCCGGCGATCAAGTCATCAAGCGCTTGGCGGAGATCCTCAATCAAGTGCTACGGGAGCACGCCACGACCTGGTTTCTGGGGCACATCGGCGGCGATGATTTCTTCTTCTTGTGCGATCTCGAGGCATTCGAGGGTTGCTGCAGCGAAGTGATCCAACGTTTCGATGCCGGCATCGGTTCGCACTACAAGACCGAGCACCGCGAGCGCGGTTATATCGAGAGCATGAACCGGCAGGGGGAGCCGGTGCGCTTCCCGATCATGACGCTGTCCATCGGCGTCGTGACCAATACGCAACGCATCTTCGTGGACGCGATGCAGGTGTCGAACCTGGCTTCCGAGATGAAGAAATATGCGAAGGGACAAGCGGGGAGCGTCTACCGGGTCGATCGTCGTACCGAGGGCGCGGCGGATCCGGCCGGTGCGGTGGCGGGAACGACGGCCGTCGATGCTGCACCAAATTCGGGACCGCGCGCGACCGGGACCGGGCGTTGACACGTTTCTGGGACGCTCCCTATACTCGCCGACTGGCTGCGAAGGTAGCTCAGTTGGTAGAGCAACGGACTGAAAATCCGTGTGTCGGCAGTTCGATTCTGCCCCTTCGCACCAGGCTTCTCGCGCGCGAGACCGGCAGGTCTCGTCCACGCTGGTTCCGGGGCTGGTGTAGCTCAGCTGGTAGAGCAACGCACTCGTAATGCGTAGGTCCGCGGTTCGATTCCGCGCACCAGCTCCAGCCTGGACTCTTCCTGGCGTGGCAAGGCAAGCGTCGCGCAAGGAGGCGCGCGTTGGAACCTGAAGATCGCTCCCTGATGATCAGCATCTCGGGCGTACGCGGTGTGATCGGGCCCGCCCTGAACGCCGACGTGGTGTGCCGCCTGGCGGCCGCCTTCGGCACCTGGGCGCCGCCGGG
>Ga0247727_10018786_pt1 | contig 10808 bp, 10 predicted proteins | sample WisWelCaveWW1625_FD_202498 | JGI IMG/M metagenome (GOLD analysis project Ga0247727, IMG submission 202498) | Biofilm microbial communities from Wishing Well Cave, Virginia, United States - WW16-25 | ecosystem: Environmental > Aquatic > Deep subsurface > Groundwater > Cave microbial mat | place...
TTAATGTTCACTGCCGGTCCGATCTGAGGAAAGGACGAACGGGTTGGTGACGACAGCGGTGTTGCAGTTACAAGGCGTAAAGAACGGTGTACTGTTATTTACGTCTGAAATTTAACAAACATATTTTAAAAAAGCAATGGTTAATTTTTTCTGCCAGTATAAAACAGATTGACCGTCTGTCGCTTTTGCCGGCACAGTAAATTCCCTGTTGACAGGCTTGAAATCTTTTGCTATCTTGTGAATCATGTGAAGTCAGGCCTGGGCGCGAAAAGTGAAGTCCGGCTTGCGCAGCGAGATATTGCTAAATTAGAAAAATCTTGGCGCGCAAGTCGGACTTCGCCCCGCCTCTAAATGAAAGCGGAGCCATCATGGGCAAAAAAGTTTTCATCAGCTATTCTCATCAACAAGGCGATTGGGTGTGGAATTCTCTCGTGCCCTGTCTCAAAGCTGGTGGCGCCGAGGTGCTTATCGACCGCGAACGATTTGAAGCCGGTCGAGATTTATTTAAACAGATGGATTCAACGCAAGATCAAGCCGATAGCCATGTTCTGGTCTTTTCACCGGAATACCTGGCCAGCAAGAGTTGTGAGCACGAGATGAAGCGCGCGATTAAGCGTGATCCAAAGTTCATGAAAGACAATGTCATCCCGGTTTTACGGATTAACTGCACGCTGCCCGGTGTTATCAAAAGGCCGCTTTATGTCGATTTGCGTAACGACAAGGACGTTGCACAATGGGATAAACTGCTGTCAAAATGTGGGGCGAACCTCGGTACCAGTGCACCGGATTGGCTCGCCGCTCGCAACGCCATTGTGCGTTATCTGAATCGTGGTGAATCCGTCAATTTAGTGGTTTATAACAAACCCAAGTGGCTGGAGCTGGTCAAACACATTCGGAAATATCATTTTCCGGATTTAGGGTTGGTCGATTTAAATGATGGTGCGACAGATTCTCGACGTGGCTTGGTAACAGAAATGCTGAAAGCTTGTGGCGCAACCACTCAAGTACCGCCCAAACCGGATGATTTAGTCACGCTTGCACGCCTGATCGGCAACAGGCCGAGTGCGGCGCGCCTCGCACTGCTTAGATTTGACATGGTGACTCAGCATGAAGATTATAAAAATGATGTCGCGTTATTTGCCGCTTTAAGAGATCTCATCACGGAAAAGCGTAAGCTGATTCTACTTGTCCATTCTCGTTTGCCGTTCATAGAATTTTTGCCCAAAGAGCACCCGCTTTCTTCGATCACCGATTTAAAAACCGTTGAATTGCACGGCCGGCCATGACACATACATCGTTGGACAAAATTGGTTTGCGTTGGCGTGATCATAAATCGGCGCTGTGGTGGGTGGGCTTGCTTTATCGGCGGACGGACGAGTTTGAGAAGGCCTTGATAGGTTTATCACGATTTGAAGCACTGAGAATTGGACCCTTGCTGTATTTTCACGCCTTAATTTATATTATTCTATTCTGCTTAGTTATTCGGCTTGTTATTTTCAGTCATGTTTTTTCAAACGCTATTCCTATGCTCCTTGGAATAACGATTGCGTGTGTTGTTGGACTTGTTAGTTGTATTGTCGGAGGAATTTTAAGGCTTTCCCCTTTGATTTCTGGAGGAATTGGGATTGGAATCGCCGGTGGAATTGCAGGTGGAATTGCTGGGGGAATAGATGGAGGAGTTGCCGGATTAATAGCCGCAATTATAGCTGAAACGCTCGCCTATATGAGCGTTTACTCGATTTCAGTCGCTGCTATCAGAACTATAGTTTTTGGACTCATCAGCGGGATTGCAGGCGGGATAGCCTTCTGGGTCATCAGAGACATCACGGTTGCGGTCATATTTGGTATCGCGATAATGATATGTGTATTGCGAATTTATTATTTTCCTATTCATGTATTTCTACTTTGGCCTAAAATACGCAGTCAATGGTATGAATACCATCCCATTGCTTGGGATGACATGTGTGCCTTGCCGTTTCCTAAGCTGGATAGACTCTTAGTGGCATTTGCAGAATTTGCACCGGAAATTGGCAAGCGAGAAATTGAGCGGCTGATTCAAAGCTATCCCAGCCAGAGACACGCGGCATTGAGAGCGCAAACCATTCTTCTCGCACGTCGGGCTGCGCATGAAAAGAATCTCACAAAATTAGAAACGCTGTTAGCGCCGTTGCCCGAAGGCAAGAAGGGGTTTCTCGCGCAAACACCCCGACTGCGTGAAATGGTGGGTGAAATTGCCGGAATGCAAATGCGGTTGGACACCGTTAATCTTCCCGTGCTCCGCGAACCCATTGCCCAAATGCTGCGTGAGCGCATTGAAAACTTTCGCCATCAAATTGCCGGTTTTCACGAACCGCTGGCGAGCGAGTTTCGCCAGGCGGCGACCCATTGGTTGGAAATCGCGCAAAAGCAAGTGCAAGAGGCGCAGGCCATTTTAACCAAAGAACCCAGCCCGGTGGTGTTTCGCGCCGGCGACCCGGTCAATCGTGAGCAGGAGGCCTTTGTGCCGCGCTATGGCATTGTCGGCGATCTGGACAAACAAATCATGCACAGCACCGGCTGTCCCGGTTTGGTACTGTATGGCCGGCGGCGTATGGGCAAATCAACGGTTTTGCATAATTTGAATGGTTTCTTGCAGGATACGGTTATTCCCGTGGTTATTTCTATGCAAGATCCGCAGGCCTTCACGTCTCTTGCGGATTTGCTGAATTTGATTTCTCAAAAGCTCACGTCTGCGGTTGAGAGCGAAACCGGTAACTCCGCCAACAATATCAACCTGAATTATTTTATGCAACGGCTTTCGCAGAGCAACGAAAAATTGCAAGCTGCCGGTAAACGTGTGCTGTTAGCCATTGATGAATATGAAAGCATCGATCGCAAATTGGGTGAGAAAATTTTTTCCGAAGATCTGCTCGTCACCGTGCGTGAATCCATCCAAACCCATCGCCAGATCACATGGATTTTTGCAGGCAGTCACGACATTACGGAGTTACAACACGCCGAGTGGCCATCGTATTTAGTGAGCGCGCGTACCGTCGAAGTGCCAATGTTCACATTGGCAGAAACACGCCTGTTGCTCACCGAGCCAATGAAGTTTTCCTCATTGTGGCCGAAAGATGATCCCAAGCGTCCCCGCTTTAGCCCGGAGTTTTGGGGAGAAAACGGCATCGAGCGCATTCACCACGAAGCCGGTGGCTGGCCGCATTTGGTGCAGCTCATCGCCGAAACCATCGTCGATTTGATCAACGACGAAACCAAACGCCAAGTTGACGCCGAGCTGTTTGAACGCAGTCTGAACAAAGCCATTGTCAGCGGCCACAATGTTTTGTATCAACTCCTGCGCGGCGAGTCCACCTTGCCCGGTGAGTGGGATTACCTCGCCGCGTTCCGCAAACGCGAGACACAGCCGCCACCGGAGGATGAAGCCATTTACATTTCGCTGCGCCGACGCTTGTTGGTGGAGGAAGAGAACGGCCTGTGGCGCTTGCGCGTGCCGCTCATGGCGCGGTGGTTAAAAGAGCGCGGGTGACTCGGAAGCAATTCCCCAAAGTATGAGCGGGCATTTTCCTATTCGCGTCCATGCTCTGCTCAAATTGCCCGGCGAAAAAATTCATCCGATTCCCGCCAATTTGTGCGGCGCGATTGCCGTTTGTCCGCCCATCAATTTCCGTGAGCAGGATTTCTTTGTTTTTTGCACACAATTTTCTTGTTAGTGAATTTCAACAACACTTTGTCAATTCTTCACAACCTGCACACCTTTTTTAGCAAATTTTAGAACCGCGGCCCTGCCGATTAATTGATGTTGCGCCGCTGCTCGCGCCATCACCAGCGAAATTCTTTTGGCGGTTCGTTTTGAACCAATCGCCAGCAGCGTCGAGCCGGAGCCGCTGAGAAACGCCGCAAATGCCCCGGCCTCATAAGCCGCCGCCAGAATATCATCAAATCCCGGAATCAGCACTTTACGATAAGGCTGATGCAGCCAATCCTGCACGCCGAATTTGAGCAACGCCGGGTCACGTTTGGCAAAGGCCGCCACGAGTACCGCGACACGCTGCACATTTTTGACCGCATCTTCGCGGGATAGAGTTTCAGGCAAAACGCCTCGCGCCTCGTGTGTGGCGATTTCCAAAGCCGGAATGAACGCCGCGGCCACCCACTTTTCCGGCGGCAAAAACCTTTGCAGTTTAACCACGCCCTCTTCCGCGCCATTCACCGTCAACCCGCCCAACAGCGACGCCGAGGCATTTTCGGGATGCCCTTCCATTTCGTTAGCGAGATCAAGAAGCCGCTGCTGCGACAATTTTTTACCGCAAAGCAAATTCGCGCCGACCAATCCCGCGACAATCGCCGCGCCGCTGGAGCCCAGCCCGCGCTTGAGCGGAATCGGATTGTTCATTTCAATCCGCAGCGGCGGCGATTCGCAACCGATCTCTCGAGATGCGCGATCAAAAGCTTGCAACAGTAGATTGTCTTGCTCTTGTTCAATTACAGCCGCGCCCTCGCCCCACGCGCGCAGATGCCGCCCGTCTATGCCGATTTCAAATTTCACCATGAGCGGCAAGTCTATCGCCAAGCCCAGCGCATCGAAGCCGGAGCCGAGATTGGAAGTCGAAGCCGGAACTCGCAGAGTAAATTCGCGCATTTGTATTAATTCTTTTTGTCGATTTGTCTTTTTATCTTTTTTGCAAAAATCGGCTCCCGGGTTTTTCCGCTGCGCTTCCTTTCGCGCACCACGGGCAATTTTTCGGCTGATATGTTTCCGGCGCCAGTTGCAACGTCGAAAGCAACGGCGCGCCGAAATTTGCTTTGCCGTTGCTGCGATCCACAATACAGAATACACCAACCACTTCGCCGCCGGCCTCGCGGACCAAATTGATCACCTCCTGCACTGAGCCGCCCGTCGTCACCACGTCTTCACAAACAAGAATTTTTTCGCCCGGCGCAATATGAAATCCGCGGCGCAAGCTCATTTTACCATCCTGCCGCTCTGCGAACAACACGCGCGTTTGTAGCAGCCGCCCGACTTCATGCGCCACGATAATTCCGCCAACCGCCGGCGCCATCACAGCGTCAATTCGTTGTTGAGAAAAATTTTGTTGCACCACCCGGCATAATTTTTCAGCGTGTTGCGGATATTGCAAAACCTTCGCACACTGAAAATATTGCGGGCTGTGCAATCCCGACGTCAGTTGAAAATGGCCTTCCAATAATGCTTCAGTTTCGCGGAAAAGCTGGAGAACTTGTTCGGTCGTCATGATGTTTTTCGTTGCGGTTCCCTTTTCGTTGCAAATTATTTTAATGAACCGATTTCACTTATTCGGCGTCGTCAGCAATACGTTGCGCATTTCATCCCGCATCTTCTTCGCCTCCCGTGCGGCGGCTTCGGCAAAATGATGTCCTGCGTCCGCGAAAATAATCGAACGGCTGGCATTGATAATCGCGAGATCGCCCGTTGCCGTTGCGCCGATCCGCACCGCCGTTTCCAAATCACCGCCCTGCGCGCCGACGCCCGGAATGAGAAACGGCAAATCCGGACTTACCTTGCGTACCTGCTGCAGCTCGCGCGGATGCGTCGCGCCAACCACCAGCCCCGCGTTATTCATCTGATTCCATTCCCGCACCTGCGCGGCAATGTGCAAATACAGCGGTCGCGTGCGGTCCGGAAAATTTTGAATCTCGCCGCTGCCCGGATTCGAAGTGCGGCAGAGAAAAAAAGCGCCCCTGCTGCCGTCTTCCAGAAACGGCTGCGCCGCGTCTTCGCCTAAATACGGATTCACCGTCACCGCGTCAAACGGCAGCTCGCGAAAAACCGCCTCGGCATACAGCCGCGCCGTGTTGCCGATGTCGCCGCGTTTGGCGTCGGCAATTTTAATCACGTCAGCCGGCAGCGCCGCCGCAATGGTATGTAGCGCTTCCCAGCCGCTTTTTCCCAGCGCTTCAAAAAACGCAAAATTAATTTTGAACGCCGCAGCAAATTCTTTGGCCGCCGCAATGATCTCGTTGCAAAAAATAATCACGCCCTCAGCCGATCGCGGCAAACCCGCAGGCAGTTTTTGCAAATCAGGATCAAGCCCGACGCACAAAAGGCTCTGCCGCTCACGCAGCGTTTGTTGAAAGCGCTGGTTAAAATTTTTTAGTTGAAGATTTGACATGGTAAAATTATACAAAAAGCGGCGAAAGAAGCAAGTAGAAAGTCCGCACGAAGCGGCAAAGCCGGTGATGGCGAAGTCCGACTTGCGCACGCGAATTTCCCAGTTCAGTACGATTCCCGAGCGCCAGTCGGACTTCACTTCTACTTCATTTCCCGCGCTTGCTTTGCCGGATATTTTTCTTATATTAAATGAAGTGCTGTTGAACGCACAAACAGGAGAGGAGATTGGTTTGCAATTATCAACATTGGCGCGTTTTGTCAAAATCGAACACACGCTGTTTTCCCTGCCACTGATTTACACAGGTGCTCTGCTTGCCGCGCGCGGTTGGATTTCGCTGCGGCTGGCGCTGCTCATGCTCGTCGCCGCCACCGGCGCGCGCACCGTGGCGCTGGCGCTGAATCGCATCATCGACCGCGAAATCGACAAACGCAACCCCCGCACCGCGATTCGCGAATTGCCCGCCGGCCGCATGAAACTTCCCGAAGCCATCGCCGTTTTGCTCGCCGGCCTCGTGCTCTATTTCGGCAGCGCCGAATTGATCGGCAGCTTCTGCTTGATTTGGTCGCCGCTGCCGCTCGCCGTTTTTGTTTTCTATCCTTATATGAAACGCTTCACCCCGCTGGCGCATTTCGGCGTCGGACTCGGCCTCGCGATGGCGCCGCTCGCCGGCTGGGTTGCCGTCACCCAGTCTTTGAGTAATATCATTCCCGGATTCGTGCTCGGCTTCTTCTCGATGTTGTGGGTCGCGGGCTTCGATATCATTTACGCGACGCTCGACGAAGAATTTGACCGGCGGGAAAATTTATATTCCATGCCCTCCCGTTTGGGTAAAGAGAAAGCGCTGCGCGTTTCCGGCTATTTGCACGCGCTCGCGTTTGTCGTGCTCGTCTATATATTTGCGGTTTACATTCAATCGTGGCTTGCCGCGCCGTTACTTGCGTTGGCGGGATTCTTACTTTATCTTGAACACGCCAAAGCTTCGGATGTGGAATTAGCGTTTTTTAAAATCAACATCGTTTTGGGGTTTGTGATTTTGGCAATGGTGATTGTGGGAGTTCATTTTGCATAGGGCATAGCGCAAAGCGCATAGCGTAAACCATGCGCTTTGCGCTATGCAAATCGTTAATATGAAGATCGCAATCGGCCTCACCGGCTCCTCCGGCGCGGTTTATGCCGTCGAATTTCTCAAACAATGTCCCGGTGACAAATATCTCGTCGCCAGCAAATGGGGCAAAGTCGTGCTGCAAGATGAAATGCATCTGACCGAGCGCGATTTGCAGCCGCATGTGAAAAAAATATTTGCCAATGATGATTTGCACGCGCCGCTCGCCAGCGGGTCGAATGCCATTGATGCGTACGTGATCATTCCCTGCACGACGTCAACATTGGGCAAAATAGCCAGTGGCATCGGCGACACGTTGATTACGCGCACCGCGCAAGTCGCGCTCAAAGAACGTTTCAAAATGGTATTGTGTATTCGTGAAACGCCGCTGTCTTCAATTGCACTTGAACAATGTTTAAAACTCTCGCGCGACGGTGTCATCATCATGCCGCTCTCGCCGCCGTTATATTTTTTACCCAAAACTGTCGACGAGTATGTGAACGCCTTTGTCGATAAAGTGCTCGGCGTCATCGGCGCGCGGCAAAGCAGAGGCTGGCGCGCGAGCGAATTGGAGTGATGGATTGTTGGAATGATGGATTACTGGAATTTTGGATTATTGGATTGTTGAATTTGGGAGACCCATTAATCCAGCAATCCATTAATCCACCGATCCAATAATCCAAAAAAAGAAACCACAATTGAATGAAATTTGACACTCTCGGCGATTTCGCCCGCTACCTCGAATCTCTCGGCGAGTTGCATCGTATCAAAGTCGAAGTTGATTCCGAACTGGAAGTCTCGGAGATCGCGGTGCGTGCCTTGCTGGAAAAACGCCCGGCGCTGCTCTTTGAAAATGTCAAAGGCGCGAAATTTCCGCTCGCGATAAATTTGCTCGCGAGTGAAAGACGAATTGAGTTGGCACTCGGCAAACCTCCCGATCAACTCGGCGAAGAGTTGATTCACTTTGTCGAAGCCGCGATGCCGCCGAAGCCGAGATTGATTTTTGATCATTGGCCGATGGTGAAGCGCTTTCTCGCGGCGCGTCCAAAACGAAGTTGGCGCGCGCTTTCGCAAGAAATTGTTGCCGAGCCGAATCTCACGCAGTTGCCGATTCAAAAATGTTGGCCCGATGATGGCGGGCGGTTCATCACGCTCGGACAAGTTTTTACCTACGATCCTCGCGACGGCAAACGCAATGTCGGCATGTATCGCATGCAAGTTTACGACGAGCGCTCGACCGGCATGCACTGGCAGATTCAAAAAGGCGGCGGCTTTCATTATTTTCAAGCGCAAAAGTTGAATCGCGAATTTGAAATCGCCGTTGCGCTCGGCACCGATCCGGCGCTGTTGCTCGCCACGATTGCAGCCTTGCCCGAAGGCATTGATGAAGTCATGTTCGCCGGATTTTTGCGCGGCGCGCGCGTGCCGATGACACGCGGCAAATCGGTGCAAATTGCCGTGCCTGCTCACGCCGAATTTATTCTCGAAGGCACGGTGCCGTTAAATGAAACACGCTGGGAAGGCCCGTTCGGCGATCATTTCGGCCATTATTCGCACGCCGCGGATTTTCCGGTTTTTCATATTAAAAAAATCACCCATCGCCGCAATGCGATTTATCCCGCGACGGTTGTTGGTAAACCACCAATGGAAGACAAATATATCGGCGACGCCACGCAACAAATTCTCGGCCCGCTGGCGCGCCTGATTCACAAAGAAATCAAAAGCGTGTGGGCGTATTACGAAGCGGGATTTCACAACCTGCTTGTTGTTTCCGTCGAGCAGCGTTATCAAAAAGAAGCGATGAAATCCGCGCTCGGTTTGATGGGTACGGACCAGCTTTCGCTCACGAAATGCATCGTGCTCGTTTCCGATCATGTGAATGTCCGCGATTGGCGCGCCGTGTTGCGCGAAATCAAAATGAATTTTGATCCACATTATGATTTTGTGATGATCCCGAAAGTCCCGCTCGATACGCTGGATTTTACTTCCTACAAAATGAATCTTGGCAGCAAAATTATCGTAGACGCCACAATAAAACAACAAAGAGAAAAAAGCAAAACGGGAAAAAGCGAGGAAGTCGAACGAATTCAGGCGCGATTACCAAAAGAATATCCGGCGATTCGTGAAACACGAGTTTATGATGACACGTTATTATTGGTCAAAGTCGGCAGCGACGGCCGAAAGATTGTCGAGAATCTGGTGCGCCTTCCGGAATTGCGCGATTTGAAAATCATCGCGGCGGTGAGCGAAGATGTTGATTTGAACAATCAAGAGAGTTATATTTGGGGTGTGTTCACGCGCTTCGATGGCGAGCGCGATGTGATTTTTACCAAACAATTGCTCGTCGGCATCAGCCCGGTCTATTACGGCGTCATGGGCATCGATGCCACGTGGAAGCCCGGCTATCCCGCGCCGCTGGTGATGAGTGAAGAGATTCGCGAACGCGTGAATCGGCGGTGGGAGGAGTATTGGAGGTAACACAGTCGGCTCGACTGTTTGAACTTGCATCACAAGGAGAATAACGATGTCAACCAAGCCCATCGAAGAAATCGTCCGGCGCCTGGCGCGTAAACATTTTGAACTCGAAGAAGGTATTGAGCGTTTCATCTGGTTTGAAAACAGGGAGAAAGATGAAATTCATTTGATCGAAATTAATCATAATACGATCCCCGAGGGATCGGTTCTGCCTTTTTACCTTAAACCGACACAAGAACGTCCTTTGCCGGTTTTGATAGGGGACATCACCCCAGAGGAGTAGGAAAAAGTGAAAAATGGCGTAATTCCTCTTCCAGAAGGATGGTCGTTGGATAGTATTAAAATCCTTGAGCGGAAAGATGTTTTACAAATTATGGATTCACCTCAGCAATAGGGAGCGCTGAAATGTGGTCGAAAGTTTTTCTTGAACAGGCAAGCTCTGATTGGCAAGTTTATGAACATCTCAAGGGAACGCATTTCCCCAATTGTCATGCGTTGCATTATCTTCAGATGGCCACAGAAAAATTGGCAAAGGCCTATTTGCTCGTTATCCCAACTGAAAGTCAATCTGTTCTCTCAACGCTTGCTGGAGAAGGCCCCAATCCTGAATATCCCTGGAAAGACCCGTTAGGAAATTTTTACGTGCCGGCAATATATGAATTTCCACTTAGCAAAATTTTGCTCGAACCTCGCGGTTATAGCCTGATTAAGCTCATTCGTATTGCACTAACAAAGTTTGATGTTTTGCACCGGTAACTCACAAGGAGAATTGCCATGCCAACTCAACCCATCGAAGAAGTCGTTCGGCGTATGGTCTACGCGCATTTTGACATCGAGGAAAACGTCAAACGCATCATCTGGTTCAAAGACCAGGAAGGGAAAGAAATTCATCTTCTCGAAGTGCATCTGGAATCGCCGCCTGAAGATTTGATTCTAACTTTTTATCACGGGCCGACGCCGGAATATCCTGTGCCAGCCTTAGTTGGTGACATCACCCCGGGCGAATGGGAAAAGATAAAAAATGGCTTGATTGCCCTTCCCAAAGGCTGGTCGCTCGATGATATCGAAGTCTTCGAGCGGGA
>Ga0247727_10018787_pt1 | contig 10808 bp, 7 predicted proteins | sample WisWelCaveWW1625_FD_202498 | JGI IMG/M metagenome (GOLD analysis project Ga0247727, IMG submission 202498) | Biofilm microbial communities from Wishing Well Cave, Virginia, United States - WW16-25 | ecosystem: Environmental > Aquatic > Deep subsurface > Groundwater > Cave microbial mat | place...
GAGCGTCTTTGTGGCGGTCAAGGGAGAGCGCGTGGACGGGCATGCCTTTGTCGAGAGGGCGGTTGCAGCCGGTGCGTCCGCGCTGGTCCTGCAAAAAGGATTGCCCGTGGCGGCAGCGCCGTCGGTGCCGGTCGTGCGCGTGGAGGATTCCCGGCGGGTCCTGGGTCTGCTGGCTGGACGGTTCTACGGCGATCCCGCGTCCAAACTGTGCATGGTCGGCGTGACCGGCACGAACGGCAAAACGACGGTGACCTATCTCTGCAAGGGCGTGCTGGAGACTGCCGGCCGCCATGTCGGACTGATCGGGACGGTTGCCTATCAGGTCGGCGCCGAGCGTCTTCCGGCTGCCCATACGACCCCCGGCGCCGTGGAATTGCAGGCGTTGCTGGCGAGGATGGCCGACGCGGGCATGGATGCCGCGGTGATGGAAGTCTCCTCGCATGCCTTGGCGATGGACCGCACCTCCGGCTGCGAGTTCGACGTGGCGATCTTCACCAATTTGACGCAGGACCATCTCGATTTTCACGGCGACCTGGAATCCTATTTTCAGGCAAAGCTCCGCCTGTTTTCAGGTCTGGACCCAGACGGGAACAAGCTCCGGCCCAAACGCGCGATCGTCAACCTCGACGATGTCCGAGGTCCCCGCGTGTGCGAAGCCAGCCGCGTGCCTGTGTGGACCTATGCGATCCACAAGCCGGCCGATCTCCGGGCCGAAGATGTCCGGCTTGCGCTCAGCGGCACCCGCTTCACGGTCGCGACGCCGCGCGGGACGTTTCCGATCGAGAGCCGGCTGGTCGGCGAGCACAACGTCTACAACATCCTGGCGGCGATCGGCGTGGGCTTGCACGAAGGGCTCTCACCCGAGACGGTCCGGCGCGGCATCGCGTCGGTGGCGAACGTGCCGGGGAGGTTTGAGCGGGTGGAAGCCGGACAGGATTTCACGGTTGTGGTGGACTACGCCCACACGGACGATGCTCTTCTACGTTTGCTGACGGCGGCCCAGGCGCTCAAGACAGGACGGATCATCACAGTCTTCGGATGCGGCGGGGACCGCGATCGGGGCAAGCGGCCCAAGATGGGGCGCGTGGCGGCGCGGCTCAGCGATGTCGTGATTCTGACCTCCGACAATCCGCGCAGTGAAGATCCGGAGGCGATTTTGCGCGAGATCGAAGTCGGGGTGCGCGAGACGCTCACTGAACGGAAGATCCGGTACGAGGTGATCGCCGACCGCCGCGCGGCAATCGAAGCGGCCGTGCGCGAGGCGAAGTCCGGCGACACGGTGCTGATCGCGGGGAAGGGCCACGAGGACTATCAGATCGTCGGGTCCGCGCGTCTCCATTTCGACGACCGCGAGGTGGCCCGGGCGGCGCTGGCAACACGGCAGGCGTGATGCCAGCGGTCTTGTGCGCGCAGCCGATTCCGATCGGTGAATTGGGAAAGTATACGATGCCGCTCTTTATCGTGGACGAAGTGCGGGAGATCACCAGCGCCCGTGTGCTGACGGAGTGGGAGGCGCGCATCGCCAAGCAGGGCATCCGGCGGCTGTGCACGGATTCGAGGGACATCGGAGAAGGCGACCTGTTCGTCGCGATCAAGGGCGAGCGGATGGACGGACATGACTTCGTGCTTGCCGCGCTGAAGAACGGCGCGGTCGGCGCGCTGGTGCAGGACGATTTCCGTCTTCCTGCGTCCATGCCGCAACGGCCAGCGCACGGATCAGCCCGCAGACTGGTTGTGCTTGGCGTGCCGGACACGCTCAAGGCCTATCAGCAACTGGCGGCCTACCACCGCAACCGGTTTCAGATCCCGGTCGTGGCCGTGACCGGCAGCAACGGCAAGACGACGACGAAAGAGATGGTGGCCGATGTGCTGGCGCAGCGCTGGCCGGTGCTCCGGACCGAGGGCAATTTGAACAATCGTATCGGCGTGCCGCAGACGCTCTTCAAGCTGGCCCCGCGCCACAAGGCGGCGGTAATCGAGATGGGCGTGGATCAGACAGGCCAGACCGCGCGGTTGTGCGAGATTGCCCGCCCGACAATCGGCCTGATCACGAACATCGGGCCGGACCATCTGGAGTTTTTCGGCACCATGGACGTCTCCGCGCAGGCAAAAGGTGAGCTGCTGGAGTTCCTGCCCCCCGAGGGGCAGGCGGTGCTCAATGCGGACGACGCCTACTTCGGCTATCTGGCCTCGCGCGCGCGCTGCGACGTGTTGTCTTTCGGGCTCTCGTCGGAAGCCCAGGTGCGGGCGGAGCGGCTGACCATGGGATCGCGGCAGGGGACGCAGTTCCACCTTCGGCTTCCCGGACGCAACAGGCCGCAGCCCGTTTCCATCCGGGTACACGGCATGCATAACATCCTGAACGCGCTGGCGGCGGCGGCGGTCGGCCATGCCATGGGGCTGAGTCCGGCGACGATTGCCGAAGGGTTGGCCCGGTTCAGGCCGGCGGCCATGCGCTCGCAGGTGCTGACAGTAGGCGGGATCCGGATCATCAACGATTGCTACAACGCAAATCCGGCGTCGATGAAGGCGGCCCTTGATCTGCTGCTCACGCTTGGCGCCGGCGGGCGTTCGGTCGCGGTGTTGGGAGACATGCTCGAACTGGGTTCGTCCGCGCCGGCCTTGCACCGTGAAGTCGGCGCCTATCTCGCCGAACAGGGTGTGGCACATCTCATCGCCTGCGGAGTCCTGGGCAAACATCTGGCGGATGGCGCGCGCGACGCAGGCATGGCTGCCGAGCGCATCGTGCACGAACCGGATGCGGCTCGCGCGGGAGCCGCGTTGAAAGCGCTCGTGCAGGACGGTGATGTGGTGCTGGTGAAGGCGTCGCGCGGGATGAGGATGGAGCAGGCCGTGGAGATGCTGGCCGGCCCGCCCCGCGATACGGCCACGGGCAAACAGGCGCAGGGACACTGACATGCTGTATCTGCTGCTCTATCCACTGCATACCGAATTCGCCGCGCTGAACGTCTTCCGGTATCTCAGTTTTCGCCTGATTTATGCGGCGATCACGGCATTTCTCATCGCCTTCGTGCTGGCGCCGCCGCTGATCCGCCGGCTGCAGGCCATGAAAATGGGCCAGCATATCCGCGAGGACGGCCCCAGCAGCCATCAGAGCAAGGAAGGAACGCCCACCATGGGCGGCATCCTTATTCTCTTTGCCGTGATGCTGGCCACCGTGCTGTGGGCGGATATCACGAACCAGTATGTCTGGCTGGCGTTGGGCGCGACGCTGGGGTACGGGGTCATCGGGTTTGCCGACGATTATCGGAAGTTTACCGGCAGCAAATCCAAGGGATTGACGGCGGGGCAGAAAATCGTGGCGCAAGGTCTGCTGGCGCTGGCGATCGGCCTGTTCTTTTACTCTCTGCCGGGCTTTTCGACGAAACTGAACGTGCCCTTTTTCAAAAACTTCACGCCCGATTTGGGTCTCTTGTATATCCCGTTCGCCGTACTGGTCATTGTCGGCAGTTCGAACGCGGTCAACCTCACGGACGGCCTCGACGGCCTGGCGGTCGGCCCCATCATGATCGCCTCGCTGGCCTACACGATCGTGGCCTACGTGGTCGGCAACAAGATCATGTCCGACTATCTGCTGATTCCTTATATCGAAGGCGCGGGCGAACTGGCGGTCTTTACGGCGGCGATTTTCGGCGCGAGCCTGGGCTTCCTCTGGTTCAACACGTATCCGGCGACGGTATTCATGGGCGATGTGGGCTCGCTGCCGCTGGGCGCCGCCCTCGGCACGGTCGCCGTCGTCAGCAAACACGAATTGCTGCTGCTGCTCGTCGGCGGCGTGTTCGTCATCGAGGCGATCTCGGTGATCTTTCAGGTGGTGTCCTACAAGTCGCGCGGCAAACGGATTTTCCTGATGGCGCCGATCCATCATCATTTCGAAATGAAGGGTTGGGAGGAGCCGAAGGTGGTCGTGCGGCTGTGGATCATCGCGATTCTGTTGGCGCTGTTGAGTCTCAGCACGCTCAAGCTCAGGTAATGACAATCTATGGGCAATCATGGCGATCGAATCGGTCGAGGGCTTAGCAAACAAACGGGTCACGGTCCTTGGGATGGCCCGGAGCGGCGAGTCGGCGGCGCGCCTGCTGCTGGCGGCCGGGGCGACGGTCACGATCGCCGATGCCAAAGACGAGGCACAGCTTGCGGATGTGCTGGGGCGGCTGGATCGCACCAGGCTGACCGTCCGCGTCGGATCCGACTATGGATCTTCGCTGCAGGAGACTGATCTCGTCGTGATCAGTCCGGGGGTGCCGTCGCGGTCGCCCCTGCTGCAGGCGGTCCGCGGACGAGGCGTACCGGTGATCGGCGAATTGGAACTGGCCTCCTGGTTTCTGACGGCGCCGATTATCGCGATCACGGGCACGAACGGCAAGAGCACGACGGTGACGTTGATCGGAGAGATGCTGGCGCGCAGTGGCAAGCAGGCATTCGTCGGCGGCAATCTGGGGACGCCGCTCAGCGAGGCGGCGCTCGTCACGCACGGGGCCGGCAGCGCCAAGCCGTACGACTATATTGTGGCCGAAGTGTCGAGTTTCCAGCTCGAGACGGTCGGACGGTTTCATCCCTGGTTTGCGGCGGTGCTGAATGTCACGACGGATCACATGGATCGTTACGATGCGCCGGCGGATTACGCGGCGGCCAAGGCCCGGATCTTTGAAAACCAATCGGGGAGCGACATCGCGTTGCTGAATCTGGACGATACGCAGGTGACCGCCATGCGGCCGAGGGTGAGGGCGCGGGCGATGGGATTTTCCAGATCGGGAACGCTCGGGCAGGGCGTCGAAGAGGGAATTGTCTGGGATGGCAACCAGGTGACGGCAACGTTCGGCGGTCGCACCGAAGCCATCTGCCGGCGCGAGGAGATTCGTCTTCCCGGTTCGCACAATCTGTCCAATGCGATGGCGGCAGTGGCGGCCAGTCTGGTCTGCCGGTGTCCAATGGCCACCATCCGAGAGGCGCTTCGCGACTTTCCGGGGATCGAACACGCGCTGGAAGCCGTTCGTGAGCGGCGCGGCGTGAAATTCATCAACGACTCGAAGGGGACCAATGTGGATGCCGTGCTCAAGGCGCTCGAGAGCTTCGACGAGCCGATCGTGCTGATTGCCGGCGGGCGCGACAAGGGCGGGGATTTCGAACGATTAAAAGAAACGGTGCGCCGGCGCGTGACGCACCTGATTCTCATCGGCGAAGCGGCGCCGAGGTTGCACGAGGTCCTGCGCGAATGCCGGCACATCAGCCGCGCGCCGTCGCTACGGGCGGCCGTGGAGGAAGCGGCGGACGTGGCGGCGGCGGGCTCGGTGGTGCTGCTGTCGCCGGCCTGCGCGAGCTTCGATATGTTTGCGGATTATCAGGACCGGGGCCGGCAGTTCAAGAAGTTCGTGAATGAATTGCCGTGATGCGTGATCCGTGATCGGTGAGGAAGCGATCGGAATTCGCTGGGTGGATCCCGGAGTTTCTATTACTGATCACGCGTTACGGATCGCGGATCACGTGGACTTACGAGATGGCGCACAAAGTTATGGATGTCGGCACTCTGACGCTGCCATGGTCGTCTGCGGGCGAGCGTCCGCGCAAGCGGGCCTCGGCCGACGGCAGCCTGCTGGCGGTCACGGTCATCCTGGCTTTGATCGGATTGGTGATGGTATTCAGCGCGAGCGCCGTGGTGGCGGGGAACCGCTTTCAGGATTCGATCTATTTTCTCAAGCGCCATCTGGTCTGGCTGACGTTTGGATTTCTGCTGCTCCAACTGGCGTCGCGGATGGATTACATGGTCTGGAAACGGCTGGCCCTGCCGGCACTGGGACTGACGGCGGTGCTGCTGGTGCTGGTGCTGGTTCCCTCCATCGGCGTGATGGCCAAGGGCGCCCGGCGCTGGATCAGGATGGGGCCGATCTCGGTGCAACCGGCCGAGATGGTCAAGCTGGCCGTCATCCTCTACATGGCGGCGTACCTCACCAAGCGGGAAGGCCGATTGACCGGGTTTGTAACCGGGTTTCTCCCGCCGCTGATCGTCGCCGGCCTGCTGGCCGGGTTGGTCCTGCTGGAGCCCGATCTTGGCACGGTGGTGGTGGTCGGCCTGGTGACCTATGCGATGCTGTTTCTCGCCGGCGCGCGGCTGAGCCATCTGTTCAGTCTGGTGCCGGTCGCGCTGGTCGCGGTGGCCCTGCTGGTCTGGCGATCGCCCTATCGTCTGCAGCGCCTGATGACCTTTTTCGATCCGGGGAAGGATCCCACCGGCGCCGGCTTCCAGGTCAACCAGTCGTTTCTGGCCTTCGGCAGCGGCGGGGCGTTCGGTGTCGGACTGGGGGAAGGCCAGCAGAAATTGTTTTTTCTGCCCGAGGCGCATACCGACTTCGTGCTCGCTCTGGTCGGGGAGGAGCTTGGGCTCGTCGGGACAGCCTCCATCATGGCGTTGTTCGGTCTGCTGGTCCTCAAGGGATTTCAGATTGCGGGGCGCGCGCGGGAGCCGTTCGGGCGGCATCTGGCGCTCGGCATCACGTTGCTCATCGGATTCCAGGCGCTGATCAATGCCGGCGTGGCGACCGGGCTCCTGCCCACCAAGGGTCTGACGTTGCCGCTGGTCAGCTACGGAGGGTCCTCGCTGCTCGTGTCCCTGCTGGCGATCGGCATCTTGTTGAGCATTTCGCGTGACCGGCAGGGCGGGCGGCAGGCAGGTGTCTATGGACGGAGCGCAGCGGCTTGACGACGATCGTCCTTGCAGCGGGCGGCACCGGCGGCCACCTGTATCCGGCCGTGGCGCTCGCGCGGGAATTCTTCCGGCGGGATCCAGCGACCCGGATACTGTTTGTCGGCACGGCACGTGGGATCGAATCGAAGGTGCTGGCACACGAGGGCCTGGAACTGGCCCTGATCGCCGCGCAGCCGGTGATGGGACGCGGTCTTCTGCAGGCGGCGGGCGCCCTGCTCTCGCTGCCGAAGGGGCTCCGGCAGTCCCTGGCGCTGCTCCGGGAACGACGCGCCTCGCTCGTGTTGGGAATCGGCGGCTACACCAGTCCGCCGGTCTTGCTGGCGGCGCGGCTGCTCGGTGTGCCTCGGGCGATTTTGGAGCCGAATGCCCATCCAGGCATGGCCAACAAGGTGTTGGGGCCGATTGCCGACGCGGTGTTCGTCACGTTTCGGGATGCCGCACGGTATTTTCCATCGGACAAGGTGCGGGTCACCGGCATGCCGGTGCGGCAGGCGTTCTTCGAGGACGCGGGCACAGGGCACGAGGCACGAGGCGGGCAGGGTCGGCGGATTCTGCTGGTATTCGGCGGCAGCCAGGGTGCGCGGGCAATCAACGATGCGATGGTCGGCGCCCTGCCGCAATGGGCGGCGATGCGTGGGCAACTGGCGATCGTGCATCAGACCGGTGAGGCGGACCATGCGCGGGTCAAGGCAGCCTATGAGGCGGCTGGCGTGCAGGCCGAGGTGGTGCCGTTCCTGTTCGAGATGCCCAAGGCGCTGCGCTCAGCGGATCTGGTCGTCTCGCGCGCCGGGGCGATGACGCTGGCGGAATTGACCGTGTGCGGCAAGCCGGCGATTCTGATTCCACTGCCGCATGCGATTTATCAGCACCAGGCGCACAACGCGCGGGTGCTGGCGGACGCAGGCGGGGCGGTGGTGCTGCCGCAGCAGGAGCTGACGGGGGAGCGGCTGGCGCGTGAAGTGGCCGCGCTGCTGCGCGATCCGGATCGGCTGCGGATGATGGGGGAGCGGAGCCAGGAGATGGGCAGGCCCGATGCGGCGCAGGCCATTGTGCGGGAATGTTTGGCGTTGATTGGAGGCGTTAAACGTTAAACGTTAAACGTGAATCGTCCATCGGTTCTGCACGTTTAACAAATAACGGGTAACGAAGAACGTGTGTTCAGAAAGATTCAACAGATCCATCTCGTCGGCATCGGCGGCTCCGGCATGAGCGGCATCGCCGAGGTGCTGCTCACGCTGGGCTACAAGGTGTCGGGCTCCGATCTGCAGGAGTCGGATACGACCAGGCGACTGCGCGAATTGGGCGGAATAATTTTCATCGGGCATCAGGAGTCGAACGTCGGCGAGGCGCAGGTGGTCGTGATTTCCTCCGCTGTGCAGCCGTCGAATCCCGAGGTGGCGGCCGCGCGGGCCAGGGTGATTCCGGTCATTCCTCGCGCCGAGATGCTGGCAGAATTGATGCGGCTGAAGTACGGCGTGGCGATTGCCGGGGCGCATGGAAAGACGACGACGACGACCATGGTCGCGACGGTCCTGGCCCAGGGCGGATTGGACCCCACCGTGGTGATCGGCGGGCGGGTCAACGCGCTGGGAAGTCACGCGCGCCTGGGGCGAAGTGATTTGCTGGTCGCCGAGGCCGACGAGAGCGACGGTTCGTTCCTGAAGCTTGCGCCGACAATCGTAGCGGTGACGAATCTCGACCAGGAGCATCTGGACCACTACGGCACGATGGAGCGATTGGAGGAGAGCTTCCTCGAGTTCATCAACCGCGTGCCGTTCTACGGCCTGGCGGTGCTGTGCGCCGATGACGACCATCTCCGCAAGCTGCTGCCACGGGTCGTCCGGCGCTACCAGACCTACGGCCTGCGCGACAACGGAGGCGTCACGCCTGATTTTTACGCCACCGACATCACGATGAAACAATGGGACACGGAGTTTCGCGCGTCGTTCAAGGGCAAAAGTCTCGGGCCATTCCGACTGCCCGCGCCGGGGATTCACAACGTCTCGAACGCGCTGGTGGCGATCGCGGTGGGCATGGAACTGGACGTGCCGGTCGACTTGATCCGGAAGGGGCTGGCCACTTTCGCCGGCGTGGAGCGGCGGTTCCATCTACGCGGCGAGAAGAACGGCATCATGGTCGTGGACGACTATGGCCACCATCCGACCGAGATCCGCGCCACGCTGGCCGCCGCCAAGCAGGGATGGAATCGTCGTCTGGTGGTGCTCTTCCAGCCGCACCGCTACACGCGCACCCGCGACCTGGCCAAGGAATTTTCGCGCGCCTTCGAACAGGCCGATGCGCTGTTCATGACCGAGATCTATGCGGCCGGCGAAACACCGATTCCCGGCGTTTCCGGGCAGCAGCTCGCCGAGTCCGTACGCGCGACGGGACATCCATCGGTGACGTGGGCCGAGCGGCGGGACGGGCTGGCAGAACAAGTCCGCCCGATGCTGCAGCCGGGCGATTTGGTGCTCACGCTCGGCGCGGGAGATATCTGGAAGACCGGAGTGGAGTTATTAGAGCGGTTGTGAGTCTGGAATTAATTGCCGGAGGTCGCGTGAAACGTCGGACCGCACCGCAGAGAACGCCCCCGCGGTGGACCGCAGCGGATTTGCGCGCGGCGGTGGCGGGCCTGCGCGGCGATGTGAAATTCGGCGCGCCGCTCAAGGACTACACGTCGTTCCGGATCGGCGGACCGGCGGACGTGCTGGTGATGCCGGCCGACGCCGAGGATGTGTGCCGGTTGGTTCGGCAGGCGAAGACCGCGGACATTCCGATCTTTGTGCTGGGCGGCACCAATCTGTTGGTCCGCGATCATGGCATTCGCGGCATGGTCGTCAGTCTGGCAAAGATGAAAGCGATCACGGATGAACCGGGGCATGTGCTCTATGCCGAAGGCGGCGTCGGGATGCCGACCCTGATGAAGCATGCGACCAGCCACGGACTGTCGGGCCTTGAATGGGCGGCCGGCATTCCGGGGACGGCGGCCGGCTGCGTCGTCATGAACGCGGGCACAAAACTCGGCGAGATGCAGGATTCCGTCAAGGCCGTGCGCGTCGTGGATCCCTCCGGTCAGATCGTCGACTGCCCGGCCTCGGCCATCCGGTTCAGTTACCGGCGGGCCTTGTTGCCGCGTGGAATTGTGGTCGGCGTCTGGGTGCAGCTCAAACTGGCGCCGAAGGATAGGATCCAGACAACGGTCAAGGAGTATCTGCGGTACCGGAAGGAGACGCAGCCCCTGACGCTGCCCAATGCGGGCTGCGTGTTCAAGAATCCAGGGCCCGATGCGGCCGGCCGCGTGATCGAGGCGGCGGGACTCAAGGGCGCGCGGATCGGCGACGCGCAGGTATCGGACAAGCACGCCAACTTCGTCGTGAACCTTGGCCATGCCAAGGCGGCCGACGTGATCGCGTTGATCAAGAAGGTCGGGCGCACGGTCGAGGCGCAGACCGGCATGACGCTCGAATTGGAACTGAAGATCGTCGGGGAACCGTGAAGACGTTAAACGTTATTCGTGAAACGTTAAACGTGAGACGGACTGTGCACCGTGACGAGTCGGGACTTGCGTTTAACGATTAACGGTTAACGAATGCCTTTGACGAAGTTACGCATCGGGGTCCTGATGGGCGGGCGGTCGTCGGAGCGCGAGGTGTCGTTGCGGACCGGGCAGGCGGTGTATCGGGCGCTGCTGCGCCGGGGGTACCGGGCGGTTGCGATCGACGTGGGTGAATCACTAGTGCGGCAATTGCAGACCAGGAAGGTGGAGATGGCGTTTCTTGCATTACACGGGCCGGGCGGAGAAGACGGGACAATCCAGGGATTGCTGGAGACCATCGGCATGCCCTACACGGGCTCCGGCGTGCGTGCGAGCGCGATGGCGATGCACAAGGCGACGGCGAAAACACTGCTGGCCTGCCACGGCATTCCGGTGCCGGACGGCATCGTCGTCCGGAAGGGCGTCGCGGTTTCGAAGCCGGCTCGCTTGAAGTGGCCGGTGATCGTGAAGCCGGCGGCGGAGGGATCCACGATCGGCATTTCAATCGTCCGGAAATCATCCGACTGGCGCGCCGCGCTCAGGCGCGCG
>Ga0247727_10018788_pt1 | contig 10808 bp, 12 predicted proteins | sample WisWelCaveWW1625_FD_202498 | JGI IMG/M metagenome (GOLD analysis project Ga0247727, IMG submission 202498) | Biofilm microbial communities from Wishing Well Cave, Virginia, United States - WW16-25 | ecosystem: Environmental > Aquatic > Deep subsurface > Groundwater > Cave microbial mat | place...
AAAAAACAATGTTTCAATCCCACAATGGTTCGATTCAAAGAAAATGAAAAGATCGAAAGGTTAAAACAGAAGTGGAGTTTCAATCCCACAATGGTTCGATTCAAAGATTTGCATTACAGGTCGTGAGCAGCATAGAGTTTTCGTTTCAATCCCACAATGGTTCGATTCAAAGAATTACCTCGAACCAACGATGCTGCAGCGCAAACTGAAGTTTCAATCCCACAATGGTTCGATTCAAAGACGCTGCGCCTGATGTTTTCGTTTGCAGCATATATGCGTTTCAATCCCACAATGGTTCGATTCAAAGACGCGCTCGTCGCCGCGGTGGGGACCATCCCGCTCGTCGGGTTTCAATCCCACAATGGTTCGATTCAAAGGATGGCAAGGCTGACTCGGCGACGCCGGGAAACAATAGTTTCAATCCCACAATGGTTCGATTCAAAGCCAGCTATGCGGTTACGAGATGGGAAGAATGGCAGGCTAGTTTCAATCCCACAATGGTTCGATTCAAAGCCCCCTCCGGAACTCCAGTTCCGCCTAACTCTGCAAGGTTTCAATCCCACAATGGTTCGATTCAAAGATTCCGTTCGCTCTTTTAAAGGTGTGTCCTGCGTCCGTTTCAATCCCACAATGGTTCGATTCAAAGTTTGAGCAGACAATCCGCTGTCTGCTACCAGCCGGTAGGTTTCAATCCCACAATGGTTCGATTCAAAGCATTCAAAAAGCGATATAATTATTGTCGTAATAAAAGAGTTTCAATCCCACAATGGTTCGATTCAAAGTCGATTTTACAAGTGCCTTATTCATTTTTAACCTCGGTTTCAATCCCACAATGGTTCGATTCAAAGTCGTTGATGATTGGCGACCGCAAATGGCCGAAGCTGGGTTTCAATCCCACAATGGTTCGATTCAAAGACTTCACGAATCAGATCGACATACTTTACGGAAAACTGTTTCAATCCCACAATGGTTCGATTCAAAGGGGGTTTGACATTATCGAAAACCCGGCGATTACTAAAGTTTCAATCCCACAATGGTTCGATTCAAAGGCTGAAGCTTTTTCGTTTTCGCTCACTTTCCCACGTGTTTCAATCCCACAATGGTTCGATTCAAAGATTACTCCGCTACAACGTCGAATAAGGAATGCAACTATGTTTCAATCCCACAATGGTTCGATTCAAAGTTCGACCTGAGTAAAGCTGGATTCATACTTAAAGGGATGTTTCAATCCCACAATGGTTCGATTCAAAGCACGTTTCTGTAAAGCCCTACAAATCAGAGAAACGTGAGTTTCAATCCCACAATGGTTCGATTCAAAGTTTGTTTCCGCGCTTGGCGTTCGCTTTCGCATTGCGCTGTTTCAATCCCACAATGGTTCGATTCAAAGAGTTACGATTGCCACTCTTTTCACGCAATCGGTTTTATGTTTCAATCCCACAATGGTTCGATTCAAAGTCGGCACCGGCGCGGTGAGCGTAAAGGGGTTGTCCGGGTTTCAATCCCACAATGGTTCGATTCAAAGGCATCTCGAATCCATCCGTCGGCCCCGGTATTCTTTGTTTCAATCCCACAATGGTTCGATTCAAAGGAATTATAACTTCGCCGGCGACATCGACCCAAATATAGGTTTCAATCCCACAATGGTTCGATTCAAAGTCAAGCTCAGGTACGTTCAAAGTACGCCGGATCTCATGTTTCAATCCCACAATGGTTCGATTCAAAGTCGAACGAATTGATTTCGTTGAAGCGCCGACGCAACGGTTTCAATCCCACAATGGTTCGATTCAAAGTGGCTGCATCACGGCAAGAATCGCGTCGGCGTGAAAACGTTTCAATCCCACAATGGTTCGATTCAAAGTTGCCGTGAAACTCATTCTCGTGTCCCATTTGTTTGTTTCAATCCCACAATGGTTCGATTCAAAGTCCTATCTCATCGGCATTGACGCCGCGGCCTTTCAATCGTTTCAATCCCACAATGGTTCGATTCAAAGCAAAAACAGCGGATTGGAAAATAGGAGTTTTTTCACCGTTTCAATCCCACAATGGTTCGATTCAAAGCCTGACGAATTGGGGCGTCGCATAAATCGGAGCTATGCAAGTTTCAATCCCACAATGGTTCGATTCAAAGCAGGATAGAAAAAACAAGACGTGTGCTGAAATTGAACTGTTTCAATCCCACAATGGTTCGATTCAAAGATACTTACTTGCGCTGCTCTCAGCGCCAACTAAATCGTTTCAATCCCACAATGGTTCGATTCAAAGGCGTGAAAGTCAGACGCCCTTTTTTGCTTAAATATGTTTCAATCCCACAATGGTTCGATTCAAAGGGAAACGCTTGCGCCGACCGTTGCCGCCGCCAACGCGGTTTCAATCCCACAATGGTTCGATTCAAAGCTATACTATAGTAGTATAGCTGAGATCAATAATGAATTGTTTCAATCCCACAATGGTTCGATTCAAAGATTGCTTGTAGGTATATCCCGTCGGCAGATCTATCTGTTTCAATCCCACAATGGTTCGATTCAAAGAGAGACAACGGCAGGCGCGGATGGTTTTGCACCAAGCGTTTCAATCCCACAATGGTTCGATTCAAAGAATTTCAGCGATATGTGAAATGCCCAACCCATGAGTTGTTTCAATCCCACAATGGTTCGATTCAAAGTCGGCTATCGGCACACTAAACGCAACGTCCGTAAGACGTTTCAATCCCACAATGGTTCGATTCAAAGTGATACGCTGTTACAAGCAGCAATGTCGAAAATTGCGTTTCAATCCCACAATGGTTCGATTCAAAGCTGAGTTCGCGCGCGAAAATGAAGATCCAGCGTAAATTGTTTCAATCCCACAATGGTTCGATTCAAAGGTGATTTTCAAAAAGCCAAACGTTTGCGGGACTTTGAGTTTCAATCCCACAATGGTTCGATTCAAAGAGAGATCTCTTGCTCAAACGCCATCACACCATGACGCGTTTCAATCCCACAATGGTTCGATTCAAAGGCCGATGAATCGCACCGAGTGATTCAAATAGCCGCGTTTCAATCCCACAATGGTTCGATTCAAAGTATAAGCCGTGAGAAAACCCTGCCAGTGCGCAAGTTCAGTTTCAATCCCACAATGGTTCGATTCAAAGTATACAATTTCCCTTTTTCAGTGCGTTATCTATCTCCAGTTTCAATCCCACAATGGTTCGATTCAAAGTCACACAGCCCGCGTAGACTTATTCGTGCGTAAGATTAGTTTCAATCCCACAATGGTTCGATTCAAAGTCGGCAAGCGTCATCTGCTCCAAAGCTTTGCGGAGTTTCAATCCCACAATGGTTCGATTCAAAGTCATTCCTTTGGCCTTTAACCGACGATGAATATGCGTTTCAATCCCACAATGGTTCGATTCAAAGTGATGTTGTCGTAATAAAAACGCATCTTACCGAAGAGGTTTCAATCCCACAATGGTTCGATTCAAAGACTCGACGTCATCGGCATTGTGGCAGATAGGAGACATGTTTCAATCCCACAATGGTTCGATTCAAAGGCTTTCGCTATCTCGGAATATTTGGTGTGATTGACCTGTTTCAATCCCACAATGGTTCGATTCAAAGTCGGCATCACGCTGAGGCCGGAGATTCGTTCTATTTTGTTTCAATCCCACAATGGTTCGATTCAAAGTTCATGTCGCAAGATGCACTCAACAAGGCGATCATAGGTTTCAATCCCACAATGGTTCGATTCAAAGAAGTTCAGTTGCGCCATTGTCGGCAATGAATTTATGTTTCAATCCCACAATGGTTCGATTCAAAGAGGGGAAAAAGCTTTCGCATTGTGTACTCGCGGAAGGGTTTCAATCCCACAATGGTTCGATTCAAAGTCTTTTCACCTCGCTTTTTTTGGCGTGGGAAGATTGCGTTTCAATCCCACAATGGTTCGATTCAAAGAATCTTGTCGAGCCTCGAGTCAATATTTTTGTAGACATGTTTCAATCCCACAATGGTTCGATTCAAAGAATAACGACTGTGCCAGTATTGGATTCTGTAGCATCATCGTTTCAATCCCACAATGGTTCGATTCAAAGGATCGTGATTTTGAATAACAATACAGAAGAGTCTAAGGTTTCAATCCCACAATGGTTCGATTCAAAGTCTTGTTTTCTGGATCAAGTGCCTCCCAGGCTTCTTGGTTTCAATCCCACAATGGTTCGATTCAAAGCGTATCTTCTCAATATCTTTCCCTGCATTTCTTATGTGGTTTCAATCCCACAATGGTTCGATTCAAAGCCTTGCCAATAAGTCTCAATCGCATCGGAAACTATGTTTCAATCCCACAATGGTTCGATTCAAAGCCAGCAACAGCATAAGGATACGCCAACGCGATCCCGGGTTTCAATCCCACAATGGTTCGATTCAAAGCAGCAGGAGAAATGGAAAATCAAAACTATCGGATGTTGAGTTTCAATCCCACAATGGTTCGATTCAAAGCGCCATAGCATATAAGCAGATGTTCTGCCGCCACTGAAGTTTCAATCCCACAATGGTTCGATTCAAAGTTTTGCAGGGATAGATCTAAAGATGAAAAAAAGTTGTTTCAATCCCACAATGGTTCGATTCAAAGCGCACGTGGCATAGATTGCAGCTACCCCACACTGCATGTTTCAATCCCACAATGGTTCGATTCAAAGTTCGTGGGTTTCGATTACGGACGCGGCGGCCGGCCGGCGTTTCAATCCCACAATGGTTCGATTCAAAGTCCCCGGGCGATCATCCCCGGGTAAAACTTTACGCTAATGTTTCAATCCCACAATGGTTCGATTCAAAGGAGTGAAAGGCCGGCGGCCGGCGGCAGGTTCTAGAGAGTTTCAATCCCACAATGGTTCGATTCAAAGTCAAGCGTTTCGCGCCGGCTTCGCGGCTTCGCCGCGGTTTCAATCCCACAATGGTTCGATTCAAAGCACCGATGCCGCGTTCTTGATAAGCGAATATAGCAATTGGTTTCAATCCCACAATGGTTCGATTCAAAGAATTGGATTTCCGGCTGCATTGTAAAGCATTTGTGTGTTTCAATCCCACAATGGTTCGATTCAAAGTTACCTTCGGCATGGAAGCACACGAAAAACTGTTATCACGTTTCAATCCCACAATGGTTCGATTCAAAGGTAAACCAAAAATACACACTACTACCTGTTGTATATGGGTTTCAATCCCACAATGGTTCGATTCAAAGCTTCGGGCGCACGGGCTTTTGTGTCGTCTCTGCAGGGTTTCAATCCCACAATGGTTCGATTCAAAGATCCATATCTCACGCCGCGCGGCCGCGGGTCGCAATTGGTTTCAATCCCACAATGGTTCGATTCAAAGTTTCCAGTCACCGATATGCAACGTCATGCTGTACGAATGTTTCAATCCCACAATGGTTCGATTCAAAGATATACTCTACTGAAGCGACGGGTAAATTAATCGGATTGTTTCAATCCCACAATGGTTCGATTCAAAGGCATAACTACGGTTTTCTTTGTGGTATCTTTTGCAGGTTTCAATCCCACAATGGTTCGATTCAAAGCACAACGAAAATTAAATTCATCATGGCCAAATCAAAGTTTCAATCCCACAATGGTTCGATTCAAAGTAAAAAAAGCCTTTGCTTCGTCAATCATTTATGATCAAGTTTCAATCCCACAATGGTTCGATTCAAAGAATGAATATGGACTTTTAACATCGTTCAGAGCGTATGTTTCAATCCCACAATGGTTCGATTCAAAGTCCGGAGAGCGCAGGGCGTGGCGGTGGATCAGACCGGTTTCAATCCCACAATGGTTCGATTCAAAGCCGTTGGACTCTTCTTTTCTTCCACTCTTGTGAATGTTTCAATCCCACAATGGTTCGATTCAAAGAAAACAAACCAGCAACCGACGCATGGTGGAACAAACGTTTCAATCCCACAATGGTTCGATTCAAAGTCTTTCAGGAACGCGGTGATTTCCGTGCGTTTTTCCTGTTTCAATCCCACAATGGTTCGATTCAAAGTAATTCGCTGTCGCGCGCAATGGCAGCGTCTATAGTAAGTTTCAATCCCACAATGGTTCGATTCAAAGTGCAATCTCCAGCGTATCAGTGCCGACTTTTGTGATAGGTTTCAATCCCACAATGGTTCGATTCAAAGTTCGTCTTTCTTTTTTCCATTCGCCCCTATATTGTTTGTTTCAATCCCACAATGGTTCGATTCAAAGATCTTCTCCAAGAACGGATATAGTCTTATCGTGCTACGTTTCAATCCCACAATGGTTCGATTCAAAGAACATGAAAATACCAACAGAGATAGATTTGAAAGCCTTGTTTCAATCCCACAATGGTTCGATTCAAAGCGGTGGATGCAGGGCAAGAGAACGCCGGTTTCCATCGGTGTTTCAATCCCACAATGGTTCGATTCAAAGGACGACACATTCCGACCGTGTCGACAGTGATGAATGTTTCAATCCCACAATGGTTCGATTCAAAGTTGGGCTGACGCAAATGCGCACTATGGATCTGTTTGGAAATCAGGGTTTCAATCCCACAATGGTTCGATTCAAAGGAATACCGTGAACCCGAACACGGTCAACATCTTTGTGTTTCAATCCCACAATGGTTCGATTCAAAGCAGCAAGCGCCAAGCTGTCATTTCAGCTTGCTCTTGTTTCAATCCCACAATGGTTCGATTCAAAGCTTCGTCCACGTTGTTGCACAGAGGGCGCGATTGTACATGTTTCAATCCCACAATGGTTCGATTCAAAGTGCCCTTTGTGATGCGTTTCAAGGTTTGTTCACGTGTTTCAATCCCACAATGGTTCGATTCAAAGCCGCCTGCTTAAAGAATTTGAAGTAGACCTGTCACAACAGTTTCAATCCCACAATGGTTCGATTCAAAGCCCCCTATCAGATCGTTCCTGTAGCCACTCTAATGCGTGTTTCAATCCCACAATGGTTCGATTCAAAGTATTATCTCGCGAAGGGTAATGAAGACGGCATCCGTGTTTCAATCCCACAATGGTTCGATTCAAAGCCTTCCGGCACTTCCACGGAATAATAATATACCCCGTTTCAATCCCACAATGGTTCGATTCAAAGTCACGCTGCGGGCCGCGGTCCGTGGGCCGCAACTGTGAGTTTCAATCCCACAATGGTTCGATTCAAAGTCCGCTTCAACTTCTTTTATGTGAGCCTTGCTGTGGTTTCAATCCCACAATGGTTCGATTCAAAGCTTTTATAGCCGGAAGCGGAAGCGAGGCGACACTCCTTAGTTTCAATCCCACAATGGTTCGATTCAAAGTCGTCGCGTTGCGCCATCGCGACTTCTTTGTATTTTAGTTTCAATCCCACAATGGTTCGATTCAAAGTGAATCGCGTTGGTTGGCGAGTCGGATTTCAGCGGTTTCAATCCCACAATGGTTCGATTCAAAGCCCAGGTACGCAGATCTCAGGGACAAATCTTTCAATAGGTTTCAATCCCACAATGGTTCGATTCAAAGGAACGGCATACGCCGTTATCGTTTTATTTTAAATTTACGTTTCAATCCCACAATGGTTCGATTCAAAGTGAAAAAATGAAACAAGGTCGGACACTGCTCGAGCTCGGTTTCAATCCCACAATGGTTCGATTCAAAGCGCATACGAGCGTACTATGTAAATTGCCGCCTGCAGCCGTTTCAATCCCACAATGGTTCGATTCAAAGCAACATAAAATTGCCGAGTGGCTCAGTCGGGGATTTCCGTTTCAATCCCACAATGGTTCGATTCAAAGGCTAATTGACTTAATTCATCATATAAGGCAACAAGAGTTTCAATCCCACAATGGTTCGATTCAAAGCACGGTATCACCAACTTTGACATCTGCGGTGATCCGATTGTTTCAATCCCACAATGGTTCGATTCAAAGCGCTACTAGATCTCTTGCGATCCACCCAGCGACATGCCAGTTTCAATCCCACAATGGTTCGATTCAAAGCTTACGGAATTTAAACCAGTTACCAATAACGGTCAAAAGTTTCAATCCCACAATGGTTCGATTCAAAGCGGAATGTGTCGTCAAGGCTGGCGTGAATGCGCCCGTTTCAATCCCACAATGGTTCGATTCAAAGACTGAGCAAATATCGGGCATGCCGGCCATTCGTTTCAAGTTTCAATCCCACAATGGTTCGATTCAAAGCCGATTCCGACAAACTCGCACCGGTGACTGCTGGAAAGTTTCAATCCCACAATGGTTCGATTCAAAGACTTATAACTTGCGTTTGCATTAATACTCCTTACACAGGTTTCAATCCCACAATGGTTCGATTCAAAGTTCAGCCATATCGTCCGCAATTTCACCAGTCCCGTTCGCGTTTCAATCCCACAATGGTTCGATTCAAAGATCATCACCGGCCCGCGGCAGATCGCCGCAGACGCGTTTCAATCCCACAATGGTTCGATTCAAAGTTTTATTTTTTGAAAATCTCGCCGCATCATCTCCGGGTTTCAATCCCACAATGGTTCGATTCAAAGTAGACGCTGGAAAGGATGCCGCGATATTCGCCGCACAGTTGTTTCAATCCCACAATGGTTCGATTCAAAGTGTCGGATCGTCATGTGTGCCAAGCATCAGCGTGACACGTTTCAATCCCACAATGGTTCGATTCAAAGGGGTTTAGTACGGAAATCAAGATCATACAAGTTACCTGTTTCAATCCCACAATGGTTCGATTCAAAGTTTTAGAATAACGGATTATACACCGGGTTTGCTCGTGAGTTTCAATCCCACAATGGTTCGATTCAAAGTGTTTTAGCGGTGCGAGCAGCTTGCTCGCCGGTTCCGAGTTTCAATCCCACAATGGTTCGATTCAAAGATATAAAGATGTCCTGTCGGCTGCGCGGCGATTATAAGTTTCAATCCCACAATGGTTCGATTCAAAGCAACCCCGCAGACTTTTATAACACGGCGTTGAAAATGGGTTTCAATCCCACAATGGTTCGATTCAAAGTTTTCGGAAAACTATCGCCGAGCGTGGGCCGCTGGGATGTTTCAATCCCACAATGGTTCGATTCAAAGTTTTCTGCACCGGCCTTGAAAAGCGTGGGCTTTTGGTTTCAATCCCACAATGGTTCGATTCAAAGTCCTCACTGAGTTATTCTACTCTAAGAATTTCATCTGTGTTTCAATCCCACAATGGTTCGATTCAAAGAATCGCGGAAATCAAAGCGGCCGTCATGCGTGAAAAGTTTCAATCCCACAATGGTTCGATTCAAAGGCGTTTCGCTTCGCGCCAAAGTTTGCGATCAGCATAAGTTTCAATCCCACAATGGTTCGATTCAAAGTTGTTGATGCTGCCGGTGTGAAGTCGTTAAAGGTTTTGGGTTTCAATCCCACAATGGTTCGATTCAAAGATGGCTTCTTTCACCATGCGCGTACTACGTTCCGGTTTCAATCCCACAATGGTTCGATTCAAAGCAGGCAGTGCGCATGGCCACACAGGGATGTTTTCTTGAGTTTCAATCCCACAATGGTTCGATTCAAAGCGTCAAGTGATTTGCGTCAGCAAGTATTGCATCAACTTGTTTCAATCCCACAATGGTTCGATTCAAAGCCGATTTCCCTACCATTCTCTGTCTCAATCTTTTGTTTCAATCCCACAATGGTTCGATTCAAAGGCGAGCGGCGTTTTAATTTTCAAAAGGAGCATTATATGAGTTTCAATCCCACAATGGTTCGATTCAAAGGCACCAACTGTACTCATACTCTTTCACGCAAAGATGTTTCAATCCCACAATGGTTCGATTCAAAGCCATTTATATTTTGTGCAATACGGTACGCTTTTTACGTGTTTCAATCCCACAATGGTTCGATTCAAAGTCGCCATAATATGGCACGTGGAACGCATCAAATTGAATGTTTCAATCCCACAATGGTTCGATTCAAAGCGTGAGGTAATCGCGCGCGAGTTTGTAATCTACGTCGGGTTTCAATCCCACAATGGTTCGATTCAAAGGAAAAGATGGAAGCCGCTGGAAAAAATGGGCTGGAAGGTTTCAATCCCACAATGGTTCGATTCAAAGTATGTAACGTTTGAAGGGTTGGTTTTCCCTGAGTTCACGTTTCAATCCCACAATGGTTCGATTCAAAGCTGAGAGCGCAGGGCGTGGCGTGAATTTAATCCAGGTTTCAATCCCACAATGGTTCGATTCAAAGAAATCGACTGAGTTAAATTACCACAGGTGAAATTTTAGTTTCAATCCCACAATGGTTCGATTCAAAGGGCACTGACCGGCACGGTGACAGCCCTGCCATTGAGTTTCAATCCCACAATGGTTCGATTCAAAGAATACGGCTTTTTTTAAAGTCGACTTTTCTCAAGTGCGAGTTTCAATCCCACAATGGTTCGATTCAAAGGGCGACCAAGCAGCTCAATCTCAAGGAATATTCTTAGTTTCAATCCCACAATGGTTCGATTCAAAGTTTTAAAACCACATTGCCGGCAACGCTGGCCACCAAAGTTTCAATCCCACAATGGTTCGATTCAAAGTGCGCATTGTCGCATCTGTTTTCATTTTGTTTATCCACGTTTCAATCCCACAATGGTTCGATTCAAAGGTGGCGAACCTCGCATCTATTGGCTTTTGTGAATCGACGTTTCAATCCCACAATGGTTCGATTCAAAGTCGCAAGGTTCCGGAGATGCCGAGTTTAACGTCGCTGAGTTTCAATCCCACAATGGTTCGATTCAAAGCGTCCGCGATGGAGAAGTCGTTGGAGTCGTGCAAGGATGTTTCAATCCCACAATGGTTCGATTCAAAGTGTCGGCCTCTACCGTT
>Ga0247727_10018790_pt1 | contig 10806 bp, 6 predicted proteins | sample WisWelCaveWW1625_FD_202498 | JGI IMG/M metagenome (GOLD analysis project Ga0247727, IMG submission 202498) | Biofilm microbial communities from Wishing Well Cave, Virginia, United States - WW16-25 | ecosystem: Environmental > Aquatic > Deep subsurface > Groundwater > Cave microbial mat | place...
ACGACCGGGCCGGCCTGACGCCGTACCTCGAGGCGCTCGGCTTCGACACCGTCGGCTACGGCTGCACGACCTGCATCGGGAACTCCGGGCCGCTCCCCGAGACCGTCTCGCGCGCCGTCGCCGAGGGCGATCTCGTCGTCTGCGCCGTCCTGTCCGGGAACCGCAACTTCGAGGCGCGCATCCACCCTGAGGTGAAGGCGAACTACCTCGCGTCACCCCCGCTCGTCGTCGCCTACGCGCTCGCGGGCCGGATGGACATCGACCTCCTGACCGAGCCGCTCGGGCAGGATCCCGAGGGCCGCGACGTCTACCTGCGGGACATCTGGCCGAGCCCGGACGACGTCGCCGAGGTGGTCGCCGGTGCCGTCCAGACGGACATGTTCCGGCGCACGTACGCGGACGTCTTCACGGGCGACGAGCGCTGGCGCGGGCTTGAGATTCCATCCGGGAATCTCTACGGATGGGACGAGGCCTCGACCTACGTGCGGAGGCCCCCGTACTTCGACGGGATGTCTCGTCTAGCGCGCACCGTGGACGACGTGCACGGTGCGCGCTGCCTCGTCTGGATCGGAGACTCGGTCACGACCGACCACATCTCGCCCGCCGGCTCGATCAAGCCGGCGAGCCCGGCTGGGCGCTACCTGATCGAGCACGGCGTCGAGCCTCGGGACTTCAACTCGTACGGCTCTCGCCGCGGGAATCACGAGGTGATGGTGCGCGGCACGTTCGCAAACGTGCGGCTGCGGAACCTTCTCGTCCCGGGCTCGGAGGGCACGTGGACGGCGCACCTCCCGGACGGCGAGGAGACGACGATCTTCGAGGCGTCCGAGCAGTACCTCGCCGAAGGCGTGCCGCTGATCGTGATCGCCGGCAAGGAATATGGCTCGGGCTCGTCGCGCGACTGGGCGGCGAAGGGGCCGCAGCTCCTCGGGGTCCGCGCCGTGATCGCCGAGAGCTACGAGCGCATCCACCGCTCGAACCTCGTCGGCATGGGCATCCTGCCGCTTCAGTTCCTCCCGGGGGAGAGCGCGGCGAGCCTCGGCCTGACGGGGCGCGAGACATTCGACGTCGAAGGCGCCGAGAGCAGCGAGGCCGGTGAAGCGACCGTGACCGCGACCCCGGACGGCGGCGGCGCCCCGATCCGCTTCCGCGCCCGCCTGCGCATCGATACGCCGCGCGAGGTCGAGTACATGCGCCACGGCGGCATCCTCCAGTACGCGCTGCGGCGGCTCCTGGCCGCTTGAGCCGCCGAGCTCGTCGTCGAGCTCCCGCGGCCGCACGAGCTCGAAGCCTCGATCGCAGCGAACCGCCCCGCAGCCCCACGACCGGCCCGCAGCCTACCGTCTTGCACCGCCCACCGAATCCATGTGTTCCAACGCACGACCGTCTTCCCGCGGCCAGAACTGAGCCTTTGCGGTCACCGGCGCGAGCGGGCGCGTACCGGAAACGCCTGAAACTAGCCGCCAAGCGGCTTGTGAGTTGGAACACAAGGCAAGGAGACCGCCGCGCTTCCGGCGAGGCGCCGATCTCGGCCGCTTGCCACCGGTTCGGATCGAACGATGCGGGGGACGGATGCGAGCCGTGGCACGCCGTCCGCCGTGCAACGGTCTGCTACGACGGTGGCAGCACCTCGAGGACGAGCTCGGTCGGGCCGCTCGCCGCGTTGATCTCCCAGCCGGCGATGGGCAAGTCAAAGGGGCACGAGGAGACGACGCAGATCGCATCGCGAAGCGTCTCGAGCAGGACGTAGCCACCCGGCGGGACGGGGTTGGCCGGCGAGGCGAGCCGCTGATCCGGCTCCACCACCGTCCAGCTGAAGAGGTTGACCGGCTGCGGCACGATCGGCGGCTCGAGGCCGAGCGCTGCGAGCGCCTCCCACAGGTTCTGGGCGCAGCTCCGGTGGGGTCCCTCGAAGCCGTACTGCTCGTAGCGAACCGGGTCGCAGGCGGCGAGGAGCATCTCGTGGACACCCGCGGCGCCGTCCTCCGCGAAGCCGATGAGCGGCCGCCGGAGCTGGGTCACGAAGGTGTCGCCCTCGCGCGGCCTGACCGACCGGGTCGAGACCCACGTGTGCATGGCGGAGAGCCATTCCGCGAGGTCGCCGGTGAAGGCAAAGAAGTCGGCCACCTGTCCCCCGCTCGGGGTCGTCACGCGCAGGCGCTCGCCCGCGGCCAGCCGCACGGCGCGCCCCTCGCCGGCCGGCACGAGGACGCGCAAGTTCGGGTCGGACACGTCAGCCCTCCGTGGCTTCGACGGCTGCTCGAGAGCCATAGCCTCCCAGATCCCGCGGCGGAACGTCACGCCCAGCGAGCCTGCGGAATCGTGAAGAGCGGCCTCCAGGTGCTCGTCGTCGGCGGCGTCTCGGCCGGGATCGGCTACCTGATCGGGAGAGTGAATCCCCCAGCTTCTTGGCGGCTGATCACGTGGCCGCCCAGCCGCGCCGGCGCTCGATCTCGACGGCGAGCACCGGGCCCTCGGGTGGTTCGGCTCGGTACTGCTCGTACTTCGTCTCGAGGAGGCCGAGCGCCCGCGCCCGTTCGAGCTCCTCCTCGACGATCCGCGCGAGGCCGTCGAGCCTGACCCACCACAGGCGCGACCAGTCCTCGTCGTAGCCGTCGACGAGCACCGAGACCCGTGGATTCGCGCGGATGTTCTCCAGCCGCTTCAGCTCGGCGGTTCGCTTCGGCTTCCGGTCGACCGCCGAGTAGAGCGTGTCGCCGTCGAGGGCGAAACAGATCGGCACGAGGTGCGGCCGGCCCTCGGAGTCGGCGGTCGCGAGCCGCGCGACCCGCGCGTCGGCGACCCGCCGGAGGAGCTCAGCGGCGTTCAACCCAGGAACTCCTCGACCTCACGCACGTGGAACTCGGCGTGCCAGCGCTGCGACGCGAGGAGCTCCCCGTACGTCACTCCGCCGCGCGGCGAGGCGACGGCGGGGTTGTGCTCCTCGATCTCGTCCCCGAGCTCGAGGAGGAAGCTCGACCAGCCGGCCGCGATCCGGTCCGCGTAGCGAACGGTCTCCTCCGCGGTGCGAAGCTCGGCCTCGCGCGCCGGGTCCTCATCCGGATCCCAGTCGAACTGCCCGCTCTCCCAGGCCTCGGGCAGGAGCTCGATCGGGTGGAAGACGTTGACGGTGAGGTTGCGAAGCGACCGCCCGCGCGACGGCGTCGACCTCGTGAGGACCTCCCAGTCGATCCCGCGCAAACGCTCGACCCACGCGTCGAGGAGCGAGGCGAGGTCCCAGGCGAGGCGCGCCCGCTCGAGCCCGGGCGGCGCCGGCAGGCCGAGCGCTGAGGCGATCTGGGAGACGTGGAGGATCGGGATGACGGCGCCGTCCGCGGAGAGCGACGGCACGGTCGGCCGCCCCGCCTCGAGCCAGCGCCGCGCGCCCTCCGCCCCGTCGTGGATGTCGAGGGCCTCGTAGGCGACCCCGTGCTCGCCAAGGAACTCCCTGGCCGCGGCGCAGGACGCTCAGGAGTGCCGCCAGAAGAGCTCGATCTCGCCCATATCGACACGCAGTCTGGCAGGTGCTAGCGTCGATCAGCCCCTGACGTGGAGGTGAGGCCGTGAGACGCCCTGTGTCAGCCCCTGTCGGCGAGCAGTCGCTGCAGACCGCCGTGGCGGGTGTGGTCGTAGGGCACGCTGTCCTGCCACATCCGCCAGATCAGGCGCAGCCAGGCGCGGCCGAGGACACGGATGGCGTGCGGATGATCGAGTCCTCGCTCGATCGCCCGTTGGTAGACGTCCTTTGCCCAGGGGTGATGGTGTCTCGTGGCATCGGCGAGCGTCGAGACGGCGTCGCGCAGGCGCTTGTCGCAGGCGTAGCGGAAGCAGGCGACCTTGCGTTTGCCCGACTCGAGCGCGACCGGGCTCATGCCGGCATCGGCGGCGAGCGCCTCGCTCGAGGGGTAGCGCGCCCGGCAATCGCCGATCTCCGCCACGAGCCGCGCCGCCGTGACGACGGACTTCGGATCGCGAAAGAGCGAGAGGAAGATGTGCCCGTCTCGGTGGGCGCGCACCGCTGCCGCGATCTGGCTCGTGAGCAGGCGGATCTGCTCGACGAGCGGCTTGAGCGCACAGACGAGCGCGACGACGTTCGCCCGCCGCGCCTCGAGCTCGAGCTCGCCCGCTCGTCCCTCGGGCGCCTGCCGCAGGCGCACGAGCAGCTCCGAAGCGCTTCGCCGCCCGCAGTAGGCCTGACGGGCGAGGAAGCCGGCGAGGCGCTTCTCGCCGAGGCCGCGAGCGTCGGCGGGGCTGGGGTAGCGCTCGAGGAAGGCGAGGGCGATCGGCGAGTCGACGTCGCTAAAGACGAGCGCCGCTCCCGGCCAGAAGCCCTCGGGCTGCGCCCTGAGCTGGTTGGCGAGGGCGACGCGCGCCCCGACGAGGTCCTCGCGCGTGCGCGTCAGCGCCCTGAGCGCCTTCGTCTCGTCCGTGTCGGGCACGAGCGCGCGCAGGCGGTGCATGTCGGTGCGGGCGAGCTCGGCGCGCACGTAGGCGTCGAAGCCGTCCGACTTTCCGCCGGCGCTTCGGTAGCGTTCGCGGGCGGCCGCGAGCTGGTTGGGGTGGACGGCCACGACCGTCATCTCCGCCTCGAGCAAGCGCTCGACGACGATCCCGTCCGGCCGCTCCAGCGCGACCCGCTCGATGCCCGCCGCGACGAGGCGCGTGCACAGGGCCTCGATGCCCGCCTCGTCGTGCGAGACGCGCCCCTCCTCGAGCCGCCGGCCACCCTCGTCGACGAGGCTGAGCCGGTGCTCCTCGCTTGCCAGGTCGAGCCCCGCGTAGCGCTCCATCCTCCCACCTCCCGTGTCGCTTTTGGCCATCCGGCCGACCAGGAGGTACCGTGGCGGGTGCTCATAGGCGGGCGCTCGGTCGCGCGACGCCCTGTCGCCGCTCCGGGTGCCTCCCACCGCCGGGAGGCGCTGGTCTCACGCGGGCCGTCCAAGCGGCAAGCAACGAGGGCGCTCTCCCGGCGGTGGTCAGCCACTCTCTGCGCTCTGCAGTGTGAGCAAGCCGACCGCCTACGGCCGAGCTTCCCCTCTTACACAACAGCAGAGAAGACAGAGGTTGCCCTATGAGCAGCTACCCGCATCTCTTCAGCCCGCTTCGGATCGGGCCGGTGACTGTCCGCAACCGCATCATGCAGACGGCCCACGTCAAGCTCTTCACGCACAACGGGGTCGACTCGGAGCGCAACGTCGCCTATCAGGTCGAGCGCGCGAGGGGCGGCGCCGGTCTCCTCATCACCGGCAATCGCCTCGTCCACCCCACGTCGACCACGGGGATGCCCCGTTTCTCCTGGGCGTTCCTCCACGAGTCGCTCGCCGTCGACCGCCGCCTGACCGGGGCAGTGCACGAGCACGGCGCCGCCATCTTCGCCCAGCTCAACCACTTCGGCCTCAACGCCTCGAGCGACGCCGCCGACGATCTCCGCGTCCTCTGGGGGCCTTCCCCGGTGAAGTCGCCGGCCTACGGGGAGACCCCGAAGGAGATGGAGCCCGAGGACATCCGGGAAGTCGTCGAGTGGTGGGCTCGCTCGGCCGAGATGTCCCGCGAGTCCGGCTTCGACGGCACCGAGGTGCATATCTCGCACTCCTACCTCCTGCACCAGTTCCTGTCGCCCCTCTACAACAAGCGCCACGACGAGTACGGGGGCTCGTGGGAGAACCGGCTCCGCTTCGCGCGCGAGGTGATCGACGCCGTGCGCGGGCGGACCGGCCGCGACTGGGCGGTCGGCGTGCGCATCTCGCTCTCGGACTTCATCCCCGGAGCGCTCGACATCGAGGACGCCGTGCGGCTCGCACAGGACCTCGAGGCCGACGGGAAGATCGACTACGTGAACGTCACCGCCGCCGGCTATCACAACATCTGGCGGGCGATCGAGCCCTCCGACACGCCGGACGGCTACCTCGTCGACCTGACCGCACAGGTGAAGGCGGCCGTCTCGCTGCCTGTCTTCACCGTCGGCGGCATCAAGGACCCGACACTCGCCGAGGAGATCCTCGCGACGGGCAAGGCCGACATGGTGGCCATGACCCGGGCTCAGATCGCCGACCCGGAGTTCGCGAACAAGGTCAAGGACGGCCGGGAGGACGAGCTCGTCCACTGCATCCGGGGTAACCAGGGCTGCATCGGCCGCGTCTTCAAGGGGCTCGCTATCAGCTGCACCGTCAACCCGGCCGCCGGCCGCGAGCGGCGCTTCGGCGCCGGGACGCTCGTGCCCGCCGGCCCACCCGGCCGCTGGCTGGTCGTCGGCGGCGGGCCTGCCGGGATGAAGGCGGCGGCGACGCTCGCGGAGCGCGGCCACGACGTCACGCTCCTCGAGAAGGAGAGCCGGCTCGGCGGTCAGGTCAACCTCATTCTGAGAACGCCCGGGCGCGACGAGTTCGGCTGGATCGTGCGCGACCTCGAAGCGCGGCTGCGGAAGACCGGCGTCGAGATCCGTCTCGGCGTCGAGGCGACGGTGGACCTCGTCCAGGCGTCGGGCGCCGACGGAGTCGTCGTGGCGACGGGCGCGCTGCCGTCGCGAAGCGGCTTTTCGAGCGTGAACCCCCTCGCCGACAAGCTCTCGGGCGTCGAGCAGGAGAACGTCGTCACGGGCTGGGACGTGATCGCCGAGACGGGAGCGGTCGGAGAGCGGGTCGTCGTCCTCGACGACGACGGCGGGCGCTACGCCGCGGGCGTCGCCGAGGTGCTCCTCGACCGCGGTCACCGGGTCGAGGTCGTCAGCCGCTTCAACGCCGTCTTCCCCTCCACCCTCTACACGCTCGACATGGCTCATCTCTACGGCCGGCTCTTCTCGAAAGGCCTCGCGTACCGGCTGAACTCGTGGGCGGCGGGCATTGCGGGAACGACCCTCACGATCTTCAATCTCTACACGGGCGCGCCGGAGACGATCGAGGGCGTCGACACGCTCGTCCTCGCGACCGGCGCCGCTGCGAACGACGCGCTCTACTTCGAGCTCAAAGGCGAGATCGCGAACCTGCACCGGATCGGCGACTGCCTCGCGCCGCGCAAGCTCGACCATGCGATCTACGAGGGCTACCTCGCCGGCCGCGAGCTGTGGGACCCGGAGGAGCGCTACATCTACGAAGGCGAACTGGAGCGCGCCGAGGAGACGGCCCTCAGAGCCTGAGCGGAGATCCCGTCTTCGAGCGTCCAGAGCCTGATCTTCGACTGTCTCCCTCGAACCTCGAGCTCGTCCACGAAGACAAGCCCGTCCTGGTTTCTCAGGGACTGCCGGGTCGAGTCGGCGATGAAGATGGAGTACGGCGTCCCTTTCGTCATGCCTTCCAGACGCGAGGCCGTGTTGGTCGTGTCCCCGATCGCGGTGTACTCGAGCCGCCGTGCCGAGCCGACGTTGCCCGACATGAGCGGTCCGCTCGCGAGCCCGATACCCATGCGAAACCCCGCGCCGAGCCCGCTCTCCCCGAGCCAGCCGTTGAAACGGGGCAGGCGCACGAGCAGCATCTCGCGCGCGGCGACGAGCGCACGATCCGCGTGGTCGTCGGCCTCGAGCGGCGCCCCGAAGACCGACATGATCCCGTCGCCCATGTAGGCGACGAGCGTGCCGCCGTTGTCGAGGACGGCGTCCGACATCTCGGTCAGGTACCGGTTCAGCACGTCGATGACCCGGTCGGCGGGCAGGTTTTCGGCGAAGCTCGTGAAGCCCCGCAGGTCGGCGAACATGACCGTTCCCGTGAGCCTGACGCCCCCGAGGCGGAGGTCCTCGTCCGTGCGCTTCAGGACCTCGTCCACCACCGCCTCCGGCACGAACCGCGAGAAGACGCCACGGACGCGCTCGCGCTCGAGCTCGTAGAGCCGCTTCTTTGCCAGGCCCGCGTTGATCCGTGCCCGCAGGAGCACAGGGTCGAAGGGCTTGGGCAGGTAGTCCTCCGCCCCCATCTCGATGCAGCGAAGGACGCTGTCGGTCTCGTCGACCGCGGAGATCATGATCACCGGAAGGTGGCGAAGGCCGGGATCGGCCTTGATGCGCTCGAGCACAGCCATGCCGTCGAGCTCGGGCATGACGATGTCGAGGAGAACGACGTCCGCCGGCTCCTCCTCGAGCATCTTCAGGGCCTCGCGGCCGTTCTCGGCCGTGCGCGCGCGATGGCCTTCCTGCTCGAGGCTGCGCAGGAGAATCAGCCGGTTCACGGGGTCGTCGTCGACGACGAGCACGGAGCCGGGCGCCGAGCTCACGATTGCGATCCTTCGCGTACGGCTTCCAGCGCCGCCTTCGCGCGGTCGAGCTCCTCGCCGACACGCGAGACAAACGGCGCGGCCTGGTCGAGCACGCCGGCGCTTGCGAGGTTCTCGAGCTCACGGCACACGTCCGACAGCTCCTGGGCCCCGAAGGTCAAAGCGGTCGACTTGAGGGTATGAGCCGCCCGGCGCGCCTCCGCGGCGTCGCCTCGCTCGACCGCGCCGCGCAGCGCGTCCAGCTGCCTGGGCGCGTCGTCGAGGAACGTGTCGATCAGCTCCGCGAGGAACGCCGGCGCGGCGTCGCCGACCATGGCTTCGAGGCGTTCGAGCGCGGCCGGATCGAGCGGCCCGCTCCCGCTCTCGAGTACGACCTCGGGCGCGGGCGAAGACGCATCCGGCAAGCCGCCGAGCGGCCGGCATCGCCCGAGGGCGCCGGCGAGCTCCTCGATGTCGATCGGCTTGGCGACGTAGTCGTCCATCCCGGCCGCGAGGCACTCCTCGCGGTCGCCCTGCATCGCGTTGGCCGTCATGGCGATGATGCGGGGCCGCCGCTCGACCGGCCAGCGCTCGTGGACCCGCCGGGTCGTCTCGAGGCCGTCGAGCTCGGGCATCTGCACGTCCATGAGGACGACGTCGTAGGGCTCCCGCTCGAGCGCCGCGAGCGCCTCGAGGCCGTTGGCGACGACGTCGGCCCGGTAACCGATCTTCCGGAGCAGCGCCAGAGCGAGCTGCTGGTTCACGGCGTTGTCCTCCGCGAGGAGGACCCGGAGCGCCCTGGTCTCGACCGGCTGGTCACCACCGCCCCCCGCGGCGGCGGCCGCCGCCGCTTCCGGTTTTCGCGGCGCCCGCTCCATCAAGACCGCCACGAGAGCCTCATACAGCTGGGACGCCTTCACGGGTTTGGTCAGGCACGCCGCGAACTCCGTCGCCGTTCGCATCTCCCGCAGGCGGCCGAGCGAGGTCAAGAGCACGAGCGGCAGCGTCGCGGAGTCCCGGTGGCGGCGGATCTCCCGGGCAAGCGTGAGACCGTCCATCCCCGGCATCGCCAGGTCGAGAACGGCCAGGTCGAAGGGATCGCCGCGGCGGATCCAGACGAGCGCCTCGGAGGGAAGCTCGGCTGCCTGCGCGAGCATCCCCCAAGACTCCGCCTGCCTGGTCAGGATCTCCCGGTTCGTGGCGTTGTCGTCCACGATCAGGATGCGCTTGCCCATGAGCTGGGGCTGGGCTCCCTCCGGGTACGAGCGGATCGGCCCGGCGGCCTCCTCCGCGAGCATCGTGAAGTGGAAGGTCGAGCCCTTCCCGACTTCGCTCTCCGCCCAGAGCGTCCCGCCCATGAGCTCGGCCAGCCGCTTGCTGATAGCGAGCCCGAGCCCGGTGCCGCCGTAGCGGCGCGTCATCGACGTGTCGACCTGGCTGAAGGACTCGAAGAGGCTGTCCATGCGCTCTGCCGGGATGCCGATACCCGTATCCCGCACCGAGAAGGCCAGTTTGTGCCTCGCCTTCCGGCCGTCGCCGCCCGAGACGAGCCCTTCGGCCGCGACGGAGAGCACGACCTCTCCCTCCTCGGTGAACTTGACGGCGTTGTTCAGCAGGTTGATCAGGATCTGGCGCAGGCGGGTCACGTCGCCGACGACGGCGGCGGGCAAGTCCGGCTCGAGCACGTAGGCGAGATCGATGGCCTTCTGCGACGTGCGCGCCGCGACGACGTCGAGGGCGCTCTCGACGCACTCGCGCAGGTCGAACGGATGGCTCTCGAGCTCGAGCTTGCCCGCCTCGATCTTCGAGAAGTCGAGGATGTCGTCGATGATGCGCAGGAGCGAGTCGCCGCTCGTCTGGATGATCTCGGCAAACCCGCGCTGCTCGGGGGTCAGTTCCGTGTCGAGGAGGAGACCGGTCATCCCGATGACCGCGTTCATCGGCGTCCGGATCTCGTGGCTCATGGTGGCGAGGAAAGCGCTCTTCGCCTCGGTCGCCGCCTCGGCTTCCTGGCGCGCCCGCATGAGCTCGCTGATGTCGTGGTAGATGACGTAGAAGCCGGTGACCTCGCCGTCCACCGTGAGCGGAACCATGACGAGCTCGACATCCACGAGGGTCCCGTCTCTCCGCATGCGCTTGGTGAGCCGGTGCGTTGACCTCTGCTCGAGCGCCTGTCGCGTCAGCGTGTCACCCTCCTCCTTGAGGGTCTCCGTCCGGAGGATGAGGTCGTCGATCGGGCGCCCGAGCGCTTCTCCCTCCGCAAAGCCGAAGAGCTGTTCCGCGGCCGGGTTCCACGAGGTGACCTGCTCGTCGAGGTCGAGCGTCACGACGGCGACCGGGCTGATCTCGAGCAGGGACTCGAAGTACGTCTTCTGCCGGCGGAGCTCGGCCTCGCTCGCCCTCAGCGCTTCCTCGGCGTGCTTCTGCTCGGTGATGTCGACCCAGAATCCCTGGGCGTAGAGCGGCGTCCCGTGCTCGTCCTTGACGACGACGCCGGCGTCTCGCAGCCACACGGCCCGCCCGTCCCGGGCGATGAGCCGGTACTCCGTCGACCATCTCGGCTCCCCGGAGGCGAGAAACTGCTCCCATTCGGCCAGCGCACGCTCGCGGTCGTCGGGATGGAGGAGC
>Ga0247727_10018791_pt1 | contig 10805 bp, 7 predicted proteins | sample WisWelCaveWW1625_FD_202498 | JGI IMG/M metagenome (GOLD analysis project Ga0247727, IMG submission 202498) | Biofilm microbial communities from Wishing Well Cave, Virginia, United States - WW16-25 | ecosystem: Environmental > Aquatic > Deep subsurface > Groundwater > Cave microbial mat | place...
GCTGAGTTACCGGAGGTGCCCTATAGCAAATAATTCCAAGGAGCCAGGCCAAAATGTCACACCACCGGAGGCTCAAAAGCGACCGCCACTTCCAGTCGCACCCGCGCGAAATCTTAGCATTGCGCGCGTCCCGCAAACACGCTATACGTCGGCACAAGCGCGGTGGAATGAGTCAAGGAGGCCACATGATCTTCGCAAGGACCTGGGCGCAATGGGCCGTCGGCTGCCTGTTGCTCTCAATCGTTACCGCCGGTGCGGTCGCTGCCCCGGCCGCCTACACGGTGAAAGAGAAATGGGCGGTCGTTTATTTCCTCGAAAACGGCAAGATCACCAGCAACGAACTCGTGCCAGCCGGAACGGAGATTCAATGTGACCGCGTGGCCGACGGCTTGTGTCACTTCACCTACCAGGGCAAGCCGGCGGTCACCCGCCTGAGCTACCTGGAGTCTGAAGCCGGTGCCGCGCCGGCGCCGGCCCCGGCGCCCGAAGTGGTCAAGCCCGCTCCGCCACCGCCCGCGCCCGCACCGGCCCCTGCGCCGGCGCCGCCGGCGACGCCGGAGCCGGGGGCGAATGAGCGGTTCCGCGCGGAGCAATTGGCGAAGGGCTTGGTCGAGTATGACGGGGAGTGGATCTCGCCCGAGGAAAAATTCAAACGCGAGCAGCGCGCCAAGGGATTGGTGCTGTATCAGGGCGCGTGGGTGACCGTCGAGACCAAGGAGAAATTGGAGAAAGGTCTCGTGCCGTACAAGGGCGAGTGGGTGACCCAGGAAGAGAAGGCGATGCTCGATAAAGGGTTGGTGAAGTATCAAGAGAAGTGGGTCACGCCGGAGATCAAGGCCCGCTTGGAACAAGGTCTGGTGCAATACCGCGGCGAGTGGGTGACTGCCGAGGAGAAACTGCGCCGCGAGCAAACCGCCAAGGGATTGGTGGAGTATGAGGGCGAATGGGTGACGAAGGAGGAGAAATTCCGCCGCGAGCAGACAGCCAAGGGGCTGGTGGAATATCAGGGCAAGTGGGTGACGCCGGAGGTGAAAGCGAACTTGGAGAAAGGTCTGGTCGAATACGAAGGCCGGTGGGTGACTCCCGAGACCAAGCGCAATCTGGCCAAAGGCTTGGTCGAACACGCCGGCGGCTGGGTCAGGCCGGAAGTCAAAGCCAATTTGGAGAAAGGTCTGGTGCAGTACAAAGGCGATTGGATTACACCCGAGGAGAAACTCAAACGCGAGCAGTCAGCCAAAGGCCTCGTCGAACACGACGGCCAGTGGGTGACGAAAGAGGAAAAAGTCCGCCGTGAGCAAACGGGCAAGGGGTTGGTGGAATATCAGGGGAAGTGGGTGACACTCGAAACAAAAGCGAACTTGGAGAAAGGTCACGTCGAATACGAAGGCCGGTGGGTCACGCCCGAAGCCAAGCGCAATCTGGCCAAAGGATTGGTCGAACACGCCGGCGGCTGGGTGACACCGGACGTGAAAGCGAATCTCGAAAAGGGTTTGGTGCAGTACAAGGGCGAATGGATCAGCCCGGAAGAGAAGCTCAAGCGTGAGCAGTCCGCCAAAGGCCTCATCGAACACGACGGCCAGTGGGTGACGAAGGAGGAGAAATTCCGGAGTGAACAGGTCGCGAAGGGATTGGTGGAGTACAAGGGCCGTTGGGTCACGCCCGACGAGATGGCGAATCTGGAGAAAGGCCTGGTCCGGCACGGGGACGGTTGGGTGACGCCAGAAGTCAAACGCAATTTGGAGAAAGGCCTCGTCGAGTACCAGGGCCAGTGGGTCACACCCGAGACGAAGGCGAACCTGGAAAAAGGTCTGGTGCAATACAAGGGCGACTGGATCACGCCCGAAGAGAAACTTCGTCGGGAACAGGCGGGGAAAGGACTGGTTGAGTATCAGGGTGACTGGATCACGGCGGAGGAGAAATTCAAACGCGAGCAGCAAGCCAGGGGATTGGTCGAGCACAAAGGCCGATGGGTCAGCCCGGAAGAAAAGGCGAATCTGGAGAAGGGTCTCGTTGAATACAAGGGGGAGTGGGTCACGTCAGCCGCAAAGGCCAACTTGGAAAAGGGCCTGGTCCAGGCCGGCGACGAATGGGTCACGCCCGCCGAGAAACTCCGTCGTGACCAGATCGCCAAGGGCCTCGTGGAACACGTGGGCGAGTGGGTGACGAAGGAAGAGAAGTTCCGGCGTGAGCAGACGGCAAAGGGTCTGGTGGAGCATCAAGGCGAGTGGGTGACCCCCGAGGCCAAAGCCAATCTCGAAAAAGGTCTCGTCGATTACGACGGCCAGTGGGTCACGCCGGACGCGAAAGCCAACCTGGAGAAGGGCTTGGTCCAGTATCAGGACCGCTGGGTCACCCCCGAAGTGAAAGCCAATCTCGAAAAAGGGTTCGTCGAGGTCAACGGCCGCTGGATGTCGCCGCAAAACAAGGCGGCCGAAGAGCGACTCGACAAAGTCCTTGCCGGCGGCGACGCGCTGCACAACGCGGCCCGCACCGGCGATCTCGCCACGCTGAAATCATTGATCCAAAAGAACCCGCGCGGCATCAATGCGATTGACGCCAGTGGTCTAACCGCGCTGCATCACGTCGCCTACCAGGGCGGGGCCGATGCGGCGGCGGTGCTCATTGCCAACGGCGCGCTGATCAACGGCATGAGCCGCGACGGCGAAACCCCCCTGCACTGCGCCGCGATGACCGGCAACGCCGCGGTGATCCAGGTCTTGCTCGCCCGCGGCGCCAACGTCGCCGCCCGCGACCGGCAGGGCCAGATCCCCGCCGCCGTCGCCCAAGCCTTCGGCCACAACGAACTGGTGCCGGTCCTTCTGAAACAACCGTCGCGGTTTTAGCGCCACTCGTGTTTCGGATACTTCCGATGCAACTCCTGTTTCAACTGGGGATACGTTTCCTTCCAGAACCGCCCCAGATTGTCCGTGACCTGCACCGGGCGATGATTCGGTGCCAGCACCTCAATGCGCACCGGCACGCGACGTTGCGCGATCCATAAACCTTCCTTCACGCCATAGAGGTCCTGGATCCGGGCCGACACCGCCGGCGGCCCCTCCGTCGCGTACACCACTTTCGCGCGCCGACCGCCCGGCAACTCCAGCCGCTCCGGCGCGAATTGCTCCACCGCCGCCTGCTGCGCGGGCGACAGCCAACTCTTCACCACGGGCCACACCGCCCGGTCCTTGATCTCCTTGTAACTGATTGCCCCGTGACACACCTGTTCGACCAGGTGCAACCGGTCATCCGCCGCGACGGCCGGTAGTTCCAGTTCGGGCATCCACTCCCGCAGCCGGTTGACCCGCACGATCCATTGCTCGACCGCCGCGTCCCAATTCTTCAACACGCACCGCCCGGCCGCGACTTCCTGCGCGAGCCGCCGGGCCGCCTCCTCAACGGGAACGTCGTCGGACTGCTTCCGCTCCAGTACCAGGTCGCGGAAACGCCGTTCGTGCTGGGCCACGACCCGCCGTTGCGTCGCGTCAAACACGACCGCGTGCGCGTCGTGAAAGTCGTGGGGAAAAAGCTCGCGGAGCCATTCCTCCCGGATCGCGGTGGCCAGACTCAGCAGCACACTCAATTCCCGGCCCTGCACCTCGGCCACCTCCGTCGCCACCAGCAGCGGGCCGGTCACGACGCTCTCCCGCGCGAGCACGCCGCGCCGGCCGTGCACCAGCGCGCACCGCAACGTGCCGGCATCCAACCGTTGCGCCACGTGATCCGAAAACCCGAGCAGGATACACTTTTGAATCGCCTCGTTCCGAGCGGGCTTTTCAGTCACATCCAGACCTTCGCGGCGGGCGATCTGCAGAAACTGATCGAGCAACGGCCCGACCTGCCGGGCGGTTTGGGCGTGAATGCCGATGCGCCGGCAGCGTTCGACGTTGTAACCGTTGCGCTCGGCGTACCGCCAGGCGCGCATCAGCACGAAGAAATCCGACTCCGTCTCGCCACCCCACAGATCGTCACGCGCGTCCTCGACCGACCGGCCCTGTCGGCGCACGAGCAGGTCGCGGCCTTGGGTCAGCGCTGCGATCAGCCCCATCTGCCGGACGCAGCCGGATTCACCCGCCGCCAACAACATCCGCGCATAGCGGGGATGCACCGGAAACGCCAGCATGCGGCGGCCGAGACTTGTTGCTGTCGTCTGGTGGGAGCGACATTCCTGTCGCGATTCCCCCGACCGGTCGCGGCAGGAATGCCGCTCCCACGATTTTTCCAGCGCTCCCAGATCCAGCAAGAGACTTTCCGCGCGTTCCAACGACTTCGGCTCGGGTGCTTCGAGCCAGCGAAACGTGCCAACGTCTTCCACGCCGCTGGCTTTGAGGGTGAGGACGACTTCAGCCAGATCAAGCCGTTTGATCTCCGGCAGTTCCTGCGCGGGACGCTGTTCATGTTCCCGCGCCGTCCAGAGACGAATGCAACGACCCGGCGCGGTGCGGCCGGCGCGGCCGGCGCGCTGGTCGGCGGAGGCGCGGCTGATTTTCTCGACCAGCAGGGTGTTGATCCCGCGGTGCGGATCGTAACGCGGGATGCGCGCCAGTCCGCTGTCCACGACCAGCCGGATGCCGTCGATCGTCAACGAAGTTTCGGCGACGTTGGTGGCGACCACCACCTTGCGCCGGTCATAGCGCGCGACCGCCGCATCCTGCTCGGCAACCGGCAAGTCGCCGTGGAGTGGCAGCACGATGACGCTGCTGCCAAGTTGATCGCGCACGGCTTGGACGGTGCGCTGGATTTCGTACGCGCCCGGCATGAACACGAGCGCATCACCTTCGGGATGGCGGGTGAGTTGTTCGGCGGCGACGTCCCAGACCGGCAGGTCGCCGACCGGCTTGGACAGGTATTCGGTGGAAACCGGAAACATGCGGCCCGCGGAGGAAAGGACGGGGCAGGGGGCGAGGTAGCGTTCGAGCGCGGCGATGTCGAGGGTCGCGGAAATCACGATGAACCGCAGATCGGGCCGGACGGTCTGTTGCAGGTCGAGAGCGCGGGCGAGGGTGATGTCGCCGTAGAGATGGCGTTCATGAAATTCGTCGAAGACGATTACGCTCACCCCGCGCAACGCGGGATCGGCCAGCATCTGCCGCAGCAGAATGCCCTCGGTGACGTACCGGATGCGTGTGCGCGGCGAGGTGACATCGTCGAACCGGATTTGATAGCCGACCTCCTCGCCGAGTTTGACGCCCCGTTCTTTGGCGACCCACGCGGCGAGCATCCGGGTGGGCAACCGGCGGGGTTGCAGAATGACGATTTGCCCGTTACTCGCCAGACCGCCGTCGAGAATCATCTGGGGGATTTGCGTGGACTTGCCGGACCCGGTCGGGGCGGTCACGACGACGCGCCGCTGGTTCGCCAGCGCGGTGCGCAGTGATTGCTCGATTTCGTAGATCGGCAGGTCGCGCATCGCGCTTACTCTTTCACGCGCGCAATGGCGAGGCCGTCAACGTCGTGGCGCATGATGGGCAGGAGAATGGTTTCGAGTCCAGGATGGCTGGCAAGCTTTTGATTGAACTCGCGAATGGCGCGGACGCTGAGGTCGGTGTTCCTGGGGTCGGTGACACGGCCGCCGCGGATGACGTTGTCGGCCAGGATGAGGCTGCCGGGACGGGTGAGCCGCAGGGCGTACTCGAGGTACACGGGATAGCCATCCTTGTCGGCGTCGATGAAGACCAGATCGAAGGCTGGCTCGGACTGCTGAACCATCTTCTCCAGCGCGTCAGCCGCCGGGCCGACGCGAATGCTCACTTTCGCGAGCAAGCCGGCGCGCTCGATGTTCCGGCGGGCGACCGTCGCGTAATCCTCGTCAAGCTCCAGCGTGATGAGTTGTCCGTCGGCCGGCAAAGCGGACGCGAGCCAGAGCGTGCTGTAACCGCCGAGCAACCCGATTTCTAGGATGCGGCGCGCCCCGGCGATTTTCGCCAAGAGGTAGAGCAGCTTGCCTTCGTTGGGTGAGACCTGGATTTCCGGCAGGCCGGCCGCAACGGCGTCACGGACGGCTTGTTTGAACGCGTCGGGTTCGGGCGTGCACAGGTCTTCGATGTACCGGTCGATCTGTTCGAGCATGTTGGCAGATCGTAGCCGGTCGGTGCCACGATGTCATGTTATAATCCGCGGCGGGATGGCCGAGAAATTTCATCATCACGTGTACGTGGTATTGCTGGACCCGGCGGTGGCGAAAGAGCGGCCGGTGCGGGCCGCGAACCCGCGGCGTGATCCGAAGAAACCGTGTGTCTATGTCGGCATGACCGGCCTGCCGCCAATCGAGCGGTTCTGGAATCATAAGGACGGCCACAAGGCGTCGCGGTACGTGCGGCGGTATGGCGTGCGACTATTGCCGGAGTTGTTCGCGTATCTCAACCCGATGCCGTACGCCGCGGCGTGTCAGATGGAGCAGGAACTCGCGGAAGAATTGCGCGAGCAAGGATACACGGTCTGCGGCGGTCAGTGAGCATTCGGGGATTCGCCGGCCACATTGTTGTACACCGGCACGACGAAGCGGATCAGGTTGCGACCGAAGAACGAGCCGCGGGCGAACGGCGCTTTGAAGGGATTGAACGGCAGCAGACCGAGAAACACGATGACGAAACAACCGATCACCAGCGTGCGCAAACCACCCGCCGCCGCGCCGGCGCGGCGCTGGAGGGTTTGATCGGGACAGCGTCGGGCGGTCCAGTCACGAATCTTCGCCTTGAAATGGCGGACGAGTAGAAACGCGGCGATCACGATGGCGACCGAACCGGTCAGGCCGACCGACTGGCGGGTGACGAGTTGCGCGGCGTTGAGCGCTTTGCCGGTCCAGTGGAACAGTCCCGCGCCGGTCAGGACTGCGACCGTGACGCCGAGCAGTTTGGGAAGCTCGCGCGGCAGCCCGCGTTGCCGGCCCCGGATGATGCCGTACACCACGTAGGCGACCACGAACAGATCGAGCAGGTTGAAGTGCATGCTGGGCGCGGATGATACGGGGGGGCGAAGCTGCCGGCAATGCTTTAGGAATTGTGAGGTGGGAGCGACATTCTTGTCGCGACAGGAATGTCGCTCCCACGACTGCAATTCCGTATGATGCGCGGCATGCGCAAGCTCCCGCGCGCGTTTTACGACCGCGACACGGTGACGGTCGCCCGCGAGTTATTGGGGAAACATCTCGTGCGGGTGGCTGACGGTGTGACGCGGATCGGTCGGATCGTCGAGGTCGAGGCCTACCTCGGGCCACACGACCGGGCGGCGCATTCGGCGCGGGGACAAACGGCGCGCAACGCGGTGATGTTCGGTCCGCCCGGCCACGCCTACGTGTACTTCATCTACGGGATGTATTTTTGCATGAACGTGGTCACGGAACGCGCCGGGCATGCCGCGGCGGTGTTGCTGCGGGCGCTGGAGCCGGTCGCCAACCTGCCCGGCCAAACCAGCGGGCCGGGATTGCTGTGCCGGGCGATGGGGATCGACCGCCGGTTGAATGGTTACGATTTGGTGAGCGATGATTTTTTCATTGCAGCGCCGGCGCGGTCGGCTAAGGTCGAGATCGTGAAACGCCCGCGCATCGGCGTCGCGTACGCCGGCGCATGGGCCAGACGACATCTGCGATTTTATATCCGGGAAAATCCGTTTGTATCGCGTCCATAGGTTTGTGCTATAGTCGGCCACTGTCTGATGACAACCCCGAGTGCAGAAGAGAAGCCCGCGTTGCCGCTTGAGGAGCTGGAGCTGACCCCGCAATGGGTCAAGTCGGTCGAGCGCGATTATTCGCGTCACCACGGCGAGGAGTCGCGGCCGGAGCGTGGCCGCGACCGTGATCGTGGTCCGCGCCGGCCGCCGTCGGCGGGGCCGCCGGGCGAGCGTCCGCCGCGAGGCCCGTTTCGCAAGGGCGGCCAGCCCGCCGCGGCGGGTCGGGGGCCGCGCCGTCCGTTCGACAAACCGGCCGCGCCGCCGCCGCCGTCGCCGGTCGAGGTGGTGTTCCTGCCGGAAGAACACGGGTTTGCGGCGATGATCGAGACGATGCGGCAGTCCACGCGCGCGTACCCACTGTTCGACATCGCGCGGTTGGTGTTGAACAAGCCGGAACGGCACGTGGTGAAGTTGCAGGGCAAATCACCCGCGGCAGATAAGCCGCGGCCGCCATTGGTCTGCGTGCCGGCGACGGGCGACATCTTTTTGGACCGGGAGGACGCGCTGCGGGCTTTGTTCACGCGCCGGCTGGAGGTGGTCGGGCGCGAGAAGAAGACGGCGATCGAGGCGCCGAAGGGCAATTTCACGTTCGTCAATCGCTGCGGCATCACGGGTATGTGGCTCGGTCCGCCCAACTACCACGAGTACCAGGCCCGGTTGGTCCGCCATCATCAGATGCGGTTGCGCAATTTGCCGTTCGAGCAGTTCCGCGGCCGCATTCAGACCGTGAAGGATCCGGACGCCGTCAAAGCCTGGATCGAGTCGATGAGCGTCAAGACCGAATACGAATGCGCTGTGTGTCCCGCACCGGCAGCGCCCGTGGCGGGCGAGGCGGTCCCGCCGGCGGCGCCGGTCAAAGTGTTCGAGAGTCGGGATGGGTTGGAGAAGCACGTGCGCGAGACGCATCTGGACGAGTTGCTGGTCGAATCGCAGGAAGTGGTGTTGCCGGGCCCCGCCAGCCGGCAGGTGCAGCATCCCGCCATCGCCAGCGCGGTGCGGCAGGCGTGGGAGTCGGAGCGCCGGTTCCCGATTCGCACCGTCAACGTGGTCCGCCCACTGCTTCAGCGGGCCGGTTTCCATTTCTTCAAACACCCCAACGGCGTGACCTACATCAGCCGGGTCAAACCGCAGCGGTTCGAGGCCGGGCAGGAACTGACCGAGCATGTGCGGAAAATCCTGGAGGTCGTCCGCCGCGACGCGAAGTGCTCGCGCAAGAAACTGCTCGCGACGTTGTTCCCGCCGCCCGCGGCGGATGCGACCGGGACCGCCACGCCAAATCCGGCTGAGGAATTGTTGCTCGCCGACCTGCACTGGTTGCTGGCGGAAGGGTACGTGATCGAGTTGTCGGATGGCGCGTTGTGGTCGCCGCCCGACAAGGTCACGCCGCCGGCGCCGGCGATCAGCGTGACCGCCCGCGAAACGGAGAAACCGGTCAGCTACGCCGTGGCCCCGACCACGTTGGGACTCAAGCCGTCGTTCGGGTTCGGCGACCGCATCGGGTTGGCCACGCCCGGTCACGTCGAGGCGATGCGTCGCGCGGGGCAGGGGATCGCGCCGATTTTCGTCCAGCAATCCATCCGCGAAATGACTCGCACCAGCCGCTCGCCCCGGCAGGTGATGGAGGACGCGCAGCACGGCCTGCGGTCGGCCGGCTGGGACGGCGTGACCGGGGCGGATGCCGACCACTTGAAGACGCCCGAGGACGTGGACCGCACGGCGGCGATGGGGTTTACGTTTTTCACGATCGACCCGTCCGGCGCGGTGGACCAGAGCGCGGACAATTACGATGCGGCGACGTTGGAAGCGAAGTTTGCCGAGGTGCGGGAGTCGATTGACTGGTTTGACACCTACTGCGGGCACACCGTCCCGCTCGGCAACGGCACGGCGATCCTGTTCACCGACCAGGTCGTGCGGCGCGCGGCCGTGAAATACGGGCGCGCCATCCGGCAGGGGATCGACCTGGCCCGCCACATCCGCCAGGTCAACGAGGCAGCGGGGCGCGATTACGAGATCGAGTTGAGCGTGGACGAAACGCCGCAACCGACCACGCTGGCCGAGCACTACATCATTGCCGAGCAATGTCTGAAACACGGGATGAAACTGGTGTCGCTCGCCCCGCGGTTCATCGGGGATTTGGAAAAGGGGATTGATTACATCGGCGACGTGGCGGCGCTGGAAGCGTCGCTGCACGATCACAACTCGATTGCCGAGCGGCTGGGTCCGTACAAGCTGAGTTTGCACTCCGGGTCCGACAAGCTGTCGATGTACACCCCGTTCGCGCGCGTGACCAAGGGCCGGTTCCACGTCAAGACGGCCGGCACCTCCTACCTCGAAGCGTTGCGCGCGGTGCTGAGGCACGAGCCGGGACTGTTCCGGCGCATCACCGATTTCGCCCGCGAACGATACGACACCGACAAGGCGACGTATCACGTCCACGCGACGCTGGCCGATGTGCCGCCCCAAGCGAGTGTGACGGATGACCGCGAACTGGAGCGGCTGTACCTGGAGCGGTGGGACGAAGTGCCAGCGGGAAAGGGTTTCACGCGACCGGGCCGGCAGATTCTGCACTGCACGTTCGGGTCGGTGCTGACCCATCCCGAGTTCGGCCCCGCCCTGCGCCACTGCCTGCATAAACACGCCGAAACCTACCGGGAAGTCCTCGCGGTTCATTTCGCCAAACATCTCGAAGCGTTGCAAGCGGGGATGTAATGGTCAGACGAAGCCGGTGAGGGCGGCAGTCTGCCGGGCGGTGGGCCGGTTTTGGAATGTGTTTGAAAATTGGAGGGACAAGCTCCTGCGAGTCCAAAATCGTCACGCCAACGGCCTCGCGGGAGCTCGGCCCTCCAAACGCCGGTTGGAGAAGCACGATTTGTTGTCACGCTCTATACTCCATGCAGGCATCTTGGAGAGCACAAGGAAGTCCTTCCAGAGATGGCTGGACGCCAAAGAGGTCCGGTGATGTATGCGTATTCCAAGTGAGCCGCGCTAGACTGCAAGAGTTCAACTCATCATCATGATAGGGGAACCTCCGATAACTGCTTTTCGGAACCCTGTTGGGGGTTGCGGAACGTGTTTTTGTGTTTTGTCGGTCATGGTCTTGCCTTTCGTTGTTGATTTTCTGACGTTGGTTTCTGGTTTCG
>Ga0247727_10018792_pt1 | contig 10805 bp, 10 predicted proteins | sample WisWelCaveWW1625_FD_202498 | JGI IMG/M metagenome (GOLD analysis project Ga0247727, IMG submission 202498) | Biofilm microbial communities from Wishing Well Cave, Virginia, United States - WW16-25 | ecosystem: Environmental > Aquatic > Deep subsurface > Groundwater > Cave microbial mat | place...
ATTTGATCAAGGTACTGTTGAACGATGGCCCAAACCTCTTCCTTCGATTTATCCACCCGGATCACTTTAATGCGTTTGGGCTCTTCCTGCGCCAATTTTAAATACCCTTCCCTCACTTTATGATGATAATCCATCGCGCGCTGTTCAATCCTGTCTTTTTCCCGTTTGATCCTAGACAGGCCCTCCCGGGCATCAATATCAAAAATAATGGTCAAATCGGGTTTAACGCCCGCGGTCGCGAACTCTCCGATTTTGTGAATCATTCCAATATCGACCCCGCATCCATACCCTTGATAAACGACCGTTGAATCCAGAAACCGGTCGCATACGACAACCTTCCCTTTCTCAAGGGCCGGACGTATCACCTCACTAACCAGCTGAGCGCGCGCCGCCATATAAAGCAAAGTTTCACACTCTTTACTTATGGTGGCATAGGCCGCGTCCAAAAGAATTTCCCTGACCTTTTCGCTGACCACGACACCACCTGGTTCACGGACGAATATCACCGGCGCTTTCTTGCTCTGGAGATATTGGCGCGTGAACGCGATTTGTGTGCTTTTTCCGGAACCTTCCGACCCTTCAAAGGTGATCAACTTCCCTCTGGCCATGCGTTCTCCACTTACGTTAGATGTAATCAATTTCCAGGATTCTTTAAGGAGATTGAATTGATGGATGGAACTACGGGGTCTATTCTCATTTGGAGATTGCCTTCTTCTCTTTATCTTCCAACGCCTTGATCCTTTCAAGCAGCTTTTTCATATTCTGCATCATCGGATCAGAAACGTGAATATGATCCATGGTCATATCCATCTTCTTTCCATCCTGTTTTGTCACATGCCCCGGGACACCGACAACCGTCGAATTGTCCGGGACATCTTTGAGGACCACCGCGTTGGCCCCGATATAAGAATTGGAGCCGATGGTGATATTCCCCAGCACTTTGGCCCCGGCTCCGACAACAATGTTATCCCCTAAAGTCGGGTGGCGTTTACCTGTTTCTTTACCTGTTCCCCCAAGAGTCACCCCCTGAAAAAGCGTCACGTTATTGCCGATGATGGCCGTTTCTCCAATGACCACCCCCATCCCGTGATCAATAAAAAGCCCATTACCGATTTTGGCCCCCGGGTGAATCTCGATCCCCGTAAAAAATCTGGCCAGCTGGGACAAATATCTGGCCCAAAAACGCAATTTAATAGTCCAAAGAAAATGCGTCATCCGATACGCCACGATGGCGTGCAAGCCTGAATAAATTAAAATGACTTGCCATGCCCCTTTAGCGGCCGGGTCTTTATCCTGTGTGTTCTTTATTTCCTCTTTAAAAAATACGGTGATGAGGAAAATCAATCCCAAAGAAAAAAAGATTAAAATTAGAAAAATATTAATCATATGTTAACCTTTCATCAAAATAACACTGGCAAAAGCCGCGATCCCTTGCCCTTGACCGATCGCGCCCAAACCTTCCTGGGTCGTGGCCTTTATATTAACAGATTCCTCGTCAATTGCCAACCTGTTAGCAATCTGACTTTTCATCTTGCTTTTATAATTTTTTAAATTTGGTTCCTGGGCCTGAATCACCGTATCCACGTTGGAAATCCTGTAACCCCGTTCCTTGACCATTTCATACACCTTGTCCAAAAGCACAAGGCTGGAAACGCCTTTATATTGTTCATCCGTATTGGGAAAATGTTCTCCAATATCACCCATCCCCAACGCCCCCAAAAGCGCGTCGCAGATGGCGTGGATAAGGACATCCGCGTCGGAATGCCCCACAAGCCCCAATGGATGCGGGATCTCGATTCCCCCAAGCATGAGCTTGCGCCCCTTCCCAAATTTGTGAATGTCGTAGCCTATTCCAGTTTTAAATTGCATTGTTTTAAGATAAAAGCTGAAAGTGGTTTCAAAAACGCTTCAGCCATAACCAAATCTTCCGGTGTCGTGACTTTAATATTCCTGTAATTCCCCTCGACTATTTTGACAGCCTCTCCCAAATTCTCGACAAGCATCGCGTCATCGGTCGCTTCTTCTTCCCATGGCTGCTGGTGAGCCCTCACCAACGTCTCTTTCTTAAAAACTTGAGGGGTTTGGATTTCCCAGAGTCCCCTTCGCGCTAACGTCTGGCGCACACACATCGTTTCAGGGTCTACCCGTTTAATCGTTGGTTTGACAGGAACAGCCACAACGGCCGCCCGCGTCTGTTCACAAGATTCAATCGCTCTTTCTATGAGATCGACCGTCACAAGCGGCCTGGCCGCGTCATGCACGACCACCGTTTCCGTATCCTGATCAAGAGCCTTCAGTCCGTTATAAACACTCTCCCGGCGCGTTGCGCCTCCCGATACGATCCGCGACACCTTTGTTAAGGAGTACCGCTTGACCATTTCCTCAAATTCGGCACTTCGGTCCTTGGGGACAACCAGCACCACACTTTGGACTGAAGGACTCATTTCAAAAATTTCCAATGTATAAATCAACAACGGTTTCCCATGGATTAGAATCATCGATTTAATCGTCTCTGACTTGAGTCTTGTCCCCATGCCAGCCGCCGGGATAATCGCTTGAACTTTCATTTAACTCGCTCCCTTAATCCTTTACATTGGACTCAGCGGCCTGGCAAAAATCATCTTACCCGTGGCCGTCTGCAACACCGAAGTCACTGTCACTTTAATGGCCCTCCCGATAAACTTTCTGGAATCGCTCACCACAATCATCGTCCCATCATCTAAATACCCTACGGCCTGCTCCGGCTCCTTGCCTTCCTTGATCAACTTGACTTCCAATTCTTCCCCCATAAAAACAACCGACTTAACGGCACTGGCCAACTCATTCACGTTCAAAACGTCAATCCCCTGCAGGGAAGCGGTCTGGCCCAAATTAAAATCCGTTGTGCAAACCCTGGCATCCATCAATTTAGCCTGCCGGACAAGCTTCGTATCGACACTTTGGGGACCAGACATCTCATCCTCATGAATAAAGATGTCCACCTTGGGGTCGTTTTGCATCATTTTCAAAAGCTCAAGCCCCCGACGCCCTCTCTGCCGTTTAATGTCGTCCGCCGAATCCGCTAAAACCTGCATCTCCTGCAGGACAAACCGGGGGACCACCAGCCGCCCGATCAAAAAATTCAATTTATAAATATCGGAAATCCGGCCATCGATAATGGCGCTTGTATCCAGCAAAATAATCCCTTCCTTCACATCCTGCCTCCTGAAACGCACGTACGGGATGATGATGTTAAATTCATCTTTTCCCCGCAGGGCCATGACCGCCCCCAGATAAGAAAAAATGACCGTCAACACGACTCTCGATACCGAATGGATAAAATCCCCCAAAGGCAAAAGCGACAAAATATCAGACAGAAGCTTCGCCATAAAAACACCGAGCAAAAGTCCAAAGACCAGGCTCGATAACCCCCGGACAGAGACCCGCTTCAAGCGGCTCTCAATCAAAAATAATAACGCCCCGCTCAAACAACCCACCAACACCCCTTGCATCGGTTTTAATAATAAAAACCCCACATAATAACCGACAATCGTACTGATAAACAAAAATAAAACCCGGATAAAAGTCAGCGTCATTCCCTCTCCTTGTTAAGTCCCCCCGCCTTGCCTTTCCCGATTATTCTCGCAAAAGGCGCGGAAAGACAGTTTTAAAATCAAACCTTAATCACCGACCCCCGTTGATGTATCATTTAAGTGATCCAACGCTTCCCTTAAATTCCTGACAGCGATGATCTCAATATTTTTTGAATTTAATCCCGCCTTGACTTTTAAATTATTTTCCGGCAGGACGCATTTTTTAAATCCAAGTTTTTCAGCTTCATTGACACGTACCGCGGCCTGGCTGATGCTGCGGATCTCCGAAGAAAGCCCCACCTCCCCCAACACGACGGTTCCTGGCTCCACTGGCTTGTCCAGAAAGGCCGAAGCGATCGCCATCACCGCCGCCAGATCGGCCGCCGGATCCATGACCCTGACTCCACCCACCACATTCAAAAAAATGTCCTTGTCCTGAATATTTAACCCGATCCTCTTCTCCAGGACAGCCACCAGCATCGCCAAACGGTTGGCGTCAAACCCCTGCGCTTTCTGGCGCACCATCCCGAAATTGGCCCGGCTCACAAGCCCCTGGATCTCAACCAGGAAAGGACGCGTTCCCTCTAGGATAGGCACAACCACTGAACCCGAAGCCCCTTCAGGGCGTTCAGAAAGAAAAATCTCTGAAGGATTGATGATCTCCTGCAAACCTGATGAGGTCATTTCAAACACCCCAATCTCATGGGTCGGCCCGAACCTGTTTTTGATTGAGCGTAATATGCGGTAAGTCGAATACCGTTCTCCTTCAAAATATAAAACGGTATCGACAATATGTTCCATCACCTTCGGTCCGGCCAGCATCCCTTCTTTAGTCACATGGCCGATGATGAATAACGAGATCCCTTTTGTTTTGGCCAGATGCGTCAAAATGGCCGAACATTCCCGGACCTGGCTGACACTTCCAGGGGCTGAACCAATATCTCCTTTAAATAAAACCTGAATGGAATCGATGAAAACAACCTGAGGGTCCATTTTATGGATGTATTCGATAATGACATCAAGGTCGACCTGGTTGACAATGTAAAGCGAGTTATTGTCCTGAGCGGACAACCGGCCGGCCCGAAGTTTTGTTTGCTGGACGCTTTCTTCCCCGCTCACGTAAAGAACTTTAAGCCCGTTTCGACTCAACCGGTCAGCGGTCTGAAGCGACAACGTGGATTTGCCGATCCCCGGATCTCCTCCAACCAACGTGACGGCCGCCGGCATCACTCCACCACCCAACACACGGTCCAGTTCACTCATCCCGGTGGTGTATCGTTTTTGGTCATTGACAGAAACGTCTTTTAAGAGAACCGGCGCGTCTTTGGAGATGACCCGCCCGATTCTTTCAGCGGTAGGGGAGGTGGTTTCCTCCACATAAGAATTCCACGCCCCGCAATTGGGGCATTTTCCTACCCAGCGCGGAGACTGTGTCCCGCATTCCTGGCAAGCGAATGTGGTCTTGGTTTTCATGGCTTGATATTATTTGGAATACTGCTACACGAATAACAATTTTTTCCCTTGCGCAGTATATAACATAGAACTATAAACTGACAGAATTTTTAAAAACAGGAAAACAGGGACAGACGTTATTTAAATTCCGTTTCAAAAAAATCAACGTCTGTCTTTTATTTTATTATGCTAACACAGAAGAACAATCATATAATCACTTTTTCTTTTTTCGCCTTTGTAAGCAATTTCTTCAAATCTCCATGAAGAATTAGTGGACAAAATTGTCCCCAAATCCATTTACCCTTGGCTTTGCCTATTCTTCCAACGTTAAATATATACGCCAATTTTACCTGTCTTTCCCAATTCATCAGACGTCTGACGAATTGGCCCTCTGTAACTCCAGGGACGTGTACAGACTGGGTCAAATAAGCATATGCGGAATCGCCCCTTCTTGGCCGAGACGAATGCGGCGGTAGATCCAGCTCACCGGCACGGTTAGCCGTCTTTTTCAGTTAAGGTATCACGAATACTCTGCGCCCTTTTCTTCCCTAACCCACGAACTTTAATCAATTCCTCTACAGGCGCAATCATCACTTCCTGCACATTTCCAAAATGTTCCAATAAACGAATAGCCAAATTTACACCAATCCGTGGCAGGCCTTGAAGCAAGTACAGTTGCCGGGCATAAAACCGTTTTGGTCTCCGGCCCGGACGCAGCGAAACCGCACCAGCCGCGCCTATATTTTGTCGACTCATCATGTACAGAACGTTTGCTGTATCTTTTTCATCTTCAGTAAAAAAGACAGGGATTCTCCATGACATAATCAGGCTCAACATAGCTCCCTTAACCGCGTGAGGATGGATGTTTAAGGAAGGGTCACTTGAATTTCGCCCCTCAATCAAAAACACACAAGCTAAAAAACCTCGGCTCATCCGCACGGCCTGTTGAAAAAGACGGCCATCGATGATCGATTGAGCGAAATCCCGTGTCGTTTTACGTTCTATGACAACTTTATCATTAACTATAAAATCCCCTACCGGCAGCCATTTTGAAACAACATTCATCCCGTATTTCTGAATGAGAATAGTGCCGATTCCAGTTGCTGATTCCCGGGCATCGATGACAATGCTCAAAGGCAGAAGAGTATTGTTTGAATTCATTCTAAAAAATATATCGCGAGTCTTGAGTTTAAAAAATAGCTTCAACACAGAGGTGATTTTGTGCCATGGGGAATGAGGAATTGATTATGATAAAATTTACTCTTTCAAAGGGCTGAAGTCAATATATTTATACGCACGCATTATTGATTCCACGCTTGCCAGCGGAGGATTTCACTCCGCAATCAAAAATAAGCCTCTCTTTTAATTTACTGCCCCCTATTGGACGAGTTATGCAACCGGATTTATATACTGCCTCTCCTCAGAATTGCGAATAGAGGAAGGTAGTATAATACCCAAACGCCTCGGGTTATATTATTTTGATTTCGTAAACCTATTTAAACTGGGTCAAATGAGACAAATTATCGATTATTGCTACAATATACAGTAATATTTCATATGGCTACCATATATTGTATGACATTGACGTAAAATTAACCATTTGACCCAGTCTGGTTACGTTTGGGTATACTAAAGATTCAGTGACAAAAATTCATACTCAAAATGGGGCTAGGGACTCTGAAAGAATCAAATATGTTTAAAACAGGCGATCATGCTTCTAAGTAAAATTGCTACTTCCATAAGGCAACTCTAAATTGATTTATGCAAAAAATTTAATCCCCTAAAAATAAGACTTCGATCAATAATTGAAACTCTCCGACCCGCGAATTTCTTCATCTTATCAGCGTAACCTCCCGTCAAAACAATCTTTGGCCTCCCATGAATTTCACGAAAAATAGCCTCAATTAATCCAGAACACATGGCTCCATAACCAAAAAAAATACCGCTTAAAATACTCTCCTGAGTATCTCTTCCTATAAGATGATTCGGCGCTTTTATGTTATCGATCTTTGGCAATAAAGCCGTTTTTTCAAACAATGACTCCGCGCTTAACCGTATCCCAGGGACAATAATACCCCCCGCATAATCTCCTTGATGCGTGACGATATCAAAAGTAATGGCCGTTCCAAAATCAATGACAACTACAGGATACCCATATAAACATTTGGCCGCATAAGAACAAACCAGACGATCTTGCCCCACCTGCCCTGGTTGACGGTAAAGGTTCTTAATAGGGACAATAAAATCACGTCCCACCTCATAAAGCGGGATTGATGTATTCGCTTTTATAACGGCCCTCATGAGGGTTGACATTGATGGAACAACACTACAAATAATTATTTTTTCTAGGGGAGGATATTGACGTAATATTTCGGAAAACAAAACCGCGACTTTTCGTTTCATCTCATTTTTAGCGGGGACCAACTCTAGAAAACAGGTTTTCACAACCCTGTTATCGTTTATAATGCCGAACGATATTGTTGTATTGCCTATGTCAACCCCTAACAGCATAGCACTTACTTCCTCACAGAATTATTTTGACCAGAGACGGATTTCTTCGGTATGTTATATTCCACTTTAATATCACTAATCTTATCTCTGATTTTAGCCGCTTTCTCAAACTGCAAATTCCTGGCTGCCGCCTCCATTTCCCTTTCAAGATCAGAAATATAGTTTGAAACGGTATATCCCTCTTCCGTCTGCCCCGCCGAACTGATCACCAATTCTTCAGCCTCTTCACGCGCTAATTCCTCAATACCAAGATTAATTTTCTTAAGAATATTCTGTGGAACAATATTATGTGTTTTGTTAAAAGCCAATTGTATTTTCCGCCTTCGTTCGCACTCGGCTATCGTGGCCTTCATCGCTAAACTCTGCCGATCGGCATACATGATGACCAATCCATTGACATTTCGAGCCGCCCTTCCTGCCGTCTGGATGAGTGATGTTCGGGAACGCAAGAATCCTTCTTTGTCAGCATCAAAAATGGCCACTAACGAAACCTCAGGCAAATCCAGCCCCTCTCTTAATAGGTTCACTCCGATTAAACAATCAAACTTTCTTATTCTTAAATCCTGGAGGATTTTTGTCCGATCGATGGTCTCGATATCAGAATGCAGATATTTCACCTTTAACCCATGCTCTTGCAAATATTCAGCCAGATCTTCAGACATCTTTTTGGTGAGCGTCGTTACCAGAACTCGTTCATTGATCTGGGACCGTTTCTTAATTTCTGCCATAAGATTATCCACCTGGCCTTTTGTCGGACGGACTTCAATTAGAGGATCCACAATACCCGTGGGCCGAATTATCTGTTCCACCATTTTGTCATGACAATTCTTAATTTCATACGGCCCGGGAGTTGCCGAAACAAAAATTCTTTGCCCGATAACTTTTTCAAATTCTCTAAACTTAAGAGGACGGTTATCCAGACAAGATGGTAATCGAAAACCGTATTCAACCAACGTCTGTTTGCGGGATTTGTCCCCTTCATACATACCGTTTATCTGAGGAATCGTGACATGAGATTCATCAATCAGGGTGATAAAGTCTCTTTGAAAATAATCTAAAAGACAGTACGGCCGGCTCCCAAGAGGTCTACCAGATAACGCGCGCGAATAATTTTCAATCCCATGGCAAAATCCCATCTCTCTAAGCATTTCCATATCATAACGGGTTCTCGATTCTAACCGCTGGGCCTCGGCCACCTTGCCCTGAGCCTGTAATTGCCGGCCCCTTTCATTTAATTCCATTTCAATTTCCACCATAGCCTGCTCAACCCGCGCAGGTGAGGCAATAAAATGCTTTGCCGGATAAACAGCCGCTTTATCCAAACGGGATATTTCATTTCCAGAGACCGGATCAATCTGATGGATACTCTCGATTTCATCACCAAAAAACTGAATCCTTAAGGCGTCCTGTCGGTAGGCCGGATAAACTTCCAAGACATCACCACGCACCCTGATCTTGCCACGGGTGAACTCGTAATCGCTACGCTCATATTGTATATCAACCAAGCCACGCAGGACCTCATCACGGTCGATTTTTTGCCCTTTCTGAACATACAACAAGAATTCCTGATAATCTTCAGGAGATCCAAGGTTATAGATGCATGAAACGCTGGCAACGATAATAACATCTCGCCTGGTCATTAACGATGTGGTCGACGCGAGTCTCAACCGATCTAACTGATCATTAATGGAAGCATCCTTTTCGATATAAATGTCTGTCTGTGGAATATACGCTTCGGGCTGATAATAATCGTAATAACTGACAAAATATTCGACCGCATTATGCGGAAAAAAATTCTTAAACTCACTGTAAAGCTGCGCCGCTAGCGTTTTATTGTGGGAGATGACAAGAGTTGGTCGATTGACTTTTTCAATGACATTGGCAAGAGTAAACGTTTTTCCACTTCCCGTCACTCCAAGGAGAATCTGGGCAGGTTCATGACGGCCTATCCCTTCCACCAGGTTTCTAACGGCATCCAACTGTTCCGTCACAGGTTTAAATTGACTGACTAATTTAAATTTATCCATTTCTACTAAGGAAAATCGGATTATTTGTTTACTTCTTTTCCTATTTCCTCAAATAACCGGTCCATCAGTTTGTTATTTTTGTACCGATAAAAAATTTTAAACGTCAAGGAAGCCACTTTCAGATAACGCAACTCAATCTCGGTTGTCCCCTCCCCTTCTTCAGAACGTAAATAGACATTAATCTGTTTTCTTGTTGATCCAAAAGGATTAAAGGCCTTTTTGGCTTCAGTGAATATAAGGATCTGCTTTGTATCAGAATCGATTAAGGACTTTGTCCTCTCATAAATAACAGGATCCGCTTTCTCTGAAATGGTCCATCCCAAATCTTCCAAGGCCTTCTCTGTGGCCAGCACTGATTTGTCAAAATCAGTATAAAACACTTTTTTATACGGATTATCGTCAGATATATATTTAGGAATGACTAACCGTGTGCATCCCATTAAAGACAACAATAATAAAAAAGATAAAGCAAAACTCACGTTCCTCATGTTTAGCAAATCTTTCCGTGTTTATAAGGACGCTGCTTATTTTTCATGGTCTTCTTGGCTATTTCTTTTTCAATATCGATCTTAAGGCCACCACATAAATCCATTAACCGAATAAAAGCATCGGCCAATTCTTCCTTGAAATTATCCTGATCTTGATGTCTATACCCTTCCATCGCCTCAGCCAGTTCAGTGACAACCAACATCAGCGCCTCCCCGATGTTTCGCTCCTTATCCCAAAATCCCTTTTCCTTGGCAATGAAATGACATATTTCACAATATTCTGATAATGTTTTCCCTTTAAGATCACTCTCCTTGATATCCGCTACTTGCACAAAACACCTCCTTTGTATAAACCACTATTCTTATCAGATTTTGCAAAGCAAAATCCGCCCGCAGGGCAGCCAGGATGAATTTCTTATAGATTCAGCACTTTAGGCTGGGTAAACCCGTTGCGTTTCGGTATAAAACAGAGTCTTAACCGCTTTGTCATTCAAAAAAACGCAGTCTAATTCTTTTGCATGAACTCCTGCATATCCTTGGGCAACGAGGCTTCTACTCTAATATATTGGCCATCAATGTTATCCCGCCATTCAACAGAGGCCGCATGTAACGCCACCCGGTTAAATTTAAGAGAATAATCCCTGGCAAAGGCATATTTACGCTCACCAACCAAAGGATACCCTGATTGTTGAAAATGGATCCGAATCTGGTTTGTCCTTCCCGTAACAGGCTCGACTTCAACAATGCTATACAAT
>Ga0247727_10018793_pt1 | contig 10804 bp, 10 predicted proteins | sample WisWelCaveWW1625_FD_202498 | JGI IMG/M metagenome (GOLD analysis project Ga0247727, IMG submission 202498) | Biofilm microbial communities from Wishing Well Cave, Virginia, United States - WW16-25 | ecosystem: Environmental > Aquatic > Deep subsurface > Groundwater > Cave microbial mat | place...
AGCTGGAGTTGTTGGCGCCCGCGCCCTTGAATCTCGTATGTTTCAGATTCACTCATGAGAATTTGCGCAACGAACAGCTCAATGCATTGAATCAAGAGCTGTTGATTCAATTGCACGAAAGCGGGATCGCTGTTCCATCTTCTACGATACTCAACGGCAAATTCGCGCTGCGGGTGGCGATCACCAATCACCGCAGCCGGCGAGAAGATTTCGAGATTTTGGTGCGCACCGTGATCAGCTTGGGCAAGAAGTTGATGATGGAACTTGGCTTCTAATCTGTTCCATCTCATTGCCTCAGATCGTGTTTGAAGAGCAGAAAAATGAGACTGACCGGTCACTTAATGCGGTTGAAATGCAGAACATTTTGTGCATAAAAAGTGACCGGTCAGTGACTTTCCAAACACGCTCTCAGATCAAAAAGAAGCAATGTTTGATACCAGCAAAAACGAATAAGGAGATTGATAGACATGAAGAACACCGATGTCCAAACCCGCCGTGAGTTTTGCCTTAACGCTTGCCAGGCGGCATCGCTGATTGCATTCAGCGGTGCATTATCTGCTATTTTACAAAGCTGCTCGTCGGATGATCCTTTTTCAAGTGGACCAGACCTGCCCAAAATACAAGCTACTGCGGTAAGTGGAACCATTACGCTCCCCATTGATGCAAGCTCCCCGCTGGCGACGGTTGGCAACGCGGCGCAGGTGCAGCATGGCGGCGGAACGCTTTTAGTCGCTCGCACCGCGCCAGATACTTTTGCGGCGCTCACCGCCGTCTGCACGCATCAAAGTTGCACGATTACCGGATATAGCAATCTAATTTACACCTGCCCTTGTCATGGCTCGCAGTTTAACACCGATGGACAAGTCAGGCGAAGCCCCGCGGCAAGCGCACTGCGGAAGTTTCAAACTCAATTTGCCAACGATCAATTGACGATCACGTTGTAATGCGAAAGCAAAAAAAATGGTTTTGGTGAGGTAGCATGGCGCAAAGAGCAGAGCGCATAGCGCGATAAGGCAAAAACGAAAGATGCGCGTCAATACTTATGTTGCAATACAGTTCCATATTTTGGGCATCAATTTTCGCACGCTGCAAAATCGGCTGAGCGTTTAACACGATAGTCTCTTTAGAATAAAATCTTTGCAAAAAAAACAAAAACTTTTGGACACAAAAATGAACGCTCACAAAATGACTTTGTTTTGTGACCGTTCAATTTTGTGAGCCTATAATTTGGTTCCGGCTTGTCCGCGTTGGGAACTTTCAATTAAGGATGCTAAAAATGACCCGTAGCTATCACTTCGTCCAGGCCGATGTCTTTACCGATCAGCCGTTCGGCGGCAATCAACTGGCCGTGTTCACAGAGGCGCGCGGTCTGGCCGAGACTGAGATGCAGACGCTGGCGCGAGAGATGAACTACTCCGAGAGCGCGTTCGTCCTGCCGCCGGAGATTCCGGGCGCAGCCAAGCGCGTGCGCATCTTCACGCCAGCGATTGAGCTGCCGATGGCCGGTCATCCGACGGTGGGCACGGCGGTTGTGCTGGCCCAGCGTGGCGAGATCCCGCTGACCGGCCCGAGCACGGACGCGATTCTGCAATTGAAGATCGGCCCCACGCCCATAACGATTGAAGCCGATGCGGAGCATGGCAAGCCGAAGTTCGTGTGGATGACGCAGCGCGCGCCGGAGTTTGGCGATACGCGTTCTGATCGGGCGCATGTCGCGAGTGCGCTCGGCATCAACGCCGATGATATTCGCGCCGACTTGCCGATGCAGGTTGTCTCCACAGGTGTGCCGTTTTTGTATGTGCCGATCCGTTCGCTGGAGGCTATTGGGCGATGCCGGGTGAATCCAGCCGCGCTGCAAAGCTTGTTTGAGGGCGCTGAGCCGCTAATGGTATACATGTTCACGACGGAGACGACGGCCCGCTCCGCCAGCTTGCACGCGCGCATGTTCGCGCCGCACGTCGCCGATATTCCCGAAGACCCCGCCACCGGAGGAGCGGCCGGGCCAATGGGCGCGTATGCCGCCCACTATCAAGTGTTGCCGCGCCAGCCGCACATGCGCTTCGTCATCGAGCAAGGCCTCGAGATGGGACGGCCCAGCCAAATCCACCTGGACGTGCGCACAGAGGGCGAAGCGATCACCGGCGTGCGAATCGGTGGCCAGGCAGTGATTGTGGGCGAGGGTGATATTTTCTGGTCATGACACTCAACAGACAAATAGACAGATCGAGAAATCTATATCATTAAGGAGAAGTCATGTTGCGAAGACTGTTTCAAACGAACAATGATAGTGCCGGCTTCGTCGCCCGCGTCGTATTGGGCGTCGTGATCCTGCCGCACGGTTTGCAAAAACTTTTTGGGCTGTTTGGAGGATTTGGATTCTCTGCTACCATGGACTATTTTGTCGGCACGGGCCTGCCGGCGGCAATAGCGTTCTTAATCATCGTGGCGGAATCATTTGGTGCATTGGGGTTGATTCTCGGCTTCCTGAGCAGATTTGCCGCCTTTGGAATCAGCCTGATCATGCTGGGCGCCATTTTTTTGGTTCATCTTCAACATGGTTTCTTTATGAATTGGTTTGGCAATCAGCAAAATGAAGGTTTTGAATATCACCTCTTAGCGCTGGGCTTGGGCATCGCTACCATGATCGCCGGCGGCGGGAAGTGGTCGGTTGACAAGCTTATTGCCGAGCGGTTTTTCTTTCATGATGAAAAGCCGGTAAACCTCAAGAAAGCCGAAAAAAGGATTGCGGAATCAACTCTTTAAAAATGAGAAATCAATCATGCTTGACGCACCAAATCAAGATGCAGCAAACAATTCATCATCCTCAAGCAAAGTAATCTTCGAGAACGAGCGTGTGCGGGTGGTCGAGTTACGCCTCAAGCCCGGCAAAAAGGAGCCGATGCATTCACACCCGGCCCATTTGGTCTATGTGTTGAGCCCTACCAGGATGAAGATGACCTCTTCTGATGGGAAGGTGAAAGAAGTCGAGTTGAAGACCGGGCAAGTGATCTGGGGAGAAGCACTATCGCACGCCGGAGAAAACGTCGGAACCACTGAGCTTCATGAAGTGATCATTGAGCTGAAAGAAAGGTCAATATGACTGATCGCATGTTCTCTTTTATCGGTAGCTACTTTACGGCGCTCGGAGGAGTGGAGGTATGTGGAGCGAGAGGTTGATATCAGACTCGTTCGGGAGGTGGCGGCCTAACAAATAGCAAAGACATGTTTTATGAGCACAAACAATTCGCCGGAAGCAAAAATGTAAAAGCAAAACTTTCAAACCTCCCTCGCCAACCTTCCCAGCGTCGCCAGCGCCTGCTCCAGCTCGACCGACCACGGATAGCCGCAACTGAGGCGGATGAAATTCTGATAGCGCTGCTTGGCGGAAAAGACCGGACCTGGAACGATGCTGATTTTAGCATCGAGCGCTTTCTGATACAACTGCATCGCGTTCACTGTTTTCGGGAGTTCCACCCACAGGATGAATCCCCCGATTGGCCGCGTCACCTTCGTTCCCGCCGGAAAATATTTGCTGATCGCCCGCACCGTCGATTGCACTTGCGTCGCAAAAGCGCGGCGAATTTTGCGCAGATAATGATCGTAGCCGCCGTTTTGCAGCATCTCCGCAATCGCCATCTGCGGCAAAGAAGCGGTGGCAACGGTGTTGGTGAGCTTCAGGCGTTCGACCTCGGCTCTGAACTTTCCCGGCGCGACCCAACCGACGCGATAGCTCGGCGACAGTGTTTTCGAAAACGAGGAACAAAGCAACACCAGTCCGTGCTTGTCAAACGCCTTCACCGGTTTGGGGCGTTCGTTGTCGTGATGCAGGTCGCCGTAAAGATCATCTTCGATGAGTGGGATGTCATGCTGTCCGAGAATTTTGATCAATTGCTTTTTTTTCTCTTCGGGCATGCAGCTTCCCAGCGGGTTTTGAAAATTGGGCATGAGCACACACGCTTTCACCGTGCGCTTCTTGATGGCGGCTTCCAAATGGTTGAGGCATATTCCTTCCTTCGGATCGGTTGGAATTTCCAGCGCTCGCATTTTTAGATTTTCTATAATTTGAAGAAAGCCGAAATAAGTCGGCGACTCCACCGCTATCGTGTCGCCAGGATTCGCCACCGCGCGCAAGCTCAAATTCAATGCCTCCGTGCAACCAACCGTAATCACCAGATCATTTTCTGAAAGCCGGCAACCCCAGTCCAGCGAGCGGCGCGCGATTTGATGCCGCAATTGCTGGTTGCCCACCACCGGATCATAAGAATGGCCGATGTAATCGGTGCGCCGCAAGATCGCGCCCAAAGTGCGATTGAGTTTTCTCGTCGGCAACAGGTGCAAGCAGGGGCACGCCGCGCCGAATGGAATGATTTCCGGCCGATTGACTGAGTCGTGAATTTTCGCGGCGAGATCGCCAATCGTCACCCGCGAGGGAGAAAGCGGCGGCTGCGAAATGGCCGGCTCCGGCGGCAGCTCGCGAAAAATTTGCCGCACGTAGTAACCGGATTGCGGGCGTGCTTCGATAAAACCTTTGTCCTCGAGCAGGGCATACGCTTGCATGACGGTGGAGATGCTGACGCGGTTTTGCGCGCTATATCGCCGCACCGAAGGAACGCGTTCGCCCGGCCGCAGCGTGCCGCGCTCGATCAGATCCGTAATTTCGTGCGCTACCTGCTCGTACAAATGGTTATTCTCGGTTGTTGAGTGGTTTGACATGGCTAATACTCCGTTTGCAAAATATGTTTGCTGCAAAATTACCGTCAGGACGGTTATACTCGGCAAGGGTTATTTGGTAACGTCATTGCGAGCGTTTCTCAGCGAAGCAATCCTTTGAAAACCAAGAGATTGCTTCGGCAAAAATCGCCTCGCAATGACTGTGGTTTTATTTAAAGTATACTTTCAAAGTGAAGGCAAAAATTTGAAATTTGATTCGATCTCCGTTAGAAACCGTCCGGACGGTGGATGAAACAAAAATCCAATTTGACCGTCTTTGGATAGAGGCAATACAGTTCAGTATAATATAAACTGTTATGGTCACAATTGCAAGTAACTGCATCTGTTCTGACAAGATTTTTTTGACTATATTTCCTGTCAGTGAAATTTTCAAGTAACGAAGATTTTTAAGATTCTGCCCGACTTCGACTTAAAAAATTATCTCCCAACCTTTTGCGGAGCAATGGCCATGAGCGATCTACGTTACCCCGTCGGAAAATTTGTGATGGAAGGCGAAGTTACCGCAGCGCAACGTCTTGAATTGATTCAACAAATTGCGGAGGCTCCAACCAACCTGCGTGCGGCGATCAAAGGCTTGACTGAACAACAACTCGATACGCCGTATCGTCCCGGTGGCTGGACAGTTCGGCAGGTGGTGCATCACGTGCCGGACAGCCATCTCAACGCCTACGTTCGTTTCAAGCTGGCGTTGACGGAAGAAGAGCCTACGATCAAACCGTATGATGAAAAACTTTGGGCCGAGCTTCATGATGTGCGCAACACGCCCGTCGAAGTTTCGCTGCAGTTGTTGGAGGCCTTGCACAAACGCTGGGTCATACTGTTGCAATCCCTCAAGCCGGAGGATTTCGCTTGCACTTTGTTCCATCCGGACAATGGCACGATGAAACTCGATACCGTCCTGCGTCACTACGCGTGGCACGGCCGTCATCACGTGGCGCACATCACCTCGCTTCGCGCACGCATGGGCTGGTGAGGATCAGTTACAATATCTATACTCCTTTCGGGTTAATTTGTAAAGTCATTGCGAGCGTTTTTCAGCGAAGCAATCTCTTTAAAAGTGAGAGATTGCTTCGGCAAAAAGCGCCTCGCAATGACTAAAATTTTAACCCTTAATGAGTATATAAAAATCACACAATCATCCCGAAATAGCGCGATTACCGAGGAGACAATGACAACGACGAACCAAGACAGGGACTACGTGCTGGGCACGCACGATGACGAGATCTCACGTCTGGCTCTGCAACATCGTGTGTGGAGGCCGCGCGCGCTGGACGCTTGGCGGCGCGCCGGATTCACCATCGGCCAAACGCTGCTCGACGTCGGTTGTGGCCCTGGTCATGCGTCCGTCGATTTGGCGGAAATCGTCGGGCCGACAGGTCGGATCGTTGCCATCGACAGGTCGCGGCGATTTCTCGACGCACTCGAAGCCACACGCCTTCAACGCGGCCTCGACAACATCGTGAAGCATGAGCTTGATCTGGATGAAGCGAGCCTGCCCAAACTCGAAGCCGATGGCGCTTGGTGCCGCTGGGTCTTTGCGTTCGTGAAGCAGCCGCGCGATCTTCTCGCCCGAGTTGGTGGCGCGTTGAAACGAGGCGGCGTGCTTGTTTTTCACGAATACTTCGACTACTCGACTTGGCGAGTTGCGCCGAGGTCGCCGGAGATGGAAGAGTTTGTCAGCGTGGTGATGGAGAGTTGGCGCGCCAGCGGCGGCGAGCCGGATATCGGCCTCGACTTGCCACGCTGGCTCGAGGAACTTGGATTCGAGACCAAGACTGTCCGTCCCATAATTGATATCGTTCCCGCGTCAAATTTTGTGTGGCAATGGCCCAAGTCGTTTCTTCATGTCGGCCTTCGCCGGCTGGTCGATCTTGGCCGTCTGACCTCAGATCGGGCCCTGGCCATATCGCACGCGTTCGCGGCGAGTGAGGCCGCTCCTCACACACTCATGATTACGCCCGCCGTGCTCGAGGTCATCGCCGTTCGCCGGTGAAATGGAGAAGTCGGCGCCACCGGCCGGACGATCTAATGCATTGTAACCATAGTAGCCCCTGCCCCTTGTGGGCAGCTTTCTTGAACAGCGACCCACAAGGGGTCGTGACTACAAAAATTAACGTAACAGTGTACTAGAAATTAATGATGCGGGAAACTGCTTCGGGTTGAATTAAACGCTTCAATAAATAAGGAAGGACTCTTTTAAATTATGAATGCCGTGGTTTTGGCCTGGCTCGCTCTGGGCATCATTTGGGGTTCAACTTGGTTGTTCATCAAATTGGGATTGCGTGATTTGCCGCCGTTTACTTTTGTAGGAATTCGCTTTTTGCTCGCGTCTGCAATCCTCGCCACTATTATTTTTATTCGCCGCATGCGTTTGCCGCACGACCGCCGCGAGTGGCTATTTATCGCCTGGACGGGATTTTTGACCGTGACGATAAACTTTGCGTTGGTGTTTTGGGGCGGCCAATATATTTCATCCGGCCTCGCCGCGTTGCTCAACGCCACCATGCCGTTTTTCGGAATCATCATCGCACATCATTATATTCCCACGGAGCGCGTCACGCTGACGAAAATCGGCAGTGTGATGCTCGGCATTTTGGGCGTGGGTTTGATTTTCTCCAATCAGCTCAGTTTGCCGGGCACGCTTTCATTGCTGGCAAGCGCCGGCATCGTTTTCGGAGCGGTCGTCGCGGCTTATGCCAACGTGCTCATCAAGGCGCGCGGCAAAAATATCGACCCGATCATTCTTTCCGCCGGCCAGATGCTTTTTGGCTTTCCGCCGCTTCTGCTCATTGGGGTCATCTTGGAAGGAAATCCCTTCAAGCTGGCGTGGCCGCCGTTGGCGATATTTTCTTTGTTATATCTCACGATCATCGGATCGTGCGTCGCGTTCATTCTTTATTTTTGGCTGCTCAAAAAGATACCAGTGACAAAAGCTTTGTTGCTACTGTTGGTGACGCCGCTGGTGGCGGTGACGTTGGGAAAAATCATCAACAGCGAAGATTTGACGTGGCAAATTATTGTTGGCGGCGCGTGCATCATTTCCGGCATCGGCGCCATCGTGCTTGGGCAGGATAAAACGCCGGCTTCATCAAAAATTGAATTGAAAGCTTTGCCAAAGACTGTGGCGGAGGTGGCGCATGTCTCCTAAACATGTTCCGGCCAAGCCGCCGCGTTGGCAAATCGCCACCGCCTTCGCTGCAATTTATCTCATTTGGGGCTCGACTTACTTGGCGATCCGCTTCGCCGTTGAAACCTTTCCACCGTTTTTAATGGCGGGCATGCGCTTTCTCGTTGCCGGCGCCATTCTGTATCCATGGTCGCGGCTCCGCGGAGCATCACAACCGGTGCGATCACATTGGCTTGCTGCAGCAGTGGTCGGTGGATTGTTGCTGCTCGGCGGCAACGGCGGCGGCGTTTGGGCCGCGCAACGCGTGCCTTCGGGATTGACGGCGTTGTTGATCGGTACCGTGCCGTTGTGGATGGCGTTGTTGGATGGGTTGCGACCCGGTGGCGTGAAGCCGAATAATGGTGTGATGGTTGGTTTATTGTTGGGCTTATTCGGCATTGTGTTGTTAGTGGGACCAGGGAGATTAGCCGGTGCGCGTCAAGTCGATTTAGTGGGCGCTGCCGTGCTCATTCTCGCTTCGCTGTCGTGGGCCACAGGTTCGCTCTATTCACGCCGCGCACAACTTCCCGCTTCTCCATTGTTGGCGACGGCGATGGAAATGCTTGCCGGCGGCGCGTTGTTACTGATAGCAAGCCTGCTCGTGGGTGAGTGGACACGATTTGATTCGAGCGCGCTGTCGTTGCGTTCGTGGCTCGCGTTGGGCTATCTGATCATATTCGGCGCGCTGGTAGGATTCACTGCATACATTTGGCTGCTGCGCGTGAGCACGCCGGCGCACGTTTCAACTTATGCCTACGTCAATCCGGTCGTCGCGATTTTCCTCGGCTGGGCATTTGCCGGCGAGCCGCTCACCGCGCGCACGTTGCTCGCCGCCGCAGTGATCGTTGCCGCAGTGGTGATCATCACCACGTATCGCGCACGGGGCGCGACAGAAAAAGAGCAAGCTCAGGATGAACGCGGTATTTCGGTGAAACCTCGCGCCAAATTCAGCAGCCGCGCCGTGCCGCAATTGTTCGAGGACGGGCGATAAAAGTGAATTTAATTCTCTCTGCCTTTATGGATACGCAAGATAATTATGGCAAGATGATTGAAAAGCTTTTTAATTATTTTGCCACAATCATCTTGCAAAAAATATCTTGGCGAGTCTTGCTGGCTCGTCCATGCGCTTTTGCTTTTTGGTTCGGGATTATGTGAACATACTCAAAAAAATTTGTTCAACTTCTCAACGGATGTTTTGATCATGAACTTCGACGAAATTCTCCAACACGAAGAAACGCTCGATCCTCAAGATTGGCAAGCCATGCGCTCGCTCGGCCATCGCATGGTGGATGACATGATCACCTACTTGCAAACGCTGCGCGAGCGGCCGGCGTGGCAGCCGATTCCTCAGCAGGTGAAAGAACGCTTGCATCAACCATTGCCACAGCAACCGGAGGGGGCTGAAACTGCCTATCAAGATTTTTTGGAAAATGTGTTGCCGTATCCGCACGGGAATATTCATCCGCGCTACTGGGGCTTTGTCAACGGCACCGGCACCGTGCTGGGAATGTTGGCAGAAATGTTGGCTGCTGCGATGAATCCCAACGTCGGCGGCGCCGATCACAGCGCGGTTTATGTCGAGCGACAAGTCTTGGATTGGTGCAAAGAAATGTTGGGCTATCCAACGGAGGCGAGCGGCATTCTCGTCAGCGGCGGATCGATGGCAAACTTGCTCGGCTTGGCCGTCGCGCGCAACACGAAAACAGATTTTGATATTCGCACGGAAGGCGTTCGTGCCGCGCCCGGCTTGTTGACGGTTTATTGCTCCAGCGAGACCCACAACTCGGTGCAAAAAGCCGTCGAGCTTTTGGGATTGGGCAGCAAAGCTTTGCGCAAAGTTCCGGTCGATCGTGAGTATCGACTCGACAGCGTCAGCCTGGAAAAAATGATTGCCGAAGATCGCGCCGCCGGCCATATTCCTTTCTGTGTTGTTGGCACGGCCGGAACCGTCAACACCGGCGCCATCGATCCACTCGACCGGCTCGCGGATATTTGCCGGCGCGAAGGCCTCTGGTTTCACGTCGACGGCGCTTTCGGCAGTCTCGCCGCTTTGTTGCCGGAAATGCGCGACCGCTTACGCGGCATGACTCGCGCCGATTCGATTGCATTCGATTTGCACAAATGGATGTATTTGCCTTACGAAGCCGGTTGCGTGCTCGTCAAAAGTAAAGCCGCGCACGAAAAGGCTTTCGCAGTAGTGCCGACGTATCTCGCGAAACACGAGCGCGGATTGATGGGAGGGCCGGAATGGTTTGCCAATTACGGCCTCCAGTTGACGCGAGGATTTCGCGCACTCAAAGCCTGGCTGGTTTTGAAAGAGCACGGCCTCGAAAAATTCCGGCGGCTGATTCGCCAGAATATTGCGCAAGCGCAATATCTCGCCGGCCTCGTGGAAAAGAGCGAATCACTCGAGCTGCTCGCGCCGGTGCCTTTGAACGTCGTCTGCTTTCGTTTCACCTCCAACCGGCTTGACGAAAAAGCACTTAATGAATTGAATCGCGAGCTGCTCATGGAGCTGCACGAGCGCGGTATCGCCGTGCCCACCTCGACGGTGCTGCACGGCAAATATGCGCTGCGCGTCGCCATCACGAACCATCGCAGCCGCAAAGAAGATTTTGAGGCGCTCGTGCGTGAAGCCGAGCGTTTGGGAAAAGAACGTTTGTAGTGATGCCTTCAGGCATTGAGCCTGTGAACTTATATACTCATTGCGGGTTGATTTGAAATGTCATTGCGAGCGTTTCTCAGCGAAGCAATCTCTTAGAACTAACAGATCGCTTCGTTCCCGCCTTGGCAGCGATTTTTGGGGCATAGTTTATTTGACTCATTGGATTAAACTGATCTTGACATCCGAAGACGCGAGCAACAATTAGTCTAATAGAATATGGCGGTATAAAATAACGAAAGCAA
>Ga0247727_10018794_pt1 | contig 10804 bp, 10 predicted proteins | sample WisWelCaveWW1625_FD_202498 | JGI IMG/M metagenome (GOLD analysis project Ga0247727, IMG submission 202498) | Biofilm microbial communities from Wishing Well Cave, Virginia, United States - WW16-25 | ecosystem: Environmental > Aquatic > Deep subsurface > Groundwater > Cave microbial mat | place...
ATGACCTCGATCACCGCCGCGAGGATGGCGAACCCCAGGCAGAGTGGCTCGCCGCCACGCACACGATGACCGTGACGAACGCCGACCTCGAGCGGGCTCCGGTGATCCTGGTGGTGGGTCTGGATGCCGAGCAGGAGGTCCCGATCCTGCACCTGCGGCTGCGCAAGGCCACTCGGGCAGGCGCCCGGGTCGTGATCCTTCATCCCCGCCGAACGCGGCTCCACGACGTCGCGGAGCACGTCCTGTGCTTGCCCGGCGAGGAGACGTGGCTGATGGAGGAGGGGTGCCGCGGCGACGGCCCGCTGGCCGACGTCGCGGCCGCCCTCAAGGAGGCGGACGGCCACGGCGTCGTGCTCATCGGTCCGCGACTCGGGGGCGGCGTGTTCCCCGTCGGCACGCTCAAGGCACGGATCGGCTACGTCACGCGGCGCGCGGGGGATCGGGGGGCGCTTCGCGCGGGTGTGCATCCCGACCTCCTGCCCGGTGGCCGCCGGTTCAGCAACGCAGAGGATCGCGCCGAGGTTGAGAACGTCTGGGGGCCGATCATGGCCGCCGACGCGGGACGGAGCGCCCGCCAGATCCTCGAGGCATGCGCCGACCGCGAGATCGACGTCCTGTTCCTGATCGGGGTCGATCCGCTCCGTGACTACCCGGATGCCGCGCTGGTGCAACGGGCCCTTGAGAACCCGCCGATCAAGGTGGTGCAGTCGCTCGAGCTCCGGTCGCTGGAGCCGTACGCCTCGGCGTTCCTGCCCGCAGCGGCGTGGATAGAGCGTGACGGTCACGTGACGAACTGGGAGGGCCGTGCCCAGCGGCTCCGGCCGGTCCGTGGACCAGCCGGGATCTCGCTGCCGGACTGGGAGATCTTCGCGAGCCTGGCGCTCGCGATGGGCGGCGACCTCGGCTTCGAGACACTCGACGAGCTGCACGAGGAGATGGGCACGTTGCTCGCTCCGCGGAGGCTTGGTGAGTTCAACCTCACGGCCGTTGGCGCCGGCCGGCCCGAACGCGCCGACGGGTCACTCACCCTGTTCACCTACCCGCTGCTCATCGACGAGGGTCGCCTGTCCGAAGGTGCCCACGAGCTGAAGGCCGCGCTCGAGCACCCTGCCTTCCTCGAGCTGCACCCCGACGACGCCGAGCGCCTCGGCGTCCTCGACGGCAGCCGCGCCGTCGTCCGAACGGACGCTGGCGCGGCCGACCTCCCGGTCCGCCTCACACCCCACATCGCCAAGGGCTGCGTGTTCGTGCCTTTCAACAACCCGGGGCTCGCGGCCAACACGCTGCTGTCGGGAAGCTTCACCACGAGGGCGACCGTCGAGCGCGTCGAGGAGCAGGCCATGGCTGCAGCTGAGGGGGTGTGATGGACCTCGTCGACTGGCTCCTGCTCGGTGCGCGGGTCGTGATCGTGTTCTTCGCGCTGCTCATCGCGGTGATGCTCTACATCTGGATGGAGCGCAAGGTGATCGCCGACATGCAGACGCGCATGGGCCCGATGCGCGCCGGCCCGCGCGGGATGCTCATCACTCTCGCCGACGGGATCAAGCTCTTCTTCAAGGAAGGCATCACCCCCACCGAGGTCGACCGGCCCGTCTACGCCCTGGCGCCGATCCTGGCCATGTTCCCCGCGTTCCTCGCGTTCGCCGTTATCCCCTTCGGCACCAGCGTGACGCTCTTCGATCGCGAGATCCCGTTCCAGCTGGCGGACCTGAACATCGGGGTGCTCTGGATCCTGGCGATGACGGCGATCGGCGTGTACTCCGTGGTGCTGGCCGGGTGGTCGAGCGGCTCGAATTACCCCCTGCTGGGCGGGGTGCGGTCGGGCGCGCAGCTCATCAGCTACGAGGTCGGCATGGGCCTCGCGCTCGTCGCGGTCCTGATGTACTCGGGTGAGCTGCGGATGTCCGAGATCGTGGCCGCGCAGGACGGCGTCTGGAACGTCATCCCGCAGTTCCCGGCGTTCGTCATGTTCCTGATCTGTGGGCTGGCCGAGACCAACCGACCGCCGTTCGACCTGGCGGAGGCCGAGTCGGAGCTGGTGGCCGGGTTCCACACGGAGTACTCGGGCATCAAGTTCGCGATGTTCTTCTTAGGCGAGTACGTGAACACGGTCACGGTGGCCGCGGTCGCGACCACGTTGTTCCTCGGCGGCTGGCGAGGGCCGGCGCCCGAGTTCCTCCCGTGGCTCTGGCCGCTCCTATGGTTCATGGTCAAGGTCACCGCGATCATCTACGTGTACATCCTGGTGCGGGCCACGCTGCCGCGGATGCGGTACGACCGCTTGATGAACTTCGGATGGAAGGTCCTGATCCCGTTCGGATTGGCGTGGGTGCTCGCGACGGGGGCGATCGTCGTGCTCCCCGAGCGGTACGGCCGCTTCCGGGGGTCGGCGATCGCGATCGCTCTGGTGGTGGGGGTCGGGCTGATCGTCTCTCTGATCGTGCCGGCCTTACGGGGACGCGACGAGGTGCCCGCATGACTGGCGAGCGCAACACGTCGAGCTGGTGGGCGATCGCGAAAGGCATGGCCACCGTCTTCAAACAGACGTTCCGGCGCGACAACACCGAGCAGTACCCCAGGGAGATCGCGCTCATCCCCGAGCGTGCGCACACCGGCCGGCACCTCCTCAACCGCCACGAGAACGGCCTGGAGAAGTGCATCGGCTGCGAGCTCTGCGCATTCGCGTGTCCCGCCGACGCCATCTGGGTCGAGGGCGCGGACAACGACCCTGAGGACCCGGTGAGCCCGGGTGAGCGCTACGCGAAGGACTACCAGATCAACTACCTGCGCTGCATCATGTGCGGCCTCTGCGTCGAGGCTTGTCCCACGCGCGCGCTCACTCTGACGAGCTACTACGAGATGGCGTACACGTCGCGTGAGGACGCGATCCTCACCAAGGAGCAGCTGCTGGAGCCGCCGCCGCCGCTGGGCACCACACCCGGAGCGAGGGAAGGGCGGTAGATGCCGCTCGACAACGTCGTGTTCTGGGTGTTCGCGCCGATCTCCGTCGCGTCGGCCATCGGGATGCTCACTCGCCGAAACGCGGTGCACGCGGCCCTGTTCTTGGTCGTGAACTTCTTCTGCCTGTCGGTGATGTACCTGATCTTGGATGCGCCGTTCCTCTTCGCCGTCCAGATCGTCGTGTACGCGGGCGCGATCATGGTGCTGTTCCTGTTCGTGATCATGCTGCTCGGCGTCGACCGGGGCGACGACCTCAAGGAGCGCTTGCTCGGGCAGCGACCGCTGGCGATCGTGCTCGGGGTGGGCGTCGCGGTGGAGCTGTTCCTGGCCGCGCGGGCCGGGATCGGCCTGTCCACGCGAGTAGCGCCGGGTTTCGCCGAACAGGTCAACCGTGACGGCAACACACAGGCCCTCGCCGAGGTCTTGTTCCGGGACTACTTCCTGCCGTTCGAGATCACCTCGATCCTGCTGATCGTGGCTGCGATCGCGGCCATGGTGCTCGCCCAGCGGAAGGCCAAGGCCATCACCCAGGCCGAGGCGAAGGCGGGGACCCCTCCGTGAGGACGCCGATCTCGTACTTCCTCATCCTGTCGGGGGTGCTGTTCGCGATCGGTACGGTCGGAGTCCTGGTCCGGCGGAACGCCCTGCTGATCTTCATGTCCGTCGAGCTACAGCTGAACGCTGTGAACCTGGCGCTGGTCGCGTTCTCCCGGCTGCACGGGAACCTGACCGGACAGGTGCTGGCGTTCTTCTCGATGGTGGTGGCGGCGGCCGAGGTCGTCGTGGGCCTGGCGATCATCGTGGCGGTCTACCGCCGGGGCCGGACGGTCAACGTCGATGCCGCGCGGGAGCTCGCCGGATGATCGCGACGGTTTACGCCAAACCACTCGCGTTCTACCTCCTTTGGGTCGTGCCCGCGTTGCCGCTAGTAGGTGCGGCGGTGAACCTCTTCATCGGCCGCCGCCTCGGACGTGCCGCCGGGTGGCTCGCCTCAGCTCTCATGGCTCTCTCCTTCGCCCTGTCTGCCTACCTGACCCTGTGGTTGATCGGCACGCCGGAACGGTTGCTGCCACATGTGACGCGGCTCTTCGACTGGATCTCGGTGGGCTCGTTCGAGGTGGGCCTGGACCTGCGGCTCGACCAGCTGAGCGCCACGATGATCCTGGTGGTCACCGGGGTCGGAGCCCTGATCCACCTGTACGCCATCGGATACATGCGCGACGACCCTCGCTACGGGCGGTTCTTCGCCTATCTCAACCTGTTCGTGTTCTTCATGCTGCTGCTGGTGCTGGGCCAGAACTTCCTGGTCCTGTACGTCGGATGGGAGGGTGTCGGACTCTGCTCCTACCTGCTGATCGGCTTCTGGTTCGACAAGACGGAGAACGCGAACGCGGCGAAGAAGGCGTTCGTCACCACGCGCATCGGCGACACCGCGATGTTGATCGGCCTGGCGCTCATCGCGGTGAAGTTCGGCACGCTCGATTTCGACCGAGTGTTCGGAAGCGCGGCCGGCGTGCTCACGTCGGGCTCGGCCACGCTCATCGCGCTGCTGCTGTTCGCCGGCGCGGTCGGCAAGTCGGCCCAGGTCCCGCTCCACGTGTGGCTGCCCGATGCGATGGCGGGCCCGACACCCGTCTCCGCCCTGATCCACGCCGCGACGATGGTCACGGCGGGCGTCTACCTGGTCGTTCGGACCCACGTCCTGTTCGAGGTCTCGGGCGTCGCGCTCACGGTCGTGCTGGTTGTCGGTCTCGTCACGGCGCTCTACGCCGGCACGTGCGCACTCGGCCAGGACGACATCAAGCGGGTCCTCGCGTACTCGACCGTGTCGCAGCTCGGCTACATGTTCTTCGCGGCCGGCATGCGGGCCTACACGGCCGCGATGTTCATGCTGGTTGCGCACGCCTTCTACAAGGCCCTGATGTTCCTCGGCGCCGGCTCGGTGATCCACGGCATGCACGAGGAACAGGACATGAAGCGGATGGGAGGCCTCGTCGGCCGGATGCCCGTCACGGCGATCACGGTCATCGTGGGCGCGCTCGCGCTCGCGGGCACGCCGCCGCTCGCGGGCTTCTTCGCCAAGGACCAGATCCTGGAGATCGCGAGCCACACGGGTCGCGTCTGGGTGTACGTGCTCGGGACCCTCGGCTCCGTGCTGTCGGCGGCATACATCGGCCGCCTGGTGTTCCTGACCTTCTTCGGTCGGCCGCGGAGCGAGCAGGCCGAACATGCCCACGAGTCGACGCCGGTCATGCTCTGGCCGCTCGTCGTCCTGGCGGCCGGCGCGGCCGTCGTCGGCGTGCTCAATCTCACGCCCGAAGGTCGCCTCGCCGGGTTCATCGAACCGGTCGTCGGTCTCGTCCCCGAAGGGGAGGCCGGGCTCTCAGCGGCCGCGATCAGCGTGATCGGGGCGGCGATCGCCCTGGCGGTTCTGACGCTGATGTACCTCACCTACGGATCGGGGCGGGTGGACTGGCTGGCGCTCCGTGTGCGCCTGGGCAGCATCCAGCGTCTCTTCGCGAACGGGTGGTACGTGGACCAGGCCTACGCGGCGCTCATCGTCGCGCCGGGCAAGGCGGCCGCCGCGTACGCAGCGTACGTGGTGGACGTCAAGATCATCGACGGTGCCGTCAACGGCCTCGGCGGCGGGACGCGGCGGCTCGCCGCCGCATCCCGCCGCCTCCAGACGGGCCTCGTGCGCAACTACGCCCTGGCGTTCCTGGCCGGTGGTGTCGCCGTGCTGGTCTACGTGGGGCTCAGGCTGTGAACCGGCTGCTCACGGTCACGACGTTCCTGCCACTCGCCGGCGTCGTCTTCCTGCTCATAGGGGGCAGGTCGATCCGCAACGACGCCGCCCGGATCGTCGCTCTGGCCGCCACGCTCGCGACCTTCCTGGTGTCGCTGGTGGTGTTCGGCAAGTTCGACCCGGAGGTCGCGGGCTTCCAGCTGATCGAGCAGACGACCTGGGTCCGGTCGCTCGGCTTCGGGTACTTGCTCGGGATCGACGGCGTGAGCCTGTGGCTCGTGCTGCTGACCACCTTCCTCTTCCCGGTGTCGGTGCTGGCCAGCTGGAAGATCGACAAGGACGTTCGTCTGTACATGATCGCGATGCTGGTCCTGGAGACCGCTGTCATCGGGACGTTCCTGGCCCTGGACCTGCTCCTGTTCTTCGTGTTCTTCGAGGCGATCCTCGTCCCGATGTACCTACTGATCGGCGGGTGGGGTGGCAAGCGCCGCATCTACGCCGCGGTGAAGTTCTTCCTGTACACGATGGCCGGGTCCGCGTTCCTGCTGGTCTCGATCCTGTTCCTGTTCGGCCGAGCCGGCGACACCCTCGGCCAGGGAACGTTCGACGTCCGGGCCCTCGCGCAACTCGCGACCACCCTTCCGGTGGTCACCGCCAGGTGGCTGTTCCTTGGGTTCTTCGTCGCCTTCGCGGTGAAGGTGCCGCTGTTCCCCCTGCACACGTGGCTGCCCGACGCCCACACCGAGGCCCCGACGGCGGGCTCGGTCCTGCTGGCCGGCGTCTTGCTGAAGGTCGGCACGTACGGCCTGTTGCGATTCAACCTCGCGCTGTTCCCCGAGGCGTCGCGCTACTTCGCCGACTTCGTGTCGATCCTGGCGGTGATCGGGATCGTGTACGGCGCCGCCGTGGCGCTCATCCAAACGGACATCAAGCGGCTGGTCGCGTACTCGTCGGTATCGCACCTCGGGTTCGTCGTGCTGGGCGTGTTCGCGTTCACGCAGCAGGGCGTCGCGGGTGGCGTGTTGCAGATGGTGAACCACGGTCTGGCGACGGGTGCTCTATTCCTGCTCGTCGGGATGGTCTACGAGCGAACGCATACGCGGGAGCTGGACGAGATGGGAGGTCTGGCGAGTGTGATGCCGTGGCTCACCGGGGCGTTCCTGTTCACCGCGTTCGCGAGCGTGGGCCTGCCGGGGCTGAACAACTTCGTGGGCGAGTTCCTGGTCGTGATCGGGACGTTCGCGGTCAACGGCTGGTACGGGTCGATGGCGGTCCTTGCCGTGATCTTGGCCGCGATCTACCTGCTCTGGTCCTACCAGCGGATGGCCTTGGGGCCGGTGCGCGAGGAGCACCGCTCGCTCCCCGACGTATCGCTGCGCGAGGTCACGGTGCTGGTGCCTGTGTTGGCCCTGCTGCTCGTGCTCGGCGTGTATCCGAAGCTCGCAACGGACGCGATCGATCCGGCTAGCGAAGCGATCGTGGCGCAGGTCGCACCTGACGGACGGAACACCGACGTCGGCGACGCGGTCCTCGCCGATGCGGAGCTGCCCCTCCAGGAGGTCGGCGGATGATCGCGCAACAGCCGATCCCGACGCCGGACCTCACGTTCGCCCCGCTGCTTCCCGAGCTTGTCCTAGCCGTCGCGGGCATCGCCGGCATGCTCTACGAGGCCGTTGTGCGCCGCCCGGATCGAGGAACCCACCTGGCGCTCGGGTTCATCGGGGTTGTCGGCGCCGCCGTCGTGACGGTGCCGCTCTGGAGCTGGGCCGGGGAGCCCACGGTGCTTGGCGGCACGATCTCCGCCGACCGGTTCTCGGTTGTCGCCCGCCTCGTGCTGCTGGCGGTGGCCGCTCTCGCGCTCGTCTACGGGACCCACGCCCTCGGGAGGGGTAGCGCCGAAGCGAACGGTGAGTTCTACCCGCTCCTGCTCTTCGCGACGATGGGGATGACGCTCATCACGGCGGCGGCGGATCTGATCGTGGTGTTCCTCGCTCTCGAGATCCTCTCGCTCTCGTTGTACGTCTTGACCGGCATGACCGGACGCCGAGGCACCACCGAGGCCGCGATGAAGTACTTCCTGCTCGGTGCCTTCTCTTCGGCCTTCTTCCTGTACGGGGTGGCCATGTCCTACGGCGCCGCCAACAGCACGAAGATCGTCGAGGTGGCGAAAGCCCTTGCCGGCCGAACCGGGAGCCAGGCTCTCGCTCTGGTTGCGGTCGCCTTCCTCGCCATCGGCTTCGGGTTCAAGGTCTCCGCGGCGCCGTTCCACATGTGGACGCCGGACGTGTATCAGGGCGCGCCCACCCCGGTGACGGCCTTCATGTCGGCCGCCACCAAGGTGGCCGCGTTCATGGCGATGATCCGCGTCTTCACGGTCGCGTTCCAGCCGCTCGAATGGGACTGGGTGCCGATCGTTTGGGGTCTCGCGGCGGTCTCGGTGGTGGTCGGCTCGATCCTCGCGATCGCCCAGACCGATGTGAAGCGGATGCTTGCCTACTCGAGCGTCGCGCATGCGGGGTTCATCCTCACCGGGTTGACGGCCGCCGACGCGAGCGGCATCCGCGCGGCGATGTTCTACTTGGTGGCCTACGCGGCGATGACGGTCGGCTCGTTCGGCGTCGTGATGCTGGTGGCTTCCCGTGGGGAGGAGCGCACCACGCTCGGCTCGTACGCGGGCCTTTGGCGTCGGAGCCCCGCCCTGGCTGTCCTCATGACGGTCTTCCTTCTCTCCCTGGCCGGCATCCCTCCTTCCGCAGGGTTCATCGCCAAAGTGAATGTCTTCGGTGCCGCGATCGCGGCCGGCCATTGGCCGCTCGCGATCATCGGCGTCGTGGCGAGCGTCGCGGCTGCGTTCTTCTACCTCCGGGTCATCGTGCTGATGTTCATGCAGGAGCCGTCCGAGGACTTCGAGCTGGATCCGGCACCGGTGGTCCGCGCGGCGGTCGCGCTGCCGGCGGTGCTCACCGTGGTGCTGGGTATCGTTCCCGGTCTGGTGAGCGGTCCGATCGAGCAAGCGGCCGTCCTGAGATGGTGAGGACATGAGTAGGTGCGTGATCCCCGGGCTCGAGGCGCCCGATGCTGAGCTCGAGGCCGACGTCCGCGGGCGCCTCGACCGGGTCGAGGATGCGCTCGAGAAGGCGATCGCGGCCGACTCTGAGCTGCTCGCCACCTCAGCGAAGTACCTGATGAAGGCCGGGGGCAAGCGCTTCCGCCCGATGCTCGTGCTTCTGGCCGGACACTTCGGCGATCCCACCGACCCGCGGTTGATCCCAGGGTCGGTCGCGCTCGAGCTCGTCCACCAGGCGACCCTCTACCACGACGACGTGATCGACGAGGCCGACGCCCGTCACGGCGTGCCATCGGCCAACGCCCGGTGGGACAACACGGTCGCGATCCTCACCGGTGACTACCTGTTCGCCCGGGCTTCGGAGATCTCGGCGGACCTGGGCCCCGAGGTCTGCCGCCTGCTTGCCCAGACCATCGCGGTGTTGTGCGACGGCCAGATCCGCGAGGTGGATACGTCCGGCAAGCTCGAGCAGACCGAGGAGCGCTACCTGGAGGTCATCCGCCGGAAGACCGGCGCGCTGATCGCGACGTCTTGCCGGCTGGGCGGCCTGCTGTCCGACGCCCCGCTCGACCACGTCGAGGTCCTCACCTCCTTCGGCGAGTCGCTGGGGATGGCCTTCCAGCTCTCCGATGACGTGATGGACTTCACCGCGAGCCAGCTGGAGCTGGAGAAGGAGCCCGGCCAGGACCTCCGGGAGGGGGTGTACACCCTGCCCGTCCTTCACGTGCTTCACGACGGGCCCGCCCGAGACGAGTTGATCCGGATACTCGCCCTCGGCCCTCCCGACGGCGAGCTGCTCGACCGGGCGCTCGACATCGTGCACGCCGGTGGTGGGATCGAGCACGCGCGGGCAGCCGTCACCGTGGAGGTCTCTCACGCGATCGAGCTGGCCGAACGCCTTCCGTCGGGGCCGGCCCAACACGCGCTGATCCAGCTAGCCCGGTTCCTCGCCGCCCGTTGCGGAGCCGACCTGGGGGGATGAGGGCACTGCTAGGATACGAACCGCTCGAGAAATCATTCACAAGCGTGATCGCAGCCAGCTATTACGAGTCGTACGGCGTCGTGCTCGCGGTGGTGATCGCGGGCGCGCTGCTGGTCGCGGTCGCGTTCGGCGCCGCGCGACTGGTCGCCCCTCATCACCCGCACAAGGAGAAGCTCACCACCTACGAGTGCGGCATCGATCCGGTCGGGGATGGCTGGTCCCAGAGCCAGGTCCGGTACTACATCTACGGCTTCCTGTTCGTGATCTTCGACGTCGAGGCCGTGTTCCTCTTCCCGTGGGCACGGGTGTTCGAGAGCCTCGGCTACGCCGCCGTGGTGGAGATGACGATCTTCATCGGCATCCTTGTGCTCGGACTCTTGTACGCCTGGCGCAAGGGGGTGCTCAAGTGGGCTTGATCACCGAGAAGACCCCCCTTCCCAAGATCCAGGCGGTGAAATTCCTGCTCAACTGGGGGCGCCGCTATTCGCTGTGGGTGATGAACTTCGGTCTCGCCTGCTGCGCCATCGAGTTCATCGCCGCATCGACGGCGAAGAACGACTTCATCCGGCTGGGCGTCATCCCGTTCGCGCACGGTCCCCGGCAGGCGGACCTTCTGGTCGTTGCGGGAACGCTGACCGACAAGATGGCGCCGGCGCTCAAGCGCGTCTACGACCAGATGCCGGAGCCCAAGTACGTGATCTCGTTCGGCTCCTGCTCCAACTGCGGCGGCCCGTACTGGGATTCCTACTCGGTGACGAAGGGCGTGGACCAGATCGTGCCGATCGATGTCTACGTGCCGGGTTGCCCACCCCGACCCGAGGCGCTCCTGCACGGCATCATCCAGCTGCAGGAGAAGATCAAGGACGAGGACATCCAGGAGAAGTTCGGTGCCGCTGGCTCCTGAGGAGTTGGGGTCTCGGCTGCGCGCCCGCTTCGGTGACAACGTGCAGGGGCTAGAGGAGCAGTACGGGCACCCCGTCGCGACGGTTGCTCGGGACCAGTACCGCGACGTGTGTCGCTTCCTGCGCGACGAGCCCGAGATCGCCTG